>Ga0222427_100369_pt1 | contig 77450 bp, 71 predicted proteins | sample 2B20Ametagenome_FD_182890 | JGI IMG/M metagenome (GOLD analysis project Ga0222427, IMG submission 182890) | Enriched microbial communities from leaf-cutter ant dump, University of Wisconsin, Madison, United States - 2B20A (version 2) | ecosystem: Environmental > Terrestrial > Nest > Insects nest... | reverse complement strand
ATGGATTTCCGCATCCTTTTTTGGTTTCGTCACCTAAAAGCATGCACCATGCGCGCACCTTCTTGCTCATTCCCCAGTTAATTTATTGATTTATAAAAACTATTCCTGGGGAAACCTCAGTGTCAGACACCGTGCTATTGAGACAGCCTGTGCAAGCTCCGGTGTCTGGCACCTGCGGAGCCAGACACCTGGTGCTTATTACGGCAGGCGCGCCGCGATCTCAGCGATCAGCCGGCGTGCCGCATCCAGTTTCGAGCCCGCCGGCAGCGGATGCGTGCCGTTGGCGTCGAACAGCACCAGTTCGGTGGAATCGGCATCCATCACTTTATGGGCCAGGTTGCCCACCAGCAGCGGAATGCCCTTGCGCAGCCGCTTGGCCTCGGCATGTTCGGCCAGTTTCTCGGTTTCGGCGGCAAAGCCCACACACCAGGGGCCGCCAGGCAGCTTGGCGACTTCGGCCAGGATGTCGGGATTGGGCTCGAACTCGAGCACCGGCGCGCCTCCGCCTTCCGTGGTTTTCTTCAGTTTCTGGCTGCTGACGTTCTTCACGCGCCAGTCGGCCACCGCGGCCACGGCAATGAAGACATCGGCATCATGGGCGTTGGCCATGACCGCGTCGTGCATCTGCCGGGCGGTAGTAACGGGCAGCGCGGTGACGCCGCGCGGTATGGGCAGGGCGGTGGCGCCCGTAATCAGGGTGACGCGGGCGCCAGCTTCGCGCGCCGCGCGAGCCAGCGCGTAGCCGGTCTTGCCGGACGAGCGGTTGCTCAGCACGCGTACCGGGTCCACTGGTTCGGAAGTGGGGCCGGCGGTCAGCAGCACATGGCGCCCGGCCAGCACTTTCGGCTGGAAGAAGGCGATCAGGTCGGCCAGCAGTTCATGCGCTTCGAGCATGCGGCCGTCGCCGGTTTCGCCACAGGCCTGTTCGCCCGAGGCGGGGCCGAGCACGGCGATGCCGTCGGCCCGCAGCTGCGCCACATTGCGCTGGGTGGCGGGGTTGGCCCACATCTCGCGGTTCATGGCGGGCGCGACCAGCAGCGGGCAGGCGCGCGCCAGGCACAGCGTGGACAGCAGGTCGTCGGCCAGGCCGTGCGCCAGCTTGGCCATGAAGTCGGCGCTGGCGGGCGCCACCAGCACGGCATCGGCGCCGCGGGTCAGCTCGATGTGCGCCATGTTGTTGTCGATGCGCGCATCCCAGGCATCCAGGTATACCGGGCGGCCCGACAGGGCCTGCATAGTGACCGGGGTGATGAAATGCGTGGCCGCCTGGGTCATCACGACGTCGACCACGGCGCCCTGTTCGGTCAGGCGCCGTACCAGTTCGGCGATCTTGTAGCAGGCGATACCGCCGGTCAGACCGAGAACAATGCGTTTGCGTGCAAGATCGAGCATGGCGGGCCGGCGCGCGGGGCGCCGTCAGTGGCGGTGAAGGGAACAGGGCAATTTTAAGCGCTGCGCGACCGGCGGGCGCGCAGCAGCTCGTCCAGTACCAGCAGGATGGCGCCGCAGGTGATGCCCGCGTCGGCCAGGTTGAATGCCGGATACTGCCAGTCTTTCCAGTAGAAAAGCAGGAAATCGATGACGTGGCCATATGCCACGCGGTCGATCACATTGCCCAGCGCGCCGCCCAAAATCAGTGATAGCGCCAGGCAGAAGCGCGCCTGGCCGGCGTGCCGGCGCAGCAGCCAGACGATGACTCCCGACGCCACGATGCCCAGCGCCGTGAACAACCAGCGCTGCCAGCCGGCTTCCGATGCCAGGAAGCTGAAGGCCGCGCCGCGGTTGTACACCAGCGTGAAATCGAATACCGGCAGTATGTTGACGCGCTGGCCATAAGTGAAACTGGCGTCGAAATACAGCTTGGTGGCCTGGTCCAGAATGATCAGCAGCGCGGCCAGGGCCAGCCAGCGCCCGATGCGCGGCGTGCGGCCCGTTGCGGCGGTTTTGCCGGCGGAAGCGGCGGGCATGGTGTCAGGCCTTGTCGCGCGGTTCGCCGGAACCGAACAGGTTGGCCACGCAGCGGCCGCAGATCTCGGGGTGGTCGGCGTCGCTGCCCACGTCCAGGCGCCAGTGCCAGCAGCGCTCGCACTTCTTGTGCGCCGACGGCGCGATCTCGACCCGCAGCTCGCCTTCGCCCTGGTGAACAGTGGCGCGCGAGACGATCAGCACGAAGCGCAGGTCGTCGCCCAGACTGTCCAGCAGTGCGCGGTCGTCGCCGCCGGCGTACAGGTCGACTTCGGCTTGCAGCGACGAGCCGATGCTGCCCGCCGTGCGCACTTCTTCGAGCTTGCGCTGCACTTCGGCGCGGATGGCGCGCAGGCGCGCCCACTTGGCGGCCAGCGTGTCGGCGTCGGTATAGGGCGGCAGGGCGTGGTAGACCTCGGTGAAGATCGTGGCGCGCGAGACGTCGGCCTGGTGCTGCAGGGCCGAGCCGGCCAGCACCTGCCAGGCTTCTTCGGCGGTGAACGACAGCACCGGCGCCATCAGCTTGAGCAGCGCCTGGGTGATGTCGAGCAGGGCGGTCTGGGCCGAGCGCCGGGCCTGGCTGCCGGCGGCCGTGGTGTACAGGCGGTCTTTGAGAATATCCAGGTAGAACGCGCCCAGGTCTTCCGAGCAGAAGGTCTGCAGGCGCGACACGGCGGGGTGGAAGTCGTAGCGTTCGTAGTGGGCCAGCACTTCGGCTTGCATCTGCGCGGTCATGGTCAGCGCGTAGCGGTCGATTTCGAACAGCTCGCCGTAGGGCACCGCCTGGTTGACCGCGTCGAAGTCGGCCAGGTTGGCCAGCAGGAAGCGCAGCGTGTTGCGGATGCGCCGGTAGCCTTCGACGACCCGTTTGAGGATTTCGTCGGAAATCGACAGCTCGCCCGAATAGTCGGTGGACGCCACCCACAGGCGCAGGATTTCCGCGCCCAGCGAATCGGACACCTTCTGCGGGGCGATCACGTTGCCCACCGACTTGCTCATCTTGCGGCCCTGGCCGTCGACCACGAAACCATGCGTCAACAGCGCCTTGTACGGAGGCTGGCCATACAGCATGCAGCCCGTTAGCAGCGATGAATGGAACCAGCCGCGGTGCTGGTCCGAGCCTTCCAGGTACAGGTCGGCCGGCCAAGCCAGCTCGGCGCCGTGCGAGCCGCCCAGCGCCTCGTCTTTGCCGCCCAGCACGGTGGCGTGTGTGGTGCCCGAGTCGAACCAGACGTCGAGCGTGTCGCGGTTCTTCTCGTATTGGTCGGCTTCGTCGCCCAGGAGCTCGCGCGGGTCGAGCGATTGCCAGGCCTCGATGCCGTGCTGTTCGACGCGCTGGGCCACCTGTTCGAGCAGTTCGGCGGTGCGCGGGTGCAGCGCGCCGGTTTCTTTGTGCACGAAGAAGGCCATCGGCACGCCCCACTGGCGCTGCCGCGACAGGGTCCAGTCGGGCCGGTTGGCGATCATGGCGTGCAGGCGCGCCCGGCCCCACGACGGGTAGAAGGCGGTGGCGTCGATGCCGGCCAGGGCGCTTTCGCGCAGCGTGGGGCCGCCATCGGCCGGCTCGATGTCCATGCCGGCGAACCACTGGCTGGTGGCGCGATAAATGACCGGCGTCTTGTGGCGCCAGCAGTGCATGTAGCTGTGCGACAGCTTCTGCACATCCATCAGCGAGCCGGCCGCTTTCAGGGCTTCGACGATGCGCGGGTTGGCGTCCCAGATCGACAGCCCGCCGAACAGCGGCAGGCTGTCGGCGTATTTGCCGTCGCCCAGCACGGGGTTCAGGATGTCGTCGTCGACCAGCCCGTGCGCCTTGCACGACACGAAGTCTTCAATACCGTAGGCGGGGGCCGAATGCACCACGCCGGTGCCGGTGTCCAGCGTCACGTAGTCGCCCAGGTACACCGGCGAGGTGCGGGCATAGCCGGCATCGGCGGCGGCCAGCGGATGATGGAAGCGCAGGCCGGATAGCGCGGCGCCGGGGGCGGTGGCGATGACCTCGCCTTCCAGGCCCCAGGTCTTCAGGCAGGCCTCGACGCGTTCGCGCGCCAGCAGTAGCAGGGGGCCGTGCGCCGGCGCCGGCGTCACGCGCACCAGCGCGTATTCCAGTTCGGGGTGCACGTTCAGCGCTTGGTTGGCCGGAATGGTCCAGGGCGTGGTGGTCCAGATGACCACCGCGCCGTCATCGACCGCGTCCAGGCCGAAGGCGGCGGCCAGGCCCGGCTTGTCGGCGAACGGGAACGCCACGTCCACGGCCGGGTCGACGCGGTCGGCGTATTCGACCTCGGCCTCGGCCAGCGCCGAGCCACAGTCGAAACACCAGTTCACCGGCTTCAGGCCGCGGAATACATAGCCCTTTTGCAGGATGCCGCCCAGTGCCCGGATTTCATTGGCTTCATTGCTGAAGTTCATGGTCAGGTAGGGGTGGTCCCATTCGCCCAGCACGCCCAGGCGCTTGAAGTCTTTGCGCTGCCGGTCGATCTGTTCCAGCGCGTAGGCGCGCGCCTTGGCCTGCACTTCGGTCACGGGCAGGTGCTTGCCGAATTTTTTCTCGATCTGGATCTCGATCGGCATGCCGTGGCAGTCCCAGCCCGGCACATAGTGCGCGTCGTAGCCGGCCATGTTGCGGCTCTTGACGATGATGTCTTTCAGAATCTTGTTGACCGCGTGGCCGATATGGATGTCGCCGTTGGCATACGGCGGCCCGTCATGCAGCACGAAGCGCGGCCGCCCGCGGCTGGCCGCGCGGATGGCCTGGTACACGTGGTTTTCTTCCCATTGGGCGACCCAGGCGGGTTCGCGCCTGGCGAGGTCGCCCCGCATGGGGAAAGAGGTGTCGGGCAGGTTGAGGGTTTTTTTATAGTCCATGAACGGCAAAATAGGCGCGCGCGTTTCGCGCGTCTTCGGCGATGGCGGCAGTCAGGGATGGGAGATCGGGAAACTTTTCTTCGTCCCGCAGTTTGTGCAGGAACTCGACTCGCACGAGTTTACCGTATGCGTCGACGGGCCCGTCGAGCACGTGGGCCTCGAGCAGCACCCGCCCGTGGTCTTCGATAGTGGGCCGCACCCCCAGGCTGGCCACCGCCGGGCGCGGCTGCGCGTCCAGGCCGTGGACCCGCACGACGTAAATGCCGGAACGGGCGGCGCAGCGCGGCGCCACCCGCAGGTTCAGGGTGGGAAAGCCCAGCGTGCGGCCCAGTTTCTGGCCATGGATGACGTGGCCGCTGATCTGGAACGGGCGGCCAAGCAAGTCTTGCGCCCGCGCCAGATCGCCCACCGCCAGCGCGGTGCGCACTTCCGAGCTCGACACCCGGTGGCCGTGGCGATCGGTAATGTCGGCCAGGGTCTGCACTTCGAAGCCGTGCACCATGCCGGCTTCGCGCAGCAGGTCGATGTCGCCGCTGCGTTTGCGGCCGAACCGGAAATCTTCGCCCACCAGCAGCCAGCGCGTTTGCAGGCGGGCCACCAACAGGTCTTCGATGAAGGCATTGGCCGACATGTCGGCCAGGCGTGCGTTGAAACGCTCGATCACCACTTGGGACATGCCCTGGCAGGCCAGGGCCCCGAGTTTGTCGCGCAGCCCCGAAATGCGCGTGGGCGCCAGTTCGGGCCGCTGGTTCAGGGTGGCGAAGTATTCGCGCGGGTGCGGCTCGAACGTCATCACCGTGGGCAGCAGGCCGCGTTCGCGGGCGGCTTGCCGTACGCGCGCCAGGATGGCCTGGTGGCCGCGGTGGACACCATCGAAATTGCCGATGGTCAGCGCGCAGGGCATGCGCCGCCCAGGGGGCGGCGCGGACCGGTAGAGGTGCAGCGAGGTTTTCACGACCGAGAGTTTACAATTTTGGGTTGGCTCGCCTTTGGAATATCTCATCTTGCCCGAATCTTCACCCTCTTCGTGCCGCCTGGTCATCCTGATATCGGGCCGGGGCAGCAATATGCAGGCCCTGGTGCGGGCCTGCCGCGATCAGGCCTGGCCCGCCGAGGTCTGCGCGGTCGTGTCCAGCCGGCCCGACGCGGCCGGGCTGCCGTGGGCGCGCGAGCAGGGCATTGCCACCGGGGCGCTGTACCACAAAAATTTTCCCAGCCGCGATGCCTTCGATACGGCGCTGGCTGGCGAAATCGACCAGTACCGGCCCGATTACGTGCTGCTGGCCGGATTCATGCGCGTGCTGACCCCGGCCTTTGTCAACCATTATGCCGGCCGGCTGGTGAATATCCATCCGTCGCTGCTGCCCATGTTTCCGGGCCTGCACACGCATGCGCAGGCGCTGGCCACCGGCGTGCGCCTGCATGGCTGCACCGTGCATTTCGTCACCCCCGTGCTCGACCACGGGCCTATCATCGCCCAAGGCTGCGTGCCGGTCCTGGGAGACGACACGCCTGAAACCCTGGCCGAGCGTGTGCTGCAGGTCGAACACCAGGCCTATCCCGCGGCCGTGCGCTGGCTGGCCGAGGGGCGGGTGCGCCTGACGCCCGACCAGCGCGTCGAAGTCCAGGGCGAGCCGCAGCGCCTGTTCATGGGGGGCGGCGCGGCCTGAGGCCGCCCGCCGCACCTCCGGTAGTCTGACTGGCCGGGGCGGATGCCCCGGCTTCGATTGGAAGCATCATGAGCAAGAATTCCACTTCCCGGCCGCGCAGCGCCGGTTCGTCCGCCGCGCGGCGGCCCGATGCGCGAGGCGATTCGCGCCGTGCGCCGGCCGGCAGGCCGGCCACGCAGCCGCGCACGCCGCCGGCGGTCATCCGCATCGACCAGGTCCAGCGCGTGCTGGGCGAAATCCTGCAGTGGCGCTATCCCGCCGATGCCGCGCTGTCGCACTGGCTGCGCGCCCATCCGGCCCTGGGCGGCCGCGACCGGGGCGAAGTCGCCGAGGCTGTCTACGACGTACTGCGGCACCTGCGCCGCTACCGGCAGCTGTCCGAAAGCGGCAGCGGCGCGGCGTCGCGGCGCCTGGCCATCCTGGGCCTGGCGGCGACGCTGGGCGCCGCCGCCTTGCGCGACGGGCTGGACCCCACCGAAGACGAATGGCTGCAGCGCGTCGGCCGCATCGATCCGGCCACGCTGCCGCGCGCGGTGCGCGCCAGCATGCCGGACTGGCTGGACGAGCGCCTGGGGCGCCTGGATGACCCGGATGCACTGATGGCGGCGTTGAACCGGCCTGCGCCGCTGGACTTGCGCGTCAATCCGCTCAAGGCCGAGCGCGATGCCGCGCTGGCGGCCCTGGCCGGCGGTCCGGCCGCGCGATTCGATCCCCGGCCCACCCCGCATTCCCCGTGGGGTATCCGGCTGGCGGGCCGCCCGGCGGTCAACCGCTGGCCGCAGTTCGAGAACGGCAGCCTCGAAGTGCAGGATGAAGGCAGCCAGCTGCTGGCGCTGCTGGTGGGGCCGCGGCGCGGTGAAATGATTATCGATTTCTGCGCCGGCGCGGGCGGCAAGTCCTTGCTGCTGGGGGCGCTGATGCGCTCCACCGGGCGCCTGTACGCCTTCGATGTCTCGGCCGCCCGTCTGGCCCGGGCCAAGCCGCGCTTTGCGCGCAGCGGGCTGTCCAATGTAGTGCCGGTGGCCATCGACGGCGAGAACGACGCGCGGGTCAAGCGGCTGGCCGGCAAGGCGCAGCGCGTGCTGGTCGACGCGCCATGCAGCGGCATCGGCACGCTGCGCCGCAATCCCGACCTGAAATGGCGCCAGCACCCCGAGGCCCTGGCCGAATTGTGCGCGCTGCAGGCCCGCATCCTGAACAGCGCCGCGCGCTGCGTGGCGCCGGGCGGGCGGCTGGTCTATGCCACCTGCAGCCTGCTGGCCGAGGAAAACGCGGCGCAGGCCGAGCAGTTCCTGGCCACGCATCCCGATTTCGAATTGATCGACGGCGCCGCCTTGCTCCAAAGCCGGTGCCCCGACCTGCAACTGGAAGGGCCTTACGTGCAGCTGCGGCCCGACAGGCACGGCACCGACGGCTTTTTCGCGGCGGTGTTCGAGCGCAAGAAGGGCGCCGCCAGGCCGGCCGCGGAAACCGCCGGCTCCGCGGCAGCGGCCGATACCTCCGAACCGGCCGGTATCGCAGAGGCTGCGCAGGCGGATGGCCTGGCGGCCGAGCCGGTTCAGTCTTAGGGGGCAGGGCGGGCCGGCAGCACCTGTACGTCGGCGCTGATCTGTCCAGGGGCGGCGCCGCGCGCCTGGTAGCGCACTTGCCAGGCCAGGGAGTCGGCGCCGGCCTGGCGCGCCCGGTAGCGCACCTGGGCCACCGGCACGGCCATTGTTCCGCAGCGTCCGCCCGCCTGTACGGTTTGTTGTTGGATATGCACGACAGTCGCTTTGCCCAAGTGCGGCGCGGTGGTGATCCGCACGCGCGGCGCCCGCAGCGCCAGGCAGCCCGCCGGGTGGATTTCGTAATAGCTGGCCAGCAGCACGTCCTGCCCGACAGCGGTCTGCGCCGAGATATCGGCCGCCGCCGCGGCTGTAACGCCCAGACGTGAGAACAAAAAGGGACAGATTGTCCGGCCGACCTGCGGCAGTATCATGGGTACGATGCCCTTACCAGGGTAACAAGTCAGGAAAAGTCCATATTCTGCCAGCCAAAATGTGTCGATATATGGGCTTAGTCCTTGATTTGTCATTGAAAACTATTTTGAAAACAGACTGTCATAAGCAAACCAGGTAGGCTAAACTGCCTGCCATTCTTCAAGCGAGGCTCGCAAAAAGCTATATGGATCAATTCCTCTCCTTTCTTTCCGGGGGCTTTGCCCAGGCTACCTGGTGGCAGATCGTCCTGTACACGCTGGCGCTCACGCACGTCACCATCGTGTCGGTCACGGTCTTCCTGCACCGCAGCCAAGCGCACCGTGGGCTCGACCTGCATCCGGCGGTCATGCATTTCTTCCGGTTCTGGCTCTGGATGACCACGGGCATGGTCACGAAGGAATGGGTTGCCATCCACCGCAAGCATCACGCCAAGTGCGAAAAAGAGGGCGATCCCCATTCGCCCATGCTGTTCGGCATCTGGAAGGTGCTGTTCCGCGGCGCCGAGCTGTACCGCCTTGAATCGGCCAACAAGGAAACCATGGCCAAGTTCGGCCACGGCACCCCCGATGACTGGCTCGAGCGCAATCTGTATTCCAAGCACAGCCTGATGGGCGTGATGATCATGCTGGCCATCGACATCGCTCTGTTCGGCGCCATCGGCCTCACTGTCTGGGCCGTGCAGATGGCCTGGATCCCGTTCTGGGCGGCAGGGGTAGTCAATGGCATCGGCCACTACTGGGGCTACCGCAACTACAACAGCCCCGATACCAGCACCAACGTGTTTCCGTGGGGCATCGTCATCGGCGGCGAAGAGCTGCACAACAACCACCACGCCCACGGCACCTCGGCCAAGTTCTCGGCCAAGTGGTACGAATTCGACATCGGCTGGTGCTACATCAGCGTGCTGAAGTTCTTCGGCCTGGCCAAGATCAAGAAGGTCGCGCCCAAGCTCAAGCTCGAATCCAGCGCCAAGGCCATCGACCTGCGCACCTTGCAGGGCGTCATCACGCACCGCTACGAAGTCATGGCCCGCTACGCCGACATCGTCAAGACGGCCGTGCGCGAAGAGCTCGACAAGCTCAAGCCCGCGCAGAGCGATGCCGTGTCGCGCCTGCAGCGCGTGCGCCGCTGGCTGCACAGCAACGAAGACGTCCTGCAGCCCGAGCAGCGCGCCGAGGTCGACCAGGCCATCGCGCAGAACCAGTCGCTGTCCACGCTGGTGCAGATGCGCCGCGAACTGGGCCGTCTGTGGGAAAGCTCCAGCGCCAGCAGCGAGCAACTGCTGCATGATCTGCAGGCCTGGTGCCAGCGCGCCCAGCAAAGCGGCATCGCCGGGCTCGAACAGTTCGCCCTTCGCCTGAGCCGCTACGCGGCATGATGCTAGAGCAGCTCAACCCTGAACAACGCGCCGCTGTAACGCTCGAACCGCAGCATGCCCTGGTCCTGGCCGGGGCGGGCAGCGGCAAGACCCGGGTCCTCACCACCCGCATGGCCTGGCTGATTCAAACCGGCCAGGCCAGTCCATTTGGGCTGTTGGCAGTCACCTTCACCAACAAGGCGGCGCGCGAGATGCTGGCGCGCATGTCGGCCATGCTGCCCATCGATACGCGCGGCCTCTGGATCGGCACGTTCCATGGGCTGTGCAACCGTATGCTGCGCGCCCATCACCGCGATGCGGGCCTGCCGCAAACCTTCCAGATCCTCGACACCACCGATCAGCTGGCCGCTATCAAGCGCCTGCTCAAGGCCAACGGCATCGATGATGAAAAATACCCGCCGCGCGATGTGCAGCGGTTCATCAATGGTGCCAAAGAAGACGGCCTGCGCCCCGGCGATGTCGAAGTCCACGACAGCCACCGCCGCCGCCTGGTCGAGATCTACCAGCTGTACGAGGCCCAGTGCCAGCGCGAGGGCGTGGTCGATTTTGCCGAACTGCTGCTGCGCGCGCACGAGCTGCTGACGCGCAACGCGCCGGTGCGCGAACACTACCAGCGGCGCTTCCGGCATATCCTGGTCGACGAATTCCAGGACACCAACACCCTGCAGTACAAATGGCTGAGGCTGCTGGCCGGCGGGGGCGCGTCCATCTTCGCGGTGGGCGACGACGATCAGTCCATCTATGCGTTCCGCGGCGCCAATGTCGGCAACATGGCCGATTTCGAACGCGAATATGCGCGCGGCACGGTCATCCGGCTGGAACAGAACTACCGTTCGTATGGTCACATCCTGGATTCGGCCAATGCGCTCATCGGCCACAACAGCGGGCGGCTGGGCAAGAACCTCTGGACCGAACAGGGCGAAGGCGAACCCGTGCGCGTCATCGAGCAGCCGTCCGACGGCATCGAGGCGCAATGGCTGGTCGACGAAGTGCGCTCGCTGATCAACGAAGGCAGCCTGCGCCGCGAGATCGCCGTGCTATACCGCAGCAACGCGCAGTCGCGCGTGCTCGAACACGCGCTGTTCTCGGCCGGCATCCCTTACAAGGTGTATGGCGGGCTGCGCTTTTTCGAGCGCCAGGAAATCAAGCACGCGTTGGCGTATCTGCGCTTGATGGCCAACCCCGACGACGATACGTCCTGGATGCGGGTGGTCAATTTCCCCACGCGCGGCATCGGCGCGCGCACGCTCGAACAGCTTACCGACGCGGCCCGCGCGCAAGACACCAGCCTGGCCGGCGCCGTGGCGCGCGTAGCGGGCAAGGGCGGCGCCAATCTGGCCCAGTTCGCCCAGCTGATCGGCCGCATGGCCCACGACACGCGCGATCTGCCCCTGCCCGAACTGGTCGAGCACATGCTCGAGGCCAGCGGGCTGGTGGCTCACTACAAGACCGAGCGCGAAGGCGCCGAGCGCCTGGAAAACCTCAACGAGCTCATCACGGCCGCGGCAGTGTTCGCCTCGGAAGAAAACTTCGATGGCCTGCCTGCCGGGCAGGTGCCCGAGCTGGGCGCCGACGTGCCGCCCGACGGGCTGACGCCGCTGGCGGCCTTCCTGGCGCACGCCGCGCTCGAGGCCGGCGACAACCAGGCCCAGGCCGGCCAGGACGCTGTCCAGCTGATGACGGTGCATGCGGCCAAGGGGCTGGAATTCGACGCCGTGTTCATCACGGGGCTGGAAGAAGGCCTGTTTCCCCATGAAAACAGCATTCTCGAACCTTCCGGCCTGGAAGAAGAACGGCGCCTGATGTACGTGGCGATCACGCGGGCGCGCCAGCGACTGTATCTCAGCCTGGCGCAAAGCCGCATGCTGCACGGCCAGACGCGCTATGCCATGCGCTCGCGCTTCCTCGATGAAATTCCCGAGCAGCACCTGAAATGGCTGACCCCGCGCGCGGGCGCCCATGCGCATGCGGGCTTCGGCGAATCGGCCGCCTGGAACGGGCGAGGCGATGCCTTCGGGCGCCGGCCCACTGGCATCATCGCGCCGCGGGCGCCGCGCGGCGTCACCAGCGGTGTCATGGTGGGCGATCGGCAGTATCGTATCGGCCAGGGTGTGCGGCATGCCCGGTTCGGCGATGGCACCATCATCGGCCTGAGCGGGTCCGGCCAGGACGCCCAGGCGCAGATCCAGTTTCGCGACGTCGGCGCCAAGACCCTGGCGCTGGGCATCGCCAAGCTGGACATCATCCAGGAATGACCACCATGAGCGGCGGCGAGGCGACACAATCCGAACTGGCGGCGCTGCGCGCCGAAATCGACGAAATCGACCAGCAGATCATGCTGCTGCTGGGGGTGCGCTTTCGCTGTACCGACATGATCGGTGAGCTGAAACAGGCCAGCGGCCTGGACCCGGCCGACCCGCAGCGGGCCGCGCAGCAGCTCGATCGCATCCGCCATCTGGCCATCGATGCGGGCGTGCCGCCCGACCTGGCGGTCACGATCCTGCGGGCCATCATCGATACGGTGGTCGACCATCAGCGCCTGCGGCGCGAACGGCCTTATTCTTGACCCCTACACGGCGCTTTCACAGCTGCACGTAGACCATCCCGTTCTCGATCTTCACCGGATAGCTGCGGATATCCTGCTTCAGCGGCGCGCACAGCGCCTTGCCGTTGCGCACGTCGAAACGCCCCTGATGCAGCGGGCATTCGATCTCATGGCCCTCCAAGAATCCGTCGCACAGCCGGGCCAGGCCGTGGGTACAGAGGTTGTCGGTGGCATACACGGCATCGCCCACGGCATACAGGGCCAGCTCGCGGCCGCCGGCCTCGCAGGGCGTAACATCGTCGGCAGCCAGCTCGCTGTGCGGCAGGGCCTCGGTCCAACAGGCAGTCGTCATGAGTGTGTCCTCGCGTGCGCCACGGGTTCGGCCCTATAGCGGATAAATCAATGAATTGGGAATCAGCTCGCTGTCGAAGATGCATTGCCGGGATTCGAACTTCAGGCCCTGCGGCGTGTGCCGGATAACATCCAGGTAGCGTCCCACATTGAAAACCGTGGTGGGCTGGCTGGGTTTGGTGCGAAACACTGCGTAGCTGGCCTCGGACTCGATCCGCTCGCCGTTGGCCGACAGGATCCGGGGGGCGCCGATGACATGGCGCTGGTAATACGGGTCGTGGAAAATCGTCTCGCTGATGGCGTAGACCCGGTCCTGCAGCATGCCCTTGCTTTCAAAGGCCAGGGTGGCCAGCGGAAAGCCGCGCTCGTGGTTTTCGCGCGGCACGATGCGGTACGAGCATTCGTCCGTGAAGAATTCCGGCCATTGCTGCCATTGCCCGGCATCCAGCGCGGCCGCGTAGTCGGTGTAAAGGCGCAGCAGCGCCTGGTATGTCTGGAAGTCGACCATGCCGTCAGGCCTCCATGACGCGCCGCCAGTACGCGTACATGCCGCGTATCAGCGTCTCGGTCACCATGTGTTCGGTGTTTTCCACCGTGCGTCCGCCCAGTTCGGCCAGCGCGCGGTGCCGGGGCTTTTGCTCGAAGCCCGCCTGCGACAGCTCGATGACCTCGCCGTCGTCGGCCGACACGAAGCCGGCCGGGCCGAACAGATTGGCCTGGCGCAGCCGGCGGCGCGTCATTTCGGGCGTATCTTCGGCAAAGCCGAAATGGGTCCAGACAAAATCGAAGGCATCGTGGCCCACCGGCTGGATGTGGCGCGTCGACAGCGAGTTCACCTGCTGCTGGATCACCAGGCTGGGAAACAGCGTCATCAATACCGCTGTGGGGCCGTTCCACCAGGGTTCGGGCACGATGTCCAGGAACCGGTCGTCGTGCAGCTGCATCTGCGCTTTGAAGCTGGCCACGCCCTGCGTCACCGAACTTTTCTGGCCGCCCTGGCCGCGCGTGGAGATCATGGCTGCGTGGCGGAAGTGCGAGTCCATTTTCAGCTGCGCCCGGTTGTCGGCTCGCCACAGGCCGAAGGTGACGAACCAGGTATGCAGCAGGCCGGGGTGGTAGGGGTCTTTGATGTTCTCCTGCATCAGCTTCCAGTTGCCGCCGATGCGCTGGCGGCTGTAGCCATGCACCACCAGTTCGCGGCCGTCGAATACACGGTCGAAGTAATGCAGGATGTCCGGGCCCAGGAATGCTTCCAGCGGCTCGACCTGGTGGTCGAACGAGGCGAACACCACGCCGTGCCGGCAGGCCACGGCCAACTGGTTCAGCCCGTGCTCGGCCGGATCGAAATCCGGCGGCATGCCGCCGTTGACGCGCCCGTCCTGCTTGACGCCGCGCCGTAGCGGCACGCCGATCAGCCGACCCTGCAGGTCGTAGTTCCATTGGTGGTACGGGCACACGAACTCGCTGCGGTGGCCGGCCCGCTCGCGGCAGAATTGCACGCCCCGATGCGCGCACAGGTTCTCCAGCACGCGCACCGCGCCGTCCGCGTCGCGCACCAGAATGACCGACCGTTCGCCGATGGCGGTGCGCTTGAAATCGCCGGGCCGGGGAATCTCGGCCTCAAGGCCCACATAGTTCCAGTGGCCCTGGTAGAAAAAGCGCTGCATTTCGCGCGCATGCAGGGACGCGTCGGTATAAACGCCGAACGGGATCCGGCTGGAACCATTGTCCGGCCACGCCACGCGGGCTTCGGGCGGCGCGCACGGGCTCATGGGGCGCTCCGGCAACAGGATGGGGCGGCGGGCGGCAATGCGCGGGCGGTCATGATGTCTCTCCGTTTTATGGTGTTGTGCCGCCATCATCGTGCGCGAAGCCGAATTAATAAATAGAATTCAATGAATAAACAGAATCACCAGAATCAATAATGGCGAGAGACATACATGAACCTGAAAGACGTCGATTTGAACCTGCTGGTGGTTTTCGACGAATTGCTCAAGCAGGGCAGCGTTTCGGGCGCTGCGGCCAGCCTGGGGGTATCGCAGCCCGGAGTCAGTAACGCGCTGAGCCGGCTGCGCCGCCTGCTGGGCGACGAGTTGTTCCTGCGCACATCGCGCGGCATGGTGCCCACGCCTTATGCGGATGCGCTGGCCGACCCGCTGGCAGGCGCGCTCGACGCCATCCGCGACACCCTCAACGCGCGCGCCGCCTTCGATCCGGCCAGCAGCCGGCGCGGCTTTGTCATCGGCGTCAGCGACGTGGGCGAAACCTACTTCCTGCCGCGCCTGATGCGCCACCTGGCCGAGCTGGCGCCCGGCGTCACCATCCGCACGGCACGCACCACTTCGCTGGACGTGAAAGACGAAATGGAGCGCGGCCGCATCGACCTGACCATGGGCTTCCTGCCGGCGCTCAAGGGCGGGTTCTTCCAGCGGCGGCTGTTCCGCCAGCCCTATGTCTGCCTGTTCCGGCGCGGCCATCCGCTGGCGCGCGGCGCCGTGTCATTGCGCCAGTTCCGGACGGCCGAGCACGTGGCGATCCTGGCCGAAGGTACGGGCCACGGCGTGGTGGACGAGATCATGCAGCGCGCGGCCATCGCCCGCCGCATACGGCTGACCGTTCCGCACTTCATGGCGGTGGGGCCGGTGCTGCAAAGCACCGATATGATCGCCGTGGTGCCGCGGCGGTTCGCCGATTGTGTCTGCGAACCGTTCGGCCTGGTGGCCGCGGCCTGTCCGGTGAAGATTCCCGATTCGGTCATCAATGTGTTCTGGCATGCGCGCAGCCACCGCGAGGCCGCCAACCAGTGGCTACGCCAGATGATCGTCGAGGTGTTCGGCGAATGAACCGGCCTTACTGGATGTTTTCCAGCGCTTCCTGCAGTTCCAGCCAGCGTTCTTCCAGCGACTGCATACGCTTGCCCAGTTCGCCGTGCTCGGCCATGACTTGCTGGCGTTCGGCGCGGCGCGCATCGGAATACAGGTCGGCGTCGGCGATGATGTCATCCAGTTTCTGCAGGGCGGCGCGGGTTTTCTCCATACCGGACTCGACCTTGACCAGTTCAGTTTCCAGCGGCTTGCGCAAGGCGGCCAGGCGCTGGCGCTGTTCGGCCTCGAGCCGCCGCTGCGCCTTGCGGTTGACGGCTGCGCCCGCGTCTGCGGGTTCGCGGGCGGCGGCATCGGCCGCTTTGTCTTCGGCATTGCGCGCCGCCAGCCAGTCCCGGTAGTCTTCCAGGTCGCCGTCGAACTCGTGTACGGCGCCGTCGGCCACCACCCAGAAACTGTCGACGGTGGTGCGCAGCAGGTGGCGGTCATGCGATACCAGCAGCATGCTGCCGGAAAACTCCGCCAGGGCGGCGGCCAGCGCCTCGCGCGTTTCGACGTCAAGGTGGTTGCTGGGCTCGTCCAGCAGCAGCAGGTTGGGCTTTTGCCATACGATCAGCGCCAGCGCCAGGCGGGCCTTTTCGCCGCCCGACATCGGCCCCACCAGACCGGTGGCGGCGTCGCCCGAAAAGCCGAAGCCTCCCAGGTAATTGCGCAGTTCCTGTTCGCGCGCATCGGGCGCCAGGCGCGCCAGGTGGGCCAGGGGCGTGGCGTCCAGGTCCAGCATGTCGAGCTGGTGCTGGTGGAAGTAGCCGATGGCCAGGCCGCGCGAGGCGCGCCGTTCGCCCGCCTGCGCCGGCAGTTCTTCGGCCAGGGTCTTGATCAGTGTGCTCTTGCCGGCGCCGTTGGCGCCCAGTACGCCGATCCGGCCGCCTGCGCGCACCATTAACGTTACATCGCGCAGAATGGGCACGGCCTGGCCGGCCGCGTCGGTATAGCCGGCCGACAGGTGTTCCAGCGCCAGCAGCGGATCGGGCATATGGTCGGGCGACGGAATGCGGATGTCGATGCCGGCTTCGGCATGCAGCGGCGCCAGGGCTTCCATGCGCGCCAGCGCCTTGACGCGGCTTTGCGCCTGCTTGGCTTTGCTGGCCTTGGCCTTGAAGCGGTCGATGAAGCCCTGCAGCCGCGCCGCTTCGCGCGCCTGCCATTCGTGCGCCAGGCTGGTCTGGCGCAGGCGCTCGGCGCGCTGGGTCAGGAAGTCCTGGTAGCCGCCGCGGTACCGCACCAGCTTGCCGTGGTCGAAATGCAGGACGGCGCGCGCCACAGCATCCAGGAATTCGGTGTCGTGCGAAATCAGCAGCACCGTGCCAGGATAGGCCGCCAGCCATTTTTCCAGCCACAGCATCGCGTCCAGGTCGAGGTGGTTGGTGGGTTCGTCCAGCAGCAGCAGGTCGGACGGGGCCATTAGCGCGCGGGCCAGCGCCAGGCGCATGCGCCAGCCGCCCGAGAAGCTGGCCACCGGCTGCATCCATTCATGAGGCTTGAAGCCCAGGCCGGCCAGCAGCTGCTCGGCACGCGAAGCCGCACTCCAGGCGCCGGCCTCGACCAGTGCGGACTCGGCCTCGGCGATCTGCGTGCCCTGGTCGTCGCGCAGGGCCGTGCGCTGGGCCTGCAGGCGCCGCAGATGGGTGTCGCCATCGATCACGAATTCGCGCGCCGGCTGCGCGTCGGCGGCCAGTTCCTGTTGCACGCTGGCAATGCGCCAGCCGGCTGGCAGGTCGATATTGCCGGCGTCGACATCCAGCGCGCCGGTCAGCAGGGCGAACAGCGACGATTTGCCGGCGCCGTTCTTGCCGACGATGCCGACGCGTTCGCCAGGGTGCACGACAAAGTCCGCGCCGTCGAGCAGCACCTTGGTGCCGCGGCGCAGGGTCAATCCAGAAGCGCGTATCACGGAAGAGCAGGGTCCTGGGCCAGTTGTTCGCGGGTCAGCAGCAGGATCTGGTCGCAGGCGGCCTCGGTATCCAGCCACACGGGCTGCAGCTGCGGAAAGGCCGCCTCGAAGTGCGGCCGTTCGTGGCCGATTTCCAGCACCAGCACGCCCTGAGGCGCCAGGTAACCGGGCGCGGCGGCCAGGATGCGCCGCACCAGGTCCATGCCGTCGGCGCCGCCGGCCAGCGCCAGGCTGGGTTCATGGCGGTACTCGTCGGGCAGGGCCGCCATCGACGCGCTGTTCACGTAGGGCGGATTGCACACGATGACGTCATAGGCGCCGGCCGGCAATTGGTCGAACAGGTCGCTGCGGTGCAGCGCCAGCCGGTCTTGCAGGCGGTAGTCGGCCACGTTGCGCCGCGCCACGTCCAGCGCATCGGGCGAGACGTCCACCGCGTCGACGCGGGCGTCGGGGAAGGCCAGCGCCGCCAGAATGGCCAGGCAGCCGGAGCCCGTGCACATGTCCAGCACCGCCTGCACCGATTCGGGCTCGACCCAGGGCGCCAGGCCCTGTTCCAGCAGTTCGGCAATGGGCGAGCGCGGCACAATGACGCGCGTATCGACGTAGAAGCGGTGGCCGCACAGCCAGGCTTCCTGGGTCAGGTAGGCGGCCGGCAGGCGCTGGGCCACGCGCCGGTCGAACAGGTCGAGTACGCGCGCGCGCTCGTCGGGCAGGACGCGGGCATCCAGGAACGGATCGAGCGTGTCCAGCGGCAGGTGCAGCGCGTGCAGCGCCAAGTAGACGGCCTCGTCCCAGGCATTGTCGCTGCCGTGGCCCAGCGCGACACCGGACTCGCGCAGGCGCGACACGCCATAGCGGACCAGGTCGCGCAGCGTCTGTAGTTCAGAGCGGGAAGATGAAGGCATGGCGGGTCAGCGCGGCAACAGCAGGTTTTCGAGAGTACGCCGGTAGATGTTCTTCAAGGGGTCCAGCGAAGCCAGCTCGATGCGCTCGTTCACCTTGTGGATGGTGGCGTTGCACGGGCCGAACTCGATGACCTGCGGACAGATCTTGGCGATGAAGCGGCCGTCGGAAGTGCCGCCGGTGGTCGAGAGCTCGGCTGCCACGCCGGTTTCGGCGCGAATGGCGTCGACCAGCGCGTCGGTCAGCGGGCCGCGCGGGGTCAGGAAGGGCTCGCCGCCCAGTTCCCAGTCCAGCTCGTATTCCAGGCCATGCTTGTCGAGCAGCGCATGTACGCGCTGCTTAAGGCTGTCAGGTGTGCTGGCCGTCGAGAAGCGGAAGTTGAACAGCATCACGGCCTCGCCCGGCACCACGTTGGTGGCACCTGTGCCGGCCCGCAGGTTCGACACCTGGAAAGTGGTGGGCGGGAAGTACTCGTTGCCGCGGTCCCATTCGGTGGCAGCCATCTCGGCCAGGGCGGGCGCCAGCTGGTGCACAGGATTGCGCGCCAGGTGCGGATAAGCCACGTGGCCCTGGATGCCCTTGACGATCAGGCGGCCCGACAGCGAGCCGCGCCGGCCGTTCTTGCAGGTGTCGCCCAGCACATCGCTGGAGGTCGGCTCGCCAACGATGCAGTAGTCGAGCTGTTCGCCGCGCGCCTGCAGCTCGTTGCAGACGATGACCGTGCCGTCGACCGCCGGGCCTTCTTCGTCGGAAGTGATCAGCAGGGCGATCGAGCCTTCATGGCCGGGATGGGCAGCAGCGAATTCCTCGGCCGCCACCACGAAGGCGGCGATGGAGCTCTTCATGTCGGCCGCGCCGCGGCCATACAGGAAGCCGTCGCGCTCGGTGGGCACGAACGGATCGCTGTCCCATTTGTCGCGCGGGCCGGGCGGCACCACGTCGGTGTGGCCGGCAAACACGACCAGGGGGCCGGCGCTGCCGCGCCGGGCCCACAGGTTGGTGACGTCGCCGCGCGCGATGGTCTCGCAGCGGAAACCGGCATGCTCGAGGCGCTGCGCCAGCAGTAGCTGGCAGTCGACGTCGTCGGGCGTGACGGAAGGGCGGGCGATCAGCTCGCGCACGAGCGCGAGTACGGCGCTGTCGGCAGTCATCAAGCCCTCAGCAGGTCGTTGATGCTGGTCTTGGCGCGCGTCTGGGCGTCGACGCGCTTGACGATCACGGCGCAGGCCAGGCTGTGCGAGCCGTCTTCGGACGGCAGCGAGCCCGGCACCACCACCGAGCCCGACGGCACGCGGCCGTAGGTCACCTTGCCGGTGGCGCGATCGTAGATCTTGGTGCTTTGCGACAGGAACACGCCCATGGCCAGCACCGAGTTCTCTTCGACGACCACACCTTCGACGACTTCCGAGCGCGCGCCGATGAAGCAGTTGTCTTCGATGATGGTGGGATTGGCCTGCAACGGCTCGAGCACGCCGCCGATGCCCACGCCGCCCGACAGGTGCACGTTCTTGCCGATCTGTGCGCACGAGCCCACGGTGGCCCAGGTGTCGACCATGGTGCCTTCGTCGACATAGGCGCCGATGTTCACGTACGACGGCATCAGCACCACGTTGCGGGCGATGAAGGCGCCGCGGCGCGCCACGGCCGGCGGCACGACGCGGTAGCCGCCATGTTGGAAGGCAGTATCACCGTATTCGGCGAACTTCAGGGGCACCTTATCGTAGAACTGCATGGGCGCCTGGCCCATGATGGCGTTGTCCTGCAGGCGGAACGACAGCAGCACGGCCTTCTTGATCCACTGGTGCACGATCCAGCCGGCCTCGGTTTTCTCGGCCACGCGCAGGCGGCCCAGGTCCAGCGCGGCAATGGTTTGTTCGACCGCTTCGCGCACTTCGGCGGTAGCGTCGACGGGCGACAGATTGGCCCGGTTTTCCCAGGCGTTTTCGATGGTGGTTTGCAGGTCGAGAGTCATAACGGCTCAGTCACTAAAAAGAAGGTTGATCAAAGCGTGGTGCGGGCAAACTGGGCAATGCGGGCAGCGGCTTCGACGCACTGCGCCAGCGGCGCCACCAGCGCGATACGGATGCGGCCCCGGCCGGGGTTGGTTCCGTGCGCTTCGCGCGCCAGGAAACTGCCGGGCAGGACGGTCACGCCGGTGCGGGCGTAGAGGTCGCGGGCAAACGCCGTATCCGGGCCGGACACGGGTACCCACAGGTAAAACGATGCCTGCGGAAACTCGACATCGAGCACGGGCTGCAGTTGCGGCACGACCGCGGCGAATTTTTCGCGGTACAGGGCGCGGTTCTCGCGCACGTGGTCTTCGTCGGTCCAGGCGGCGATGCTGGCTGCCGACACGATGGGGCTCATGGCGCTGCCGTGATACGTGCGGTACAGCAGGAAGCGGGCCATCAGGGCGGCGTCGCCCGCCACGAAGCCCGAGCGCAGCCCGGGCACGTTCGAGCGCTTGGACAGGCTGGAGAACACCACCAGGTTCTTGTAGTCGTCGCGGCCCAGGCGGCGCGCGGCCTGCAGCGCGCCCAGCGGCGCATCGCCTTCGTCGAAATAGATCTCGGAATAGCATTCATCGGAGGCGATGGCGAAGCCGTGGCGGTCGGACAGCTCGAACAGGGCGCGCCAGTCGTCCAGCGGCATGACGTTGCCGGCCGGATTGCCCGGCGAGCACACGAAGACCAGCTGGGTGCGCTGCCAGACGCCGGCGGGCACGCTATGCCAGTCGCAGCCGAAATTGCGCGCCGGGTCGGCGTTGACGTAATAGGGCTGGGCGCCGGCCAGCAGCGCCGCGCCTTCATAGATCTGGTAGAACGGATTCGGGCATACCACCAGCGGCTGGCCGGCGGTGGCATCGACAACGGTCTGGGCGAAGGCGAACAGCGCTTCGCGCGAGCCCAGCACGGGCAGCACCTGGGTGTCGGCGTCGGGGGCGGGAATGCTGTAGCGCCGCGCCAGCCACTGCGCAATGGCCGCGCGCAGCGCGGGCTCGCCCTTGGTGGCCGGGTACACCGACAGGCCCGCGAGATTGTCGCGCAGCGCCTGCGCCACGCAGGCAGGGGCGGCGTGCTTGGGCTCGCCGATCGACAAATCGATCGGCGTCAGGTCGGCCGGCGCGGGGCCGGCCGATTCGAGCAGCGCGCGCAGTTTCGTGAAGGGATAGGGATGCAGGGCATCAAGATACGGGTTCATGGCGCACGATTTTAGCAAGCAAGCTACAATACTGGGCTTGGCTTTGCGAAGGTGGCGAAATTGGTAGACGCACCAGGTTTAGGTCCTGACGCCGTAACAGGTGTGCGGGTTCGAGTCCCGCCCTTCGCACCAACTTACTACCTGGGCCTGGTTTGGCGTCGCGCCAGCCAGGCCTTGCTCTTAAAGGCAGGGCATTCTCGAATGCCTCTTGCCCCGACGCTTACAGGGCCTTTGGCGCTCGGCATAAAACCGTCAAAGGGCCGGGCGCCGGCGGATTATTTATACCCAGACGTAAATTAGCTTACGCTGATTGAGCGTTTGGCGGAGCCTGCACGGCGTGCGGGGTTTTGCGTTCCGGTTCCAGATTGAAGCCGCGATATCCGTCGGCAACGACGGCTTCGCAGGCGCGGCGATACGTATCGACTCCGCCGACAAAAGTGGTGAAGCCGCGCGCCTTGCCCGGCACGTTGGCGCCCGTATACCAGGAATCCGCCTTCACATAGAGCGTTGCGTTCGCCACATCGCGCACGTAGCCCATCCACGCCTCTTCGGCGGCCGCCGAGGCCTCGATTGCGCCAATGCCATGGCTGCGCATATAGACGATTGTGTCCGCGATCAATTCGACGTGCTGTTCGATGGAAAGCACCATGTTGGATTTGACCGCTGGGCTGCCCGGGCCGGTAATGATGAACATATTAGGAAAGCCGTTGATCGCAATACCCAGATAGGAAGAGGGGCCGTGCTTCCATTGTCCGGCGAATTTGCGTCCGTCGCGGCCAGTAATGTCGACACGAGTCAGGGCGCCTGTCACGGCATCGAATCCGGTAGCGAAGATGATGGCGTCGACGCCGATCTCGCCCATCTGTGTCTCAACGCCCGCGGGGGTAATGCATTTGACGGGCGTCTCGCGTAGAGAGATCAGTTCGACATTGCCCCGATTGAAGGTCTCGTAGTAACCCGTGTCGATACAGATACGCTTGGACCCGATCGGATGATCGTTCGGACAGAGCTTTTCGGCGACCTCCGGGTCTTTGACAGTTTCCCTGATTTTCCGGCGCACGAAATCGGCAAGGCGCTTGTTCGCGCGCTCGTCTCGCATGAAATCCGTGAACGCCAATTGGAAGTTGACGCTGCCGCCAGACCGCCAGAGTTTCTCGAACGTGGCGTTGGCTTCATCTTCCGTCAGTTCCAGGACGGAACGGGTCGGCGCGGGAATATTGGAGATGCCGAACAAGTGGTTCCGTGCCCGCTTGCGCCGTTCGGGGTAGTCTTTTCGATAGGCGGCGATCTCTTCTGGCTGCAAGGGGCGGTTGCCCGCCGGAAGCGAGAAGTTGGGTGAGCGCTGGAAGACAAAAAGACGGGACGCCTGCCGGGCTACTTCGGGGATGATCTGAATCCCGGTAGCCCCGGTTCCGAAAACGGCCACTCTTTTTCCCGTGAAATCGATGCCCTGTGCCGGCCAGCGGCCCGAATGGTATTTTTTCCCTTCGAAGCTGTCGATGCCCGGGATATCGGGAAACTGCGGAATCGTGAGATTGCCGGTGGCCATCACGCAATAGCGGCAGGTGATGGTTTCGCCCTGGTCGGTGGTCACGCTCCAAAGCTGCCGCGTTGCGTCATAGTGTTGCGAGACCACGCACGTGTTGAAGGTGATGAGCCGCCGGGCGCCGACCTCATCGGCAACATACGCGATATAGCGTTGGATGTCAGGCTGAAACGAGAAGCGGTTCTTCCATTGCCATGATTGCTGGATCTGGTCCGAGAACCCGTATGAGTACTCCATGCTTTCTACGTCGCAGCGAGCGCCCGGGTATTTATTCCAGTACCAGGTGCCGCCGACGTCGGCGCCCATCTCAAACCCGCGGACAGTCAAACCCAGGCTATTCAGCTTGTGCAGCATGTAAACGCCCGCGAAGCCCGCGCCGACAACCACGGCGTCGATGATTTTCGCGCTGTCAGGGTGTGAATCGGGTTCAGTCATTCGATATCTCCAAATCGTTCTATGCGATGACCGGATCCCAGTAGTGAAGCTCGAGCATGATGCAGCCTTTGGGAGAGTCGTACGGGCCGTGCGATGTGCCCGGCGGCCGGCAGCGGTACGCCGGAGCGGTCAGCAAGTCGGCGCCGGCGAAGTGCAGGTTGCCTTCAAGCAGGTAGGCCTCCTCCCAATAGGCGTGGGTGAGCGCTGTTTGGGTCCGCGCTCCCGGCTTGAAACGGATCAGACGCGTCCGCCGTCCGCTGCGTGCGGATTCATCGAAGTCATCGATGAGCGGGATTTGCTGGATTCCTGGAAAGCCCGGAAGATCTTGCCAGGCATCCTCGCTGAAAGTACGGTAAGCCTGAAAATCCGAAAGTGACAATCGACACTCCTTTTTGTGGGGGCTTTAGCGTTTTCCGAAGCGCTTGTCGTATTTCGCCGGGGCCTTGGGTCTGACGGCGGCATGCCGTCGATCAGCGCAGAGGCGTGATTTTCCGGCACTCGCGCCCACCGCCCCGCCTGCGGCCCCACGATCGTGAGTCAGTGATTCTTGCGGACAGCTATCGGTGGTGGCAATGCGGGTATGAGGTGTGTTCCGTACTTCGAGCGGTTGATGAACCTTCCGTGCTCTGCCGGCGATGGGCATCCGGCCTGCCCAGGGCCAGTGCATACCCGCGTGGTATTCTTGCGGCCACCTGTTCTTTTGCTGGGCACACCTGGGTAGGCAGCCGCGTTGCAACACTACGAAAACCTTTTCTGGGCCATGGCCGCCATTGTCGCGGTGGCGCTGGTGGGCGGAGCGCTGCTGGGCCGCTGCGCCGCCGTCGGGCGCAGCCTGGCCGGCGTGGCCGCGCTGGCGCTAGCCGTACTGGCCGTGGTCGGCTACTTGGCAGCCCGCGCCGGGTTGGGCGACATCGTGGCCTTGCTGGCAGTGGCTGCTTTCATGTTCTCGCTGGTCATCGGCACCGCCGCCACCCTGGTGGCGCGCAAGGTGTGGCGCCGGCGGCTGCAGCGCGCCTCCGCCGGACGAGCCTGATCCGGATCTTCAATCGTCCTCGTCGTCGTCCTCTTCTTCGTCTTCATCCTGCTGGTCGAGCGCGTCGTGTCCTTTCCAGGTCAGGCGCCACGCCGCGCCCGTCTGGCTGCCATCCGGCGCGATCAGGCCGGCGTCGGCCAGGATGTCCAGATGATGCGCAATCGAGGCCGCCGGCGGCGCATCCGGCATGCTGGCGTGCACGGCGGCCTCGATGTCCGCCGGCGACAGCGAGGCGGTGTCGGCATCGCGCAATTCACCCAGTATGGTTACCACCAGGTCAAAATCTCGTTGCATGGCTACGGCCCTCCGGTTTCGTATCGCCAGTACACACCATAACAGCACTGCCTGCGCCGCGGGGCCGGGGCTGTTATAGTCGCGTCCCCGCGCACCCAAAGGATGCCCCGATCATGGAAATTGTCAGCCGCCAAATCGCCGCCATTGCCGGCGGAGTCGCCCTGGAAACCACGCTGGATGGCGAGCGCATCGACGCCTACGTGGTCAGCGGCGTGTCCGACCTTGAAGCCGTTGCCGATATCGTGCCGCGCGAAAAGGTCGAAGCCGGCGCCGAGATCCATGTCACGGCGGTGGACGCCGTGGATACCGCCCAGGAGCAGGTTGACCAGGTGCTGGAAAACCTCAATCCCGGCGATGTGGCCGTGTTCTTGTGCGCCCACGACGATGCCTATAACGCGGCCCTCGATCTGCTGGGCCTGCCGCTCGATTCCTGAACATCCCGTGCGCGCGCAAGACCCTGCCGCGCCCGAATAGTTCCGGAATCAACCGGCTCCCGTTGCGCTTTGTTGCATTATTGGCACGTATTTTTGAGGATTATGTTGACTTGTGAGGGGAACCTAACGATAGTGACGGCACACGATCTCAAGCGTTGCGATTTTCGTTCAGTGCAGTGCCTTTTCCGGCCAGAGTTATTGTTCTACTGTCCCCTCCTTGATTGATTCGTGACCCCCGGGCGTTTTTGCCCATTATCTCTAGGAAATACAGTATGGAAACCGGCGTTGTTAAGTGGTTCAACTCGGAAAAAGGCTACGGCTTCATCACCCCGGAAGCGGGCGGCAAGGATCTGTTCGCGCACTTCTCGGAAATCCAGGCCAACGGCTTCAAGTCCCTGGAAGAGAATCAGCGCGTCAGCTTCGTGACGGCGAATGGTCCCAAGGGTCCGCAAGCGACCAAGATCCAGGTGCTGTAAGCGCCTGGCTCCTTGAAAAAGCCCCTTCGGGGGCTTTTTTTATTGCCGTGCCCGCCGCCCGGGCCGCGGTGGCGGGCTTAAGGTTTGACGACTTTCGAGATTCCCCCATACACTGGGCAAGCGAGATTTTCAAGCGACGCGGTCGTTACACCTGTCGCCGTTACTGGTACCCAGTTGCCTGTCCCCATCCTTGATCATCTGGCGTCCCGCGAGCAATCGCTACTCGAAGGTGAAGGACACATTCATGGCAACAGGCATCGTCAAGTGGTTCAACGCCGAAAAGGGCTACGGCTTCATCACACCTGATGACGGCAGCAAGGATCTTTTCGCGCATTATTCGGAAATCAGCAGCGAAGGCTATAAATCGTTGCAGGAAAACCAGCGCGTGACGTTCGAAGTGGGGCAGGGGCCCAAGGGGCCCAGCGCCAAGAACATCAAAGTCACGGCCTGACGCGCCGGCCAGTTCGGCTGTCCTGTCTGGGTGGCGCCCCCGTCGGCCATGGGCCGGCGGGGGCGTTTTGTCGTCCTGGCGCCGCAAAACAGACAGCAATATGTAAGCAAATTTCGCATTTGCGAGTTTGTGTACGAAAAACGGGGGCTGATCACCTGGCGCCGATAGAATTGCCGCGCCCGCTTGCGTCGAGCGGTACACCGGAGATAACACCAATGAAGATGCGTCACGGCGCGGCCGCGCTCGCCCTAGTTCTGGCCCCATATTCTGCGTCGCACGCCCTGGACATCGGCGGGCTGATCGGCGCGGGTAGCAAGGTCGTGCAGGCGGCCACCCTGAGCGATGCCGATATCAAGACCTTGTCCGACAAGTCTTGCGCGGAAAGCGACAAGCAGGAAAAAGTCGCCAAGCGCGGCAGCAAATACGATGCGCGCCTGCAGAAGCTCGCCAAGGCCTTGGGCGGCACTGTCAATGGCCAGCCGGCCAACTACAAGGTCTACATCACGTCCGACGTCAATGCCTGGGCCATGGCCAACGGCTGCATCCGCGTCTACAGCGGCCTGATGGACATGATGACCGACGATGAACTGCAGGGCGTCATCGGCCACGAAATCGGCCACGTGGCGCTGGGCCATTCCAAGAAAGCCATGCAGACGGCCTACACCGTCTCGGCGGCGCGCGACGCGGCCGGCGCGGCAGGCGGCAGCGCGGTGGCCGCGCTCAGCGCATCGCAACTGGGCGACCTGACTGAAAAGTTCATCAACGCGCAGTTCTCGCAATCGCAGGAAAGTGCTGCCGACGACTATTCGTTCGACATGCTGCAGGCCAAGAAGCTCAATACCCGCGGCCTGGTCACGGCATTCCAGAAACTGGCCGAGCTGGATGGCGGCAAGAGCGACATGATGAGCTCGCATCCTTCCTCGACCAAGCGCGCCAAGCACATCGAAGAGCGGATCGCCGCGGCCAAATAAGCGCCGCAGCGGTTCCAGCGGGGCGCCGGCCTTGGGGACTTCCCCAGGACCGGCGCCCCGCTGGCGCAGGGGCCTTGAACTTTCCGGTAAAATGCGCTGTTTACTTGTTCGTTCACTTACTTTCGGAAAATTTGATGCAGCCTGTGGTTGAAACCCTCTCTGGCCTGGAACGCCGTGTCGATCTGGCGGTTTCCGTGGCCGACGTCGAAAAGGAAGTCCAGGCGCAACTGAAGCGCGTTGCCCGCACAGCCAAAGTGCCCGGGTTCCGTCCCGGCAAGGCGCCGCTGGCCATGCTCGAACGCAGCCATGGCCCCGGCATCCGCTACGACGTCATCAATGGCCAGGTCGGCCGTGCTTTTGAACAGGCCATCGACGGCGCCAAGCTGCGCGTGGCCGGCGCGCCCACGCTCGAGCCCAAGACCGAAGGCGTCGCGGACGACACGCTGGCCTTCACCGCCACCTTCGAAGTCTATCCCGAAGTGGCCGTGCCCGACCTCTCCGCGCTGGCCGTCACGCGCTACGAAACCGCCGTGACCGACGCCGAGGTGCAACAGACGCTCGACGTATTGCGCAAGCAGCGCGCCAACTACGAAGCCCGCGAAGGCCGTGCCGCCCAGGATGGCGACCGCGTCACCCTCGATTTTGCCGGCACCATCGATGGCGTACCCTTCGAAGGCGGCAAGGCCGAGAACTTCCCGTTTGTGCTGGGCCAGGGCCGCATGCTGCCCGAGTTCGAAGCCGCCGCCACCGGCCTGAAGGCCGGTGAAACCAAGGTGTTTCCGCTCAAGTTCCCCGACGACTACCAAGGCAAAGATGTCGCCGGCAAGACCGCCGAATTCACCATCACCGTCAAAGAAGTCGCCGAAGGCGTGCTGCCGGAAGTCAACGCCGAATTCGCCAAGTCGCTCGGCCAGGCCGAAGGCGACGTCGAAAAGCTCAAGGCCGATATCCGCGCCAACATCGAGCGCGAAGCCAAGGCCCGCACGCAGGGCCGCACCAAGGCCAGCGTCATGGATGCCCTGGTCGAGGCCGGCAAGTTCGACGTGCCCAAGGCCCTGGTCGACAGCGACGTGCAGAACCGCGTCCAGGCCGCCCGCGAAGAGCTCAAGCAGCGCGGCGTGCCCAACGCCGAGTCGGTGCCCATTCCCGCCGAAGCCTTCTCCACCGAGTCCGAGCGCCGCGTGCGCCTGGGCCTGCTGGTGTCCGAGCTGGTCAAGCAGGCGCAACTGCAGGCCAAGCCCGAACAAGTGCGCGCCCGCATCGAAGAGTTCGCGCAAAACTACGAACAGCCGGCCCAAGTGGTCAGTTACTACCTTGCCGACCGTCAGCGCCGCGCCGAAATCGAAGCCATCGTGCTCGAAGACAACGTGGTGCAGCATGTGCTCGACAAGTCCAAGGTCACCGAAGAGCAGGTGCCTTTCGATCAGCTGATGGGGATGGCGTAAGCATATGCAGCGTTTTACCGATTTCTATGCGTCAATGCACGGCGGGGCATCGGTCACGCCGACGGGGCTGGGCTACATCCCCATGGTCATCGAGCAGTCGGGGCGCGGCGAACGCGCCTACGATATCTATTCGCGCCTGCTGCGCGAGCGGCTCATTTTCCTGGTCGGCCCGGTCAACGACAACACGGCCAACCTGATCGTCGCGCAGCTGCTGTTCCTGGAATCGGAAAACCCTGACAAGGACATCTCGCTGTACATCAATTCGCCGGGCGGGTCGGTGTATGCCGGGATGGCCATTTTCGACACCATGCAGTTCGTCAAGCCCGATGTTTCCACCCTGTGCACGGGCCTGGCTGCCAGCATGGGGGCTTTCCTGCTGGCCGCGGGCAAGAAGGGCAAGCGTTTTACGCTGCCCAACTCGCGCATCATGATCCACCAGCCGTCGGGCGGCGCCCAGGGGCAGGCCTCCGATATCCAGATCCAGGCTCGCGAGATCCTCGACCTGCGCGAACGCCTGAACCGCATCCTGGCCGAGAACACTGGCCAGCCCGTCGAGCGCATCGCCGTAGACACCGAGCGTGACAACTTCATGTCGGCCGAAGATGCGGTATCGTATGGTCTGGTGGACAAGGTTCTCGCATCCCGTTCCGAGGGGTAAGCGAAGGCAACACCCCGGGCCTGTGCGGTTCCGTCACGTCCGAGTAAGCGTTGAATGCGCCGGTTGGCCAAGAGCTGGCGCATTCTCACCAGAGATACGAAACACATATGCCTGACAAAAAGGGATCGGCCGACGCAAAAGTGCTGCATTGCTCGTTCTGCAATAAAAGCCAGCACGAAGTCCGCAAGCTGATCGCGGGGCCGTCGGTGTTCATCTGCGATGAGTGCATCGACCTCTGCAATGACATCATCCGCGAAGAAGCGCAGGCGACCGCGCGCGCGGCTATAAGGTCCGAACTGCCCACGCCGTCTGAAATCAAGACGTTCCTGGACCAGTACGTCATCGGCCAGAGCCTGCCCAAGCGCATGCTGGCGGTGGCTGTCTACAACCATTACAAGCGCATTCGCCACGGCGAGATCAAGGGCGACGAGGTCGAGCTCTCGAAGAGCAACATCATGCTCATCGGTCCTACCGGCTCGGGCAAGACCCTGCTGGCCCAGACGCTGGCGCGCATGCTGAACGTGCCTTTCGTGATGGCCGACGCCACCACCCTGACCGAAGCCGGTTACGTGGGTGAAGACGTCGAGAACATCATCCAGAAGCTGCTGCAGAACTGCAACTACGAAGTCGACAAGGCCCAGCGCGCCATCATCTATATCGACGAAATCGACAAGATCTCGCGCAAGTCCGACAACCCGTCCATTACCCGCGACGTCTCCGGCGAAGGGGTGCAGCAGGCGCTGCTCAAGCTCATCGAGGGCACGGTAGCCTCGGTGCCGCCCCAAGGCGGCCGCAAGCATCCCAACCAGGACTTCGTCCAGGTCGACACCACCAATATCCTGTTCATCGTGGGCGGCGCCTTCGACGGGTTGGAAAAGGCCATCCGCGATCGCACCGAGAAATCCGGCATCGGCTTTTCGGCGTCGGTCCGGGCCAAGTCCGAGCGCGGGGTGGGCGAGCTGTTCAGCGAGGTCGAGCCCGAAGACCTGATCAAGTTCGGCCTCATCCCCGAACTGGTCGGCCGCCTGCCGGTCGTTGCCACCCTCGACGAACTCGACGAAGCGGCGCTGGTCCAGATCCTGACCGAACCCAAGAACTCCCTGATCAAGCAGTTCCAGAAGCTGTTCGCCATGGAAGGCGCCGAGCTCGACGTCCGTCCGGGCGCCCTGAAGGCCATTGCCCGCAAGGCGCTCAAGCGCAAGACCGGCGCGCGGGGCCTGCGCTCCATCATCGAGGCAGCGCTGCTCGACACCATGTACGACCTGCCTTCCCAGGGCAACGTCAGCAGGGTAGTGCTGGACGAAAACGTTATCGACAGCGACGGCAAGCCGCTGCTCATCTACGCCGACGAGGCGGCCGCCCCCGACAAGCCGGCGCGCAACCAGGTGCGCGGCGCAGCTGCCTGAAAACAAAGCAAAAAACCCGTTCTGTAACGGGTTTTTTTGCCTGGGCCGGGCGTCCGGGCGCCGACGGCTTGATTTTTCGGCTATCGTTCCCATATCAGACGTAACCTATACGGATAAAAGGGTCCTATCCCTCTTGCATCCGCTACCGATACGCCGAGTCTCACCAAGGAATCCTTTATGTCTGCCAGCCAGACCCTGCCTTCCGAACCCATTGATCTGCCGCTGCTGCCATTGCGCGACGTGGTGGTGTTCCCGCACATGGTCATCCCGCTGTTCGTAGGCCGCCCGCGCTCGATCAAGGCGCTGGAAGTGGCCATGGAAGCGGGCAAGAGCATCATGCTGGTGGCGCAGAAATCCGCCGGCAAAGACGACCCCACGCCCGAAGACGTGTATGAAATCGGCTGCGTGGCCGGCATTCTGCAAATGCTGAAACTGCCCGATGGCACCGTGAAGGTGCTGGTCGAGGGCACCCAGCGTGCCCGCATCGACAGCATCGACGATGCCGAATCGCACTTTGTGTGCCAGGTAACCCCTGTGGAACCCGATGCTATCCAGGGATCCGAGACCGAAGCGCTGCGCCGCGCCATCGTTGCCCAGTTCGAGCAGTACGTCAAACTCAACAAGAAGATCCCGCCCGAGATCCTGACCTCGCTGGCGGGCATCGATGACGCCGGCCGGCTGGCCGACACCATCGCCGCGCATCTGCCGCTCAAGCTCGAGCAGAAGCAGAAGATGCTCGAGATCCTGGGCACTTCCGAGCGCCTGGAAGGCCTGCTGACGCAGCTGGAAACCGAGATCGACATTCTCCAGGTCGAGAAGCGCATCCGCGGCCGCGTCAAGAAGCAGATGGAGAAGAGCCAGCGCGACTACTACCTGAACGAACAGGTCAAGGCTATCCAGAAAGAGCTGGGTGAAGGCGAAGAGGGCGCCGACATCGAAGAGCTCGAAAAGAAGATCATCGCCGCGCACATGCCCAAAGAGGCGCGCAAGAAGGCCGATGCCGAGCTCAAGAAGCTCAAGCTCATGTCGCCCATGTCGGCCGAAGCCACGGTGGTGCGCAACTACATCGATACGCTCATCAATCTTCCCTGGAAGAGAAAGAGCAAAATCAACAACTCCATCGGCAACGCCGAGAAAGTGCTCGACGACGATCACTACGGGCTGGAAAAGGTCAAGGAACGCATCCTGGAATACCTGGCCGTGCAGCAGCGCGTCGACAAGGTCAAGGCACCCATCCTGTGCCTGGTAGGCCCTCCGGGCGTGGGCAAGACCTCGCTCGGCCAGTCCATCGCGCGCGCCACGAACCGCAAGTTCGTGCGCATGGCGCTGGGCGGCGTGCGCGACGAAGCCGAGATCCGCGGCCATCGCCGGACCTATATTGGCTCGATGCCGGGCAAGATCCTGCAGAACATGAGCAAGGTCGCCGTGCGCAACCCGCTGTTCCTGCTCGACGAGATCGACAAGCTGGGCATGGATTTCCGCGGCGATCCTTCCTCGGCGCTGCTCGAGGTGCTCGACCCCGAACAGAACCACACCTTCCAGGACCACTACATCGAGGTCGATTTCGACCTGTCCGACGTGATGTTCGTGGCCACCAGCAATACACTCAACATTCCGCCGGCGCTGCTCGACCGGATGGAAGTGATCCGTCTGTCGGGCTACACCGAAGACGAGAAAATCCATATCGGCCGCGACCATCTGCTGCCCAAGCTGATGAAGAACAACGGCGTGAAAGAGTCCGAGCTTACGGTCGATGATTCGGCGCTGCGCGACATCGTGCGTTATTACACCCGTGAGGCGGGCGTGCGCGCGCTCGAGCGCGAGGTTGGCAAGATCTGCCGCAAGGTCGTCAAGGAACTGCTGGCGCAGGCCGACAAGGCCAAGGCCGAAGGCCGACCGCTGCAGGCGGCCGAGCCAGTGCATGTCAATGCCGAAAACCTCAGCGATTACCTGGGTGTGCGGCGCTACACCTTCGGCATGGCCGAAAAAGAAAACCAGATCGGCCAGGTCACCGGGCTGGCCTGGACCGAAGTGGGCGGCGATCTGCTCACCATCGAAGTGGCCGACATGCCTGGCAAAGGAACCATCCAGCGCACCGGGTCGCTGGGCGACGTCATGAAAGAGTCGGTCGAGGCCGCCCGTACCGTGGTGCGCTCGCGGGCGCGCCGCCTGGGCTTTGCCGACAGCGTATTCGAAAAACACGACATGCACGTGCACGTACCTGAGGGCGCCACGCCCAAAGACGGCCCATCGGCGGGAATCGCCATTACCACGGCCATGGTGTCGGCCCTGTCGCGCATTCCAGTGCGCGCCGACGTCGCCATGACGGGCGAGATCACGCTGCGCGGCGAAGTGCTGCCCATCGGCGGCCTGAAAGAAAAGCTGCTGGCGGCGCATCGCGGCGGTATCAAGACGGTGCTGATTCCCGAGGAAAACGTCAAAGACCTGGCCGAGATCCCGGACAACGTCAAGAACCACCTGGAAATCGTGCCCGTGCGCTGGATCGACAAGGTGCTTGAACTGGCGCTGGAACGCCAGCCCGAGCCCCTGGCCGAAGACGAGGCCGTGAAGGAAGCCCTGGTAGCCAAGCCGGCCGAGGCCGGTTCGTCGGGTGATCCCGTGCTCAAGCATTGAAGCCGCCGGCCCGTTCGCGGGCACACAGTGCACAAGGGGCGTCGCGAGACGCCCCTTTTTGTTTGGTGCGCCCGGCAGGGCGGCGCGCTACGGCACTTTTCGCACTTCGGTGGAGGCCGGCGCCAACGTGCTGCCGTCGCGAGCCCGCGGCGCCATGAACGGCACTGGCTTGCCCGTATTCCTGTCGATCAGTACCGAGTGGCGCTCGTCAGGCCGGAACAGATGCCGCTCGCCCCATTGCCGCAATGCCAGCACAACGGGAAACAGGCTTTTTCCTTGCTCGGTGAGTACATATTCCTGGTAGGCGGTGCCGTCAGAGGCCGTCCGGGTCGTCAGGATGCCCGCATCCACCAGCTTGCGCAGGCGATCGGACAAAATGTTGCGGGCCACGCCCAGGCTGCGCTGGAACTCGCCGAAACGGCGCATACCGTCGAAGGCGTCGCGAACAATCAACAGCGACCACCGGTCGCCGATCAGGTCGACGCTGCGCGCGACAGGGCAGGACTGATCGGTCAGGGGTTTGCGGCGCGGCATGCGGGTTCCTCGCGGGCATTGGCTGGGGTGGGCAAGATTATTGGTTGCATTTTAAAACTACATGATCTAGCATTCAATGAGTTTTGTTTTAAAACTAGATTGGATGAATCGGGATAATGGAAGCCGCTTGCTCTGTTATTTCACCCGCCTCGCGGCGCCGGGCGGCCGAGCCGGCGGCCATGCCGCGCAGCCTGGTGCTGCTGTTTGCCGTGGCCAGCGGCCTGAGCGTGGCCAATGTGTACTATGCGCAGCCATTGCTGGATGCGTTGGCGCGCGATTTTGGCATCAACTACGCCGCTGTCGGCGGCGTAGTTACCGCGACGCAGGCCGGCTGCGCGCTGGCCCTGCTGCTACTGGTACCGTTGAGCGATCGAGTGGATCGGCGCCGTTTGATGGCGGGGCAATTAGTCGCACTGGCGGCGGCGCTGGTAGCGGTGAGCATGGCGCAATCCGCCTCCTGGCTGCTGGCCGGCATGCTTGGTGTGGGTTTGCTGGGCACGGCGATGACTCAGGGGCTGATTGCCTACGCGGCCAGCGCGGCGGCGCCGGAAGAACAGGGGCGGGTGGTGGGCGCCGCGCAAGGCGGCGTCTTCATGGGTTTGCTGCTGGCGCGCGTGTTCGCGGGCGGCGTCAGCGATCTGGCCGGCTGGCGCGGCGTGTATTTCTGTGCCGCCATGCTGATGCTGGCGATCGGGCTGCCGTTGTGGCGGCGGTTGCCGGCCCTGGCCGTGGCCAGCGGATCGATGAGCTATCCGCGGCTGATTGCCTCGATGCTGGCCTTGTTGCGGCGGGAACGGGTGCTGCAGGTGCGAGGCACGCTTGCGTTGCTGATGTTTGCGGCATTCAACATCTTCTGGAGCGCGCTGGTGCTGCCCCTGAGCGCGCCTCCTTATGGTTTTACGCATACGGCCATCGGCGCCTTCGGCCTGGCGGGGGCCGTGGGCGCGCTGGCCGCCGCGCGCGCCGGGCGTTGGGCGGACCAGGGCTACGGCCAGCGCACCAGCGGCGCGGCGCTGGCAGCGCTGCTGCTGGCCTGGGGGCCACTGTCGCTGATGGAGTGGTCGCTGTGGGCGCTGGTGGCCGGCATCATATTGTTGGACCTGGGCGGCCAGGCCTTGCACGTTACCAACCAGAGCCTGATTTTTCGCATCCAGCCCGAAGCACACGGCCGGCTGGTGGGGTTGTACATGCTGTTCTACGCGATGGGCAGCGGATTGGGCGCAATCGGCACTACCGCGGTGTATTCCCGCGCTGGATGGCAGGGCGTGTGCCTGCTGGGCGCCGCGGTCAGCCTGGCGGCGCTGCTATTCTGGTGGATGACCCGGCGGGTGTTGCCCGCGGGCCAGTCCCCCGCCTGCTAGTGCAGTGCCTGCGTGCGGATCAAGCCTACGGCGATGCCTTCCAGGGCAAATTCTTGAGTGCCGTCGACGATGATGGGCGAGAAATCGGGGTTTTCGGGCAGCAGTTCGATGCGGCCCTGGTGGCGTTGCAGGCGCTTCACGGTAACCTCGTCGCCTAGGCGGGCGACGACGATCTGGCCGTTGCGGGCCTCGGCCGCGCGCTTGACCGCCAGCAGGTCGCCCTCGAGAATGCCGGCGTCGCGCATGCTCATGCCGCGCACTTTCAGCAGGTAATCGGGTGTTTGCGCGAACAGCCCGGCGTCGACGCCGACTTCGCGTTCGACGTGCTCGGCCGCCAGGATGGGGCTGCCCGCCGCCACCCGCCCGACCAGCGGCAGCAACAGGCGGCCGAAGGCGTCGGCCATGCCGGCGACGGCAGAGGAGGCGGCCTCGGCGCCGGGCTGGCTGGCTTCACCGGAATCTTTTAGGCGGATGCCGCGCGAGGCTCCGGCGGTGAGTTCGATGGCGCCCTTGCGGGCCAGGGCCTTCAGGTGGTCTTCCGCAGCGTTGGGAGAGCGGAAGCCCAGCGCCCGGGCGATTTCGGCGCGGGTGGGCGGGAACCCGGTGCGCGCTACCGTCAGCCGGATGAGACCCAGGATTTCCTGCTGGCGGTCGGTGAGTTTGCTGGCCATGGCGATGATCCAGAAAGCGGACTGTATGGATATACAGCATGAATTCTGGACGACGCGGCGTAAAAAAGCAAGTAGGCCGTTCGTGCTTGCCACGGGCGCCTGGGCGTGTCGGGGCATGGGGCCGGGCGACGCGCAAGAAAAGAAAAAGCCCCCACTTGCGTAGGGGCTCTGTGCCGGCGGTGGCCCGGCCTACTGCTTGATGACGGCGGCAATGGCCTTGGCGACGGTGTCGATGTTGCCGCTGTTCAGGGCGGCCACGCAGATACGGCCGCTGGATACGGCGTAGATGCCGTGCTGTTCGCGCAGCACGTCGACCTGGGCCGAGGTCAGGCCGGAATACGAGAACATGCCGCGCTGCTGCAGCACGAAGCCGAAGTCTTGCGTGGCGCCCGCGGCCTTGATCTTGTCGACCAGCTGCTGGCGCATCAGGCGGATGCGGTCGCGCATGCCGGCGAGTTCCTGTTCCCACAGCGCGTAAAGCTCGGGCGTATTGAGCACCGTGGACACGACCGTGCCGCCATGGGTGGGCGGGTTGGAGTAGTTGGTGCGGATGACGCGCTTGAGCTGGCTGAGCACGCGCTTGGCTTCGTCCTGGTTGCCGGCAACCACGGTCAGTGCGCCCACGCGTTCACCGTACAGCGAGAACGACTTGGAGAACGACGAGCTGATCAGCATGGTGAGGCCGAGGTCGGCGAACATGCGCACCACGGCGGCGTCTTCTTGCAGGCCGGCGCCGAAGCCCTGGTAGGCGATATCCAGGAACGGCACCAGGTTGCGGGCCTTGACCACCTGCGCGATCTGTTGCCATTGTTCGGCGGTGGGATCGACCCCGGTGGGGTTGTGGCAGCACGCGTGCAGCACCACGATGGTTTGCGCCGGCGCGGCCTGCAGCGAGGCCAGCATGCCCTGGAAGTCGAGACCGTGGGTGGCGGCGTCGTAGTAGGCGTAGGTTTCAACCGGGAAGCCGGCGCGCTCGAACAGGGCGCGATGGTTTTCCCAGCTGGGATTGCTGATCAGCACCTTGGACTGGGGCAGCAGCTGGCGCAGGAAGTCGGCGCCGATTTTCAGCGCGCCGGTACCGCCCAGAGCCTGGGCGGTGAGCACGCGGCCTTCAGCGGCCAGGGGCGAATCGGCTCCCAGCAGCAGGGTCTGGGCTCCCTTGTTGTATCCCGCGATGCCTTCGATGGGCAGGTAGCCGCGCGCGGCGGCCGCTTCGACGCGGGCGATCTCGGCCTTGCGCACGGCCGTCAGCAGGGGGATGCGGCCGGCATCGTCGTAATACACCCCCACGCCCAGGTTGACTTTACCGGGGCGGGTATCGGCGTTGTATTGTTCGTTCAATCCCAGGATGGGGTCGCGCGGCGCAAGTTCGACGGAATCGAAAAGAGAGCTCATGGGGGTTCGGTAAGGGTATGTGGACGCAGGGGGGCGTGCTGTGGATAATGAGGGGTTTACCCTGAGACAGTCTAGCATGACCGCTCCTGGATTCGTCGATTTTCCCGACAGCCCCTTTCACCTGTACCAGCCGTACCCGCCGGCGGGCGACCAGCCCACCGCCATAGAGGGCCTGGCCCAGGGCATGCGCGACGGCCTCATGTACCAGACCTTGCTGGGGGTGACGGGGTCGGGCAAAACCTACACCATGGCCAACATCATCGCCCGGCTGGGGCGGCCGGCCCTGGTGCTGGCGCCCAACAAGACGCTGGCGGCGCAGTTGTACGCGGAAATGCGCGAATTCTTTCCGAAGAACGCGGTCGAGTATTTCGTTTCTTATTACGACTACTACCAGCCGGAAGCCTACGTGCCCACCCGCGACCTGTTCATCGAGAAAGACTCGTCCATCAACGAGCACATCGAGCAGATGCGGCTGTCGGCCACCAAGAGCCTGCTCGAGCGCCGCGATACCGTCATCGTGGGCACAGTGTCGTGCATTTACGGTATCGGCAATCCCGGCGACTACCACGCCATGGTGCTGATCCTGCGCGCCGGCGACCGCATTTCGCGGCGCGAGGTGCTGGCGCGGCTGGTGGCTATGCAGTACACCCGCAACGACGCCGATTTCGCCCGCGGCACCTTCCGGGTGCGCGGCGAAACGCTCGATATCTTTCCGGCCGAAAGCCCCGAGCTGGCGCTGCGCCTGACCCTGTTCGACGACGAAATCGAATCGCTCGAGCTATTCGACCCGCTTACCGGCCGGGTGCGCCAGAAAGTGCCGCGCTTCACTGTCTATCCGGGGTCGCACTACGTTACGCCGCGCGATACCGTGCTGCGCGCCATCGAGACCATCAAGGAAGAACTGCGCGGCCGCCTGAAGCTGCTGACCGCCGAGGGCAAGCCGGTCGAGGCGCAGCGCCTCGAGCAGCGCACCCGCTTTGACCTTGAAATGCTGCAAGAGCTGGGCTTTTGCAAGGGCATCGAAAACTATTCGCGCCACCTGTCGGGTGCTGCGCCGGGCGAGCCGCCCCCCACGCTCATCGATTACCTGCCGGCCGACGCGCTGATGTTCATCGACGAAAGCCACGTCACAATGGGCCAGTTGGGCGGCATGTACCGCGGCGACCGGGCCCGCAAGGAAACCCTGGTGCAGTACGGTTTCCGACTGCCGTCGGCGCTGGACAACCGGCCGCTGCGTCTCGAGGAATTCGAGGCGCGCATGCGCCAGTGCGTTTTCGTGTCGGCCACGCCGGCCGCCTATGAGCAAGCGCATTCCGACAACGTAGTCGAGCAGGTGGTGCGGCCCACCGGCCTGGTCGACCCCCAGGTCGAAGTGCGCCCGGCCCGCACGCAGGTCGACGACCTGCTGGGCGAGATCAAGCAGCGTGTGGCGGCCCAGGAGCGCGTCCTGGTCACCACGCTGACCAAGCGCATGGCCGAAGACCTGACCGACTTCCTGGCCGAGCATGGCGTGCGGGTGCGCTACCTGCACTCCGACATCGACACGGTCGAGCGCGTCGAGATCATCCGCGACCTGCGGCTGGGCACTTTCGATGTGCTGGTGGGCATCAACTTGCTGCGCGAAGGCCTGGATATTCCCGAAGTGTCGCTGGTGGCCATCCTGGACGCCGACAAAGAGGGCTTCCTGCGTTCCGAGCGCAGCCTGATCCAGACCATCGGCCGGGCCGCCCGCAACCTGAACGGCCATGCCATTCTGTACGCCGATTCCATTACCGCCTCGATGCAGCGGGCCATGGAAGAAACCGAAAGGCGGCGCAACAAGCAACTGCAGTTCAATGCCGATCATGGCATTACCGCGCGCGGCGTCAACAAGGCCGTGCGCGAGCTCATCGACGGCATTGTCGCCCCGGTGCGCCACGATACGCTGGAATCCGCCATTGCCCCCGAGGTACTAGCCGACGAAAAATCGGTGGCCCGCGAGATCCGCCGCCTGGAAAAGCTCATGACCGACCACGCCCGCAACCTGGAGTTCGAGCAGGCCGCGGCGGCGCGCGATGCGCTCAACGCGCTCAAGCTGCACGTGCTGCTGGACGGTGCGGCGTAGCGTGGGCAGAAGGGGTGAAACGGTCCCGGTGCTGCATTGCGGTCAAAGCGCCGGATTTGTTACCGGAGGGCCCCGAAATGATTAATGTAGTACTTGCAATTATTTCTTTAAACTATTGATTAAATAGAAAAAAATAATATTCACAAAAGCACTGCACTCGCTTGCGCAATTGCAAAAAAAACTTGCTATATTCCGGGTTTTCCCTCAGACTTACACCCATGATGACCAAGGTACTTTTCGTTTGCATGGGTAATATCTGTCGCTCGCCAAGCGCAGAGGGCGTTTTTCGCCATTTGGTGAACGATGCCGGTTTGAGCGATGTCGTGCGTGTCGATTCCGCAGGCACGCATGCCTATCACATTGGCGAGGCGCCCGATGCGCGTGCCCAGGCCGCCGCCCGCAAGCGCGGCTACGAGATCAACCATTGCGAAGCCCGCCAGGTAACGGCCGACGACTTCCGTGAGTTCGATCTCATCCTGGCCATGGACTGGGACAACCTTTCCGCGCTGCAGCAACAATGCCCCAAGGCCTACCAGCACAAGCTGATGCTGCTGATGCGCTTTGCCAACGAGTTCGAAGAAGCCACGGTGCCTGATCCCTACTACGGCGGCCCCGAAGGCTTCGGCAAGGTGCTCGACTACCTGGAAGACGCCTGTCAGGGCGTTCTTGAACTGGTCCGCAAGCGGGCCACGCAGTACCAGGCGGCCTGATCCGGCCCGGCCGATCAGGCCCTGAAAACCGCGCTACGGCGCGGTTTTTTGCGACTGCGATGGCTTAGCAATTTACTCGGGAATTTGCTATACTTGAGGCAATTACTCAGGTATTGGTTGCCCAGCCGGGTAGCCTGCCAGTTTTAACAGGAATCCACCATGCGGCTCACTACGAAAGGGCGGTTCGCGGTTACCGCGATGATCGACCTGGCCATGCGGCAGCACAGCGGTCCGGTGACTCTCGCGGCAATCAGCCAGCGTCAGAATATTTCACTTTCTTACCTGGAGCAGCTGTTCGGCAAGCTGCGCCGGCACGAACTGGTCGACAGCGTGCGCGGCCCCGGCGGCGGTTACTCGCTGGCACGGCTGGCCCGCAATGTCACCGTCGCCGACATCATCTTCGCGGTTGACGAACCCCTGGATGCCACCAATTGCGGCGGCAAGCACGATTGCACCAGCGGCAAAGACGGCAAGTCGGGCAAGTGCATGACGCACGAACTCTGGACCACCCTGAACCGCAAGATGGTCGATTACCTGGATTCCGTGTCGCTGCAAGACCTGGTCGACCAGCAACGGCTGCGCCAGTTGCAGGAAGCCACCCAGGCGGCGCAGGGCTGCACCGCCGTGCGGGTGGAGCGGGGCGCTGCAGGCTCCCCTTCGGCCTCTGCCCCGGCCATCGCCGCCGACGCCACCGTATAAGCAGGAGTAGCAACCCATGACCACCCGCCCGATCTATCTCGATTATTCCGCCACTACGCCAGTCGACCCGCGCGTGGTCGAGAAAATGGTGCCCTGGCTGTACGACAATTTCGGCAACCCCGCGTCGCGCAGCCACGCGTTCGGCTGGGAAGCCGAAGATGCCGTCGAGAATGCCCGCCAGGAAGTCGCCAAGCTGGTCAACGCCGATCCGCGCGAAATCATCTGGACTTCCGGCGCCACCGAGTCCGATAACCTGGCTATCAAGGGCGCCGCCAATTTCTACGCCGAGCGCGGCAAGCACATCATCACGGTCAAGACCGAGCACAAGGCGGTGCTGGACACCTGTCGCGAGCTCGAGCGCCAGGGCTTCGAGGTTACCTACCTGGATGTGCGCGACGACGGACTGATCGACCTGGACGCCTTCAAAGCGGTGCTGCGCCCCGATACCATCCTGGTGTCGGTGATGCTGGTGAACAACGAAATCGGCGTCATCCAGGACGTCGAAACCCTGGGCGAAATCTGCCGCGAAAAAGGCATCGTGTTCCATGTCGACGCGGCGCAGGCCACGGGCAAGGTCGAGATCGACCTGCAGAAGCTCAAGGTCGACCTGATGTCGTTCTCGGCCCACAAAACGTACGGCCCCAAGGGCATCGGTGCGCTGTATGTGCGGCGCAAGCCGCGCGTGCGCATCGAGGCGCAGATGCATGGTGGCGGCCACGAGCGCGGCTTCCGTTCGGGCACGCTGGCCACGCACCAGATTGTCGGCATGGGCGAGGCCTTCCGGCTGGCCCGCGAAGAAATGGGCACCGAGAACGAACGCATCCGCATGCTGCGCGACCGCCTGTGGGCGGGCCTGTCGCAAATCGAGGAAACCTACCTGAACGGCAGCCTGGAACAGCGCGTGCCGCACAACCTGAACGTCAGTTTCAACTACGTGGAAGGCGAATCGCTGATCATGGCCATCAAGGAACTGGCCGTTTCCAGCGGCTCGGCCTGCACCTCGGCCAGCCTCGAGCCTTCGTATGTGCTGCGCGCCCTGGGACGCAACGACGAACTGGCGCACAGCTCCATCCGCTTCACCTTGGGCCGGTTCACCACCGAACAGGAAGTCGATTTCACGATCGAACTGATCAAGAGCCGCGTGGGCAAACTGCGCGACATGTCGCCGCTGTGGGAAATGGCCCAGGCAGGCGTCGACCTGAACACCGTGCAGTGGGCCGCCCACTGAGCGCCCGCGCGACCGACACAGGAGAAACATCATGGCATACAGCAACAAAGTTCTGGATCATTACGAAAACCCACGCAACGTCGGCTCGTTCGACAAGGGTGACGAGTCGGTGGGCACCGGCATGGTCGGCGCGCCAGCTTGCGGCGACGTGATGAAACTGCAGATCAAGGTCAGCGAATCGGGCGTCATCGAAGACGCGCGCTTCAAGACCTACGGCTGTGGTTCGGCCATTGCGTCCAGCTCGCTGGTGACCGAATGGGTCAAGGGCAAGACGCTGGACGAAGCGCTGAACATCCGCAATACCCATATCGCCGAAGAACTGGCCCTGCCGCCCGTGAAGATCCACTGCTCGATCCTGGCCGAAGACGCCATCAAGGCGGCGGTGCAAGACTACAAGGACAAGCACGCGGCGCCGGCCGATGCCCAGGCTGAAACCGTGGCGGCTGCGGCGGCGAACTGATATGTCCGTTACCCTGACCCAACAGGCGGCTTCGCACATCGGACGCTACCTGCAGAAGCGCGGCAAGGGCGTGGGCCTGCGGCTGGGCGTGCGCACCACCGGATGCTCGGGCATGGCCTACAAGCTCGAGTATGTGGATGATCCCACGCCCGAAGACATGGTCTTCGAGAGCTTTGGCGTCAAGGTATTCGTAGACCCCAAGAGTTTCGCCTACCTGGATGGCACCGAGCTCGACTACGCGCGCGAAGGCCTGAACGAAGGTTTCAAGTTCCGCAACCCCAACGAGAAGGCGACCTGCGGCTGCGGCGAGTCGTTCACGGTGTAGGTCTTGGCCGCGGACGACCATTTCAGCCTGTTCGGCCTGCCCGCGCGGTTCGATGTCGATGCCCAGGCGCTCGAGCGCGCCTGGCGGGCCGTGGCGGCCCAGGTGCATCCCGACCGCTATGCAACCGCCAGCCCGGCCGAGCGCCGCGTTGCCATGCAATGGTCGGCGCGCGCCAACGAAGCCTACCGGCAGTTGCGCGATCCGCTGTCGCGGGCGCGCTATCTGTGCGAGCAGGCGGGGGTGGACTTGCAAACTGAGAATAACACCGCCATGGAGCCGGCCTTCCTGATGCAGCAGATACAGTGGCGCGAAATGCTGGACGACGCGCGCGACGATCCTGCCGTGTTTGCCGAACTGCAGGCCGAACTCGGCGACGCGCGCCGGCAAATGCACGAAACCCTGGCCACGCTGCTCGACCAGCGCCACGACTACGCCGCCGCCGGCAAAAAGGTGCGCGAATGGATGTTTGTCGAAAAACTGGCGCAAGAGCTGGCGGCTGCCGGCCCGGCCGGCTAGCCCGACCCGCCAGCCCCATGCCGCGCCGCTATTCCGCTTTACGACCCGAAGCATAATCATGGCCTTATTGCAGATTTCCGAGCCCGGCGAATCGCCCGCGCCGCACCAGCGCAAGCTTGCGGTGGGCATCGACCTGGGCACGACCAATTCCCTGGTGGCAGCGGTGCGCAGCAGCACACCGGAAGTGCTGCCCGACGCCGATGGACAGCCGCTGCTGCCGTCCGCGGTGCGTTATTTCTCCGACGGCAAGGTGGCCATCGGCCGGCAGGCGCTGGCGCAGCAGGCCGCCGACCCCTTCAATACCGTGGTGTCGGTCAAGCGCTTCATGGGGCGCTCACTGGACGAGGCGCGAGCCAGTGGGGCGCCGTACGAGTTCGTCGATGCGCCGGGCATGGTGCGGCTGCGTACTGTGCAGGGCGAGCTCAGCCCCGTGGAGGTCTCGGCGCAGATCCTGGCCGTGCTGCGCCAGCGCGCCGAAGACGTGCTGGGCGACGATCTGGTCGGCGCCGTCATCACCGTGCCCGCCTATTTCGACGATGCGCAGCGCCAGGCCACGCGCGACGCCGCGCGGCTGGCCGGCTTGAATGTACTGCGCCTGCTCAACGAGCCCACGGCCGCCGCCATTGCCTACGGGCTGGACCAGGCGGCCGAGGGCACCTACGCCGTTTACGATCTGGGCGGTGGCACCTTCGACGTTTCCATCCTGCGCCTGACCAAGGGCGTGTTCGAGGTTGTCGCCACGGGCGGCGACACGGCGCTGGGCGGCGACGATTTCGACTGGGCCATCAGCGAATTCGTGCGTGCCTCGCTGGGCGAGGCGCCGCTGGCGCCGGCCGACCGGCGCACGGTGCTGGTGGCGGCGCGTGCCGCCCGCGAAGCGCTGTCGCAGGCGCCTGCCGCGCCGCTGCGCGCCACCCTGCAGGATGGCCGGGAACTGGATCTGACTCTGACGCAGGCGCAGTTCGAACAACTGGCCGAGCCGCTGGTGCGCCGCACCCTCGAGCGGGCCCGGGCCGCGCTGCGCGATGCCGGGCTGGCGATTGCCGACATCAACGGTGTGGTGATGGTGGGTGGCGCCACGCGCATGCCGGTGATCCGCCGGGCCGTGGGCGAGCTGTTCGGCACCGAGCCGCTGGTCGACCTGGACCCCGACCAGGTGGTGGCGCTGGGCGCCGCGCTGCAGGCCAATCTGCTGGCGGGCAATCGCCTGCCCGGCGAAGACTGGCTGCTGCTGGACGTCATTCCATTGTCGCTGGGCCTGGAAACCATGGGCGGGCTGGTCGAGCGCATCATTCCCCGCAATAGCACCATTCCGGTGGCTCGCGCGCAGGAGTTCACTACTTTCAAAGACGGCCAGGGCGCGATGAGCGTGCACGTCGTGCAGGGCGAGCGCGAACTGGTGTCCGATTGCCGCTCGCTGGCGCGCTTCGAGCTGCGCGGCATTCCGCCGATGGTGGCGGGGGCGGCCCGCATCCGCGTGACCTTCCAGGTGGATGCCGACGGCCTGCTCAGCGTCACGGCCCGTGAACAAAGCACCGGCGTCGAGGCGGCCGTGTCGGTCAAGCCTTCGTACGGTCTTTCCGACGACGAGATCACGCACATGCTGGCCGACAGCGTGGCACAGGCCGACAGCGACGCGCGGGCACGCATGCTGCGCGAGCAGCAGGTCGAGGCGCGCCAGCTGGTCGAATCGGTGCGCGCGGCCCTGGCGGCCGATGGCGACCTGCTCGACGCTGACGAGCGCCGCCTGGTCGACGAACGCCTGCAGGCCGCCGCGGCTGCGCAGGACGCCGACGACATCGAGGCTGTGCGCGCCGCCGTGCAGGCCCTGTCGGCGGCCACGGAAGACTTTGCCGCCCGGCGCATGGACCGCGGCATCCGCGCGGCCCTGGCCGGCCGTAAACTGGACGAAATCGCCTGATCGAACCGCCCGAAAGAATGCCCAAACTGACTGTACTGCCTCATCCGGACGTGTGCCCCGAAGGCGCCGTGATCGAAGACGCGCCGCGCGGAACCTCCATCTGCCGTGTGCTGCTCGACAACCACATCGAGATCGAGCATGCCTGCGAACTGTCGTGCGCCTGCACGACCTGTCATGTCATTGTGCGCGAAGGCTTCAATTCGCTGGAAGACGCCACCGACGACGAAGAAGACCTGCTCGATAAGGCCTGGGGCCTGAGTTCCACCTCGCGCCTGTCGTGCCAGGCTCTGGTGGCCGATGCCGACCTGACCGTCGAGATTCCCAAGTACACCATCAACCACGCCAAAGAGGAACACTGATGAAGTGGGTCGACACATACGACATTGCCGCCGCGCTGGTCGATACGCATCCCGACGTGGATCCGAACACGGTGCGCTTCACGCAATTGCGCGAGTGGGTCATTGCCTTGCCCGGCTTCGACGACGATCCCTCCCGCAGCGGAGAAAAAATCCTCGAGGCCATCCAGATGGCCTGGATCGACGAGGCAGCCTGAGCCATGGCCAGCTCCGCGCGCTTGCGCTTCGGCCTGGCGGCCAACCGCCTGCACCACGAAACGCCCGATGCGGCCCTGTTCGAGTGGCTGAGAGCCAGCTCGCCGGCAATCCGCGAACTGGGTATCCAGCTGCATACGGTGGGGCGTACCCACGACGCCATCGTGCGCGAGGGCATGCTGCAGGGCTATGCGGGCCTGATCCGCTATCCGTATGGCCGCGAGGGCGGCCTGATGAAGCTGGTGGCGCGAGTTACCGAAGGCCGTGACGGCGATGCGCCGTTCGATGGCGCCATTTACCTGATCGATCCGGTGGACCCGTCATCCATCTTTCCCGAGGCGCTGGCCCTGAAGCGGCAATGCATTACCCATGGCCGGCCGTTCATTTCGACGCTGGCGGGCGCCATCGAATGGATGGAAGTCGAGCGCCTGCACGCCGGGCTGGCGCCCGACGCGTCGGTGGCGCGCCTGTTCGATTTCGGCCGCCAGACGCTGGCGCTGATTTCGCACGATGCGCTCAAAGACCAGATGGTGGCGTTCGCATCCGATCACTTCGATCTGTTGTCGCAGTTTGCGCGGCGCGTGGCCACCGGCACCACCGGCGCACGCCTGAACGAGATGGCCTGGTCGCGCGGCTGGCCGGCAGACCGGCCCTGGGTGCAGCGCTACCTGAGCGGCCCGCTGGGCGGCGATGCCCAGATCGCCGAACTGGTGCTGGAACATCAGTGCCAGCGGGTGATCTTCTTTGAAGATCCGCATGTGGCGCGCCAGCACGAAGCCGATATCCAGCTGCTGGAGCGCGCGGTGCGGGTGGTGACCAGATCGGCGGTGTGCGCCACGTCGCCGGGCGTGGCGCGGCGCTGGGCGCAAGCCATGGAGCTGCGCGGCGCCTGATGCGCCCGCGGCCGCACGCTCAGCGCGGCCGTTTCATCAGCGCGGCGATCGCGCAGACAATCGACAGCACCAGCAGCAGCCCGGCGATGCGCAGCAGGCCCGTGCCGCCCAGCACGTCGCCGGCGCCGGCCACCGCGCCCGATATGCCGCCCAGCCAGAGCAGGGCACAGAACAGCGCCAGGATGAACAGCAGCACGCCGGCGCAGGCCAGCAGCGTGACACTCAATTTGCCGGCGCGAGGCGGCGCCGGCAGCGTGCGGCGCTTGGGCAGCACCACGTACATCAGCAGCACGATGAAGACGACGATGACGAGCAGCTTGACGAGCATCGCGGCCGGCCTCGTGTGTCAGTCTTCGCGCCGCAGGTGCGGAAACAGGATGACGTCGCGGATGCTGGGGCTGTCGGTCAGCAGCATGACCAGGCGGTCGATGCCGATGCCGCAGCCGCCGGTGGGCGGCATGCCGTACTCGAGGGCGCGGATGTAGTCGGCGTCGAAGTACATGGCTTCTTCGTCGCCGGCGTCCTTGGCCTCGACCTGGGCGCGGAAGCGCTCGGCCTGGTCTTCGGGGTCATTCAGTTCGGAGAATCCGTTGGCGATTTCGCGGCCGGTCATGAAGAGCTCGAAGCGCTCGGTGATGCCGGGGCGCGTGTCCGAGGCGCGGGCCAGCGGCGAGACCTCGACCGGGTAGTCGATGATGTAGGTAGGGTTCCAGAGCAGGGCTTCGGCGGTTTCTTCGAACAGGGCCAGCTGCAGGGCGCCCAGGCCGGCGCGCGCCAGCACCGGGCCGGCGACATCGGCGCCCCTTTTTTTCAGCTCGGCGCGCACGAAGCCGGCATCGTCGAGCTGGGCCTGGGTATAGCCCGGGGCATACTTCAGGATGGCTTCGCAGATGGTCAGGCGATCGAACGGCCGAGACAGGTCGAGTTCGCGTTCCTGGTAGGTGAGCACCGCGCTGCCAGTGGCGGCAATGGCCGCCTGGCGCAGGACGTGTTCGGTGAAATCCATCAGCCAACGGTAGTCCGCGTAGGCTGCATAGAACTCCATCATGGTGAATTCGGGATTGTGCCGCGGGCTGACGCCTTCGTTGCGGAAGTTGCGGTTGATCTCGAAGACGCGCTCGAACCCCCCCACGATCAGCCGCTTCAGGTAGAGCTCGGGGGCGATGCGCAGGAACATTTCCATGTCGAGCGCATTGTGGTGCGTGATGAACGGCTTGGCCGCCGCGCCGCCCGGAATGGGGTGCAGCATGGGCGTTTCGACTTCGAGGAAGCCGGCGTCGAGCATGACCTGGCGGATGCTGCCCACGGCCTTGCTGCGCGCCTCGAAGGTGCGGCGCGTGGCCTCGGTCATGATGAGGTCGACGTAGCGCTGGCGGTAGCGCAGTTCCTGGTCGGCCACGCCGTGGAACTTGTCGGGCAGGGGGCGCAGCGACTTCGACAGCAGGCGCGCCTTGGCGGCGTGCACCGAGAGTTCGCCCTTGTTGGTCTTGAATACCGACCCTTCGATGGCGATGATGTCGCCGATATCCCATTGCTTGAACGCGGCATAGACGTCGTCGCCCAGGGTGCCGCGGTCGAGGTAGATCTGGATGCGGCCGCTGCCGTCTTGCACGGTGGCGAAGCTGGCCTTGCCCATCACGCGCTTGAGCATCATGCGGCCCGCGACTTTGACCTGCACGCCGGCGGCGGCCAGGGCTTCCTGGCCTTGTTCGCCGTATTGGCGATGCAGGTCGGCGGCGCGCGCATCCGGAACGAAGTCGTTGGGATACGCAACGCCGGCTTCGCGCAGTTTGGACAGCTTGGCGCGCCGTTCGGCGATCAAGCGGTTTTCATCCTGGGCGGCCGGGGCGGGCGAGTGGTCGGTCATGGTGGGTCAGTCGTAATTGCGGATATCGTCGATTTCGGTGGCGCCGAAGTCGTCGCGGTCGAGGTAGGACAGGATGCGGGCGGCCACGGCGGCGGGCGCGGCCAGTTTGCCGGTGGCGTGGAATTCCTGGAATTTGGCCAGCGCGGGGAAGCTGGCCGGGTCGCTGGCGCGGATGGTTTCCTGCATGCCGGTGTCGACGATGCCGGGGGCCAGGGCCACGGCGCGCACGCCGGCGGCGCCCTGTTCCTGGTTGAACACGCGGGTATACATGTCGAGCGCGGCCTTGGTGGCGCAGTACACGCCCCAGCCGGCGTTGGGGTTGCGGCCGGCGCCCGACGAGATGTTCAGCACCCGGCGCTCGGCCTGCAGGCCCTGGACGGCCGCCGTGAAATGCGCGGTGAGCAGCATGACGGCGGACACATTCAGGTTGAACGCCGCGGCGATGGCCGGGCCGTCGGCCAGCGCCTGGGCGGCGGCCACGGGCTGCACGGTGCCGGCGTTGTTGATCAGCAGGTAGCGGCGGGCGTCGCGCGGCAGGGCCGCGCCTATGCGTTCGGCCGTCTGCGCCGCCGCCTGCAGGTCGGACAGGTCGACCTGGATCTGCTCGAGCTCGGCGCCCTGGGCCTGGGCGTGCACGGCCAGGTCCGGGTCGGTGCGGCGGGCCAGGGTGACCAGCCGGGTGCCGGGCCGGGCCAGACCGCGGGCCAGCGCGGCGCCAATGCCGCGCGAGGCGCCGGTGAGGATTGCGATCGTATCGGTCATGCGCTTGCCTCTTCAGGTTCAAGGAGGGCGCCGGCAGGCGCCCGCGGGATCACACGCCTTGCTTCAGGCTGGCCTGGATGAAGGAATCCAGGTCGCCGTCGAGGACCTTCTGGGTATTGGAGATTTCGACGTTGGTGCGCAAGTCTTTGATGCGGCTCTGGTCGAGCACGTACGAGCGGATCTGGTGGCCCCAGCCTACGTCGGTCTTGGAGTCTTCGAGTTTCTGCTGTTCGGCCATGCGGTTGCGCATCTCGAGTTCGTACAGCTTGGACTTCAGCATTTGCATGGCCTCGGCGCGGTTGCGGTGCTGGGAGCGGTCGTTCTGGCACTGCACCACGATGCCGGTGGGCAGGTGGGTCAGGCGCACGGCAGAGTCGGTTTTGTTGATGTGCTGCCCGCCCGCGCCGCTGGCGCGGTAGGTGTCGACCCGCAGGTCGGCCGGGTTAACCTCGATTTCGAACGAGTCGTCGACTTCGGGGTACACGAACACGCTGGCGAACGAGGTGTGGCGCCCGCCGGAGGAGTCGAACGGGCTCTTGCGCACCAGGCGGTGCACCCCGGTTTCGGTGCGCAGGTAGCCGAAAGCGTAGTCGCCTTCGAGCTTGATGGTGGCCGATTTGATGCCGGCCACTTCGCCTTCGGATTCTTCCAGGACTTCGGCCTTGAAACCCTTGCGCTCGGCGTATTTCAGGTATTGCCGCAGCAGCATGGACGCCCAGTCTTGCGCTTCGGTGCCGCCGGCGCCGGCCTGGATGTCGAGGAAGCAGTTCAGCGGATCGGCCGGGTTGGAGAACATCCGGCGGAATTCCAGGCCTTCGAGCTGCTGCTGGAAGCCGTCGGCGTCGCTCTCGATGGATTCGAGGGTGGCGTTGTCGTCATCGGCGGACGCCAGCTCGAACAGTTCGAGCGAGTCGGCCACACCGCTGCGCAGCGCGGCCAGCGTGGCGACGACGTCTTCGAGGGATTTTTTTTCACGGCCCAGGTCCTGGGCGTGCTTGGGATCGTTCCAGACGGCCGGGTCTTCGAGCTCGGCGTTGACGACCTGCAGGCGTTCGGCCTTCAGATCGTAGTCAAAGATACCCCCGTAGCGCCTGCTCGCGCTGCGCGTAGTCGGCAAGGCGGGCGGCGAGCTGGTTCTGGCGTTCGGCTTCCATGGTGCTTCCTGGTGGCTATTAGTGCGAAACCCGCTATTTTAGCGTGGATTATTCGGCGTGCTCGATGACGAGCTGGGCCGACACCATGCCGTTCCAGACATTGGGCTCCAGGCGGTAGGCCGCCTGGATGTGCTCGGGCAGCGACTGGTCGTGCCCGAACCAGATGGCGTCAAAGCGCTGGTGGCCGCGTTCCAGCGACAGCTTGAGGTGCTTTTCGCCCACCAGGCGCTGGTTGCGGACGATGAACTCGTCCAGGAACAGCGGCGGGGCGAAGCCGGCGCCCCAGACCTGCTGCTGCAGCAGGGTAGCCACGTCGGCGTTGGCGTAGCCCGATTCCAGCGAGCCGTCGGTTTCCAGCAGCGGCTCGAACTGGTCGCGGCCGGTGAGTTCTCGGACGGCCGCGTCGAAGGCCGGCCCGAAGACGGGAAAGTCGCCGCGCCCCAGCGTCAGGCCGGCCGCCATGGCGTGGCCGCCGAACTTGCGGATCAGCCCGGGGTGGCGCTTGGATACCAGGTCAAGCACATCGCGCAGGTGCACATCGGGAATCGAGCGGCCCGAGCCGCGGATTTCGTCGTCGCCGGCCGGCGCGAAGGCCAGGGTGGGGCGCCAGTACTTTTCTTTCAGGCGCGAGGCCACCAGGCCAACCACCCCCTGGTGCCAGCCCGGATCGAATACGCAGACCGTGGCGCCGCCCGCGCTGCCGGCCGCTTCCATAGCGGCCATGGCCTGCTCGCGCATTTCGGCCTCGATGCCGCGCCGCTCGCGGTTGATCTGGTCGAGCTGGCGGGCCATATCGAGTGCCTGCGCCTCGTCGTCGGTGGTCAGGCAGGCGATGCCCAGGCTCATGTCGGCCAGCCGGCCGGCCGCGTTGATGCGCGGCCCCAGCGCGAAGCCGAGGTCGAAGCCGCAGGCGCTGCGCGGTTCGCGCGCGGCCACGGCGAACAGGGCCCGCAGGCCCGGCTGCATGCGGCCCGCGCGCATGCGCTGCAGGCCCTGGGTGACCAGTAGCCGGTTGTTGGCATCGAGCTTGACCACGTCGGCCACGGTACCCAGCGCAACCAGGTCGGACAGCGCGTCCAGGCGCGGCCCGCCGTCGGGCGCGTAAGTGCCGCGGCGGCGCAGCTCGGCGCGCAGGGCCAGCATCAGGTAGAAAATCACGCCCACGCCGGCCAGGTTCTTGGACGGGAAGCCGCAACCCGGCTGGTTTGGATTGACGATGGCGAGCGCGTCGGGCAGCGTGTCGCCGGGCAGGTGATGGTCGGTGACCACCACGCCGATGCCGGCCGCATTGGCGGCGGCCACGCCCTCGACGCTGGCGATGCCGTTGTCCACGGTAATGATCAGGTCGGGCTTGCCGGCGTGGTGGGCGCAGGCCAGGTCGACCACGGCGGGCGACAGCCCATAGCCGGTCTCGAAGCGATTGGGCACCAGGAAGGCGACGTTGGCGCCGAAGGCGCGCAGCGCCCGCAGGCCCACGGCGCAGGCGGTGGCGCCGTCGCAGTCGTAGTCGGCCACGATCAGCAGCCGTTTGCCCTGGGCGATGGCGTCGGCCAGGATGCCGGCAGCATGGTCGACGTGCGTCAGCCTGGCCGGCGGCAGCAGCGCGGGCCAGGCCAGCCGGGTCTGATCGGGGTGCGTGACGCCGCGCGCGGCCCACAGCCGGGCCAGCAGCGGATGGATGCCCGCGGCTTCCAGGATGCGGCGCGCATCGGAGTTGGTCGAACGGACTGTCAGACGGGGCGAGACCACCAGGTATTCCAGTTTTTCTTGGGCGCGGGCAGCCAGGACAGCAGGCGGCCGCGCGGTTGCAGGGACAGCGTGGCGCGCCGGTCGGCGCCCAGCAGGATCAGTTCCACAGGCTGGCCGGGCAACCGCGCGGACGGCGCCAGCAGCGGCTGCAGATGGCGCTGTTCGAGGCCGGCCAGGGCGTCGAGCCAGGCCGCCCAATCGCCGGCGCGGTGCGGCGCGTCGAGTTCGTCGGCTATCTGGGCAGGCGCGGCGGGCCGGGCCGGCCAGGCCGCCGCGCCGCCATAGAGCCACAGGGCGTTGACCGGGGCCACGCCGCGCGCGGCGCGGGCCTCGTTGGCCGGATGTTCGTACCAGGCCATCTGGATTTCATTGAGCAGGCGGCGCCACGGGCGCATGGCAGGATCCTGGCTCCACCAGTCGCGCAGCGGCTGGCCCGCTACGGCGGCAGGGCTGGCCGTAGGGGGAGCCAGCCCCTCGGGCAGGCGCAGCCGCCAGCGCCGCGGCGACAGGGGCTGCACGGCGAAACCGGCCGACTCGATGCTGGGCCGCGCGGCCAGAAGCAGCGCGTCGGCTTCATCGGCGCGCATGTCCATGTGTTCGGGATCGAGCAGGGTGGCCTGGTCGGTGCCCAGCGCCAGGTGGGCCAGTTCGGCCAGCCAGACCGGCTGGCCGTCGGCCGCCGCCGGGCCGGCGCGCAACGGGCCCAGGCCGGCGCCGACGGGCGTGCCCGCGGCGGGATGGTAGCCGGCTTGCGACAGCTGCCAGGCCTCGAACGGCGTGCAGCCCTGGGCGCGCGCATCGAAGCCTTCCACCCGTGCCGTAGCGGCCTGCAGCCATTCGTGCAGCAGCGGCGCGCGCTGCGGCAGCAGCCGTGCCAGTTCGGCGGCGACAGGCAGGGGCGGCAGGGCGCCCGGGATGACGATGAGCATGGCGCCGATTGTAGTCTCAGGCTGCCGGCCGGATGGCGGGCCGGTTAATGCCATAATGCCTGGGTGCTGAAAATACCTTACGAACTCTGGATCGGCGCCCGCTACGCGGGCATGGCCCGCATCCGCCAGCGACGCGGCCGCCGCGACCGCTTCATTTCGTTTATTGCCGCCACCTCGATGGCGGGCATCGCGCTGGGTGTGGCGGCCCTGATCGTGGTGCTGTCGGTCATGAACGGTTTCCAGAAAGAAGTGCGCGACCGCATGCTGTCGGTGCTGCCGCACATCGAGCTGTACATTCCCGGCGCAGTACCCGAACGAGTGCTCGAACAGTGGCGGCAATTTGCCGATGCGGCCGAGCGCAATCCCGAAGTCAAGGGCGCCGCGCCTTTCGTGGCCGCCCAGGCCATGCTGGCGCGCGGCCAGGCGCTGCGGGGCGTGCAGGTGCGGGGCATCGATCCGGCCACCGAGGGCCAGGTATCCGACATTCCGCGCCAGATGACTACCGGCAAGCTGTCGGACCTGAAGCCGGGCGGCTTCGGCGTGGTGCTGGGCAGCGACCTGGCCGACGGGCTGGGCGTGCAGGTGGGCGACACGCTGCTGATGCTGGCCCCGCAGGGCTCCATCAGCCCGGCGGGCTTCACGCCGCGCATGCGGCAGTTCACGGTGGTGGGCACGTTCACGTCCGGCCACTACGAATATGATTCCAGCCTGGCATTCGTCGACGCCCAGGATGCCGCGCGGGTATTCCGCGACAGCGGTACTGCCGGCGTGCGCCTGCGCGTGCAGGACATGCAGCGCGCCCCGCAAGTGGCGGCCGAGTTGTCCAAGACGCTGCCGCCCTACGTAATGGCCAGCGACTGGTCGCGCAACAACCGCACCTGGTTCGCCGCGGTGCAAACCGAAAAACGCATGATGTTCCTGATCCTGGCGCTGATCGTGGCGGTGGCGGCGTTCAACCTGCTGTCGTCGCTGGTCATGGCCGTGAAAGACAAGCAGTCGGACATCGCCATTCTGCGCACGCTGGGCGCGGGCCCCGGCGAGGTGGCGCGCATTTTCCTGGTGCAGGGCGCGCTGATCGGGGTGGTGGGCACCGTGTTGGGCGTGCTGGGCGGGATGCTGATCGCCTACAACGTGGACGTCATCGTGCCGTTCATCGAAAGCCTGCTGGGGGTGCATTTCTTGCCGCGTGAAATCTACTTCATCAGCGAGCTGCCGTCAGATCCGCAATCGGGCGACATCATCACCATCGGCGTGACCTCGCTGGTGCTGTCGCTGCTGGCCACTTTGTATCCCAGCTGGCGCGCTTCGCGCCTGCAACCCGCCCAGGTGCTGCGCCATGACTGATGCCCGATCGACCCCGGCCGGCGCGGCGCTGCAAGCCCGCAACCTGGTGAAAATCTATGATGAAGGCCCGGCGCGCATCCAGGTGCTGGACGACGTCAGCCTGACTGTCGCGCGCGGCGAGATGGTGGCCATCGTGGGGGCGTCGGGCTCGGGCAAGAGCACGCTGCTGCATATCCTGGGCCTGCTGGACGTGCCCAGCCAGGGCGAGGTTACGGTGGACGGCGTCGCCGCCGCGGGCCTGTCCGAAGGCCAGAAAAGCGCCTTGCGCAATCGCAGCCTGGGCTTTGTCTACCAGTTCCATCATTTGCTGCCCGAATTCTCGGCGCTGGACAATGTCGCCATGCCGTTGATCGTGCGCCGCGAGCGGCGCGACACGGCGCGCGAGGCGGCGCGCAAAGTGCTGGCGCTGGTGGGCCTGGCCCAGCGCGAAGGGCATTTCCCCGGCCAGCTGTCGGGCGGCGAACGCCAGCGCGTGGCGCTGGCGCGCGCGCTGGTTACTCGGCCGGCCTGCGTGCTGGCCGACGAACCCACCGGCAACCTGGACCGAGGCACCGCGCACAAGATGTTCGAGCTGCTTACCCAGGTAAACCGCGAATCGGGCACGGCATTTGCCATTGTTACCCACGATGCCGAACTGGCCGCGCTGGCCGACCGCCAACTGCTCATGGAACGCGGGCAACTGGTTTCGGGGTAGCGCCGCCGGCGCCGCGGCCCGCCTGACATGCCATGATGATCGATACGCACTGCCATCTCGATGCCGCCGAATTCGACGCCGACCGCCTGGACGTAGCGCGCCGCGCCGCTGCGTCCGGGGTGCGGGGCATTGTGATACCGGCGGTCGAGCGCGGCAACTTCGCCGCGGTGCGCGGCCTGGCGCAGCAGGTCGAAGGCGGCGCCTATGCGCTGGGCATCCACCCGCTGTACGTGCCGCGCGCCCGTGACGATGACCTGGGCGCGTTGCGCGAGGCCGTGATCGACGCCCTGGACGATCCGCGCTTTGTCGCCATCGGCGAAATCGGCCTGGATTTCTTTGTGCCGGAACTGGCCGCGGGCGAGCCGCGCGCGCGCCAGGAACGCTTCTACGATGCGCAGCTTGCGCTGGCCGCCGAGTTCGGCCTGCCGGTGCTGCTGCATGTGCGGCGCTCGCAGGACATGCTGCTGAAGTACCTGCGGCGCCGGCCCGGCGTGCGCGGCGGCATCGCCCACGCCTTCAACGGCAGCGCCCAGCAGGCGCGGGCCTTCGTCGAGCGCGGCTTTGCGCTGGGCCTGGGCGGCGCCATGACGTATCCGCGCGCCCTGCAGATACGGCGCCATGCCACCGATGTGGGGCTGGACAGCCTGGTGCTGGAAACCGACGCACCCGATATTCCTCCAGCCTGGCTGTACGCGCCCCAGCGGCGCAACGATCCGGGCCAATTGCCCCGCATTGCCCAGGTGCTGGCCGAGTTGCGCGGCGTCGACACCGCCGAGATCGCCCGGGCCACGACGGCCGCCGCGCATCGCGTGCTGCCGCGCCTGCGGACATAACGCAAGGATATTTCCGTTCATCGTACGCCCCGCAAGACGGGCCGGCGCCTACGCTGTGTACTTTGCGGAGGCGAATATCGTCGGGCGTCTGTTTCTGCTGGGCGTGGTGGCCGGCACCGCCGCCGTGCTGCATCTGCCGGCCCTGCCGGCCGCCGGCTGGCTGTGGCCCTGGGCCGCGGCATTGGTGCCGTGCGGCGTGGTGGCAACATGCCGCCGGCGGCGCGGGCCGGCACGCTGGCTGGCGGCCGCCTGGCTGGGCGCGGGCCTGGGCACGGCCTGGGCCGTCTGGCAGGGCCAGTTGCGGCTTGACGACGCCCTGGCGCCCGCTCATCACGATGTCGTCAGCCGGCTGATCGTGCGCGTTGCCGACCTGCCGCAGGGTGACGCCAGGCAGTGGCGTTTCGTGGCCGACACCGAAGCCGGCGGCGCGCGCCCGGCGGGCATCCCCGCTCGCATTGCCGTGTCCTGGTATGCGCCGCCGGGGGGGCGCCTGCCCGACTTGCTGCCGGGGCAGGTATGGCGCATGGCGCTGGTGCTGCGCCATCCGCATGGTGCCCGCAATCCGCATGGCCATGATGCCGAGGCGCGGCTGTTCGCCGTGGGCGTGCGTGCCGTCGCCACGGTGCGCGGCGTGCCCCGGCTGCTGCGCGACGAGCCGCGCTCGAGCGCCGGCGTGATGATCGAGCGGCTGCGCCACCATGTGCGCCAGGGCATGCGGCAGGCCCTGGGCGAACGCCGCTACGCTCCCGTGCTGATTGCGTTGGCCATGGGCGACCAGGCCGGGGTGGCCCGCGAAGACTGGCAGATTTTCAACCGCAGCGGCATCACGCATCTGGTGTCGATCAGCGGCATGCATGTCACCCTGATCGCTGGCCTGGGCGGCGGCCTGGCCGCATTCGCCTGGCGGCGGGCACGCTGGTACGGCACCCGCCTGCCCGAGAGACTGCCCGCCCAGGTCGCGGGCGCAGCGGCGGCGCTGGGCGTGGCGCTACTGTATTGCCTGCTGGCCGGCTGGGGTGTGCCTGCGCGCCGCACCTTCTTCATGCTGGCGGTGGTGGCGCTGGCCGCCATGGCGCGCCTGCCGCTGTCGCCCGCGCGCATCCTGGCGCTGGCCGCCGCGGCCGTGGTGGCGCTCGACCCCTGGGCGACGCTGGCGCCCGGCTTCTGGCTGTCGTTCGGCGCGGTGGCAGTGCTGCTGCGCGCGGCCGCCTCGGCAGCCCCGGCGCTGCGGCGGCCCGGATGGCGTGCCCGCTTAGCCGTCTTGCTGGGCGAGTTCGGCCGGGTACAGATGGCCATCACGCTCGGCCTGGTGCCCTTGCTGGCGCACCTGTTGCACCAGGTCTCGCTGGGTTCGCCGCTGGCCAATGTGTTCGCGATTCCCGTCGTCAGTTTCCTGGTGACGCCATTGGCGCTGCTGTGCGCGGCTTTCGGGGTAGTGCCCGGTCTGGACGTCCTGGCGCGCGCTTGCGGCGTCCTGGGGCACGCGATTTTCGACTGGACCATGGTGCCGGTGGCCTGGATAGGCGCCGCGCGCTGGGCGGTCGTCGACGTGGCTGCCGCGCCCTGGGCGCTGCTGGGGCTGGCCTTGGCCGGCGTCGCCTGGGCCCTGCAGCCGCCGGGCTGGCCGGCGCGCGGCACGGGCTGGCTGCTGATGCTGCCCATGCTGTGCTGGCGGCCCGAGCGGCCGGCGCCCGGGTACTGGACCCTGACCGCGCTGGACGTGGGGCAGGGCAGCGCCGTGGTGATCGAGACGGCCACCCAGGCGTGGCTGTTTGACACCGGTCCGCGCCACGGCGACGCCACCGATGCGGGCGCCCGCGTGGTGGCGCCCTATCTGCGTGCCCGCGGCCATCGGCGGCTGGATGGCCTGGTGGTGTCGCACGCCGACCTGGATCATGCCGGCGGCCTGTCCAGCATCCTGGCGGCCGTGCCGGTGCGGCGGACCTATGCCTCGTTCGATATGCCGGCGCTGCTGGGCCGGCAACCGGATACCGGCGGCAAGGCGGCGCCGGCGCAGCTGCCACCATCGGTGCAGCGCTGCCACGCCGGCCAGGTCTGGCAGGTGGACGGCGTGGCATTCCGCTTCCTGCATCCCGGCCGCGAAACGCCGGCGCGCCGCGGCCAGGGCAATGCCCAAAGCTGCGTGCTGCTGCTGCAGGGCAGAGCGCACGCGGCCCTGCTGCCGGGCGACATCGGCGCGGCGCAGGAACGCAGGCTGGCACCGGGGTTGCCGCGCGTGGACGTGGTGATGGCGCCGCATCATGGTTCGGCCACCTCGTCCAGTGCCGCGCTGGTCGAGGCCACCGGCGCCGCGCACGTCATCGCGCAGGCCGGGCACCTGAACCGCTTCCGCCATCCGGCGCCACGGGTGCAGGCGCGCTGGCAGCGCGCCGGCGCGATGTTCTGGCGCAGCGACAGGCACGGCGCCGTCATCGCTGCATCCGGCCCGGCGGGCCTGGCGGTCGGGGCTGAGGCGCTGGCTGCGCGGCGCTACTGGCATCGGGCGGGGCCATGACGCGGCTGCTATAACATGTGGGCTCTTTGTGGCACAGCGTCCGGAGCTCTCATGCTGGAACCTCGATTCGATTTTGTCACGTGCGCCAACCCGGCGGGCCTGCATCGCATGGCCTACACCGAATGGGGCGATCCCGGCAACGGACGTGTCCTGTTATGCGTGCACGGCCTGACGCGCACGGGGCGCGATTTCGACGACCTGGCGCGGCGCCTGGCCGGTGATTTCCGGGTGGTGTGCCCCGACGTGGTGGGGCGCGGCGGCTCCGACTGGCTGTCCGCGCCGGCCTTCTACACCGTGCCGCAATACGTGTCGGACATGGTGACGCTGATTGCCCGCTTGCGGCCAGGCTCGCTGGCCTGGGTGGGCACCTCGATGGGCGGGCTGATCGGCCTGGCGCTGGCGGGTGCCGCCGCCTATGCGCGGCTGGCGCATGCCGCGCAGCCGCATGCCGGTGCATGGCCGGCCAGTCAGGACATCCGCCTGGAACGCATGGTGCTCAACGATGTCGGGCCGCGGCTCGATCCCGCGGCGCTGGGCCGCATCAGCCAGTATGTGGGCCAGCCGGCCGAATTCGACACTTTCGCGCAGGCTGTGGACGCGGTGCGGCAGGTGTCCGCGCCGTTCGGGCCGCATACCGATGCGCAATGGGAAGCGCTGACGCGCTACGTCTATGTCGACCGCGGCGGCAAATGGGTCAAGCACTACGACCTGAACCTGGCGCTGCCGCTGGCATCGCAGACGGCCGAGGCTTATTCCGCGGGCGAGCAGATCCTGTGGCGCTCGTACGAGGCGCTGGATTGCCCGGTCCTGATTCTGCGTGGCGCGCAGTCGGACTTGCTGACCGAGGCCACGGCGGCGGAAATGCTGGCCCGCAACCCGCGCGCCAGCCTGCTCGAACTGGCCGGGGTGGGGCATGCGCCCACCCTCATGGACGAGGCCCAGGTCGAGCCGGTGGCCCGCTTCCTGTTGGGCCGCCCAGGGCCTGACGACGGCTTCCCGTGCGGCGCGGCGGCCGTACAATAGACAAATGCAAACTGCCGCCCTGAACGTCGATCTGCATTGCCATTCCACCGTGTCCGACGGCGTGCTGCCGCCGGCCGAGGTGGCGCGGCGCGCGCACGCCAATGGCGTGGATGTCTGGGCGCTGACCGACCACGACGAAGTGGGCGGCCTGGTGCAGGCTGGCGCCGCCGCTCGTGAACTGGGCATGCGCTTCATTACCGGCACCGAGATTTCGGTGACCTGGGCGGGGCAAACCGTGCATATCGTGGGCCTGGGCTTCGATGCCGGCGATGCGGCCCTGGTGCGCGGCCTGCGCGATACCCGGGCCGGCCGCGCCGAACGCGCGCGCCGCATGGGCCAGCGGCTGGCCGACATGGGCATGCCGGGGGCCTACGAAGGCGCTTTGCCGTTCGCCGGCAACCCCGAACTGGTCAGCCGTACGCACTTTGCGCGCTACCTGGTGCAGGCGGGCTATTGCCCCGATGTGCAGACCGTATTCAACAAGTACCTGGGTGACGACTGCCCCGGCCACGTACCCATGCAATGGGCCGCGCTGGCCGATGCCGTGGGCTGGATCCGCGCGGCCGGCGGGCGCGCCGTCATTGCCCACCCGGGCCGCTACAAGTATTCGCCGCTGCAGTTCAATGCGCTGTTCGACGAATTCCTGCAATGCGGCGGCGTGGGCATCGAGGTCACCACCGGCAGCCATACGCCCGACGAAGCCCGGCATTACGCCGGGGTGGCGCGGCGCTACGGGTTCCTGGCCTCGCGCGGGTCCGACTTCCACAGCCCGCAAGAAAGCCGCGCCGACCTGGGCAGCCTGCCTGCGCTGCCCGACGATTTGAAGCCGGTCTGGCACGACTGGTGTTAGTACTTTCATGAACAAGGCTTTTGTCAAAGAGTCGGATCGTGACGACGACGATGACCTGCCCGAAGCGCAGGCATTGCCGGCCGGCACCCGCAACTACATGACCCCCGCCGGCTACGCGCGCCTGCGCGACGAACTGGCGCAGTTGATGAATGTCGAGCGCCCGGCGGTGGTGCAGGTGGTGTCCTGGGCTGCCTCCAATGGCGACCGTTCCGAGAATGGCGATTATCTTTACGGCAAGAAGCGCCTGCGCGAAATCGACCGCCGCATGCGGTTCCTGACCAAGCGGCTCGACATCGCCGAAGTGGTCGATCCCGCCGTGCAGCCCAACCGCGACCAGGTGTTCTTCGGCGCCACTGTTTCCTACCTGGACAAGGCCGGCGACACCCACGAGGTCACCATCGTGGGGGTGGACGAAGCCGAGCCGCTGGCCGGCAAGATCAGCTGGATCTCGCCGGTGGCGCGCGCGCTGATCAAGGCGCGCGAAGGCGACACCGTGGTGCTGCGTACCCCGGGCGGCGTCGAAGAGCTGGATATCCTCGAGGTGCGCTATCCGGAGCAGGGTTGACCGAAAAAAACACGGACGCCATGCCGGCGTCCGTGCTGGAGGCCGGATTCTGTTGTCCGGCCTTCCGGTTGGCGGCGGGTACCGCCGTTCTCCCCTGGGCTGCTGCTTGTTGCCTGCGTGCCGCGACCGGCCTGGCGGCCGAATCAGCGGAATCGCAGCATCCTACCGTCGGGCGCGCGGGGCGTTAGTGCGTGTTTTCCCGTGGATGAAGGGCTTTTGCAACATGTTGCGATACGGAATATTTTCCTGAAAATCTCCTGTTTTGGGCTGTTTCAGCGCAGATCCAACTGGTGGCAGCCGATTTTTGCATTGCAATAAGCCCGCTGCCAGACAAGCCTATCGACTTTGTAACCCCCGGGCGCGCCAATGGCGCTCGGCTTATGCGGCGGGTTTCGCGGGCAGGCGCTCGGGGAAATCCCTAAAACGGTAAAATCCCGGTTTTGCCTCTTCTTACTTTCAAACGGCGCCCGCATCGTGTCTCTCGTCCAGCATTTGCCCGGTTCTTCCGTCCTTTCTGCCTTCCGCCGCGAACGCCTGCTGGCGCAGCTTCGGGAAGCCGGCTTGCCCATTGCCGACGTTTCTGCGCGCTACGAGCATTTCGTCTGCACTGACGCCGCCCTGGATGACGGCCAGCAGCAGCACCTGGCGCAACTGCTCGACTACGGCACCGAGCCTGCCGGCGAAGCGCCCGCCAAGAGCCTGGCGCTGCTGGTCATCCCGCGCCTGGGCACGATATCGCCGTGGGCCAGCAAGGCCACCGACATCGCCCACAACTGCGGCCTGGCGGCGGTGCGCCGCATCGAGCGCGGCGTGCGCTATTTCCTGGTGCCCGAACGCGGCCTGCTGGGCGCCAAGTCGTTCGACGACGACATGCTGGCGCGCGCGGCCGACTGCTTGCATGATCGCATGACCGAAACCGTGGTGGGGGCCGACTTCGACGGCCAGGCGCTGTTCCAGCCGCTGGCCGGCAAGCCCATGCGCACCGTGGCGGTCCAGCAGCACGGCCGCGACGCTCTGGTCGAGGCCAACACCACGCTGGGCCTGGCGCTGTCCGAAGACGAAATCGACTACCTGGCGCAGTCTTTCACCAGCCTGGGCCGCGACCCCACCGACGTCGAGCTGATGATGTTCGCCCAGGCCAACAGCGAGCACTGCCGCCACAAGATCTTCAACGCGCAGTGGATCATCGACGGCCAGCCTCAGTCCGAAACCCTGTTCGGCATGATCCGCGCCACGCACAAGACGCAGCCGGCTGGCACGGTGGTGGCCTATTCCGACAACGCCGCCGTCATGGAAGGCGGCGCCGCCCGGCGCTTCCAGGCCGGCGTGCCGCAGGCGGGCGGGCAGGGCGGCGACGCCGCGCGCTACGTGCGCCGCGACGCCACCGTGCACACGCTGATGAAGGTTGAAACGCACAACCATCCCACCGCCATTGCGCCGTTCCCGGGCGCCGCCACCGGCGCGGGCGGCGAAATCCGCGACGAAGGCGCAACCGGGCGCGGCTCCAAGCCCAAGGCCGGCCTCACGGGCTTTACCGTGTCGCACCTGCGCTTTCCCGACGCCCCGCAGCCGTGGGAAGCCGACCACCACGGCCTGCCGGCGCGCATCGCCTCGCCCCTGTCCATCATGATCGACGGCCCCATCGGCGGTGCGGCCTTCAACAACGAGTTCGGGCGCCCCAATCTGCTGGGCTACTTCCGCACCTACGAGCAAAGCGCGGGCGGCACGCGCTGGGGCTACCACAAGCCCATCATGATCGCCGGCGGGCTGGGCAGCATCGACGCCGAACTTACGCACAAAGAGACCATCCCGCCCGGCGCGCTGCTGATCCAGCTGGGCGGCCCGGGCTTCCGTATCGGCATGGGCGGCGGCGCGGCTTCCAGCATCAGCATGGGCAGCAACTCGGCCGAGCTCGATTTCGATTCCGTGCAGCGCGGCAACCCCGAGATCGAACGCCGCGCCCAGGAAGTCATCGACCGCTGCTGGCAGCAGGGGCAGGGCAACCCCATCCTGGCCATCCACGACGTGGGCGCGGGCGGCTTGTCCAACGCCTTTCCCGAACTGGTCAACGATGCGGGGCGCGGCGCCGTGTTCGACCTCAAGCGGGTGCCGCTGGAAGAATCCGGCCTGTCGCCGGCCGAGATCTGGAGCAACGAATCGCAAGAGCGCTACGTACTGTCCATCCTGCCGCAAGACCTCGAGCGCTTTGACGCCATCGCGCGGCGCGAACGCTGCCCGTATGCGGTGGTGGGCGTGGCAACCGAATCGCGCCAGCTGCGCGTGGTCGACGGCGAGGGCCTGCCCGGCCTGGACGCCGAGGCGCCGGCCGGCCATGGCGGCACCCGCCCGGTCGACGTGCCCATCGACGTCATCCTGGGCAAGCCGCCGCGCATGACGCGCGACGTGCAGCGCCAGCCCGGCGTGTCGCAGGCGCTGGACCTGGTCGGCATCGACCTTACCGAAGCCGCTTATCGCGTGCTGCGCCATCCCACGGTGGCCAACAAATCGTTCCTGATCACCATCGGCGACCGCACCGTGGGCGGGTTGTCCAGCCGCGACCAGATGGTAGGCCCCTGGCAGGTGCCGGTGGCCGATTGCGCCGTGACCCTGGCCGACTATGAAGGCGTCCGCGGCGAAGCCATGGCCATGGGCGAGCGCACCCCGCTGGCGGTGCTCGACGCCCCGGCGTCGGGCCGCATGGCCGTGGCCGAGGCCCTGACCAACCTGGCCGCCGCCGACGTATCGCGCCTGGAAGACATCAAGCTGTCGGCCAACTGGATGGCGGCCTGCGGGGTCGACGGCCAGGACGCCGCGCTGTACGACACCGTGGCCGCGGTCAGCGAGCTGTGCCAGGCTACCGGCCTGTCGATTCCCGTGGGCAAGGATTCCCTGTCCATGAAAACCACCTGGGACCACGACGGCGAAACGCGCCAGGTGGTGGCGCCGGTGTCGCTCATCGTCACCGCCTTCGCGCCGGTGGGCGACGCGCGCGCCAGCCTGACGCCGCAGCTGCGCACCGACGCGGGCGACAGCGTGCTGATCGTCATCGACCTGGGCCGCGGCCGTCATCGCATGGGCGGTTCGATCCTGGCGCAGGCCTACAACCAGGTCGGCACCAGCGTGCCCGACATCGACGCGCCGCAAGACCTGCGCGCCTTCTTCATTACCATCCGCACCCTGGCCGAGGCCGGCGTGCTGCTGGCCTACCACGACCGTTCCGACGGCGGCCTGTTCGCCACGCTGTGCGAGATGGCCTTCGCCGGGCGCACCGGCATTTCGGTCAACCTGGACATGCTGACCTTCGACCCGGACACGGCCGACTGGGGCGACTACAAAATCCGCCCCGAACAGGTGGCGGTGCAGCGCGACGAGCTCACGCTGAAGGCCCTGTTCTCGGAAGAGGCCGGCGCCGTGATCCAGGTGCCTGCGGCCCAGCGCGACGCCGTCATGCAGGTGCTGCGCGGCGCGGGCCTGTCGAAGCATGCGCACGTGATCGGCGGGCTGAACGGCGCCGACACGGTGGAATTTTTCCGCGACGGCAAGAAGGTCTGGAGCGAACCGCGTGCCAGCCTGGGCCGCGCCTGGAGCGAAGTCAGCTACCGCATCATGGCGCGCCGCGACAATCCAGCCTGCGCGCAGGCCGAGTTCGACACCTGGAACGACGCCGCCGATCCCGGCCTGGCGCCGCGCGTGGCGTTCGATCCGCAGGAAGACATCGCGGCCCCGTTCATCGCCACCGGCAAGCGTCCGCGCGTGGCCATCCTGCGCGAACAGGGCTGCAACAGCCAGGTCGAGATGGCCTGGGCCTTCGACACCGCGGGCTTCGACGCCATCGATGTGCACATGACCGACCTGCTGGCCGGCCGCATCGACCTCAGCGCCATGCAGGGCCTGGTGGCGGTGGGCGGCTTCAGCTATGGCGACGTGCTGGGCGCGGGCGAGGGCTGGGCCCGCACCATACGCTTCAACGGCCGGCTGTCCGACCAGTTCGCTGCTTATTTCGCCCGCTCCGACACCTTCGCGCTGGGCGTGTGCAACGGCTGCCAGATGATGGCCGCGCTGGCGCCCATGATCCCGGGAGCGGACCATTGGCCGCGCTTTACTCGCAACCAGTCCGAAAAATACGAGGCGCGCCTGTCGCTGGTCGAGATCGCCGAATCGCCCTCGATTTTCTTCGCGGGCATGGCCGGTACGCGCGTGCCGGTGGCCGTGGCGCACGGCGAAGGCTACGCCAACTACGCCCGGCAGGGCGATGCCGGCAAAGTACTGGTGGCCGCGCGCTATATCGACAATTACGGCAAGGCCACCGAGGCCTATCCGTTCAACCCCAACGGCAGCCCCGACGGCCAGACTTCGGTAACCACCGCCGACGGCCGCTTCACCGTCATCATGCCGCACCCCGAACGCGTCACGCGCAACGTCATGATGTCGTGGGCGCCGCAGAAGTGGGGCGCGGCCGACGGCGTGGGCGCCTACAGCCCCTGGATGCGCATGTTCCGCAATGCGCGGGTGTGGGTGGGGTAGACGGCCGCGCAACGGGTGGCAAGCTCGATGGGGCGGCGGACAGCCGCCCCATTTTCATGGGCACAGGCATAAAATTGAACTTTCGTCCCCTTCGACAGGACCCGTGCCATGAACGCCCGCATTCCCGACGACGCGCTGCCGCCCACCCTCGATCCCGATGCCCTGCAGACCTTTGTCGACCGCCAGTGGGACGACGAGATCGTTCCCGCGCTGACCGACTACATCGCCGTGCCGGCCAAGAGCCCGGGGTTCGACGCCGACTGGGAAAAGAACGGTTATATCGAGCGCGTGGTGCGCGATGCGGCGCAGTGGGTCGAATCGCGCAAAGTGGCGGGCCTGAAGCTCGAAGTCGTGCGCCTGCCGGGCCGCACGCCGGTCATCTTCTTCGACGCGCCCGCCACGCGCGCCGATAACGGCGATACCGTGCTGCTGTACGGGCACCTGGACAAGCAGCCCGAGTTCTCGGGCTGGCGTTCCGATCTGGGTCCCTGGACGCCCAAGTACGAAGACGGCAAGCTCTACGGGCGCGGCGGGGCCGACGACGGCTATGCCATCTACGCCTCGCTGACCGCCATCATGGCGCTGGACGCGCAGGGCATTCCGCGCCCGCGTTGCGTGGGCATCGTCGAGACCTGTGAAGAATCGGGCAGCTACGACCTGCTGCCTTATGTCGATGCGCTGCGCGACCGCCTGGGCAATGTCGCGCTGGTGGTCTGCCTGGATTCGGGCGCCGGCAACTACGACCAGCTCTGGATGACCACCTCGCTGCGCGGCATGGTGGCCGGCACGCTCGAGGTACAGGTGCTCGACGAAGGCGTGCATTCGGGCGATTCCAGCGGCGTGGTGCCGTCCAGTTTCCGCATCCTGCGCCATTTGCTCGATCGCCTGGAAGACAGCGCCAGCGGCCGCTTGCTGCCGCAGAGCCTGCACTGCGAAATTCCCGCCGAGCGCCGCGAGCAGGTGCGCGAAACCGCCCGCATCCTGGGCGACGAGGTCTGGCGCCGCTTTCCCTGGAGCTGCGGGGCCGACGGCGGCTTCGTGCTGCCCATGACCACCCAGCCCGAAGAGGCGCTGCTGAACCGCACCTGGCGGCCCACGCTGTCGGTCACGGGGGCCGAAGGCCTGCCGCCGCTGTCCAGCGCCGGCAATGTGCTGCGCCCGCGCACGGCGTTCAAGCTGTCGCTGCGCCTGCCGCCGCTCGTCGACGCAGTGGCGGCCTCACAGGAAATCAAGCAGCTGCTCGAAGCCGATTCGCCCTATAACGCCAAGGTCATTTTCCATGCCAACCAGGGCGCCGCCACCGGCTGGAACGCGCCCGCGTCGGCGTCCTGGCTGACCCAGGCGCTGGATGCGGCGTCGCGGCAGTACTACGACGCGCCCTGCGGCTATATCGGGCAGGGCGGCACCATACCCCTGATGAGCCTGCTGCAGCAGGGCTTTCCCAGGGCCCAGTTCATGGTCTGCGGGGTGCTGGGTCCGCGCTCGAACGCCCATGGCCCCAATGAATTCCTGCACGTGCCCTACGGCAAGCGGCTCACCGCCGCGGTGGCGCAGACCATGGCGGCCATGCCGGCCTGACGATAGCTCATGATCCACACCGCCGGCGCCTATCAGCGCATCATCGACGACACCCGCCTGTGGGTGGAGCGGGCCGTCATCGGCCTGAACCTGTGCCCGTTCGCCAAGGCGGTGCAGGTCAAGCAGCAGGTCCGCTATGCGGCCAGCGACGCCACCGAAGCCGAAGGCGTGCTGGCCGACCTGGAAGACGAATTGCTGTTGCTGTCGCAGGCCGACCCCGAACAGATCGACACCACGCTGCTGATCCTGCCGGATGCGTTGGAGGATTTCTACGAGTTCAATGATTTCGCCGATCTGTCCGACCGCCTGCTCAAGCGCATGCGGCTGGTGGGCGAGCTGCAGGTGGCCACGTTTCATCCGGCGTTCCAGTTCGCCGACACCGAGCCCGACGATATCGAGAACTGTACCAACCGGTCGCCGCACCCCATTTTGCACCTGCTGCGCGAAGACAGCATCGACCGGGCGGTCGAGGCATTCGGCGACCCGGCCGAGATTTACGAGAAGAACATCGACACGCTGCGCCGGCTGGGGCGCGAAGGCTGGCGCAAGCTGATGGCGGGGTGAACGCCGCGCAGCCGGTCAGTGCAGCCGCCTGGCGTAGCGGGCGGCCAGCACGGCGCAGACCATCAGCTGGATCTGGTGGAACACCATCAGCGGCAGCACGATCGCGCCCACGGCCTGGCCGGCGAAGATCACCTGGGCCATAGGAATGCCGCTAGCCAGGCTTTTCTTGGACCCGCCGAACAGCAGGGTGATGCGGTCTTCGAGATTGAACTCGAACAGGCGGCCCAGGGCCACGCAGCCCAGCAGGGCCAATACCAGCAGCACCACGCAGCACAGCACCAGGCCCAGCAGCGCGGGTACCGGCGTGTCGTGCCACAGACCTTCATTGACGGCTTCTGAAAACGCCGTGTACACCACTAGCAGGATCGAGCCCTGGTCGACGAATTTCAGCAAGGCCTTGCGGTGGTACACCCAGGCGCCGATCCAGCGGCGCATGAACTGGCCCAGCACGAAGGGCAGCAGCAGCTGCAGCATGATCTTGCCCACTGCGTCGAACGAGATGGGGGCGCTGGCGCTGGCGGCCACGACGGTGCCTACCAGCAGGGGCGTCAGGAAAATGCCCAGCAGGCTCGATGCCGAGGCGCTGCACACCGCGGCTGGCACGTTGCCGCGCGCCATCGAGGTGAAGGCGATCGCCGACTGCACCGTGGCCGGCAGGCAGCACAGGAACAGGATGCCGGTGTAAAGCTCGGGGGTCACCAGGGGCTGCAGCACGGGCTTGAGCGCCACGCCCAGCAGAGGAAACAAGATGAAGGTGGCCGAGAAGATCGTCAGGTGCAGCCGCCAGTGGGTGAAGCCGGCGATGATGGCTTCGCGCGACAGCCGCGCGCCGTGCAGGAAGAACAGCAGGGCGATGCCGATGTTGGTGATCCAGGTGAATGCCGCGACACCCTTGCCGTGGGCGGGCAGCACGCTGGCGATCAGGACGGTGATGACGAGGAACAGCGTGAAGCGGTCAGGCAGGAAGCGGGCGTAGCGGGACATGGACGGCGGTTGCGGGGAGACTGCGGCCGGGCGGCGGCCAAAGGGCGGTATTGTAGACGGCCTGCCGGGCGCGGGTGTTCAGGCTGCTGTTAGGGAAAGATTGAGTTCTTGCCCCGTCCCGCGCCGCCACCGTCTGCCCGACCGGCGCGGGACTGCGTCAGGACGGCTTCAATCATTGGCTCAGGAACAAGGGCACGGCAGGGTGTCAGACACCGGTGGCCTGAAGAGGCCTGGATGCTAGGGCGTCATGGCCAGCGCCAGGTCGAAAGCCGCCACCAGAGACGAATGGTCGGCCACGCCTTTCCAGGCGATGTCGAAGGCGGTGCCGTGGTCGACGCTGGTGCGCACGAAGGGCAGGCCGACGGTGACGTTGACGCCCTGATCCACGCCCAGGTATTTCACCGGAATCAGGCCCTGGTCGTGGTACTGCGCCACGACGATATCGAATTCGCCGCGCCGGGCGCGCATGAAGACGGTGTCGCCGGGCCAGGGGCCCGAAACGTCCAGGCCGTCGGCGCGCGCCTGGGCGATGGCCGGCGCGATGATGTCGAGGTCTTCGCGGCCGAATTTGCCGTCTTCGCCGGCGTGCGGGTTCAGGCCGGCCACGGCGATGCGCGGCCTGGCGATGCCCATCTGGCGGCAGGCCAGGTCGGCCAGCTTCATCGCGCGCGCCTCGGCCTGGGGTGTGATGGCGCGCGGCACGTCCGCCAGCGCCATGTGGATGGTGACCAGCAGCACGCGTAATTCATCGTTGGCCAGCATCATGGCGAAATCGGCCGTGTGCGAGCGCTCGGCCAGGATCTCGGTGTGGCCCGGCTGGTCGATGCCGGCCAGGTGCATGGAGTGCTTGCTCAGCGGGGCGGTGACGATGGCGCGGATGCGGCCGGCCTGGGCGTCGTCGATGGCCGCGCACAGGTAATCGTAGGCGGCCTGGCCCGCGGCGGCGCTGGCGCGGCCGGCCGGCAGGCCGGCGGGCAGCGTCGCCGCACAAGATACCACCTCGATGCGCCCCGGGCCGCCCCGGGCCTGGCCGGCGTCGGCGATCTCGGCAATGTCCAGGCGCGCGCCCAGCAGCGCGGCGGCGCGCCGCATGGTATCGGCGTCGCCATACACCACCGCCGGCGCCTTCAGGCCCTGCGCACAGGCCTTGACGACGATTTCCGGGCCGATGCCGGCGGCATCGCCCATGGTGATGCCGACCGGCGCATGCTCATGCATTACAGAACGTCGCCCGCATAGTCGGCCAGGCGCGAACGCTCGCCGCGCTGCAGCGTGACGTGGCCGGCGTGCGGCCACCCCTTGAAGCGGTCCACCACGAAGGTCAGGCCCGAACTGCCCTCGGTAAGGTAGGGCGTGTCGATCTGCGCCACGTTGCCCAGGCACACCACCTTGGTGCCCGGGCCGGCCCGGGTGACCAGGGTCTTCATCTGCTTGGGCGTCAGGTTCTGCGCCTCGTCGATGATCAGGTACTTGTTCAGGAAGGTGCGGCCGCGCATGAAGTTCAGCGATTTCACCTTGATGCGCGAGCGGATCAAGTCCATGGTGGCCGCGCGGCCCCAGTCGCCGCCGTCGCCATCGCCCATGTTGAGCACATCCAGGTTGTCTTCCAGCGCCCCCATCCAGGGCAGCATTTTTTCTTCTTCGGTGCCGGGCAGGAAGCCGATGTCTTCGCCCACCGGCACCGTGACGCGGGTCATGATGATTTCGGTGTAGCGCTTGGTTTCCAGCACCTGCGTGATGCCCGCCGCCAGCGCCAGCAGGGTCTTGCCGGTGCCGGCCTGGCCCAGCAGCGATACGAAGTCGCAATCGGGATTCATCAGCAGGTTCAGGGCGAAGTTCTGCTCGCGGTTGCGCGCGGTGATGCCCCACACATTGTTCTTGCCGTGGGTGTAGTCGCGCAGCGTGGCCAGCACGGCGGTCTTGCCGCTGACCTCGCGCACCTGCGCATACAGCGGCATCTGGCCTTCGAAATAAACGAACTGGTTCACCATGAACTGCGAGCACAGCGGCCCGTGCACACGGTAGAACGTGGTGCCGCCTTGCTGCCAGGACTCCACGTCTTTGCCGTGGCGGTTCCAGAAGTCTTCGGGCAGCTGCATCACGCCCGAATACATCAGGTCGGTGTCTTCCAGGACGTGGTCGTTGTAGTAGTCTTCGGCCGCCATGCCCAGCGTGCGGGCCTTCAGGCGCATGTTGATGTCCTTGGACACCAGCACGACTTCGCGCTGCGGGAATCTCTCTTGCAGGGCGCGCACCACCCCCAGGATCTGGTTGTCGGCCTTGCCCATGGGCAGGTCCGACGGCAGGGTACTGTGGATGGCCGTGGTCTGGAACAGCAAGCGGCCGGTGGCATCCTTGTTGCCCAGCGCGCTCAGTGCCAGGCCGTCGTCGAGCTGCGCGGCGTCGTGCACCAGTGCATCCAGCGAGCGGCTGACTTGGCGCGCGTTGCGTGCCACTTCCGACATGCCTTTTTTCTGGTGGTCGAGTTCTTCCAGCGTCATCATGGGCAGGAAGATGTCGTGTTCTTCGAAGCGGAACAGCGACGATGGATCGTGCAGCAGCACGTTGGTGTCCAGCACGAACAGCTTGCGGGCCGCCTGCTGGGCGCGGGCCTTGGGTTTGCGTGCCGTGGTGGTGGCCGGCTTGGCCGGACGGACGGCGGCCACCGGCGCGGGGGCCGGAACGGCCGCGCTGGCGGCGGCAGCAGTCTGCGGCTTGAAGCCGTCGAGTTCGGGCTGCACCGGCAGCGGTTTCGAGGCAGGGGCGGAAGCGGGGGCGGCCGGCTCGGCGCGCCTGGCCGGCCGGGTCTTGCTTCGGGCGGCTTCGCCCGAGGGGAATGTCAGGATGGCTGCGGGTCGGGAGGGCAACTTCGGTAGCGGCATATAGGTGATTCTCCTGTGGGGCCGGCTATAGCGCCTGACGATGATTCCGGTACGGACTCAACCGATACTGCGGGCGGCCTGCAGCACTTCGCTGGCGTGGTTGGGCACCTTGACCCCACGCCATTCCTGCACCAGGCGGCCCTCGGCATCGACCAGAAACGTGCTGCGCTCGATGCCGCGTACCTGTTTACCGTACATATTCTTCTGCTTGATGACGCCGTACAGATTGCATACCGTTTCGTCCGTGTCCGAAATAAGAGGGAAGGGCAATTGGTACTTGGTCTGGAAATTCTGGTGCGATTTCAGCGAGTCGCGCGAAATGCCCACCACCACGGCCCCGGCCGACAGGAAGTCGGCGTGCAGGTCGCGGAAATCCTGGCTTTCGGTAGTGCAGCCGGGCGTGTTGTCCTTGGGGTAAAAATAGAGAACCACGGCGCGGCCGCGGCACTGTTCGAGGCTGATGGGGCCGATCGTGCTTTCGGCGGTGAACTGCGGCGCGGGCTTGCCTATGTGCGGCGTCATGCGGGGGTATCTCCTTGGGTGGGCAGCAGCGCGACGACTACGCGCCGGCCTTCTGCCATCAGGATGTTGTAGGTGCGGGCGGCCGCCTGGGTATCCATGACCTCGACGCCGATGCCGGCCGCCAGCAGGGGGCGCAGCACTTGCTGGCCCAGCAGCCGCTGCCGGCTGCCTGTGCCTACCAGCAGTACTTCCGGGCCCTGGCCGGCCGTGGGGGCGGCCGTTTCGGGGGCGTCCAGGAACGCCATGGGGTCGCGCGGGGCCTCAGTCAGGCCGGCGGCCTGCTGGAGCAGGGCGGGAGTGATGTCGGTGGCGGCCTGGACCGGCCATTCGGCAACGGCGCCTTCGGGGCCAAAGGCTACCGCGTGGGAAAATCGTACCTGGTTGACCTCGATATAGCCGTCACCGTAGGCGGTAACGGTATTCAGGGCCGATGCAGGGTCGGTGTGCAGCTTCAATAAAAACTCCGGCTTTATGATTCCGATCATAGCGCATCGGAATGAGCCCATGTTGCAGGGTATCCACGGGCATCGGGGACAGAATATGCCCATTTGCCGCCCGGGCCCGCTTGCGCTAGATTACTGAGTTTTGCTGCACCGCAAACCCTCTCGTTTTCCCCCGTCTTAACCAAGGAATCATTCCCATGAGGAAGTTCTCCCGCATCGAGCGTCTGCCCCCGTACGTGTTCAATATTACCGGCGAGCTCAAGATGGCCGCCCGGCGGCGCGGGGAGGACATCATCGACATGTCCATGGGCAACCCCGACGGCCCTACGCCCAAGCACATCGTCGACAAGCTGGTCGAGGCCTCGAGCCGCCCCACCACGCACGGCTACTCGGTATCCAAGGGCATCCCGCGCCTGCGCAAGGCAATTTGCGACTGGTACCAGCGCCGCTACGCGGTCGAATTCGACCCCGACAGCGAAGCCATCGTCACCATTGGCTCCAAAGAAGGCCTGGCGCACCTGATGCTGGCCACGCTCGACCGCGGCGACACCGTGCTGGTGCCCAACCCCAGCTATCCCATTCATATTTACGGGGCGGTCATCGCCGGTGCCAACATCCGGTCGGTGCGCATGACCCCGGGCGTGGACTTCTTCGAAGAGCTCGAACGCGCCGTGCGCGAATCGATTCCCAAGCCCAAGATGATGATCCTGGGCTTTCCCAGCAATCCCACCGCGCAGTGCGTCGACCTGACGTTCTTCGAGCGGGTGGTGGCGCTGGCCAAAGAACACGACATCCTGGTGGTGCACGACCTGGCGTACGCCGATATCTGTTTCGACGGCTACGTTGCGCCGTCCATCATGCAGGTGCCCGGCGCGCGCGACGTGGCGGTGGAATTCTTCACCATGAGCAAAAGCTACAACATGGCTGGCTGGCGCATCGGCTACATGGTGGGCAACCGCGAGCTCGTCAACGCGCTGGCGCGCATCAAGAGCTACCACGACTACGGCACGTTCACGCCCATCCAGGTAGCCTCTATCGCCGCGCTTGACGGCCCGCAAGACTGTGTCAATGAAGTCGTCGAGCAGTACCGCAGCCGCCGCGACGTGCTGGCGCGCGGCCTGCACGAGGCCGGCTGGAATGTCGAGATCCCCAAGGCGTCCATGTACATCTGGGCGCAGATTCCCGAGCCCTACCGGGCCATGGGCTCGCTCGAATTCGCCAAGCGCGTGCTGTCCGACGCCAAGGTCGCGGTATCGCCCGGCATCGGCTTCGGCGAATACGGCGACGAATACGTGCGCTTCGCGCTCATCGAAAACGAGCAGCGCACGCGCCAGGCCGTGCGCGGCATCAAAGACATGTTCCGCAAGGACGGCCTGTTGAAATAATGGGCCAGGTGTCCGGCTCCCGCAAGGTGTCGGACACCGTCATGTACCGGCGCCCTGGCCATTTCGGTGTCTGACACCTTCGGAGTCAGACACCTGGCGCGAGCGCCATGGAGGCTGACATCTCTGCTGTATTTGGAAACCTGATATGACGAATTCTGCAAGTACGCCGTCCGCCGAGGCCCCCCGGCCGGGCGCCGAAATCAAGCCTATCAAGATCGGCCTGCTGGGCCTGGGCGTGGTGGGCGGCGGCACCTGGAGCGTGCTGGCCCGCAACGCTGAAGAAATCGGCCGCCGCGCCGGCCGGCGCATCGAGATCAGCCGTGTCGCGGTGCGCGACGTGGCCAAGGCGCGCAGCCGTGTCGGCGATGCCGTCACGGTCGACACCGATGTGCACGCGCTGGTGCGCGACCCCGAAGTCGACATCGTGGTCGAACTCATCGGCGGCGACACCCTGGCGCGCGAACTGGTGCTTGAAGCCATCGCGCATCGCAAGCACGTGGTCACCGCCAACAAGGCACTGCTTGCCAAGCACGGCAACGAGATCTTTGCCGCGGCGTCGGCGCAGGGCGTCATGGTGGCCTTCGAGGCCGCCGTCGCCGGCGGCATTCCCATCATCAAGGCCATTCGCGAGGGCCTGACCGCCAATCGCATCGAATGGGTGGCCGGCATTATCAACGGCACCACTAATTTCATCCTGTCCGAAATGCGCTCGCGCGGCCTGCCGTTCGCCGATGTGCTGGCCGAGGCCCAGCGCCTGGGCTACGCTGAAGCCGATCCCACCTTCGACGTCGAGGGCGTGGACGCCGCGCACAAGCTGACGCTGCTGGCCTCGCTGGCGTTCGGCGTGCCGGTGCAGTTCGACAAGGCGCACATCGAAGGCATTTCGCAGCTGGCCCAGGAAGACATCGCTCATGCCGAACGCCTGGGCTACCGCATCAAGCTGCTGGGCATCACCAAGCGCCGCGCCGACGGCATCGAGCTGCGCGTGCACCCGGCCCTGGTGCCGGCCGAGCGCCTGCTGGCCAATGTCGAGGGCGCCATGAACGCCGTGCTGGTGCGCGGCGACGCCGTGGGGCCGACGCTGTACTACGGGCAGGGCGCCGGCGAAGAGCCCACCGCTTCGGCCGTGGTGGCCGACCTGGTCGACGTCACCCGCCTGCACACGGCCGACCCCGGCAACCGCGTGCCGCACCTGGCCTTCCAGCCCGATGCGCTGTCCGATCTGGCGATCCTGCCCATCGATAAGGTCAGCACCTCGTACTACCTGCGCCTGCGCGTCGACGACCAGCCCGGTGTGCTGGCCGACATCGCCCGCATCCTGGCCGAGCGCGGCATTTCCATCGGCTCGATGATCCAGCAGCCGTCGCACATCGGCGGCGCCGACATCATCTTCCTGACCCACCAGGCTGTCGAAGGCAACGTCGACCAGGCCATCCGCAGCATCGAGCAATTGCCGTTCGTGCGCTCCAGCGTCACGCGCCTGCGTGTCGAGACCCTGACATGAAATACGTTTCCACACGCGGCGGCATGGCCCCGCAAGCATTCAGCGACATCCTGCTGGAAGGCCTGGCCCCCGATGGCGGCCTGGCCGTGCCCGAGACCCTGCCGCAGATATCGGCCGACACGCTTGAAAGCTGGCGCGGCCTGCCGTACGCCGACCTGGCTTTCGAGGTGTTGTCGCGCTTTGCCACCGACATTCCGGCCGACGATCTGCGCCGCCTGACGCGCGCGGCCTATCGGCACGGTGTGTTCAACAGCGAAGACATCGTGCCGCTGCGGGCGCTGGACGGCGGCCTGCAGCTGCTGGGCCTGTCCGAAGGCCCGACGTTGGCCTTCAAGGACATGGCCATGCAGTTCCTGGGCCAGGTTTTCGAATATGTGCTGGCCAAGCGCGGCGCCACGCTGAATATCCTGGGAGCCACCTCGGGCGACACCGGTTCGGCGGCCGAATACGCGCTGCGCGGCAAACAGGGGGTGGCGGTTTTCATGCTGTCGCCGCACGGCCGCATGAGCGCCTTCCAGCGCGCGCAGATGTATTCGCTGCAAGACGACAACATCCACAATATTGCCGTGCGCGGCGTGTTCGATGAGGCCCAGGACATCGTCAAGGCGCTGGCCGGCGATCTCGATTTCAAGACCCGCTACCGCATCGGTGCGGTGAACTCCATCAACTGGGCGCGCATCGCCGCGCAGGTGGTGTATTACTTTCACGGCTGGCTGCGCGCCACGTCGGCGCCCGGCCAGCAGGTGTCGTTCGCGGTGCCCTCGGGCAATTTCGGCAATATCCTGTCGGGCCATATTGCGCGTGCCATGGGCCTGCCGGTGCGGCGCCTGGTGCTGGCCACCAACGAGAACAATGTGCTGGAAGAGTTCTTCCGCACCGGCATATACCGCCCGCGCGGCGCCGAGCACACCTATGCCACGTCCAGCCCGTCCATGGACATCTCGCGAGCCTCGAACTTCGAGCGCTTCGTCTTCGATTTGGTTGGGCACGATCCGCAGCGTGTCAAGGCGCTGTGGGCCGACCTGGCGCGCGGCGGCAGCTTCGACTTGTCCGCCCTGAAGCCGGCCTTCGAGTCGCAATACGGCTTCGTGGCCGGCACCAGCACGCACGCCGACCGCCTGGCCGTGATCCGTTCCACCTACGACGCTACCGGCGTGCTGGTCGACCCGCACACGGCCGACGGGGTGAAGGTCGCGCGCGAATTCGTCGAACCGGGTGTGCCGATGCTGGTGCTGGAAACTGCACTGCCGGCCAAGTTTTCCGACACCATCGAAGAAGCGCTGGGGCGGCCGGTTACGCCGCCCCCCGCATTGGCCGGCCTGGAATCGCTGCCGCAGCGCGTTGAAATCATGGATTGCACAGCAAAGTTGGTACGACGCTACATCGAGGCCAATGCCAAAGTGTAAGGGTGATTGCCGTGTCTTTCCGCCCTGGGCCCCCGGCTTGCGCAAGCCGGGGGTTTTGTTTTGCGGCCATGCCCCACGGGCGCGGCGCAGCAGGGGGACGCAGCAGGGCGGCGGCCGCTGTCATTACAGACTTATGCATTTTGCAGACATCCCGTCACGGTGCGGGCAAAAGCCCCGCCCTACATTGAAAGTTCTTTCAAGACTGACGGAGAAACGCCCCATGAAACTGAAGACCATGACGCTCGCCCTGATCATGACCGGAGTCGGCGTACTGGCGGGCTGCTCGTCGCCTTCTATGGTGGAAAAGCGCGACGGCAGCCAGGTCGTCACCCCCGATGAGCCTCAATACAACGAGGACACGGGCTTCTACGAATACGAGAAAGACGGCCACAAAGTCCAGGTCAACAAAGACGATGTGAAGACCATCGAAGAAGTGAAGTAGCCGCGACGAGCGCAACTGGTGTCTGGCTCCGCAGTGAACTGACCCCCAAAAGTTGGATACGAACTTTTGGGGGTATTTTTCATGACGAAGTACAGTGAAGAGGTCAAGCTGGCAGCGGTCCAGGAGTATGACCTGGGCCATGCG
>Ga0222427_100368_pt1 | contig 78752 bp, 65 predicted proteins | sample 2B20Ametagenome_FD_182890 | JGI IMG/M metagenome (GOLD analysis project Ga0222427, IMG submission 182890) | Enriched microbial communities from leaf-cutter ant dump, University of Wisconsin, Madison, United States - 2B20A (version 2) | ecosystem: Environmental > Terrestrial > Nest > Insects nest... | reverse complement strand
GGGTGGTTTCAGCGGCGGCGGCGGTTCGTTCGGCGGCGGCGGCAGTTCGGGAAGCTGGTAATATGACCTTGAAAATAGACCACAGCCGCATCAACGCGGCCATCGCAAAGGCCGAACTGAATACCTCCGGCGAGATCACCTGCGTCGTCAAATCCAAGGCGCTTGATTACGGCGAAACGCCGCTTGGCTGGGCAGCGGTGGCGGCCCTTATCGCGCCCTTGCTGATCTCGACCTTCGGCGCCTTGCCGCACGAATGGCTGGAGCCGCTGCTCACCGGCCTGTTCGGCTGGAACGGCATTGGCGTCAGCGGGGATTTCGCCTCCTGGGAAATCCTGATCAGTTACGGCTTTTTACAGATTATCGTTTTCGCCGCCGTCTACGCGCTGATCCGTTTCACTGGCCTGAAACTTTTCCTGACGCCGAAAGCCACACGCAACCGCAAGGCTCACCAGAAGGCCATGGAACAGTTCTACGCCCGCGGCCTGCATCTGACGCAGGGACAGACCGGGGTGATGATCTTCTGCGCCCTGGAGGAGCATTTCGTCGATGTCATCGCCGATCAGGGCATCTACGCCAAGGTTGACAAGGCCTTATGGAACGACACTGTGGCCGCCCTGCTCACGCATGTGAAAAATGGCGACCTGACCGGCGGCTTTGAGGCGGCGGTTGAAAAATGCGGCGAGGCCCTGGCGGCGCACTTCCCGCCGGGCGAGGACAATCCCAACGAACTGCCCGACGTGCTGATCGAGATTTAGGCATTTCTCTCTGGTCTTGTGGAAGAAAGACGGCTAAAGACGCCGCCCTTCTCCTCAAAGGCTTCCTGCTATGCGTCCCTATTGCGGTATTGACTTCGGCACCTCCAATTCCGCTGTCTGCGTCGGCAATGGTGACCGGCTGCAACTGGTGCCAATTGAAGGCCAATCCGTCACCCTGCCCTCAGCCATCTTCTTCAATTTCGAGACGGACCGGACGACCATTGGCCGCGAGGCCATCGCGCAATATCTCGATGGTTATGAAGGCCGGCTGATGCGGGCGCTGAAATCGATCCTGGGGTCGCGCCTGATCGGCGAAACAACACAGATCGGCACCGGCCGCAAGGATTTCCGCGCTATTATCGGCCTTTATATCGCCGCGTTGAAACAGCGCGCCGAACGATACGCCGGAGAGACAATAGAGGATGTGGTGCTGGGCCGCCCGGTACATTTCATCGATGGCGATGAGGTGGCCGATGCCCGTGCCGAAGCTGAACTGCGCGGTATTGCCGAGGCGCAGGGCTTCAAAAGCATCAGCTTTGAATACGAACCCCTGGCCGCGGCGCGCGACTATGCGCAGACGCTCGACCGCGAGGAGATCGTGCTGGTGGTCGATATCGGCGGCGGCACGTCCGACTTCTCGGTGCTGCGTCTCGGCACCGGAAAGCGGGAGATTCTCGCCAATGCCGGCGTCCATATCGGCGGCACCGATTTCGACACCCGTCTTAGCCTGGAAACCGCCATGCGCGATCTCGGCTATCGCGGACGCCTGAAAAACGGCAATGAGATGTCGAGTCAGCCCTATGTGCAACTGGCGACCTGGCATCTGATCAACTTTCTCTATAGCCAGAAGGCCATGACGTCCCTGCGCCAGACCCACTATCTTTCCGGTGAGCGCAACAAGACATCACGTCTGCTGAAGGTGATCGAGCGCCAGGCCGGTCACGATATCGCCAACCGTATCGAAAAGGCCAAGATCGCGCTTTCCGACGCTGAGACAACGACGGCCGATTTCACCGCCATCGATCCGAACTGGACACGCGAGATCAGCCGCGACACCCTGAGCGCCAGCGTCGAAAAGGAAGTCGCCAAGGTCGTGGCCACGGCGCTGGAAACCGTCACCGCGCGCGCCGGATTGCCGCCGGACGCCATCCAGACCCTGTTCATGACCGGCGGCTCAACCGCCCTGCCCGGTTTTGAAGCCGCCATGCAAGCGGCCTTCCCGGCGGCGCGGATGCACTATGGCGACCGGTTTTCCTCCGTCGCCAGCGGTCTGGGCCTGGCGGCAAAGGAATGGTTTTCACGTTAATTTCCACATTTTCGGCTTGCGTCTCTACCCACCCTTCTGTATCAACACGATAACACGCTACTACAGTGATACAGATGACGATCGATACCAAGATCAGCAAGCAGGATTCCGACGCCCTCGCCGAAGCGCTGCTTGGGCTGCAATCGATCGAAGAAGTGAAAGCCTTCCTCGACGACCTGTGCACGCCATCGGAACTGCGGGCTTTCGCCGAACGGTTCAAGGTGGCGCGCCTGCTCGATGAAGGCCAGTTGTCGTACCGCGAGATTTCCGAGCGCACCGGCGCCTCGACCACCACCGTCACCCGCGTGGCGCGTTTCCTGAGGGAAATGCCGCATCAGGGTTACCGGCGCGTGCTGGACAAGATGAAAGACCAATTATGACCGAACCCCGCTTACGCATCGCTGTTCAAAAATCCGGCCGCCTGGCGGATCGTTCCGGCGAACTGATCTCCGGCGCCGGCCTGCGCATCCTCAAGGGCGCCAACGAACTGCTGTATCGCATTGAAAACCAGCCCATCGACCTGCTGCGCGTGCGCGACGACGATATCCCGACCTTCGTGGCCGACGGCGTGGCCGAACTGGGCATTGTCGGTTACAATGTGCTGGCCGAGCACTTCCCGGACCGCGACCTGGAAGAGATGATCGTCCAGCGCCTCGGCTTCGGTTCGTGCACGCTCAAGATCGCCGTGCCGAACGAGGTCGATTACACCGGCCCGCAATGGCTGGAAGGCAAGCGCATCGCCACCTCTTACCCCAATATCCTGGGCAAGTGGCTGAAGGACCACGGCGTCACGGCGGAGATTGTCGAGATGCGCGGCGCGGTCGAGGTGGCTCCGCGTATGAAGATCGCCCACGCCATCTGCGATCTGGTTTCGACCGGCGCGACCCTGGAAGCCAACGGCATGAAGGCGACCGATCTGGTGCTGAAATCAGAAGCCGTTCTGATCAAGGCGCCCCATGCCCCGCCGGCGGAACTGGCTCATACCTATGACATGCTGCTGCGCCGTTTCGATGGCGTGACGGCCAGCACCGGCGCGAAATACGTCATGATGAATGCCCCCAAAGCGCATCTTGACGAGATCATCCGTATGATCCCCGGCGCCGACGCCCCGACCATCATGCCGCTGGCGGGCCGTGAAGATGCCGTCGCGGTCCATGCGGTCTGCCAGGAAAACGTGTTCTGGGACACGCTCGACAAGCTGAAAACGGCGGGCGCCTCGGCGATCCTGGTCCTGCCGATCGAGAAGATGATGAAGTAAATGAAGTAAGAAACCCCACCACCACGCCGCAAGAGCGGCGCGGTCCCCCTCCCCGGTAAAACCGGGGAGGTATAAGACATCCATCTTGTACCTCCCCAGTTTTACTGGGGAGGGGGACCGCACGAACCGCAAAGCGGTGAGATGTGGTGGTGGGGTTTCTGGCTTTCTTTGGTGAAAACGATGAAGACCTTTGTCTGGAAAAATCTGAACGCCGCCGAACGCAAGGCGGCCTTGGCGCGGCCGGAAAACCGCCGCGATGCGCGCGTGGCCGATACCGTCCGCACGATCTTTGACGATGTGGCGGCGCGCGGTTTCAAAGCCGTCTCCGACTGGTCGGTCAAGCTGGACGGCCATGCCCCGCGCCATGTGAAACTCGACAGCGCCACCATCGACGCTGCCCGCGCCGGACTGGCCGCCGAGGACCTCGCCGCCATGGAACTGGCGGTCGAAAACGTCCGCGCCTTCCAGCAGGCCGAACGGCCCGCCGATGGTCCGCTGATCGCGCCGAAACCGGGCCTGAGCCTGCAACGCGTCTATCGCCCGATCACCACCGCCGGCCTCTATATTCCCGGCGGCACCGCCCCCCTGTTTTCGACCCTGATCATGACCGCCGTACCGGCGCTTGTGGCCGGTGTGCCCAATCGCGTCTGCGTCATGCCGCCGTCGCGCGACGGCTCGATCCACCCGATGATGATCGCCACCGCCGCCGCTTCGGGACAGGAAGACATGTGGCTGGTTGGCGGCGCGCACGCCATCGCCGGTCTGGCGCTGGGCGCTTTTGAGAACACGCCGCCCGCCGACAAGCTGTTCGGCCCCGGCAACAAGTACGTCGCCGAAGCCAAGCGGCTGGCCACCGAACGCGTCTCCGGCCTGGCCATCGACATGCCCGCCGGCCCTTCCGAACTGCTGGTCATCGCCGACGACACCGCCCATGTGAAACTGGTGGCCGCCGATCTGCTCAGCCAGGCCGAACACGATGCCGATGCCCAGGTGATCCTGGTCGCGCTTTCGGCCGAGATCGCCGCGAAGATCGCTGCTGAGATCGAGGCGCAGGTGTCGCGCCTGCCGCGCGAAACCATCGCCCGCGCCTCGCTGGAACAGGCCCGCCTGTTCGTCGTGTCATCGCCGGAAGAGGCGGCTGAAGTCTCCAATCTGTACGGGCCGGAGCACCTGGCCATTCAGGTGGCCGATGTCGATGCGCTGATCCCGCAACTGACCGCCGCCGGCACCATCTTCGCCGGGACCTACGCCGCCGAAACCTTCGGCGACTACGCCGCCGGTCCCAGCCACGTCCTGCCGACCGATGGCGCGGCGCGCGCGTGGGACGGCATCACCGTACGTTCCTTCCTGACCAGCTTTGTGGTGCAAAAGGCGACCCGCGAAGGCGCCGCCGCTATCGCGCCCGCCAGTGCCCGCCTCGCTCGCCTCGAAGGGCTTGAAGCCCACGCGCTTGCGGCTGATTTCCGGCTGGAGGTTTAGATGAAGAAAGCTTTCGCTCATGTTTAACTCTCCCTTCTCTTCCCTGAACGCGTCCGGCGCGGCGCTGGAGTCCCTGCCGCCGTCGCTGGAGCCTCTGCGCGAACGCATGGCCGACTATTACGGCGTCGAAGCCCATCAACTGATGGTGACGCGCGGCGCGTCTCACGCCATGGAAATCCTGATGCGTCGCCTGCGTGTGCATGGCCATGAATTTGTCTGGGCCGGCGCGGATCATTATCTCGAAGACCTGTGCGGGGTCTACAACCTGACCATCCGCAAGCCGCCGGAAAATGGTCCCCTTACCAAGGGCGGCGGTTTCTATCTCGTCCACAATCCGCGCCAGACCGATGGCAAGGCCTGGGATATCACCGCGACGCGGGCGCTCGCGGTCGATCTCTTCCCGACGCTTCTGGTCATCGATGAGAGCTATTTCGATGCCTGCACCGCCGCTTCCATGGTCGAACTGGCGGTCAATGAACCAAATGTGGTGGTGCTGAAAAGCCTCTCTTATCTCTTCGGCATGGCGGGCGCCCGTATCGGTGCGCTGATCGCCAACACCAAGACCTTGCAGGGCCTGCTGAAGTTCTGCGAACCGCATCCCCTGCCGACGCCTTCGGTGCGCGCCGCCGAGGCCGCCCTGTCGCCTTCCCGTGCCCTGACCGTTCAGTCACGCGTCGACCTGATCCGCTCGGAACAGGCCCGTGTTCGTGAGGCCCTGTCACGATCGAAGCAGCTGGACAGCTTCGATCTCAATGATGGCCCTTTCATGCTGCTGCGCCCCAAGGCCCTGCTGCAAACCCAAACGGCCCTGAAACGCCTCGGCCTCAGCCCGCAGGTGACCCCCACCGGCCTGCTGCTGGCGCTCGGCGACATCGCTACCAACAACCGCATCCTGCGCGCCCTCGATGTCGCTCCGGCGGACAAGGCGCCGCGCACCGGCGAAATCCTGCGCGACACCAAGGAAACCAGGATTTCTGTACAGGTCAATCTCGACCAGCCCAGGCCGGTGAAGGTCCATACCGGTGTCGGCTTTTTCGATCACATGCTCGACCAGGTGGCCACCCATGGCGGCTTTTCCCTGCAACTGGCCTGCGAGGGCGATCTCGAAATCGACGCGCACCACACGGTCGAGGACTGCATGCTGGCTTTTGGCCAGGCGCTGAAACAGGCGCTGGGCGATCGCGCCGGAATGGCGCGCTTCGGCTTTGTCCTGCCAATGGACGAGACGGAGGCGAAAGTTTCCATCGATCTCGGCGGCCGGCCATTCTGCGTCTTCAAGGGGGAGTTCCAGTCCACCCACATCGGCGATTACCAGACCGAAATGACCGCCCACGCCTTCCGCTCGCTGTCGGAGACGCTCGGCGCCTCGATTCACGTTGAGGTGACCGGCGGCAACGACCACCACAAGACCGAAGCCTGCTTCAAGGCGCTCGGCCGGGCGCTGCGCCAGGCGACGCGCATCGAAGGCGACGCCCTGCCCTCCACCAAGGGGATGCTCGCTTGATCACCGTTATCGAAATCGGCTGCGCTAACACCGCTTCCGTGCTGTTTGCCCTGGAGCGGTTGGGCGCGGAAGCCCGCCTCAGCTCCGATCCTTTGGAAATCGCGGCGGCGGGCAAAGTGGTCCTACCCGGTGTTGGCGCGGCGGGCTTCGCCATGTCGCGTATCCGCGAACTGGGACTTTATGACGCCATTCGTGGCCTGAAGGTGCCGCTGCTCGGCGTTTGCCTCGGCCAGCAACTGCTGTTTGAAGGCTCGGAAGAAGGCGATGTCGCATGCCTGGGCCTGATTCCCGGCCGGGTAACGAAGATGACCGCCACGCCGGATATGGTCGTGCCGCATATGGGCTGGAACCAACTTAAGGTGATCAAGGCCGATCCGTTGACCGCAGGCGTAAAGGACGGTGATTTCGCCTATTTCGTCCATAGCTTTGTCTGTCCGGTCAATGAGTATACACTGGCCACCAGCGCCTATGGCCAACCTTTTGCCGCCATGGTGCGCAAGGGGAATGTGTTCGGCTGTCAGTTCCACCCGGAGCGCTCCTCCGCCACCGGGGCGCAGATTTTGAAGAATTTTGTAGACCTATGATCCTTTACCCCGCCATCGACCTGATCAACGGCGAATGTGTCCGCCTCGCGCAGGGACGTTTCGACGCCGTGACGAAATACGATTCCGATCCGTTCAAGCGCCTGGCCCTGTTCAATGAGGAGTTCGCCCAGTGGGTCCATATCGTCGATCTCGACGGCGCCAGGGCCGGATCGCCGCAACAGCATGAACTGATCGGCCGTCTGGCCCGTGCCTCCCGCGCGAAAATCCAGACCGGGGGCGGCGTACGCAGCCGCGAACATGTCCAGACCCTGCTCGATCAGGGCGTCTCGGCCGTTGTGGTCGGTTCCGCGGCGGTGAAGAATCCGGAAGAGGTGCGCGGCTGGCTGGGCGATTTCGGCAAGGACCGGATTACGCTGGCGCTTGACGTGCTGCCGACCGCTGACGGCGATTTCGACGCCGCCCTGCATGGCTGGGTCGAGGGCTCCGGCATTTCGTTGTGGGACGTGCTCGACTATTATCCCTTCGGTACGGCCCAGCGCATCCTGGTTACCGACGTGTCGCGCGACGGCATGCTGATGGGACCTAACATGGACCTGATGAAAGCCCTGCGCAAAAAACGCCCGGACCTCGAAATCCAGGCCTCCGGCGGGGTGAAATCCGTGGAGGACCTGTATGACCTCAAGGCTCTCGGCGTGCATGGCGCCATCGTCGGCAAGGCGATCTATGAAGGGATCATCGATCTGAAAGCAGCCCTCAATGTTGGCTAGGCGCATCATTCCCTGCCTCGATGTCAAGGACGGCAAGGTCGTCAAGGGCGTGCAGTTCGTCGGCCACGAAATCCTCGGCGACGCCGTGGACATGGCCCTGCGCTATCGCGATGAAGGCGCGGACGAACTGGTGCTGTACGACATCACCGCCTCCGCCGAAGGTCGCACCGTCGATTACAACTGGGTGCGCGATATCGCCCGCGCGCTCGACATTCCGTTTTGCGTCGCCGGCGGCATCCGCAGCGCCGAGCAGGCGGTGAAATGCCTGAACAGTGGCGCCGACAAGGTGTCGATCAACTCCCCCGCCCTGGAACGCCCCGACCTGATCAACGAATTGGCGGAAATGGCCGGTTCGCAGTGCGTGGTCGTCGGCATCGACAGCCGCGAGATGGACAATGATTATTACGTCCATCAATACAGCGGCGATCCCGACAAGATCCGCCAGGCGGGCCGCCGCACGCTTGACTGGGTGGTCGAAGCGAAGAACCGCGGCGCCGGTGAGATCGTGCTCAACTGCATGAACCAGGACGGCGTACGAAAAGGCTATGATATCAGGCAATTGCGCCTGGTGCGCGACCTTATTGACATTCCGCTGGTGGCTTCCGGTGGGGCCGGCGCCCCTGAGCACTTTGAAGCGGTGTTCGATGAGGCTGACGTCTCCGGCGCCCTGGCCGCCAGCGTATTTCACAAAAAAATCATTGCCATTCCGGATTTGAAGCGTGATCTTCGCGCCGCCGGAATTGCGGTGAGATTGTAGAAAAGGCCCCCACCACCACGCCTTCGGCGCGGTCCCCCGCCCCACAAGTGGGGCGGTATGAACGAAATGGCTGCCTCTCTTATACTCCCCCACTCGTGGGGGAGGTGGCATCGCCTCTTCGGCGATGACGGTGGGGGGCCTTCACAAGAAGAACAACACACCATGCCCGACGCTCACAAACTGCCCAATCCGCTCACCGTCACCGATATCGACCGGATCGATTTCGCCAAGGGCGACGGCCTTGTCCCCGCCGTCGTGCAGGACGCCGACACGCTCCAGGTGCTGATGCTCGGCTATATGAACGCCGAAGCGCTGAAGGCTACCCTGCAAGGCGGCCTTGTCACCTTCTGGTCGCGCTCGAAGAACCGGCTGTGGCAGAAGGGTGAAACCTCCGGCGACACGCTGGAACTCGACCGCATCCTGACCGACTGCGACGAGGACGCCCTGCTCGTCTATGCCCGCCCGAACGGCCCGACCTGCCACACGAAGACCACCTCCTGCTTCGGCCATGAGGACGCACCCGGCATCGGCTTCATGGGACACCTCGCACAGGTGGTAAAGACGCGCGCCAAGGCCTCGCCGGCCGACAGCTACACCGCCCGCCTGATGCACAAGGGCGTGGCCAAGATCGCCCAGAAGGTGGGCGAGGAAGGCCTTGAGACGGCCCTGGCCGGCCGCGCCGGCGATCTCGACGAACTGCATAACGAGGCCGCCGACCTGCTCTATCATCTCGAAGTGCTGCTGATGGCGCGTGACACGAAACTTGAAAACGTACTGGATATCCTGCGCGAGCGCCATAAAGGCTGATTTACAGATCACGCGTTTTGTGATCAATTGCGAGCTATCATCCGGGGCTTCGCCTTAATGGCCAAACATCATATCCTTGTCGGCGCCAACGCCATGTTTTCGCCGCGCGGCCGCATCAACCGCCTGCAATTCGTGCTCAATTTCTGGGCCTGCCAGATTTTCATCTTCATCATCTGGTTCGGCGTCGCCATCCTGCCGGACGCCTTGAGCGATGAATGGGCAGCGCGGCTCGGCCAACCCCTGAACTGGCTGACCATGGTGCTGACCGTCCTGCTCTATTTCGCGCTTTTCTGCCTGTGCGCCACGCGTCTGCACGATGTCGGGCTTTCGGCCTGGTTCGGCCTGATCCTGTTCGCCGGCTTTATCCCCGGCCTGATCGTCAGCATCGGCGGTGACCTCATCGAAGCCACGGGCCTGACCGACATGCTGAATTTCGTCGCCTTTCTCGGCAATCTGGCGGTTCTGACGCTCGGCATCGCGCTGTCGGTCTGGCCGGGCCAGCCGGGCGAAAATATATACGGACCTTCGCCGAACCAGATCTAAACAGCAAAAATCAGGGGGGCTTATATGCAAAAACCGAAATTTTTTATACCTGTCCTGCAATGGCTTTCCCCCAAGGGACGGATCAGCCGGCTGCAATACTTCGTATACGGCCTGATTTTAGCCGCCATCTTTTTCGGCGTTTTCCTTGGTCTTATCATCGGGGGCGAATTTAAAATCGACGAGGAAGGGCGTGTCGCCACTCTCTTTGACTTCTATATTAACGCCGCCCTGCAACTCGCGCTGATCTATACCCTTTTTTGCCTGGCTTCCAAAAGACTTCATGACCTGAACTGGCCGGCCTGGCTGGCTTTGTTGCTCATCATAGACATACCGGTGGATCTGACGGCTGATCTGGCGCGGCTCTACATGACCTTACCTGAAAGTGCGGAAACAACAGTGAAGATCATCGACGGCCTGGTCAAGATTGCCACTATTATTCTCGGTCTGAACCTGACGTTCCGTCCCGGCAACAAAGGGACAAATAAACATGGTCCCGATCCGCTGCGGCCGCCTCCCGCGCCGATCGACGTTTTTTAATCCTGCAAATTGCGGCCGATGGCGCGGCGGATCAGCAAGCGCTGGTCCGGGTCCATATCGCCCAGGATGCCGCGCACTTCCGGCGACAGATGACCACCTGTCTCGCCACTGAAAACGAGATGCTCGAACATCTCTTTCCACGCCCGGTTCTGATCCGCCGGCAGGTCACGCAGGCCCAGCATGGCCAGCATCAGCACCAGCATCGGCGTGCCCATTTCCGCCCCCGCCGTATTCCACCAGTAATTGACCTGCACATTGAGGGCGTCACTGGAGGAGACATGGTGCCACCACATATAGGGCACATAGAGGCCATCCCCTGGCGTCAGATCGGCCACCATGGCCGCGTCCAACGCCTCGCGGAACTTCGGATGAGCGTCGAAATCGGGGTTTTCCAGCGAGGTCATCGAGGTCGGCACGCCGGAAATCGTCGCTTCCAGCGGCCCCATATAGAGATTCTTCGTCTGGTCGGGCGGGAAGAGGACAAAACGCTTTCGCCCGGCCACCAGGCAGGCCAGGTTATAATTGATGTCGAAATGGGTCTGGGTCACGGCGCGGTTGCCGATCCAGATGCGCGGCTCCGCTCCCGGTACGTCCAGCGGGTTTTCCGCTTTGAAGCGCGGCATGAAATCCTTCAGCGGCGCGGACTGGATATAAATATGTTCGGCTTCCGCCTGCCCGCTCAGCGCGTTCAGGCGATCGAGCGTCATGGCCAGAGGCAGGGCGGCGCGCTGGAAGTTGTAGCCGCCGATCCGGCCCTTTTGCGGCAGGTCGCCGTAGAAATACCTGCCGTCGCCACCCGGCGCCTGACGGAAGGTTTCGGCCGGAACGCCGGCGTCGCACGCCTTCAGATAAGCAATCAGTTCGGCCCCGGAGCGCATGGCCTTCTCCACGGCCGGCCAACCTTTCACCAGCCCCTTGAGGATCACCGGCGTTTCCCGTCCGGCCAGCAATGCCGCCACCTCGTCGGGGCGGACACCGTGTCTGATTTCGACGGATGGAAAAGACATGAATCCTCGCAAAAGAGGCCTTGGTGATAGAGCAAAGCCCGGTCATCGACAACCTCTTTACAGACCATCGCGCCGGGCATAACCTGATCTGTGGACCGGGGACATCCATGCTCACATTCCTGTTTTCACCCAAGGGCCGGATCAGCGGCACGCAGTTCTTTTCCAGCCTCGCCATTCTGATGCTGGTCATGATCGTGATCGGCTTCGGCCTGGGCACGATGCCGGCGGTCAACGGCCCGGTTATCCTGAACGTTTGCTGGATTTTACTGGCCTGGCCGCTTGTCTGCGCACTGGTCAAGCGCCTGCATGATACCGGCCGTTCCGCCCGCTGGCTGTGGCTGCTCGCCCCGCAGGCGATCCTGGCCATTGTGTCTCTGGCCATGGGCGGCTTCCTGCCTGTCGTCCTGCTGTGGCTGATGACTCTCCTCGGCGTCCTGGCCAATCTGGCGTGCTGGAGCCTGCTCTTCTTCCTGGCGCTGAAACCCGGTGATGAAGGGGATAACGCCTACGGTCCCGATCCGCATCTTATCCGTGACCCGATTACCGCAGATGACGCATAATTGCCGCGCCCGATTGCCGAGCGATGCGAACTGCGTCATGTTTGCTGTCAATAATTTGCCCGTTCGCCGCTAAAACGGCGCAACGGTTGTCACGAATTCCAAAGGCTTTTCCCCGTGTCTTGGTTGCTGAATCTGCTGAGTGGACTGATCGCGGTGCTGATTTCGGCGGCGCTGCTGCATTTCGGCGGTTCTTCCACCGACGCGCCAGATGATCATGCACCGGCCGCGCGGCCCGACAACGCCGCCACACCCGGCGCCGCCCCGGCCGAAGACGAAGCCCCCCGCCACGGTTGATTCGGCCAAAACCCGACAAAAAGCTTTGCGAAAAGCGTAAGTTGACGTAGCTTTCTCCTTCCGGGGGAAGCCACCGCCTTTCTCCGGGACATGCGCCGCACGGCTGACGAAAACGGTCTTGGAATACTATTGGCCTCAGGATACTATTGAATGAAATCAAGCCGTCCCCCGCTCAATCCCGCCGAACCGAAAACGAGCATTTTCGGCCGCTCCAAGCTGCGGCCGCTTTTCGACGAACCGGAAGCCGCGGCGAAACCGGCGGCGGAGGCGGAAGACATAAACGACATTCTCGAAGCGCCCTTCGATAACCCGACCCATGTCGCCACGGATATACGTTCCGATTCCGCCGTACCGGAAAACGTCTCAGAAAGCCCCCCGGAACCGAAGGCAGAACGCAAGCCGGCCCCCGCGCCTCCCGCCGCCGAACTGGACATTCCCGAAATCGCGCCGGAAGTTGCGCCAGAAATTGCGCCAGAAATCGTAACCGAACTGAAGCCGCCGCCCGAAACCACTCCGCCCGCCAAAACACCCAAGCCGCCGGCGAAACCGGCCCGCGCCGTCAGCCCGCACAAGACCAGAGCCGAAAAGGCCGACCGCCGCGACGCACCTTCGTCCGGCCTGTTGTGGGGACTGGCCACCTTCGCCAGCCTGTTGTGGGCCTGTGGCCTGACGGCTTTCGCGCTGGGCGCGCAAAGCGATCTGACGGCCATGACCTACGAACCGTTCCGCATCGTCGTTCTGGTCTTTCTCGCCCTCTTCCCCGCCGGCCTGATCTTCGCCACCGCCTTCGCCCTGCGCAATGCCGCCATTCTGTCACGTCAGGCCAGCCGTACCTCCGAACTGGCCGACGCCCTGCTGGCGCCCGCCGCCTCCGCCGCCGCCCAGACAGGCGACCTGGTTGCCGCCCTGCGCGAACAGGTCGACCACGCCGTTCATGCCGTCCGCCTGGCTCATGCCGATGTCACCGAACTGAGCGCCCTGCTGAAAACCGAAACCGACCGCCTGACCGAGGCCGCGACCGGCGCCCGCACGGCGGCGCAGAGCATTACCCAGTCCCTGACGCATGAACGCGAGAGCATGAGTGCCCTCAGCCAGTCGCTGGGACTTCAATCCGACAGTATTATCGAAGCTGTGGACCGTCAGGCGCGCATGGTGGCCGATGCTTCGGATCTCGCCCAGACGCAGTTGCGCGAAGCCGAGGCCAGCCTGGCCAGTTCGACCGGGGCCATCGTCAACGCCGCCGCCGACGCGGCCGATGCCGCCCGCACCGCCGCCGAGGACCTCGACCGCCAGACCGTGCGCCTGGAAACCGCCGGCTCCGGCGTCACCGACCAGGTGCGCAGCGTCGAGGAAGGCCTGTCGCAGCAACGCGCCGGACTGGTTTCCGCCGCGCTTTCCCTGCGCGCCGACCAGGAAGATTTCGCCGTCCATATCGAAAACCAGCGCGCGCAACTGACCGAGGCGCTGTCGATCACCCGCGTCGCCACAGTCGATCTCGGTGAGACTTCGGCGCGCGGCATCGATGTCCTGCGTGATATCGTCGTTTCGGCGCAGGAGCATTTCCGCGCCGTGCAGGGCGCCGCCGAAAACGAGCGGACCGCCTTCGAGACACGCATTCATGCCACCCTGTCCAATATTTCGATGATGGCCGCCGATGCGCGTGACGATCTGGTCGAGGAAACCCGCCGGGCGCTGGAGCAGCTCAATGCCTCCGCCGAGGATGCCAAGCGCGCCGCCGACCAGGCCTCGCAAACCGCGCAGATGCGCGTCGACCGCCTCAATGAATCGATCTTCGAGGCCAGCAAGAAGGCCGATGAGGTCTTCGATACGCGCTTTGCCGCCGCCCGCCGCCTGATCGAGGAATCCGCCGATCTGATCGGCGAGGCCGGCGACCAGACCGCGCAGAAGCTCGACGCCAGTTTCGCCCATACACGCCAGACCATCGCCGAGGTCAATGATGCGCTGAACGACCTGGCCAGCGGCGCCGACCAATTGCCGACCATCGCCCAGGCGCGCATCGTCGAAATCCGCCAGAGCGTGGAAGACGGCATCAACGCCATGCTGGAAGCCGCCCGCAAGGCTTCGCAGGAAACCGAGGCCGTCGATAATGCCTTCCAGGAACGGGTGAAACGCAATTACGACATGCTGACCGAGGCCGTGCGGCTGATGGGAGTCATTTCCGGTGACCAGGCCATGTCCCAGGCGGCGGAACCGGCGCCGCGCGCACGCGATTATGGCCGTGGCGTATCGTCCGCCCGCCGCACGCCTGAAGCGCCCCCGGCGCCGCAACCTTCCGTCACGCGCGCGCGCCTGTTGCCGCTCAGTGTGCCTGCCTCGGAAACGCGGGCGTCTTCCCAATCCGAGGGCCGGCCGGCCCGCGCCGTTCAGGACGGCTGGTCATGGCGCGAACTGCTGGGCGGCATGGAAAAGGCCACCGCGCCGGCCGCCACGCCGCAGGCCACGGCCGAACCGCCGCACGATCCCGAATTCGATAGTCTGGACGACCTGATGATCGCCGAGGTCAGCGCCATGGGGGTCGATGCCGCCTCCCTGCTCAGCCGCGCAAGGATCGAGGAAGTTATCGGCGCCATCATGGCCGAGGATAACGAAGGCGCCCGCCTCGTGGTTCGCCGCGTGGCCCCCGCCGCCATCCGCCGCCTGGGCCGCCGCCTGCTTTCCGATCCGCAGATCCGTCAGCAGGCCAATGATTTCGCCACCTTCTACGATCAGCAGATCAATATGGCCCTGCTCGGCAAGGATGTGGTCAAAGGCCTGAACGAGGTGCTGGCCAGCGATTCCGGCCGTGCCTACCTGCTGCTCGACGCCGCCCTCAGCGATTTGATTTAGTCGGGTCTAAAAGGTTCCAGCGTGAAACTTGCCATCCGAGAAGAAACCTTCCCGATCGCCGGGCGCTTCACCATTGCACGCGGCTCGAAGACCGAGGCGCACGTCATATATGCCGAACTGGAAGACCAGGGACATATAGGGCGCGGCGAGTCCGTACCCTATGCCCGCTATGGGGAAAGCATCGAACAGGCGCTGAACGATATCGAGGCCGTGCGTGATCGCATCGAAGCCGGCCTGAATTTCAGCGATCTGCATGACCTGCTCCCTGCCGGCGCCGCGCGCAATGCGATCGACTGCGCCCTGTGGGACCTGAACGCCAAGATCACCGGCGTTCCCGCCTGGCAAACGGCCGGACTGAGACGGCTCGATCCGCTCAAAACGGCCTATACTTTGAGTCTTGACACGCCGGACGCCATGGGCGCACAGGCCGCCGCCAATGCCCGCCGCCCCCTGCTCAAGCTCAAGATAGGCGGCCCGGATGATCTCGACCGCATTGAGGCCGTACGGGCCAATGCGCCGAAAGCCCGCCTGATTGTCGATGGCAATGAAGGGCTGAGTTTTGACGATCTGATCCGCATCGCCCCGGATATGAAGACGCTCGATGTCAGGCTGATCGAACAGCCACTGAAGGTGGCCGAGGATGAACAGTTGCTTGGCTATGATTGTCCGGTGCCATTATGCGCCGACGAAAGCCTGCATACCCGCGCCGAACTTGACCGCTGCGCCCGGCTTTACAACTACGTCAACATCAAGCTCGACAAAACCGGCGGCCTGACCGAGGCCCTGGCTCTGAAAGCCGAAGCGGCCAGGGCCGATCTGGGGATCATGGTCGGCTGCATGGTGGCAACCTCGCTTTCCATGGCCCCGGCGATGATCGTGGCTCAGGGGGCGGATTTCGTCGATCTCGACGGCCCGCTTCTGCTGGCCTGCGACCGCGAACATGGACTGGAAATCACCGGTTCGATCCTGCATCCGCCTCGCCCGGAGTTGTGGGGATAGGTTAACCACGAACCACACGAACAGGCACGAACTTTGTATTCCGGTTGTGAAGGCCAGTGATCACGCAAGGTTCACGTGTTTCGTCTTCTTCCGTGCCCCACTTTATGATGTGACTCAACGCCCACCGGCATATCCCATCGAAACCCAGAGTTCGTGCCTGTTCGTGTGGTTCGTGGTTAGACCTTACCTCCCATCAACCGCGAACGCTGGCTATAGAGCCACATGGCGCTCCCTAACCCCAATCCGGCGACGCCCGCCATCACGCCGTACCCTTTCGCCGCGAAGGCCGTATAGATGGCGCCGGAAACGATCGTGCCCAGCCCCATCATCACGCCATTGGCATAGGCGGCGTTGACTGTCTGGCCCAGACTTTCGTACCCTTTCGGCGTCAGACGCTGCACCAGTTCAAGTCCGGCCAGATAGGTGGCGGCGAAAGACAGGGCGTGCAGGCATTGCAATGGATAAAGCGCCCACAGCGGCGGCGAGAACGCCATCACGCCCCAGCGCGCCACAGCGAATATCCCGGCGATCACCAGCATCCGCCACGGTCCGGCCTTGCGCCTGATCCCCTCACCCAGTCCCATGAAGGCGACCTCGGCCACCACACCGACTGCCCACAGATAGCCACAGGTACTGGAAGACAGGCCGCGCTCTTTCCAGATAATGGTCGAGAAGGCGTAATAGAAACTGTGCGACGCCTGCAAACACCCGACCGCCACCAGCAACCATAGAAATCCCTCGTCGCGCATCAGGATTTTCAGCCGCGCCATCCCGGCGCCCGCCGTCCCCACCGGCGCATGTCCGGGGCGCACCAGAGTGCCCAGCAGATAACGCCCGCCCAATGCCGCCAGCAGGGCCGCGCCCACCAGCCAGATCAGGATCAGATCCGTCGGCGCGGTCACCAACAGGAAGCCCAGCACGATATTGGTGACGATAAAGGCGCTGGAGCCGACCGCGCGCGGGATGGCGTAGGCGAAATGCTCCAGCCGTGACAACTGCATGGTCATGGAGTCATTGAGCGGCGCGATGCTGGTCATGCAACTGAAGGCGAGCGTGAACAAGACCAGATAGAGCGGAAAGCGTGCCGCCGGGAACAGGCCCCCCAGCATCATCAGGGCATAGAACAGCGCCCCGCCACAGGCCAGTCCGATCAGCGGCGTGCGGTAGAGCCGGAAGCCATCGGCCCATAGCCCGCTGACCGGGCCAGTCAGGGCGCGCAGCAGCAGGGGCGCGGCCAGGATCACGCCGATCTGGCCGGCCGTCATGCCGTGCGTTTTTAGCCACAGCGGCATGAACGGCAGGGAAGCGCCCGTGCCGGCATAGACCAGGGCGTAGAATATGGCCTGCCGGCGCAGGGTGGTGAGCGGGAAAAGGGTTGTGAGCGCGGGCATTTTACGTCTTAGTGATATCCAGCCATTTGCCCATCAGACCTCAAGATTATGACCGACTCAGTAAATTCCACCAAAAGCGCGCCGATGCGCGGCCTTTACCCCGATATCGAGCCTTATGACAGCGGTCATATGCCTACAGGCGGCAAACACAAGATATATTATGAACAAAGCGGTAATCCCGAAGGCCTGCCGGTCGTGGTGCTGCACGGCGGCCCCGGCGGCGGCACCTCGCCCAATCTGCGCTGTTATTTCAATCCCGATGGTTATCGCATTATCCTGCTCGACCAGCGCGGCTGCGGGAAATCGACACCGCACGCCTCGGAAGACATTTCGCTGGAGGATAACACCACCTGGCACCTGGTCGCCGATATCGAGGCTCTGCGCCAGAAGCTCGGCATCGATAAATGGGTGGTTTTCGGCGGTTCGTGGGGATCGACGCTTTCCCTGGCCTATGCCCTTACCCACCCCGAACACGTCAGCGGCCTGATCCTGCGCGGCATCTTCCTGGTGCGCAAGACGGAGCTGGACTGGTTCTATCAGGAAGGCGCCAGCCATATCTATCCCGATATCTGGGAGAAGTTCATCGCCCCGATCCCTGAAGCCGAACGTGACGATCTCTTGTCAGCCTATGTGAAACGCCTGAACGGCCCCGACCGCGCGGAAAGCATACGCTGCGCCCTGGCCTGGAGCGGCTGGGAAGGCGATACCTTGTCGATTGACGGCCCTTCGGAAACAGCCTCGAAATTTTCCGACCCCGCCTTCGCCCTGGCCTTTGCGCGGATCGAGAGCTGGTATTTCAGGAATGGCGGTTTCTTTGAGAGCGAACACTGGGTACTGGAAAATATCAGCCGTATTCGTCATATCCCCGGCTGGATCATCCAGGGCCGTTATGATGTGGTGACGCCGATGACGACCGCGTGGGATCTGAAAAAAGCCTGGCCGGAAGCGCGTTTCAATCTGGTGAAAAAGGCCGGCCATTCCTCCAGCGATCCGGGCATTCTCGAAGGTCTGGTGGCGGCGGCCGATGAGGCGTTGGTGGCCCTGAGCTAAGGCGTAACCGGCGTCGTGCGGCCGGTCATGGCGCCATTGGCGACCGGATCGGCGGCGGCGGGCCTGGTGTCGTCCGCGCCGGGCTTGTCATGCGGTCCTGATGGCGCAATCAGTATGGCGGCAATGATCAGACCGATGATAACGAACAGCACAATGGCCACCCACAGGGCGCGTTTGCTTTCGGTCTTGCTGACAGGCGGTTCGGACGGTGGCATGGATGCAGACTGCTCGCCGCCATATAAAAAATCAGCGCTGAATTAACCTCTCTTCGGAGAGCGATTATTCAAACCTTTGGAAAATAGACGCCTGCCGCGGCAGTTCCTGATAGCGGTGGACCTTGACGCCCAACACCAGGCCAAAACCGGTCATCACCATCAGCATGGCCGACCCCCCGTAGGAAACCAGCGGCATCGGCACGCCGACCACCGGGAACAGCCCCATGACCATGGCGCCATTGATCAGCACATAGAGCGCGAAGGTGGCCGTGGCCCCCGCTGCCGCCAGACGGCCGAAGTGCGAATGCGACAACGAAGCCATGCGCAACGCCATCAGGATAATCAGGGCATAGAGCAGGAAGATCACGAAGCCGCCCGTAAAGCCCAACTCCTCACAGACCGCCGCCATGATGAAGTCGGTATGCTTTTCCGGCAGAAAATTAAGCTGGCTTTGCGATCCCAATCCCAGCCCCTTGCCCAGCAGGCCGCCGGACCCCATGGCGATCTTCGATTGCAGGATATGGTATCCATCGCCCGAAGGGTCGCCTTCCGGATTGAGGAAGGTCAGGATACGCTTCCTTTGGTAATCATGCAGCACATACTGAAAGGCCAGGTATATGGTCGGGACCATGGCCGCCGCCGCACCTGCTATGATTTTCCAGTTCAGGCCGGCCAAAATCATCACCGACGCGCCGGTCAGCGAAATCAGCACGGCGGTGCCAAGATCGGGCTGGTGCATGACAAGCGTCGCCGGCACGCCGATCATGGCCGCCGGGATCAACAGTTTCCACGACAGGTTGGCATCCTTGGCCGAGCACTCGTGATAAAAACGCGCCAGCGCCAGCACAATGGCCAGCTTCATGAATTCGGACGGCTGGAAGGAGATTGGCCCCAGACTCAGCCACCGCTGCGCGCCCATGCGGACGTCTCCCACCGCTTCGACGGCGACCAGCATCAACAGCGAAGCCCCATAAAACCAATAGGCCCCCATCAGCCAGACACGCAGATCGACCAGGGCCAGGGCGCACATCATGACAAGGCAGACACTGAAAAAAATCAGTTGCTTATAGGCCCACGGGTCCCATTTCATGCCGCCGACACTGTAAAGCAGCAGGATGCCGATGCCCGTCAGGCAGCACAACAGCCCGACGAACAGCCAGTCGATCTGAGCGATTTTGCTTTCGTAGCGATCGCGTTGTCCGGGACGGGAAAGAGCGGAATCGACCATTGGATGACCTAGGTGCTTGTCGGCAAAATATCGGGCGGCGGCGGGGCGGCGCCGGTATCGTCTTCGGGATCGGGCACATCGGTCAGAGGCTTATCCACCAGATCGGCCGGATTGATGCCGACGATGCGCTTCTGGATTTCGGGGTCTTTCAGCAAGGCCATGCGCATGATTTCACGCGCCTTCGGCACAGCCGCCGAAGATCCCCAGCCGCCATGCTGAACGATGACGCTCATGGCGTATTTGGGCGCATCGGCCGGCGCGAAGGCGACGAACCACGCATGGTCCCGCTTCTCCCATTCCAGATGCAAGGTGGCCCGCGAACCCGACCTGATGGTGTGGGCCTGCGCCGTGCCGGTCTTGCCCGCCATCATGATCGGGCCGAGATCGAGCTTCCCGGAGCGCGCGGCGGTGCCGCCGGCCGAGGTCACATCGGCCATGGCGGCGCGCACATAGGCGATGTGCGCCGGATCGGCCGCCAGATCGGCAAATTCGGTCGTCTTGTACGGCTGTCCGCCGATCGATTTGATAAGGCGCGGCTGGACCGCCTTCACGCCGTTCGCCAACCGGGCCACCGCCACGCAGTTTTGCAGCGCATTGACATTGGTGAAGCCTTGCCCGATGCCCATGGAAGGGGTTTCGCCCGCAAGCCATTTGGTGTTGCGCGGATCGCGTTTCTTGAAATATTCCGCCTTCCACGCCCGGTCGGGCACAACGCCCGCCTTTTGTCCGTCGATGCCGATATCGAAAATCTGCCCCAGACCGAACTTGCGCGCCACATCGGCGATCTTGTCCGGTCCGACAGACAGGGCGCACTGGTAGAAATAGACATCGCAGGATGTGACAATGGCGCCATGCAAATCCAGTGTGCCGTGCCGCCCATCACAGTGGAAAACGTGGTTGCCGAACGGAAACACGCCGTTGCAGGTGTGGGTCGTCTTGGGATCGTAGCCGTTTTCAAGGGCCGCCAGGGCCACCAGGGTCTTGAAGGTCGATCCCGGCGGGTAGGTGCCCGACAGTGCCTTGTCCAGCAACGGGATATGATCGTAACCGGCCAGCAATTTGTAGGCGTCGCTGGATATGCCGGAGACGAACAGGTTCGGATCGAAACCGGGACTGGACGTCATGCACAGGACCTCGCCCGTGTGAATGTCCATCATCACGCACGAGCCGGAGTCCTCGCCGAAGACGTCAATGGCGCGCTGCTGGATATCGGCGTCAAGCGTCAGGACGATATCCTTGCCGGGAACAGGTTCGATGGAGCCTTCGCCATCCTCGGCCACCACCTTGCCGCGGGCGTCGACCTCGACCTTTTTACCGCCCGCCTTGCCGCGCAGGTCTTTATCGAAGGCCCGTTCGATCCCCGTTTTGCCTATGCGGAAACTGGGGTGGTGCAAAAGGTTCAGGTCCGTTTCCGACGCATCCTTCTCGTTCTCAAGGTCTTTCTGGTTGATCTTCGACACATAGCCGACAACATGCGAGAAGGCGCCGCCGTAATAATAGGCGCGCATCTCGTCCCTGTCGGCCACCACACCGGGAATATCGTTGGCGTAGAGGCTGACCTTGGAAAAGTCTTCCCAACTTAGGTCGGAAGCGATGATGGTCGGTACCGAACGCTGATTCTGGTTGATATCGCGCAGGATGCGGCGACGGCTCGAAAGGGTTTGCGGCAGGACGTAGGAGACCTGATCGAGCGTATCGTCGATATTCTTGACCTCGTTCGTCTCGATCATCACACGGAAGGATGACCGGTTCCCGGCGATCAGCTTGCCGTTGCGATCGTAGATATTCCCGCGCGGCGGCGGAATCAGGCGGAAATTGAACTGGTTGGCCGCCGAAAGCTTCTTGTATTTCCCGCCTTGCACGATCTGCAAATGCGCCAGCCGGCCGGTCAGGGCGAACATGCCGAACGCCACCAGTCCGCCCATCAGGAAGATGCGCCGGGTAAACATCGCCTGGCGTTCGTTGACATCGGTAAAGACGATGGAAGGTTCAGCCATTCATCCCTCCCCTATTGAAACCGGACGTCGGAATGGAGGTACTTTTCAAGCAGGATCAGTACGAACGGAAACATCAGGGTGGTGGCGAAGGCCTGTTCGACCACGCCCCACAAACGGACCACCGCGCCGGTATCTATAAAGGCCAGCAGAACGCATATGCCGAAAAAGATCAGCTCGGTCAGCAGGAACAAGCCAAACAGCACCATCCATTCCTGTCCGATCAGATAGGTTCGCGCCAGGGCCAGCACGCCATAAACAAGCACCAGGCTGATGGTCCAGAAACCGAGCGGCGCGCCCCAGAAGAAATCGAGGAAGAAGCCCAGCGCCCCCACGATGAAAGGCGCGATGTAGGAAGGCCGGATCAGCGGCCAGGCAAACGCCAGGATAAGGGGCGACACCGGCTCCGGCAGATAAAAGCCGAAGGGTTGGAAAGCAGTGGCCAGGACAATGGTCAGGGCCACGCTCATCAGAGCCGGCGCCAGAATCCAGTCCCATGGCGTGATGATCCGCGACGCCATGCCGGCACGGACGCCGCGATTGATCACCGTGCCGCCGAAGCCGCGTTTTTTCAGACCGAGCATCCCCGGCATTTTCATCAGTTTTGTCCCGATGGTTCGGTCACCGGCGTCGCCGGCGGCACATAGGGCTTCAACTCCGGCGTCACCGGCGCGGCAGCGGACGAAGACGCAGCGGTGACCGGTTTGGGCGTAACCGGCCTGGAGACAGCGGAACTTGATTCAGCGGAACCTGCCGCCGCCGGGTTCGGCCTGGGCTTCGTCACCGCAGGCGCAACCGGAGGGGAAGTCACGACGGTCACCGAAGATTTCGCAGCGCTGCTGGCGGCGGAAGACGTCGCGGGTTGCACCGCCGGCAGGGCTGGCGGCGGCAGCACATCGCTCACCGGCGGCGCGCGCAGGATTGTGTCGGCATTCGGCAGTTGCGAAAAATCCTTGAACAGCAGCACCTTGACGAAATCGATCGCGGAGCGGTTGGAATAGAGACGGACCCGCCAGACATTATCGACCCCTTTGACCGCCTCGCCCACCGGCAGGCCGCGCGGAAAGACGCCGCCATCGCCCGATGACAGAATCTGGTCGCCGGCCTTGATGCTATCCTTGCCGCGCACGAAATCGAGCTTGGGGTAACCGCCGCCGTCGCCGCTCATCATGGCGCGGGCGTCGGAGCGCAGGATCATCACCGGCACATGGCTGGTGACATCGGTCACCATCAGCACGCGGCTGACATCCGGCGACACGCCGACAATGCGTCCGACAAGCCCCTGATCGGTGATAACCGGATTGCCGAAAGCTATCTTTTTGTTCGAGCCGGCGTCGATCAGGCGGTTATTGGCGAAAGGGCCGCGCGACACGGCGACCGAGCGCGCCGTCACCATCTCGACCGGCGGCTCGGTGCGCAGGTTGAGCAGCTTTTCGTAGCGGCTGTTGATGTCTTTTTCTTCGATATAGAGGTCGCGGTACTGCGTCAGTTCGGCGACCTTCATCTTGAGTTTGCGATTTTCCCGGACGGCGAAGAAATAATCGTCAAACCAGTTGGTGCCGTCGCCGATCTTGTGGACAGGATAGGCCAGCACCTTATCCGGAAAGCCCGCCACGGTATCGAAACCGGCGCGGTTGGCGTAGGCCGAGGCCTCGACCTCCTCACGGCGATCCCCCAGGAACAGCAGGGCGGCGACAACGCAAACCAGCGCAACGACACCCATCACCGCCCAGGTCATCGGCAGTTTCAGATGCTCGAAGTGTCCGTTCTTGTCCCCGTAGGCCACGCTACAAAATTCCCTAGAGCCGGAGCGCCAATGTACTTATCGAATGTTCTTCGTCCACCTATGACATGGTGGCGTCGAGAATGCCCTTCATCCAGCGCGGATGTTCAAGCACACGGCCGCAACCGATGGCGACGCAGGACAGCGGATCTTCGGCCACCGACACCGGCAGGCCGGTCTGGTCGCGGATTTCAATGTCGAGGCCGCGTAGCAGCGCGCCGCCGCCGGTCAGCATGATGCCCTTGTCGGCGATATCGGCGGCCAGTTCGGGTGGCGTGGCTTCCAGGGCCACCTTGACGGCGTCGATGATCTGCGCCACCGGCTCGGCCAGGGCTTCCGCCGCCTGGCGTTCCGAGATGCGCACCTCGCGCGGCACGCCCTGCATCAGGTCGCGGCCCTTGACGTCGATCGCCAGGCCTTCACCATCGTGCGGCACGCGGGCGGTGCCGATGTCCTTCTTGATGCGTTCGGCGGTGGTTTCACCGATCAGGAGGTTGTGGTTGCGGCGCATGAAGTTGGTGATGGCTTCGTCCATCTTGTCGCCGCCGACGCGGACCGACTTAGAATAGACGATGCCCGACAGTGAAAGCACGGCTACTTCCGTGGTGCCGCCACCGATATCGACAACCATCGAACCGGTCGGTTCGTGGATCGGCAGACCGGCGCCAATGGCGGCCGCCATGGGTTCATCGAGCAGGCCGACGCGGCGGGCCGAGGCGTTCAGGCAGGAATCGTTGATAGCGCGGCGCTCGACGGCGGTGGCGCCCGAAGGCACGCAGACGATGACCTTGGGGTTCACGAAACCCTTGCGGTTATGCACCTTGCGAATGAAATACTTGATCATTTCCTCGGCGACTTCAAAGTCGGCGATCACCCCGTCGCGCATCGGGCGGATGGCTTCCATGTGGCCGGGCGTGCGGCCCAGCATCTGCTTGGCCTCGATACCCACAGCGTGAACCAGCTTGCGTCCCCCGACATTACGCAGCGCCACGACCGACGGCTCATTCAGCACGATGCCCCGGCCCTTCATATAGATCAGCGTATTGGCCGTACCAAGGTCGATGGCGATGTCGTTGGAAAATCCGCCGAAGAAGGTCTTGAGCATTGAGATAAACTACCTTGGTTCTTGAAGTTGGCGCTTGGCGAGGCCGGTTTTGTTTACAGTGGGGCGTACCCCGTAAGGTGTAAGGAAGGCATTTTGGGGGCAATCCGTGCAGCGGCTGTGGAACAAGGCCGGATTGCCTTGAATCAACAGGTTTTCACTCCCGGAAGGCCCTCACTTGCCCTTATTGGAATCATATTTCAAGGGGGTTGCGAAAAAAGATAGTTTCACCCTACAAGCGAAATAGTTAACCACTTGTTTTCAATGGAGAAGCCCTGACGAAATGCCCCTCCGATCACATAAAATGTCATCTTGAAGTGAAGCTCAGGCTGTGCGGATACCTCGAGAATTATCAGTAGCCCAAAGCAATTTTATTCGGAGGCCTGCTGACGGTTCCTGGCCGCCTCATACACCTTGCGGGCCACCAGCATCAGACCCAGCCAGGCCAATGCAATGGCAGCCATCAAAAGCGCCATTTTCCAGTTCCCCCCCTTCACCGATGCAAAGGAGGAACCGAACATGGCGACCAGCGCCGTCTTGGGGATGACGCCGAGCGCACAGCCGGCGATAAAGGGCAGGAAGCGCGCCCGTGAGGTGCCGAACGCCATATTGACGACGATGAACGGTGCCGACGGGATATTGCGGATGATGAAAGACGCTGAAAACGCGTTACGGCCGATATATTCGCTCAACCGGCCGACATGATTGCCACCCAGCCGCTTCATCATGCCCGCGCCGGCGAACCGTCCCATATAGAAGGTCATGCCCGCTGAAATCACCGTGGCGACCCAACTATAAAAACCACCCCACCACGGTCCGAAGGCCACCACGCAGGCCGCGATCAGCACGAACTGCGGCGCGCCGAACAGGGCCGACACGCAGAAAACCACCGTGACGATCACCACCGCCATCGGCGAATGGCGATACTGCTCCATCCACAGTTCGAGGTTTTGGAGGATTGCCTGCCCCCAGGCCGATTTGCCAATCAGGAAGACCACCACGACAAGCGCCAGCAGGATCAGGCTGCCCCACAGGGCGCGCACGGCTTTCGCGTCCATGTGCAGGAAAAGACCGGTGGCGCGTCGCCATAAATTTTGCAGTCGGGTGTGCATCTTCCGCTGTATGTCGTCAAAGCCCTGCCTGGGGCAAGTAAATAAGCTGCAAAATCGTGTTTTTAGAAACAGTTGAAACCGGTTCCGCGGCCAAACGCCCACAGCCCTCCAGATTCAGAGAGAAATTCACCGATAATGGGCGATGACCGTTGGACAAATGCATGCGGGCGAGTAAAGAGAAGCCCTGCATTTTCTCCGCGGTTCCTTATCGGGAACCACATTCCACCTGTGAGCACCCTATGGCCGACTTCTCCGAATCCGATACCCTCAAACGCGTAAAACCTTCCCCGACACTCGCCGTCTCCGCCAAGGCGCGTGAACTGGCCCGCGCCGGCAAGAAGGTCATCGGCCTCTCCGCCGGCGAGCCGGATTTCGACACCCCGGAAAATATCTGCGACGCCGCTATCAAGGCGATCAAGCGCGGCGAAACCCGCTATACCGACGTTGACGGCATCCCTGAACTGAAGGCCGCCATCGTCGAGAAGTTCAAGCGCGAGAACGGCCTGGAATACAAGACCACGCAGGTTTCCGTCTCCCCCGGCGGCAAGCCGGTCATCTATAACGCCTTCATGGCTTCGCTGAACGCCGGCGACGAAGTGATCGTGCCCGCGCCCTACTGGGTGTCCTATCCCGATATGGTCCTGCTGGCCGGCGGCACCCCCGTCTTCGCTGTGGCCGGCATGGAAACCGGCTTCAAGCTGACGCCGGAAACCCTGGAAGCCGCCATCACCCCGAAGACCAAGTGGCTGATCCTCAATTCACCGTCCAACCCGACCGGCGCCGTCTATACCGCCGACGACCTGAAGGCGCTGGGCGAAGTGCTGAAGCGCCATCCGCAGGTGTGGATCCTGACCGACGACATGTACGAGCACCTGCTGTTCGATGGTTTCAAATACGCCACCATCGCCCAGGTGGTGCCGGAGCTTTACGATCGCACGCTCACCATGAACGGCGTGTCGAAGGCCTATTCGATGACCGGCTGGCGCATCGGTTACTGCGCCGGGCCTGAGCCGCTGATCAAGGCGATGTCCAAGATCATCTCGCAATCGACCTCCAATCCCTGCTCGATCGCGCAATGGGCCGCCGTGGAGGCGCTGAACGGCACGCAGGACTTTATCCAGCCGCGCGCCAGCGCCTTCCAGAAGCGCCGTGATCTCGTTGTCGCCATGCTGAACAACGCCGAAGGCATCACCTGCCCCAAACCGGAAGGCGCCTTCTATGTCTATCCGTCGATCGCCGGCTGCATCGGCAAGACCGCGCCTTCGGGCAAGGTCATCACCAGCGACGAGGATTTCGCCGGCGAACTGCTGCAAACCGAGGAAGTGGCCGTGGTTCATGGCGCGGCCTTCGGCTTGTCGCCATTCTTCCGCATTTCCTACGCCACGTCGGAAGCGGTCCTGACCGAAGCCTGCTCGCGTATCCAGCGCTTCTGCGCCAGCTTGAAATAGGCGGAATCAGGCAAAAGGGAAAGGCACGGCCAATGACTGGCCGCACCTTTCCCTTTTGAATCCGCCGCCGGCCGCTCAGGCGACGCCCTTCCCCTTTCCTATCATCCCTTCTTCGTCAGAACGCAGGGTCAGCACCGACACGCCGGACGTCGTAACGGCAACAGTGTGCTCAAACTGGGCGGAAAGCGACCCATCTTGGGTCACCACCGTCCAACCGTCAGCCTCGGTCCTTACATTCCGCCGGCCGCGATTGAGCATCGGCTCGATCGTGAATACCATGCCTTCACGCAAGGTCAGACCGGTTCCCGGCTTTCCGAAGTGCAGAACCTGCGGCGCTTCGTGCATTTCCCGGCCAATGCCATGACCGCAATAGTCACGCACCACAGAATAGCCATTTCGTCTGGCGTGCCGTTCGATCGCCCAACCGATATCGCCCAGCCGCGCGCCCGGACGCACCGCCCGAATACCCATCCACATGGCCTCATAGGTGGTCCAGACCAACCTTCTGGCGGCCGGATTAACCTCACCAATGAGATAGGTTTTACTGGAATCGGCGATATAGCCGTTCTTCTCAAGCGTGATGTCGAGATTGACGATATCGCCATCCCGAAGCACCTCCAGCGATGAGGGAACGCCATGGCAAACCACATTGTTGACCGAGGCATTCAACACAAAGCCATAGCCATACTGCCCCTTACTCGCGGGGCGGGCCTGAAGATCGCCAACGATGAAACGCTCAACCATTTCATCGACCTGAAGTGTCGATAGTCCGACCAGCGAGACTCGATCCAGCATTGTGAATACAGACGCCAGCAATCGCCCGGATTCAGCCATCAACGCCAGTTCATGGGGCGTCTTTGTCATGTTTCATTCACAGCCAGCGATTGGGCCGAAACGCCTGCGGTCCGCATCTCGCGTGCTATGACTTCAGTGAAACTGAGGGTTGGATTAATTTCGCACAACATACCCACCTTGATCCAGAAGGCTGCCTGCGCATTGATCGAACGGCACGAGACCGCGCTCGCCCTGCGCACCTGATCGTGCAAATCATCATCTATATTTACAATACCCACGGACATCACCATATATGTTTCATGTACATTGTATGTGTGTTTCATTGTATCAAAAAAAGCAAGCACGGAATCGATAAAGCCCTTCAGTCCGCAAATGTGCCAGTGCGTGAAAGGCGCGCCCACATAAACTTGCGCTTGCCCTGCCTACAAAAAGAAGGCAAGCAAGGCTCGAATGACGGGTTTCTGGCAGATAACATGGCTGATTCCGCCGGGATTGCTGCTGGGCGCCCTGGTTGCCTCGGCGTTTGTCAGCGCCTTGCTCAGCCTGCTGGTGATCAAAGGCGGCCCGGTCGATAATCCGCGCGAACGCGGCGCGCACAGCGACCCTACCCCCACCAGCGGCGGACTGGCCATCATGGCGGCCTCGGCCCTGGTCATTGGCCTGGTTTTGTGTTTTTACGGTGCGGCCATTCCGGGAAGCTGGCGCGATGGGCTGATCTTGTTCGGTTTTGCCAGCCTGATGGGCCTTTGCGGCGCGATCGATGACGTGATCGACCTGCCGGCGAGCTGGCGGCTAGCCTTCCAGATCGGCCTGTGCCTGGTTTTCGCTTATTTTTACCGGGTCACCGTGCTTGATTTCGGCCCCGGCCTGATCGTGCAGGTCCATCCGTTCATTGGCCTGCTCGGCAGCGCCGCCTGGCTGATCCTGACCCTTAACACGATCAATTTCATGGACGGCTCGAACGGACTGGCCATCGGCGCCCAGACGATCGCCATGCTGGTCTTCGCCGGCCTGATCCTGCTGATGGCCCCCTTGAGCCTCTTCGGCGCCTATCTGGGCATCATCCTGCTGATCAGCGTTTGCGTGGCCGGCGCCCATATCGGTTTCGCGCCGTTCAACCTGCCGCCCGGCAGGCCGCAGAAAGCCAAAGCGTTCCAGGGCGACGCCGGCTCCCTGTTCGCCGGCGCGCTGATCGGCGGCGCTACCTTGGTGATCAAGGCCTATGGCGTCGGCTCGGTGTGGTTCGGCGGTTTCCTGCTGGCGCCCCTGCTGGTCGATGTCGTCCTGACCCTGATCGTGCGGACGCGCAAGCACGCCAACGTCTTCACGCCCCACAAGGAACATCTCTACCAGATCTGGCTGCAACGCCGCGACGGCTCGCACTGGCGGCTGGCCCTGCGCATCTGGGGCCTGTGCCTGTTCTCCAGCCTGGTCGGTGTCGGCGCGCGTTTCGTGGACAGGGTATATCATACCGATATCCGCTTTTTCGCCCTGGTGGCGCTGATTGCCATCTACTCCGCCGGCTGGACGATCCTGCGCACGGAACTGCTTAAACGCCCTCTGTTAAATAAAGCGCCATAAGCAGATCGTCGAGATACGGCTTGCCGTGGTCCTGCCAGACGCGCCCTTTCAGCCGTCCCTCAAACACAAATCCCAGCGATTGATAGAGATCGAGCGCCCGCTGGTTATCCTCACGGCAATATAGCTCGATAATACGGAACTTCGGATTTGCCTTGGCCGCTTCGATCAGGTGCGTGAACAGCGCCCGCCCGACTCCGCGCCGTTGCGCTGCCGGATCGACAGCCACGATCAGGTTTGTCAGGCAATGGCCAAGCTGGCGCGTTTCCGAAGGCCAGGCATGGATTTCGCCGAGTATCCGGCCCGCTTCACCTTCCGCAATCAGCGAAATACCGATCCGCAAACTGTTTTCAAGATTATGCCGGATATAGGTTTCGGTGATTTCGTCCTCGCGCCGCAGCAAGCCGCCGCCCGATAAACCTCATATACGCCCGCTTCATCACTGGCGAGGCCGGGGCGCACATCATAACTCATCTTCACTATCCGGACGTTTGCGGTTCGATTTAACAGTGGAACGGATCGCCTTGCCCGCCAAACGCCTTTTCACCGCGCCTTTGGTCGGTTTGGTGGCGATGCGTGGCGGCGGCGGCGGTTCGGCGGCCTTGCGCACCAGTTCGACGAAGCGCGCCTCGGCCGCCCGGCGGTTCATTTCCTGCGTCCTGTGCGTCTGAATGAACAGCACAAGCACGCCTTCATTGGTGACCCGCCGCCCGCCCAGCCTGATCAGCCGCTGCTTGACGTCATAGGGAATGGTCAGGTTTTCAAAGATCGAGAAGCGCAGTTCGACAGCGGTCGAGACCTTGTTGACATTCTGGCCGCCCGCGCCCGAAGACCGCACGAAGGTTTCGTGCAGTTCCTCATCGGGGACCGAAATGCGGGGCGTGATAAAAACCATGAACGCAGATAGCAAAAAGCCGCCCGCCTGGAAACAGACGGACGGCTTGAAAATATGGCGGGCGCCTTAGTTCAGAGACGCCTTGATCATCCACAGATGCTTTTCGTGGGCGGTCAGGCGGGTGGTGCAGAGATCGGCGGTCGAAACGTCACCGGCATCTTCGGAGGCCTTCACCGCCGCTTTCAGGGTGGCGACGACCGTGGCGTGGTCTTTGGCAAGATCCTTCAGCATGTCCTGGGCCGAAGCGGTGGGGTCGCCGTCCTTGATCGAGGTCAGGTTGCCGAAAGCGTCGGCGCCCATTGGCGCTGTCTGGCCGAGGGCGCGAATACGCTCGGCGATCTCGTCGATCGAGGTCCAGATTTCGTTGTATTGTTCCTCCAGCAGCAGGTGCAGGCCGCGGAAATTCGGACCAACGACATTCCAGTGATACCCATGGGTCTTCTGGTAAATGGTGAAGGTGTCCGCCAGAACCTTGGACAGTTCCAGGCCTACCTTTTTGCTGTTGTCGACGCCGGATTCGCTCATGATATTATCTCCTCAGACAGGGGGTTCCGTATGTGATGGGTCACATATGAGAATACCACCATAAAGATACAATGAGGGAGTCGGGTCCAGTCGAATATTTCCTGTGAAACCTGCTTTGCGTCACTTCGACAAGGTGGAACTGTCATAAAACGTGATAGTTCGTGAGCGCAAAGAGGTTGCAATGCGCCATCATCGGATTATTTTATACATACCTTATGCTGAAAATGAGCATAAGTATTTTGGAGAGAAACGATGGCCGATACGGCTGCCCCCCTTGAGTTCACCCCGGCGGTCGAAGCCGGAACGGCGGACATCTATGCCCGCCTGCAAGGCAAGGTATCGCCGCTGGAATGGCAGCTTCAGGCCCCGCTGATCCATGCGATCAATGCGCTCAAGGCCGAGATGAACGCCGTCATTCTGGCGCACAACTATATGACGCCGGATATCTTCCACGGCGTGGGTGATTATGTCGGTGACAGCCTGGGTCTGGCCCGTGAAGCCGCCAAGTCATCGGCCGATATCATCGTGCAGGGCGGCGTCCACTTCATGGCCGAGACTTCGAAGATCCTCGCCCCGCAAAAGACCGTGCTGATCCCCGACATGCGCGCCGGCTGCTCGCTGGCCTCGTCGGTCACCGGCGAACAGGTGCGCTTGATCAAGCAAAAATATCCCGGCCTGCCGGTCGTCACCTATGTCAATACCACCGCCGATGTGAAGGCCGAAACCGACATCTGCTGCACCTCGGCCAATGCGGTGCAAGTGGTCGAGCATATCGCCGCCGAATGGGGCGTCGATACGGTTATCATGCTGCCGGACCAGTTCCTGGCCAAGAACGTGGCGCGTCAGACCCATATCAAGATCATTGCCTGGGCCGGCGCGTGTGAGGTGCATGAGCGTTTCGACGCGCAGGATATCGCCGATGTCCGCGCCGCCCATCCCGGCGCTGTGGTTCTGGCGCACCCGGAATGCCCGCCGGAGGTTATCGCTGCCTCGGATTTCACCGGTTCGACCACGGCGATGAGCGATTACGTCACTAAAAACAAGCCGAAACAGGTGGTGCTGATCACCGAATGCTCGATGGCCGATAATGTCACCGCCGAAGCGCCCGGTGTCGAATTCCTGCGCCCGTGCAACCTGTGCCCGCACATGAAGCGCATCACCTTGCAGGGCATTTATGACTCCTTGCGCTTCCATCAGTATGAAGTAACGGTCGATCCGGAACTGATCCCGCGCGCCGCCCTGGCTGTCCAGCGCATGATCGATATGCCGCCGCTGAAAACGCCCGCCCGCTACGATATGATCAAGGCCAGGCATCATGTCGATGTCGAAATGATCAGTTGATCTCTTCTCCCCGTCTGCGGGAGAAGGTGGCCAAAGGCCGGATGAGGGGCATTCCCGGCTGACCGTTTCTGCACACTCGCCCCTCACCCCAACCCTCTCCCCACATGTGGGGAGAGGGGGCTAGGAAGGAGGCCGCCTTGGCCGAAGTCTATATCCATAACGGCCCGCTGGTGATCGGCGCGGGACTGGCCGGCCTGAGCGTCGCGCTCAACACCGCGCCTCACAAAACGCTCGTCCTTGCCCCTGTGGCGCTGGGTGTCGCCTGTTCGTCGGCCTGGGCGCAGGGCGGGATCGCCGCGGCGCTTTCCCCCGATGATTCCCCGAAAGCCCACGCCGAGGATACCATCAATGCCGGCGCCGGGATTGTCGATGAACTGGCGGCCAAGACCCTGACTGAAGCTGGCCCGCAAACCGTTCAGCGGCTAAAAGCAATGGGCGCGCCTTTCGATCATAAACCGGACGGTTCCTTCGTGCTTAATCGCGAAGCCGCGCACGGACTGGCCCGCGTGGCGCGCGTCGGCGGCGATCTCGCCGGCAAAGCCATTCTCGAAGCCGTTGTTCACCAGGCGCTCAATGCCCCAAACATTGAAATCTGGGAGCGCGCCCATGCCCTCGGCCTGATCAAATCAGAAAACGGCGCGGTCATCGGCGCGCTGATTCAACATGCCGACACGCTGGTCGAGGTATTCGCACCGGTCGTTATCCTGGCCAGCGGCGGCTCGGGCGGGCTGTTCGCCGTCACCACCAATCCGGCCAATCTGCGCGGCGAAGGCATGGCCATGGCGGCTCTGGCGGGCGCCGAAATCGCCGATCCGGAATTTGTCCAGTTCCACCCGACAGCATTGAAATTCGGCCTCGATCCCGCGCCGCTCGCTACCGAAGCCCTGCGCGGCGAAGGCGCTACCCTGATCGACAAAAACGGCCACCGCTTTGTCTTCGGCGACCACCCCGATGGCGAACTGGCCCCACGCGATATCGTCGCCCGCGCCGTCCACAAGGCGGACCAAGACGGCGGGGCCTTCCTAGATGCGCGCACGGCGATCGGCGAACACTTCCCGGCCGAGTTCCCCACGGTCTTCGCCTCGTGCATGAGCCAGGGCGTCGATCCGCGCACCATGCCCATGCCGGTGGCACCCGCCGCCCACTATCATATGGGCGGCATCAGGACCGATATCTTCGGCCAGACGACGCTTCTGGGCCTTTATGCCGTGGGAGAGTGCGCCTGTACCGGCGTTCACGGCGCCAACCGCCTGGCTTCCAACAGCCTGTTAGAGGCCGCCGCCTTCGGTGAACGCGTTGGCAAGGCCGCCACCGCCAGTCTGAACGGCAACTTCACACCGGAAACCGCCACCGCCGCTCGCCCTGCCCTGCCCCCCAGCCTCGGCGAAAACGACCTGAGCGCCTTACGCGACGCCATGGCCCGCGAGGCCGGCGTGGTCCGCGATGAAACCGGCCTGACCTGCCTGCTGGACCTGATTACCGGCCTCGATGCGCGTTATCCGGGCGCGCTCGCCCTGGTCAGCGCGCGCCTGATCGCAACTTGCGCCTTGCATCGGCGCGAGAGTCGCGGTTCTCATTACCGCAGCGACTATCCGCAAAGCGATGCGGCCGGTGCGCGGACCTTCACAAACTGGGCCAAAGTCCAGACCGAAACATATGGGGAGTTGAGTACATGTACCTCACCGGATTGCCTGACCTCCTGATCGAACCGATCATCCGCGACGCCCTGAAAGAAGATCTGGGGCTGGCCGGGGACGTGACGGCCTCGGCGGTCGTGCCGCCCAAGGCGCGCTTCAAGGCCGAGTTCCGCGCCCGCGGCACGGGCATTTCCGCCGGCATCGATTGCGCCCGGATCGCCATGAGCCTGATGGATCCGCAAATCCGCTTTGAAACCCTGCTGCCCGATGGCAGTCCGGTGAAAAAAGGCGATGTCATTGCGCGCATCGAGGGCAATGCCCGTGCCATACTGGCCGCCGAACGCGTGGCGCTCAATCTTTTGTGCCACCTTTCCGGCGTCGCTTCCCTGACGGCGGATTATGTCGGCGCGATCGAGGGCCTGAAAAGCAAGATCGTCTGCACCCGCAAAACCCTGCCTTCCTTACGCGCCCTGCAAAAACATGCCGTCAAGTGCGGTGGCGGCTATAGTCACCGCTACGGTCTCGATGACGCCATCCTGATCAAGGATAACCATATCGCTATCTGCGGCGGGGTGGGACCTGCCATGGAACGCGCCAAGGCCGGGGTGGGTCACACCATGAAGATCGAAATCGAGGTGGACAGCATCGCCCAGCTCAAACAGGCCCTGCCCTACGGCCCCGATGTGCTGCTGCTCGATAATTTCTCATTGGATATGTATGCAGAGGCCGTGAAACTGGCCGGCGGCAAGGCGATCCTGGAAGCCTCCGGCGGGGTTAATATGGAAACGGTGCGAAAAATCGCCGAAACCGGCGTGGATGTCATCTCGGTCGGTGCACTCACCCATTCTGCGCCGAACTTCGATATTGGTCTGGACGCTGTATAAGGTCAGCCGTATTCGCGTTTCAGCCGGCCCACGATCTTGTCCGAAATAACGACCGCCGGCCCGGCAATCAGAAACAGCACGACAATGCCGGTAATGCCGCTGATGAGTTCGTGCCGCGTTAGCGCCGGATCAAGAAACGGATACGGCATCTCATGCACAAAGACCCAGCGGACATAGACGAAAACGAGATAAACCGCCGGCGGCGCCAGCCACCACAGCAGGGTTTTGAAACGCGCCTTGCCGTTGGCGCTGACCAGCCACCACGCCGCCATCAGGCCTGGCGTGACATAGTGCAGGATCACGTCGCAAATTAGGAACAATCCCTTCGGCGACCATAACGGCGCGAGGATAAAATGATAGACGATCCCCACCACCAGCATCAATGTGGTGATCGCGCCGCCTGTGCTTCGCCTGCGGAAATAAGGCAGCGCCTTTGCCGGCAATAGCTGTCCCGCATGGCTGATCACCGCGGCGATATTGGACAGGATCGTGAAAAACGAAAAATAGAACAGGACCGAAAGCCAGAAACTGCGCCCCGCCGCCATCGAAGCCGGAATGGTCAGGCTGAATTGCAGTAAAAGCCCGGTCAGGCCAGCCAGCAACCCGCCGCCCGCGATGATCCGCGCCAGTGTCTTCATGCCCCACCTCCGATATCGCGGAGCCTAGCGTTTTTTTCGGCGTTTAGATACCGCCCTTTACGAAGGAAAGCCTGGATACCCGCTGACTGAGCGGTTTATCGATCAGGGCGTCGAAAAGGAAAGCCACGATAATCGCCGCCACGACACCCGCGCCCCACAGGCACCATTGCACAGGTGTGCTCAGTCCGAAATGCGCGATCAGTTTCGGACTGAGGCCGAACCAAACCGCGCCGACCAGCGAATGGGTCAGGAACAGGGCGAAGGACGCCCGGCCCATGCGGTGGGTGACGATGTTTTCATGAAAGGTCACCCCGCCCGAAACCACCAGGACAACACCTAGCAGGACAAGGATCAGACTGTCGATCACAGCGTTTCGCGGCACCAGACTGAGGCCGCTGATAGCAACAAATGCGCCGGCGATGCTCAGCCAGAAAACCGGTTTCGATACCCGCAGGCCCGTCGTCATGCGCTCGATCAGGTTTCCCAGCAGGAACAGCGGAATGGCGCGCAACAGCCCCCAGGCAAAAGGCAGATCGACCAGGGCATGGTGGGCGAGACTCAGCGCCAGGCCATGTCCGGCCAGCAAGACAACCACCGACAAACCGATCATCACCGGCAGGGAGCGTTTGTAGATATAGGGAATATAGAGGCTGAACAGGCCGTAACAGACAAGCAGGACCGACAGGGTCCAGGTTGGCGTATTCCACGATTCCGTGTGCATCATGCCCCAGCCGTGGACGAGAAAAGCCTGGGCAAAGAAATCCGGCACACCATATTTTTCGGCATGATTGGGCGCGAAACCGGCCGCCACCGACGCCGCGACAAACGCGCCGAACGCCAGCAGCACAAGGATATGCGACGGCCACAGACGGGCGAACCGGCGCAGAAAGAAGTGCGTGCGGCGCATATGCGAGGTTACCAGCCGCTGGCCATAGGCGCGTGACAGGATATAGCCGGAGAGGAACAGGAAAAAATCCGTCGCCAGCCAGCCTTGTTTAAAGATCGGAAACAGGGTGGCGAAATCGACCGGCGCGGTGCTGCCATAATGGAACAGCAAAATGAAGCTGGCCGCCATGAAGCGCAGCACATCGAGGCTGGCACCGCCGGCCCTGGGCTGGGCGTCAGGCGCATGATGGCTGCGCGGAATAGCGAAAGAGAAGGGCTTCACCCCTCCCCTTTAACATTCAACGGTTAAAATTAGGTCTTCGCCGGGGTAACGGGCTTTGGGACTTCGCGCTTGATGCCGGCCTTCTCACCCGGCTTCATGAACTTGACCAGAACACGCTGGCCGATCAGGAACGGCGTGTTGTCGGCGGATACCACCACCTCGACCACGCGTTCATCGGAGGCTTCGTTACCGCCATCCGATTTCAGCTTGCGCGCGCCGAAAGTGGCGGCGATACGGATAACCTTGCCGACATAAACCTTGGACGGATCGGCTTCCGGCACGATCTCGGCTTCCTGGCCGATCTTGACATCCGGGATGGAGCTTTCGACGATTTCCGAGCGGATGATATGCGGAATGGCCGGTTCGAGATCGAACATGGTCGAGACATTGAGCGTCGAGGCCCCGGCGCCCGGATTGGCGTAGCGGCGGATGATCTTGCCATCCATCGGCGCACGGATGATGGTCAGGTCCTGCTGGTATTCCGCCTGGGCCAGTTGTGAACGCGCCACCGCGACTCCGGCCTGCTGGGCTTCCAGCGTCGCCTTGGCGCTGTCTATGGCGTCACGCGCCTGATCGAGCTTCTGCTGCGCCACGAAATTGCTGGGCGCCAGTTCTTTCAGGCGGTCATATTCGCGCTGGGCGGTGCGGATGTTGACCTGGGTCAGGGCCAGCGCCGACTGGGCCTGATTGACCGAGGCGCGGGCGTTATTGACGGCCAGCAAGGTATCCTCATCTTCCTGACGGGCGAGAATCTGGCCCTTGGTGACCATATCGCCTTCCTGCACGAAGACCTGATCGACAATGCCGGCGCGGCGGGCCGCCACTTCGATCACCCCGCCCTCGACATCGACCTTGCCGGCGGCGATGGCAGCGTAAGGAGATGGCGGCGCTTTGACTTCCGCCGCCTTGCCGCCGGGCGCACCCGGTTTCTGACAGGCGGAAAGCGAGACACCCGTCAGGGCCAGAAGTCCAAAAGCGATGGCGGTTGAGGCAGCGAATTTACGAGACATTGTATTTCTCTGTTTCAAAATTTAAGCGATGACGGGCGGTTCGGCGACCATGGTGTCGCTGAGAATCTTGCCGTCTTCCATATGAATGACACGATCTGCATAGGCTTCGAGGCGCGGGTCGTGGGTCACGACGACGACCGCCGCCCCGCGCTCCTTGGCCGCCTGGTGCAGCAGCTTGATGACCACCTGACCGCTGACCGAATCGAGCGCCGAGGTCGGCTCGTCGGCGAAGATCAGTTGCGGCATCTTGGACAGGGCGCGGGCGATGGCGACGCGCTGCTTTTCCCCACCGGAAAGCTCCGCCGGTTTTTGCTTGAGGCGGTGGTTGAGGCCGACCGAACCCAGCACCTCCACGGCCCGGCGATGGGCTTCGCCATGCGAAACTTTCTGGTATTTCAGCACCTGCTCGACCTGCTCGGTGGCGTTCAGCGCCGGGAACAGGTTGAAGCCCTGGAAGATGAAACCGCAGTGATCGAGGCGGAACTTGTCGATCTTGCCGCGCTTTTTCTTCCACAGGTTTTCACCGAGCGCCATGACCTCGCCCTCGTCGGGCTTCATCAGGCCTGACAGCGCCGCGATCAGGGTCGATTTACCGGAACCCGACGGTCCCATGACCATGGTGACCTGGCCGTGGTAGGCAGTGAAATCGACCCCCTTGAGCACGGCCTGCTTCACCTTGCCGATCTTGTAACTCTTGCCGAGTCCCTTGGCGCTGATCGCCAGTTTTCCATTATGATCCGTCATGCCACTCATCTCAGCAGGTCCGCCGGCTGGCTCTTCTTGAGGACGCCGAGCGAGAACAGGCCCGACAGAATGGCGATCAGCATCAGGCCGATGGTGACCGGAATGACGATGAACAGCGGGAAGTCCATCGGCACAGCCGCCGAATGCGCCGCGAAACCGACCAGACCGGTCAGGATGGCGGTCACGGCTAGGCCGGCGACGCCCACCCAGAAACTCAGTTCCATGATGATCAGCCGCAGTGCGCCCATCGAGACACCCAGGGCGCGCAGGCTGGCGAATTCCTTGATATTGGCCATGATGGCGCCTTGCAGTGTCTGCCAGGTGATGACGATGCCGATAAAGATGCCGACCAGAACCGCAAAACCGATCATCATCGAAATGCCGCCTTCCTTGAGCATGGATTTCTGGCTGGCCTTTGAAAGCTGTTCGCGCGTCCAGGCCTTGTACTGGCCATGAGCGATGACGTTCAGTTCATTGGCGACCTTTGCCGCCTTGGTCGGGTCCTTGATCTTGACCACCAGCGGACCGACGCGCGGGCCTTCATCGACGACATAGATCAGCTTGCCGGTCTGGTAGGAAACGAACACCTGCGAATTGAACATGGACGGATAGCCATCCACCGCCGCGCCGACGGTTACGGTACGGCCATTCATCTTGGCCTTGTCCCCCACCTTGACGCCAAGCTTGTTCAGGCTGGAACGATCGAGTACGACCGTAAAGGGCTGTTGCAGCGCCTGGATCACTTCATCGCTGAAATCGGTCGGCAGGGTCACCGCGCCCTTGACCGGATCGACCACCACGACCTGAACGCCGTCGCCCTTGGCGGGCTGTCCGTCCTTGGGGAAGTTCGACCAGAAGGCCCAGCTTCCGTTCAACGGCTGGACTTCAACCACATCCGGATGCTGGTAGATGGTGGGAATGAGGCGGCGCGGCTGGCCGGAATTATTGCCGAACAGGCCCTCGGCCTGCGGCGGCAGGATCATGACCTGGGCCGGCGATTTATCCACCGTGGCGGTGAAGGACTTGGCCATGCCCATGAACATGCCGGACATGGCGAGCACAAGCAGGCCCGCCACGGCCAAGGCGATGACGGCCGCCATATACCGTCGCCATTCATAGATCAGGGTCGATAGAGCTAGGGACATATTACCACTTTTAGGTGCGCAATGCACGATAGGGGCAACATCTATAAGTTTTTCATAAAGGTCTAATTAAATCGGCGTAACATAGGTTACGGATGTGACCTGTTGTGTTTATACCCGCGCCCTTGGAATTGTCCGTTTCCCGGCGCGCCAAAGGTTTCAGAGATCCTTGCCGGCGGCGATGAAATAGGCAATGCCCGTCCACAATGAAATGATCGCCGCGATCCACACCAATGCGTAACCGGCCGTCAGCACCGCGCCGGACCCATTCGGTTCCAGACCAAAGGCCGACCAGGCATCGGCGAACAGGAGCACCCCCAGCGCGATAAGCTGGATGGTGGTCTTGATCTTGCCGAGGAAGCTGACCGGCACCTTAACGCCTTTCGCCGCCGCCGTTTCACGCAGGGCGCTGACGGCGAATTCGCGGAACAGGATGAAAGCCGCCGGCAAAGCAAACCACGGATCGCCGGAATGGATGGCGAAGACACCGAGAATGGTGCCGCACACCAGAATCTTGTCGGCGATCGGGTCGAGAATGGCGCCCAGCTGGCTTTCGGCATGCAGCTTGCGCGCCAGTATGCCATCGAACAGATCGGTCAGTGCGGCAATGATAAAAACATAGACGCTCCAGCGCTGCATACCGAACAGCATGTCCGCCTGTGCGATCAGGAAGGGTATACCGCCCGCCATGCCGGCCAGCAGGACGAAGATCACCACGCCGAACACCAGGCGGACGCCCGTCAGGAGATTGGGGATCGGATTGACTTTTTCGCCGGTCATGCTGGTTTCTGCCTTGGGAATGCGTCGTTTCCGCGCATACTAGACAAGAAAGAGGACGCGCCAAAGCCTTTTATCGGCTCCAGCGCGCTTTATAACCTATTGCATCCGCAGCGAATCCACGATCGCGCCCGAGTCCGTGGTCAGTTTCAGGGTATAGGCACCCGCGTTGACCAGGGTCGGCGTCTCGACGGTCCCTTCCTGCCAGACGCCCTTTTCTCCGGCGGGCAAGCCAAGCGCCATATCGGCGGCGATAATGCCACTTTCGTCAGTCAGGGTCAGGCGGCCGGTTAAGGCTTCCTGATAGCGGAACGTGAAGCTGTGCTTCGCCGCCGCGCCGTAACTGGCCGGCCAGGTCAGGCTGCCTCCGGCCTGCACCTCGGCGTAGCCCTGCCCGCCATAGGCTTTCAGGCGGGAGGCCACCGCCGCCTTGTCAAGCACGGCCGTTTCCGCCTCATACAGACCCGCCGTTTTGGACAGGCTGAACACGCCCGGCGCGTAGGGCGACGGCAAGTGGCGGCGCACCAGCACCGGACCTTGCACCGTCACGGTATCGCCCGCGGCGAACCTGCGGATGGCGAAATGCACTGCGCTGCCGCCTTTACCGATCCATTGCGCTTTCAGGTCTGTCCCGGCCCAGCCCGCGGGCGTGGCTTCGCCATCGCGCAAAGGCAGATAGACATCGGAATCGACGCGGGTGCGGAACGTGCCTGTGGTCCAGTCACTATCAAGCAGGTCCATCGGCAGGTGGCTCCAGGTCAGATTATCCAGGCCGACCGCATCGCCATTATCGAGAAAGCTGTGCGCCTCTTTCCCCTCGATCAGGTCCGTGCCGTCGCCGGCATAGGGCGTCCCTTTCCCCGCCTTGCGGATGGCGATGGCGGAAATGACGGCCTGTCCGGCGGCGACACGCGGGAAGTTGATAACGATCCGGCCATTGACCGCAGCCGCCCTGACAACCTTTTTCAGGGCATGCCCGAAACCGGCTTCCCTGTAGATATCGATATCGGTCAGCGCCGTCCGGCCGTTGACCGCCATATCGAACAGACGCCAGCCGGTGGCATCGATGCCGGTGCGGCCATACCATGGTTCAGCGAAGTAAAGCTCTATCTCGTAATCGCCTTTCGGCGCGGCGAAGCTGTAGGTCAGGCGCTCACGGCCGAAACGATAGGTCTTGAACAGGCCCTGCTCGGACGTGCCTTCGACGGCATCGTACTGGACACGCCGGCTGCCCAGCGCCGGATCGAGATCGGGATAATCATCGGCCCAGCTTGTCCAGCCCCACCGGACGCTATCGGTCAGGTGACGATCGCCCAGCCACAACTGGCCGTCGGCATCGGTATAGTCCGAACCGCCGGCATTGACGCGATAAAGATAGCCCGCGCCCGCCACGCCTTTGGTAATATCGCTCCGGTCGGTGACCAGAGCCGCCAGGTCCGGGGCGGGTGGCAGATTATTGAGGGTCACCACATCACGCGCCACGGCTTTGGTATTCTTTGGGCCGCCCGTCAGGCAGGTCGCCGACAGGGCATTATAACGAATATCGGCATCATCCCAGACGAAGGGTTTGCCATCGGCGGGCCTGTCCTTCGCGCCCAGCGATATCCGGCCGGTGACATCGTTGAACAACTCAACGCGATCGCAATTGGAATAGACCTCGATACCCGACTTGATCCCCGGTTCCGTCCAGCGGTCCGGCCAGGTGTGCGACACGATGTAGACCACCGGCGTCTGTGTGGCCGGTATGCCGCGGGCGCGTAGCAGGTAATAGGCATCGAGCGGTTCGCCCCACAGGGTCATCAGCCCCTTGTTGTTGGCGGGACCGACATGCTCCAGCGGACGGATGCCGTCGAAAATCTGCGTGCCGTCAACACGCATCGGCCGGCCGGGATTTTCGTGGGTATTGAGCAGCCAGACAAAATCGCCGACCACCTGATCGCCGACCGAACGCGCCAGCCGTGACTTGGTTTCGATGATCTGGCTCATCGTGCTTTCATCATAAACGCCGGTTGCCGGATAGGGACGTTCCGAATGCCGGCCCAACGAACGCCACGCGCCGTATTCGCCGACCAGACCTTGCTTCTTCAGTTCCTCGCCGTATTTTTCCGGATCACCGCCATAGGTGCCGGACCAGTTCTGCGGCACATTCCAGTCCGATCCCTTGCCGCCGTTGCAGGTGACGATCAGGCGCTGGACCGAGGCGGTGGGGTCGAGATCGCGGATCACCGCCATGGCCTCGGCGACGAAATCCTCCGGCAGGAGGCTTTCGTTTTGCAGTCCCCACAGGAAATTGGCCGGATTGTTGCGGCGTTCGCGCACCCAGTCCGTCAGCAGCTTGAGGAAATTGGCGCGGAAGGCCGGAGTGTCATTCCAGTTATGGGCGCTGAACTGCGGCCACCACATCAGGCCTTCCTGTTCGAGGATCGCCTGGTAGCGCAGGTTATGCGGATAATGGGCATCGCGGAAAGCGTTGAAGCCACCGGCCTTGGCCTGCTCGACGCGCGCCCTGATCTCTTCCGGTGAAAAGGCATGCGAACCACCCAGCAAGTGTTCATATTCGGCGATGCCATGGAGAAAAACCGACCGGCCATTGACCACCAGTTGCCGCGTACCATCCGGGTTTGCGATGATTTCAAGATAGCGGAGGCCGTAGGGCGTCTCGGCTTCATCGATCACCTGGCCGTTTTCGATCAGGCGGGCGCGCAAGGTATAGAGATAGGGCGTTTCCGGCGACCACAGGCGCGGATGGGCGAAAGCCGGGAAAACCTGATCGATGCGCGCCTTTTCACCAGCGGCCAGTTCACTGTTGCGCATCACTGTGGCAACGACCTGGCCATCCCTGTCCACCAGTTCATCAACCAGTTGGAAAGTACGCGCCCGGCCTGACAGGTTTTCCAGTTCGCTGCGGACAGTGAGCGTGGCGCTGCCGTTGGAGATCGTGTCCTTCGTGCCCCAGGCATAGAGACCGAAGGGCTGCACGCGCAGGGCCGATTTGACGATGACATGCACCGGCCGGAATATGCCGAAGGGCTGCGAACCCTCGGCGAAACCGTTCATCGGGCTGTCATCGCCGGGCGCCCACGGCAGGTCCCTGATTCCCGCCGGATTATCGACGCGCACCGCCAGCAGGTTCCGGCCTTTCCGCACGGCTTCGGTGACATCGAGGGTAAAACTGGTCAGGCCGCCGCCATGCCGGCCGACCGGCTGGCCATTGAGCCAGACGGCAGCATAGGCATTGACGCCCTCAAACATCAGGAAGACACGCTCGTCCGGCCCGTGTGCGGGAATATCGATCGCCTTGCGATACCAAGCCGTGCCGTGACGGCTGCCATTGACCACCTGACGGGCATAGGCATAACCCTGCCAGTTATGCGGCACCGATACGGACGCCCAGTTCGTGTCTGCGAAGGCCGGCGTCTGATAGGCCCCGTCCGAACCGGCCTCGCCCGTCTCGAACAGCGCCGAACGCCACGGCCCGGTGATCTCATGATCGGAGGCCGCCGCCGGAAAGGCCGCGAACAGCAGAAGGATAAACAGACGCGCAAACAGGCGAGACACCGACATAGGCCGTGGTCCTTTCAACAGATTGCCCGTTTAGCAGAAATGCGGCGCGGATACATGCCCGCGCCGTCATCTTTTGGTGTTCTACCAGTTCCACATGGTCCCGTCCTGCAAACGCGCGACGGGAAGCTGCATGGGCTGGTAAGGGTATTTCGCCGCCAGGCTCTCGTCGATATCGACGCCATGGCCCGGCGTGTCGCCGACCTTGAGATAACCGTCGGCGAAGCTGTAATCATGCGGGAAGACTGCATCCGTTTCCGGCGTGTGGCGCATATATTCCTGAATGCCGAAATTGGGCACCCAGGTATCGAAATGCAGGGCCGCGCCCATGCACACCGGCGACAGGTCGGTGGCGCCGTGCGAACCGGTGCGCACCTGATACATAGACGCCAGGTCGGCAATGCGCCTCAGGTGGGTGATGCCGCCGGCATGGACGACCGTGGTGCGGATATAGTCTATAAGCTGGTTCTGGATCAGGTCCTTGCAGTCCCAGATGGTATTGAAAATCTCACCCACGGCCAGAGGCGTCGTGGTGTGTTGGCGGATCAGTCTGAAGGCCTCCTGGTTTTCGGCGGGAGTCGCATCCTCCATCCAGAACAGGCGGTAAGGCTCCAGGTCCTTGCCGAGACGCCCGGCCTCGATCGGCGTCAGGCGGTGATGGACATCGTGCAGCAACTCGACGCCGAAGCCGTGGACATCGCGCAGCTTCTCGAACAGTTTCGGCACGAAATTCAGATAGGAACTGGTGTTCCACAGGGTTTCGGTCGGCAGGGTGCCGTCGGCGGGTTCGTAATACATATCGCCGCGGCCGACGCCGTAAGCCCCCTTGACGCCGGGAATGCCCGATTGCGCGCGGATCGCCTTGTAGCCCAGGCTCATATAGCGCCCGACCTCATCGACCGTATGCTCGATATCGGAACCGTTGGCGTGGCCGTAGACCAGCACGCCATCGCGCGAGCGGCCACCGAGCAATTGATAAAGCGGCATCCCCGCCAGTTTGGCCTTGATGTCCCACAGGGCGGTATCGACCGCCGCGATCGCCGACATGGTGACCGGCCCGCGCCGCCAATAGGCGCCACGATAAAGGAACTGCCAGATATCCTCGATACGCTGGGCATCCTTGCCGATCAGATTGGGGATGACGTGATCCTCAAGATAGGACACGACCGAAAGCTCGCGGCCATTGAGGGTGGCGTCGCCGATGCCGTACACGCCCTGGTCGGTTTCGATCTTCAGGGTGACGAAGTTGCGCCCCGGTGAAGTGACGATAACGCGCGCCGCGCGAATAATCGCAGCACTGGCATGCACCTGCGTGCCGGTAATTTTATTCAATTGCATGGATACTGACTTAAGTCTGACAAAGTTATCAGACCAATATACACGGCACCCGACAGCGAAACAAGCCGCAATTCAGGCCACGGGCCACTTTTGTACGCCGCCACCCCAATCGTCAGCCGATTATCGGCCAAGCCCCGCTTGTCCGCGCAGTCGCGCCGTCTCGTTACGCACGCGGTTGATGGCGTCGGTTTCGGTGACGATCAGCAGGTTTTCAATCACCCGTCCGAGGTGATCGCGCATGGCGTTGCGCGCCGCGTCGGGATTGCGCGCCATGATGGCGTCTACGATGGCGCGGTGGTCGTCGATCTGCGGCTTGACCCCGGCCGAGCGCGACCGGCGCAGCATTTCCATGGTCAGTGGCGAACGTTCACGCACTTCCCACAAGGTTTTGACCACCAGCAACAGGGCGTCATTATGCGTGGCGCCGGCGATGCCAAGGTGGAAGTCGCGGTCCGCCGCCTCATCGTGCGTCAGGGTTTCGCCTTCGTTGTTCTCGTCGATCATCCGGCTGAGAATCTGTTCCAGTTCGGCGATTTCCTCATCCGTGGCCATGCTGGCCGCAATGGCCGCCGTCTCGCCTTCGACCACGCGCCGCGCCGCCGTCAGTTCAAACGCGCCGATATCCAGTTCGCTGGTGGCCAGACCATCCGCCGGCGGGGCCGTGACATAGACCCCCGACCCGCGCCGTGCCGCCACCAATCCGAGAATTTCCATGCCGATCATGGCCTCGCGGATCGTCAGGCGGCTGACCTGGAAGCGCTCAACCAGAACCCGTTCCGGCGGCAGGCGGTCGCCCTCACGGAAGCGCCCCTCGGCGATATCCGCCTGCAAGGCCGCGATAATATTCTGATAGAGCTTCTGATTATCCGCCGCCATTGCGTTCCTGTCATCCGTCGCCAGTCGTCCCGACTCCGTAAATATATCAGACCTCCCCATCAGTCCAATTCATTTCGCAACCGATTGCCGCAGATGGGCATCAGCGAAGCGGATATACTGGCTCCAGTCCCAGGCGGTGATCCCGTGTACGCCGGTCCGGTTGTGAAAACCGATTGTGGTGTGGACCGGCGTATCGGGCGGCGGCATGTCGGCCACTCCCAGCCCGCCCGCACCCAGAAGACGGTAGACCGGATCGGCCGCCTTCGCCGCCAGGAACTGGCCCTTCGGATCGCCCCACAGGTCCTCGGTGGCGGCGGCAATATAGACCGGGCGCGGGGCGATCAAGGCGATCAGTTCGTGGGCATCGACCGGCAAATCCTGTTCGCGCGAGGCGAAAGTCCTGAAGCGCGGCGCGAACCAGTAGGTGTTCATCACCCGGATGGATTCACCGAAATTGCGGCGATACAGCTTGGCGCCGCCCTCGCCCGACTCATTGGACACCACCAGGGCGAAGCGCGGATCGCCGGCGCCTGCCCACAGCGCCGCCTTGCCGTAGCGCGAATGGCCGATGACAATGACCCGCTTCGCATCCACCTGTCTGTCGGTCGCCAGATAATCGTAAACCCGGCTCAGGCCCCAGGCCCAGGTGGCGATGGCGCCCCAGTGATCGGGCGCGGAACTTTGCGTGCCGTAATAAGGATGGATGCTTTCAGCGATCATATTATCGCTGTCCGGGTAAAGATCGCCCGGCGCGAAAGTGGCCACGCCGTAACCCGCCGCCAGTATCTGCCGCAGCGGCCATTCCGCCGCGTCCTGGCCGCGTGACGCCGCCGTGGCGTGATGTTTGATAATACCGGGCGACTGGTAATCGGTCAGCCAGGTGGTGGTGATATCGATGGCCGGATCGGGATCGATCGACTGATTACCATGGAAGTTGAGGCCGACAAAGACCGGCGCGGCCTTCACGCCATTGGGCAGATAGAGCAGAACGCGCATCTGCGGCCCCTGATCCTTGCCATCGAGATAAATCGTGACCTGTTTGCGCGTGGCGAGGCCGTCCAATGCCTTCGGATCGTTGTCGGTCACCACAAACCGCATATGCTTCGGCGCGGGCGGCGATACGCCGAAGATGTTATCCGCGAACAGTTTGAGCAGTTCCGGGCGGCGTTCCTTCTGCCATATCCCCGCGGACGTGACAGGCCGTCCGTCCTGCATCACCAGCGGGTCCGGCAGGGTGTGGCCGCCCGCCAGCGCCTCGTCGAAATTACCGTCAAGCCCCGCTGTGACGGGTGTGGCCGCCTGAACCGCGCCCGCCAGAAGGCATGCACTCAGAACAAGCGCAAAGAATCGCATGGCCACCTCCGAAAAGGGAAAAAGGCGCACGCCGGATGGCATGCGCCTTCGTCACATTAACTCAGCCTAGTAGGCGTAATGGAAGCCGATTTCAAAGCTGTGATCAAGCTGGTTGGCCAGGGTCGGCAGCAGCGGCGCGCTGTAATCGCCGCTGACATTGGCCACATCGGCACGCGGAGACGGTCCGTAATACTGATGCTGGAAGGCCTTAGTCAGATTGACGGCATCGAACTTGATCGACATCCGGTCATTCAGCTTGTAGGTGGCCGAGAAATCCAGCGATTCCAGCGGATCGACCATCAGAGGCCGCGCGAAGGTATCGCCCGATGTCGTCTGGATATACTTGTCGCGCCAGTTATACGACAGGTGCATCGAGATCGGCCCCTTTTCATAGATGCCGGTCAGGTTGTAGCTGTTTTTCGACAATTGTTCAGCCGCCACATTGTAGAAATGCTGGACGTTGGCCGAGTCGAGGTAAAAGGTCGAAAGCGCGCTGTCGACATAGGTATAGTTGGCCTGAACACCCAGACCCGACCAGAGCCCCGGCAGGAAGTCAAAGAACTGCTGGTAGTTGATCTCATATCCCTTGATGTCGCCGGTGCCGGCATTGCGCGGACGGCTGATCTGATAGGAAACACCGTCGATCTGCTCGGTCACGGCGAACTTCTGGATGAACCCGGTCACGTCCTTCTGGAACAGCGACATGGCGAGCATGTTCGAGCGGCCGAAATAATATTCCAGCGAGGCATCGTACTGATCGGCCTTGACCGGCTCCAGCGCCGGATTGCCGCCGGAGCCGGTGGCGCTGGTCACATTGAGCACCAGGGCGGGCGACAGGTTGCCGAATTCCGGCCGTGAGATCGCCTTGGAATAGGCCAGGCGCAGGAACAGGTCGTCGGTGAACTTGGCGCGGACGTTCAGGCTCGGCAGCACATTGTCATACGGCTTGCCGCCCTTGATCGGCTGGTAAACGCCATTGTCATCCTTTTGGTAGACCGAATTGACGCCATCGGTATGGACAGAGCGCACACCGATATTGCCATCCACCGGCACCGGCAGATTATCGAACGCGAACTGGGCCTCGAGATAGGCGCCCGTCACCTTTTCATTGTAGCTGTAGTAGTTGCTGACCGGATAGGGCTGGTCATCGGGCGAAACCCCGACCAGTATCCGCGTATCGCGCATGTTCTTGAGGATATCATCCTTAACCGTGATCCACTGGTTCAGCGAACTGTCCTCACCGTCGAACAGGTTGTTCGGCGTCGTTTCGGTCACTGCCGACAATGGCACGCTCAGGCCGGAATTCGACGGATTGAAGGAGACGCTGTAGACGTTATTGGTGGCGGTGTGGTCGGAATAATAAAGGCCGCCAAGAACCGCCTTGATCGGGCCGCTATCGAAATCGTAACGGACATCGACCTTGGCGACACTTTCCTTGCCGACCGTGCGCTGACCGAGATCGCTGTAGCTGGCATAGGCGAAATTGGCCGGATCCGTGGCGTCAAAGCCGGTCAGGGCGATATCGGGCTGACTGCCGGACAGATCGATCGTGGCGCCGGGCGCGCGGCCCTGCAGGGTGATAGAGCGGCTGTAGAACGGTCCGGCGCTGCGCTCGACGGACAGTTCGGCGCCCACAGTCAGGTGATCGTGGTGATACTTGCCGCCGAAGGCCGCATTATAATTGTTGTACGGGTTGTCGGAGAAGCCCTGCTGGGTCTGGACAATCGGATTGGTGAAAGTCGCAGTATCGACGATATTGGTGCCCGGCTTGAGGGTGATCGGTCCGGCGACCGCACCGTCGGCGGCGGCGTATTTCACAGTCAGCACCTTGGTCGACGAATGGCCGCCGGAATAGGTCCACAACAGGTCGCTATAGAGGGTCAGGTCGTCGTTGGGCTTCCATTGCAGCGACGAATAAACCGCGCCGCGACGGCGCTCACCCAGTTCATACTGCGCCTTGGCGGTCGCCGGGATCTGGATGGCGTCGGCATTATTGGCGCTGTTAAGTTGGCCGTCGCCATTGAAATCATAGATATCGTTGCGGGTGACATAGGCATTGGTGCCGGTCTGATAACCGCCGGAATCGATCTGCTCATACTGAAAACCCAGGAGGGCGCCGAATTCGCCATGCGAGGTGTTCCAGCGATTGGAGACGATGCCGGAGAGGCGCGGCGTCACATCACCGTGCGTATTGCTATAGTTACCGGCGACCGTGCCGGAAACATGGAAACCCTTGAAATCGAACGGGCGGGCGGCGTGGACATTGATCAGCCCGCCAAGACCGCCTTCGATCTGGTCGGCGGTCGCCGTCTTGTAGACATCGACGCCTGACAGGATATCGGCCGAGAAATCGAGCAGGGTCGCCGAACGGTTGGCGACGGTGAACAGCAGACGGCCGTTCAGGGTGGTCATGACCTGCTTGAGGCCATGGACGACATAGGCATTGCCTTCGCCGCGCGTGTTGCGTGAAATCTGGACGCCGGGAATGCGCTGAAGCGTTTCGGCGATATTGGTATCCGGCAGCTTGCCGATATCCTCGGCGACGATGGAATCGACGATCTGCGACGATTGGCGCTTGATGTCCGTGGCGTTTTGCAGGCTCTTGCGCAGGCCGGTAACGACAACGACGGTATCATCCGCCGGCGCGGCGCCGGCCTCCGTTTCCTGGGCGAAGGCCGGCGCGGCCATCATGACAAGCGCCATGCAAGCGCCCGACGCCATTAAACTGGCTTTGATCGACATGTAAGTAATCCCTTTGTTCCCTGGCCTCTGGTCGCGGCCCTGTGTGCTTGGTTTGGCTTTGGCGCGCGGCGCTGTCTTGATGCAGCGCCGTCTGTTTAGCGATCTACAGTTATCAGACAGGTTTGTCAAATAATTTGTATGATGGGTTATGTATGATATTTAAAGCACTCAGATAAAATCAGAAAGCCTCAAAATCCGCGTTTCCCTGGCCTTAAGGGAAATCCGCGTACGACCGCTGCCGGCACATATCGTCCGGGTTCCGGCGAATGCGCTGCGAATCCGCGCTTCTTTCAGCTTTCCGCCCGTCCAGGCGATATCGATTTCGGCGCCTCCGCGCAGGCGCAGCCCCCTCACCTCGCCGTCCGGCCAGGCGGCCGGCAGAGCCGGCAGCAGGCGAATCGTTTCGCCGCGGCTTTGCACCAGCATTTCGGCGATACCGCGCACCCCACCGAAATTGCCATCGATCTGGAACGGCGGATGGGCGTCGAACATATTGGGATAGGTGCGCTCGGAACTCAGCAGACCGGTCAGGATCTTATGAGCGTGATCCCCCTCATGCAGGTGCGCCCACAGATTGAGCCGCCAGCCAAGCCCCCAGCCGGTCGCCTCGTCGCCGCGCGTTTCCAGCGACAGCCGCGCCGCCTGTGCCAGTTCGGGGGTTTCATCCAGATTGATCTGCTGGCTGGGGAACAGGCCATAGAGATGCGACACATGGCGATGATGGATATCCTGAGCGCTGGCGTCCCAGTCCTGCTGCCATTCCTGAAGTTGCCCCTGCGCGCCGATCTTGTCCGGCGGCAGGCGATCGCGCATGACGGTGATCTCGGCCCGCAAGGCCTTGTCGCGTTTGAGGATTTCAGCAGCGCGCACCGTCTGGCCAAAGAGATCGCGCAGCAACTGATTATCGAGCGTTGGGCCGGCGCACAGTGTGCTGCCACGACCGTGATTATTCTCCGGCGACAGGGAAGGGTTGGTGACCATGAAACCTGTGTTCGGGTCTTTCACCAGCGTATCAAGGAAGAACAGCGATGCCCCCCGCATCAGCGGATAAACGCGCGCCAGGAAGGTTTCATCGCGTTTATAATCGTAATGATCCCACAGATGGGTGCACAACCACGCCCCCCCCGTCGGCCACAATCCGGTCTGCATATGATCGACCGGACCGGAGGCGCGCCACAGGTCGGTATTGTGATGCGCCACCCAGCCGCGCGCGCCATACATCTCCCGCGCCGTACGCGCCCCGGACTGCGCCAGTTCCCCGATCATATTGACCAGCGGCGCGAAGCACTCGCCAAGGTTGGTCACGTCCGCCGGCCAGTAGTTCATCTCGGTATTGATATTGATGGTGTATTTGCTGCCCCAGGGCGGCGTGTTGCTGTCGTTCCATATGCCTTGCAGATTGGCCGGCTGGCTGCCGCGCGACGAAGCAATCAGCAGATAGCGGCCGAACTGAAAATAGAGCGCCGCCAGTGATGGATCATCGCTGTCGGCCACGTGCTCGATCCGGTTGCTGGTCACCTGTGCGGCCCGTTTGCCGGCTGGAAGGTCGAGCGAGACGCGGCTGAACAACGGCGTATAATCGGCCGTGTGCGCGGCCATCAACGCAGCGAAATCCTTGTCTCGCGCCGCCGACAAATGCTTGTGTGTCAAGGCATCCGGATCACCGTTGATATCCGCCGGGCCGCGATAGCTGGTCGCCATGGCCACGCGGACAGTCACCGCCTTCGCACCGCGCACCTCCAGTTGCGGGCCATTGGGGCGAATTGTGCCCTCTTCCGCGCTGACCTGCGCCCGCACCTGAAACCGCAAGGCGCCGGGAATACCGCGATCGGCATTATTGACACCGGACATGACCAGGGTGTCGCCTTCCGGCGCGATGTCAACGCGCAGACCCGAAGACAGGGAAAGATTCAGCGCCAGCAGGCCACCTTCGGCGCGAACCGAAATGATCAGGAGATTGTCAGGATACGAGGCGATGACCTCCCGGACATATCTGACACCATCAGCGATGAAGCTGACCCGGCTGACCGCCGCGCCGATATCCAGTTCGCGCCGGTAATCGCTGGCCGAGGTTTCATCGACATCGCACAGGTCGAGCCACAAATCCCCCACGCACTGATAGGCCATTTCACGCATGGGGACGGACTGCACATGCGCCTCGGCATAGGTTTCCGCCTCGGCGTACTTGCCGTCGAAGATCAGTTTGCGGATGACCGGCAAGGCCTCGCGCGCCGCCGGATTGACATTGCTGTAAGGCCCGCCCGACCAAAGCGTATCCTCGTTCAATTGCAGGCGTTCGCGCTTGATACCACCGAAAACCATGGCGCCCAGCCGGCCATTGCCGACCGGATTGGCTTCCACCCACTGGCTGGCCGGCTTGTCATACCACAGTAAGGACGGTGTTTTTGCCGGACCACGCACAGCTTCGTCCGCCGTCTGCGCGAAGACTGGCGCGACCGAAGCGGCCAGCATGCCGGCCATGCCAGCCTCAATCAGGGTACGTCGGGTCATGGTCATCGGGATTTCCTCGGCATTTGTCGCCCCAATTTCAAGAGGTCTGATGTATTATGTTTATTGACACATCATATCACCGCCAGCAAGTGATCAAATTTATCGGACAGGCTGCGAAAAGGCCTCAAAAATACGGCTGGGACGCGGCCACACATGAAAATGCTTCAACAGCAAGATCCTTGTGGCAACCGATAATCACACAAACAGGTTGCAATCAGCGGGGCAATATCTTAGATTAGTCAGATAGCCTTGACGTGTTGTCAGCTTTCCCCGACTCGTATGGCTCTCAAGGCTCCCCTTCCTGACTTGCCCCCGCTCCGCACGGAACGGGGGCTTTTTGTCACCGGCCATGCTATAATCGCGGTCAAATTGGAAAGGAAAGCGCATGTCCCTGCATATCAAACGTGTTTACGAACCGGCGGAAGCAAAGGACGGACAGCGCATCCTGGTCGATCGCATCTGGCCGCGTGGCCTGACCAAGGAAAAGGCGGCGGTCGATACCTGGCTGAAGACCGTGGCTCCGACAACGGAGCTGCGCAAATGGTTCAATCACGATCCGGCGCTCTGGGCGGAATTTCGCGCCCGCTATGCCCATGAACTGGACGCCAATCCCGAAGCCGTCAAACAGTTGCGCGATCTGACCAGGGCCGGAAAGACCACCCTGCTCTTCGCGGCGCACGACCCGGTGCATAACAACGCCGCCGCCCTCGCCGATTATCTGAACGGCGCTTTGCCTTAGCGAATAAACAGCAGCGCCGGCTTTTCGATCAGCCGCCTGAGTTGCTGGACATAGGATGCCGCGTCGAAACCGTCGATAATCCGGTGATCGAAGGAGGATGACAGGTTCATCAGGGTGCGGATCACCACCTGGCCATCCCTCACCACAGGCCGCTCGACCAGTTTGTTCGGACCGAGGATGGCGACTTCCGGCGCATTGATCACCGGCGTCGCCGCTATGCCGCCAAGCGTGCCGAGACTGGTCAGGGTGAGGGTCGAACCGCTCAGTTCCTCACGGCTGGCTGTGCCGTCGCGCGCCGCTTGAGTGACGCGCGCCAGTTCGCGGGCGCAGCCCCACAGGTCGAGCGTTTCGGCATGACGGACTACCGGCACCACAAGGCCGTTCGACGTCTGGGTGGCGATGCCGATATGAACGGCGTCATAGGCGCGCAGAATACCGGCTTCGTCATCATAACGCGCGTTGACATTGGGAAAATCCGCCCGCAGTTTCACGACCGCCTGCATGAAGAAGGGCAAAAGCGTCAGCTTGGGCTGATCGGCTTTGCGGTTATCGTTCAGTTCCCCGCGCAAGGCTTCCAGTCCGGTCAGGTCGAATTCCTCGACATAGGAAAAGTGCGGGATATTGCGCTTGGCGGCCTGCATCTTCTCGGCGATCTTGCGGCGCAGGCCGACGATACGGATTTCGGTCACGCCATCCGATTTGACGGGCGCGTTTTCCGGTTCAGCATAAGCGTCCAGATCTTCCGGCAGAACGCGGCCTTCCGGCCCCGTGCCAGTCACGGCGGACAGCGGCACGCCCATCTCATCGGCGCGGTGACGCGTGGCCGGCGCCGCCAGGGGCGCAGGCTTTGCCACCGGCTTCGGCTTTTCAGCGGGTTCCGGCGATAGTTCCGGTTTGACAACCGCGCCGGCGGACGCCGCCTCGCCATAGCCCGCCACGTCCAGTTCGACCAGAACCGACCCGACCGGCGCGAAATCACCGGTCTCGCCATGCACGGCCAGAACCGTGCCGGTCACCGGCGAGGTGATTTCCACCGACGCCTTGTCGGTCAGCATATCGACCAGCGGCGCGTCTTCCTGCACCACATCCCCGGCCTTGACATACCAGGCGCCGATTTCGGCCTCGGCCACGCCTTCGCCGACATCGGGCAGACGGAAGAGATAGAGGCCCATAGGTCAGTTCTCCATGGCGGAATTGAGCGCCCTTATGATGCGGGCGGGTCCGGGGAAATAGTCCCATTCAAAGGCGTGCGGATAAGGCGTATCCCAGCCGCAAACCCGGCCGATCGGCGCCTTCAGGTGATAGAAACAGCGTTCCTGTATCAGGGCGGAAAGCTCGCCCCCGAAGCCGCCGAAACGCGAAGCTTCATGGACAATAACACAGCGACCGGTCTTTTTCACCGAGGCCACGATGGTGTCGATATCGAGCGGCACGATCGATCGCAAATCGATCAGTTCAGCGTCGAGGCCGCTTTCCTCAATAGCCGACAGCGCCACATGCACCATGGTGCCGTAGGCGAGCACGGTCACTTCATTGCCCGGCCGGGTGATCGCCGCCCTGCCGAGCGGCACGGTATAATGGCCTTCCGGCACCTCGGCGTCCTTATGGCCGGCCCAGGTCTTCATTGCTTGATCCGGACGGCCCTCGAACGGGCCGTTATAGAGGCGCTTCGGCTCCAGGAAGACCACCGGGTCGTCACATTCGATGGCGGAAATCAGCAGTCCCTTGGCGTCATAGGGATTGGAGGGGATGACCGTTTTCAGCCCGGTAATATGGGCGAAAATAGCTTCCGGCGACTGGCTGTGGGTCTGGCCGCCGAATATACCGCCGCCATAGGGTGAACGCACGGTCAGCGGCGCCCAGAACTCGCCATTGGAACGATAACGCAGGCGCGCGGCTTCGGAAACAAGCTGATCGAAAGCGGGCAGGATATAGTCGGCGAACTGAATCTCCACCACCGGCCGCAAACCGTAAGCCCCCATGCCGATAGCCGCGGCGATGATGCCGCCCTCGCTGATCGGCGCATCGAAGCAGCGCGTCAGGCCATGCTTTTCCTGTAACTTGTCGGTGACGCGGAAGACGCCGCCAAAATAGCCGACATCCTCACCGAAAACCAGGGTATCGGGATCACTGGCGAGGGTGATATCGAGCGCATTATTCAGCGCCTGGATCATGTTCATGCTGGCCATGTTACAATCCCAGCTCCTTGCCCAGTTCTTGGCGCTGCTCGATCACGCGCCAGTCCGGTTCCTTGAAAACACCCTCGAACATCTCAGCCACAGACGGCTTTGACTTGCCGAGCGTGCCCACCGCCTCGCCTTCGCGGACAGCCGCATTGATGGCTTCGGTGAGTTCAGCGGTCAGGGCGTCATGACGCGCCTCGTCCCATTCGCCGATGACGGTCAGATGCGCTTTCAGGCGCAAGATGGGATCGCCCAACGGCCAGTGGACCGGCTCATCGATCGGGCGGTACTTGGTCGGGTCGTCGCTGGTCGAGTGCCCTGCGGCGCGATAGGTGAAAAATTCGATCAGGGTGGAGCCGAGATTGGCGTGGGCGCGTTCGGCGGCCCATTGGGTGGCGGCGCAGACCGCCAGGAAGTCGTTGCCATCGACGCGCAGGCCCGGAATACCGTAGCCGATGGCCTTGGCGGCGAAAGTGGTATCACGCGGATTGGCGATGCCGGCGAAGGTCGAGATCGCCCACTGGTTATTGGTGACGCACAGGATCGCCGGCGCACGGTAGACGCCGGCGAAGGTCAGGGCCTCGTGGAAATCGCCCTCAGCGGTCGTGCCCTCGCCGACATAGCCGAGCGCGATCTTGTCGTCATTCTTGTAGGCCGAGGCCATGGCCCAACCGACGGCATGGCCGAAACGGCTGCCAAGATTGCCCGAAAGCGAATAGAAGCCGTATTCCCGCGCCGAATAGAGCACCGGCAGTTGACGGCCTTTCAGCGGGTCTTTTTCGTTGGAAAATATCTGGTGGACGAGATTGATCAGCGGGTAGTCCCGCGCCATCAGCCAGCCCAGAACACGGTAGGTCGGGAAGCACATATCGCCCTGCCCCAGCATCAGGGATTGCGCCGCGCCAATGGCCTCCTCGCCGGTCGATTTCATATAGAAGCTGGTCTTGCCCTGGCGTTGAAGGCGGAACAGCTTGTCATCGAAGAGGCGCGTCAGCAGCATGGCGCGCAGGCCCTTGCGCAGCACGTCCGTGGAGATATCCGGCGCCCACGGCCCCACGGCACAGTCGTTTTCATCGAGCACGCGCACCAATGAGAACGGCATGTCGCGCATATCGGCTTCGCAGCCCAGCGGTTCCGGCCGGCGTACCGATCCGGCTTCGGGCACGATCAGGCCATCGAAATTGACAGGCTCCCCCGGCCGCGCCTGCGGCTTGGGGATATGGAGCTGGAGACGCTTATCATCCGGCATGTGACCGCACTCCCTGTGTCGGCTTTTTTGTCAGCTTGCCACGGAGAGCAGAGTAAAATCTTCCTTTCTTTGCTGAAAACCGCTCAAAAACGAAATCGTTATCCTGTGGATGGCCCCGAAAGCAGAAAAACTATCCTGCGCGTCATATGGATCGCCTCCAGAAAGGCTTCATCGTGGCTGACCACCAGAAGCGCGCCGTCATAGGCGCGCAAGCCGGCTTCGACCGCCTCGATGGAGTCGATATCGAGATGGTTGGTCGGCTCGTCGAGGATCAGCAGTTCCGGCGGCGCGGACCCGCCCAGAACACAGGCCAGTCCGGCGCGCAACATCTGTCCGCCACTGAGAGTAGACACAGGTTGCAGGGCCGCATCCGCCCGGAACATGAACCGCGCCAGGGCGGCCCGGCAGCTATTTTCATCGGATCGCGGATGCAGGCGGCGAAAATTATCGCGGATCGACAGGGCCGGATCAAGCAGGCTCACCGACTGGTCCAGCAGGGCGTAGCGGTCCGTCACCCGCACCCTGCCCGCCCATGGCTGAATCCTGCCGGTGATCAGCTTAAGCAGGGTTGTCTTGCCGGTGCCGTTTGGTCCGGTGATGGCGACGCGTTCGGGACCGGTCAGGATCAGGGAGAAATCGCGGATAACCGTCCGATCCTGATAACCCGCCGTCACCCCGTCGATCTGCAAAACCGTCCGGCTGGCCGGCAATCCGGTCGGCGACACGAAGACCGACAGGGGCTGAAGAATTTCGATCCGCTCGCGCGCATCGGTCGCCGCTGTCATGGCCTCATGGCGTTGCCGTTCCGCCAGGCGGGCATTGTCACCGCCGGTATTTTCGCTGCGGTTCTTCCGGGCGCCCAGCAGGATATGCGGGGCATCACCCTTCGCGGCCTTTTTCCGCCCTATGCTGTCCTTGCGGGCCTGGCGTTCGGCCGCTATCTGCGCGGCGCGGGCGGCGGTATCCATGCGTTTTTCGGCGTTGGCCAGGTCGGCCTGAGCCGCCGCCAGTTCCAACGTCTTGCAGGCGCGATAATGACTCCAATTGCCGCCGTAACGCGTGGCGCCGAGCGTGGTGAGTTCGACGATGGCGTCCATGCTTTCCAGCAGTTCGCGGTCATGGCTGACGACGATGGCCCCCTTTCGCCAGCCGGAAAGCAGGTCAAACACAGCCTGCCGTCCTTCGCGGTCGAGATTATTGGTCGGTTCATCGAGCAGCAGAAAATCCGGCTCGGAAAAAACCAAAGCCGCCAAACCGGCGCGGGTTCGTTGCCCGCCGGACAGGGCAGTCAGCCGCGTTTCCGGCGTGGCCTCTAGGCCGACACGGGCCAGCGCGGCGGCCATCCGCGCCTCCAGGGACCAGTCGGTGGCCTCGAAATCCGCCATCGTGGCTTCACCGGATTCAGCGCGCTTCAAGATCGCCAAAGCTTCCGTAACGCCAAACAGATCGGCCACGGTCTCCGCCGCATCGGCCTGAACCGTCTGGCGCAGGACACCCAGCGAACCGGTGACGGAAATACACCCCGTCTGGAGCGGCATGGCGCCGGATATCAGGTTAAGCAGGGTCGTCTTGCCTGTGCCGTTACGGCCGACAAGCCCAGTGCGTTCGGCACCGAAGGTCAGGTCAAGATGGGAAAACAGCGTGCGGTCGTCAATCGACCACGACAAGTCGGACAGAATAACAGACATGGATATGGATTTCCTCGGAGGTCAACAAAAGGCGTTTGTCTCTGAGTTTCGAAATCACATGCGTCGGCTTATCCTGTTCGGTGGCTGTCCGGTTGATTTAGGCGGTCAGACCCGGTTTTGCAAGACTGACCTCGATAGAAAGCTCTGCCTCCTGACCGGGTTTGAAGGTCACCACGTCGCCGGCAAGCTTCACCATCCTGCCGCCAAGCCTGACGCTTTTCACCTTCACGCCCTTCGGCAGACGCAGGCTCAACTGCACCTCTTGGGGCCGCCCTTCACCATGAAAATTAACCCGGCCACTGACCTTTTCGCCGCCGCCTTGCAGAACCAGATCGACCTTGCCCCAGCGGGTCGGCGCGCCATCGATGCGGATCGGCCGGCCGGAGGCGAACCAGTCGCGCGGGATGGCCTTGCCAAGATAAAGCGTCTCGCTGTCCGACGCCTCGAACACCAGCATCCAGCGGACCAGCTTCGGGATAGTCAATTGCGCCGGGATGCAATAGAGCGGCAGGTCGCCATTGATGCCCGTCACTTCGCCCGCCACCCAGGTGCCGGGGGTATGCGAATGATAGCGGTGCGAATGCAGGAACAGCAGATATTCCTCGATGCGGCCCGAACGCAGAAGCTGCTGGGCATAGCCGTAGGAGATAAAGCCCAGTTGATTGCGCGAGGTTTCGTTGGCCGGGGCAATGTTGGCCACCACGCCGATACAGGTGCCGCCATGGCCGCGCACGCCGTCGATCACCGTTTGCGCCAGATCGTCCGGCAGGACATCGGCGTGCAGCATTTCGGCATAGACGCGGTGCGCCCAGCCCTGTTCGGTGCGCTGCTTCTTCTCGCGCGCCTCGGCATAGGCTTCGCGGTGGGTCAGTTTCGCGCCCGGCAGAACGGCGACATAGGCCGGGGTCAGGTCCTTGCGGACATTGGCGTGCAGAGTCTTTACCAACTGTGCCTGAAGCTGATCGGCCCGGCGGTTCCAGTCATCCGCCAGCGCCGCCTGATCCGGCGCGATCACCGGCCAGACGCGGGCGATATCGCGCCAGCCACGCACGGCGAAGGCCGAATTGTTCCAGTATGGCTTCCACCACAGGCTCGGATCGGGATGCAGGCAGGCATCGGATTCGCTCCAGCCGTCGATCAGGCCGAAACCGGCGTCATCAGCCGGCTTTTTCAGGCTGAGATCGTGCATCTCCGTCAGGGTGGCGGCGGTATTGGCAATCTTGCCGGCGTGGGCGCGCAGGGTGGCGACATCACCGGTATAGGCGAAATAGCGCGCCAGCAGGCTGAGGGTCAGGCCGAATTGCGGCGTTTCCGGCCCGCGCATATTGATCATGCCATCGGGCGCGGTGAAGTCGTTGAAATAGTTGTCGAGCACCGCCTTCGCCTGATCGAAACGGCCCCATTCGAGATTGGCATAAAGCGATGAGGTCAAGATATCCTGGAAGCCGTCATATTCCGGGCCGAAATAATCACGATCGACCACGCCGTACTTCGGATAGACGCCTTGCGGACGCGTCATCAGTTCCTTGGCGAAGGCATGGCTGACCATATCGCCCAAAGCTGTATCGGGGATCGTTAGAGCGCACTGGTCCTTCACCTCATTCTGCCAGTAGGCGGCGAAATCGAACAGACCTTTGTAGAAATCGGCGGCGGAAGGCTCCATGCGGCGCGGCGGATAAGGCGCATAGGAATAGCCGAAGGCCGTCTTCACCGGCTGGCCGTTATCATACTGGATCGTGCGGTGCCAGGTCTGGACCAGCAGGGCGTCCGGCGCTTTGACATCGGCGAAGACCAATAGATCATAATAGCGTGTCGGCGACACTTCGATGATCTTGTGAATCGCCGGCAGCCAGCCGCCGAGCATCCCTTCCCAGCGCTTTTTCGCCATCTCGTCACCCTGCAATTCCGGGAAGGCGTGTTCCGGGCGATAACCGCGGGTGCGGCCATTGGGGAAGACCGGCATGGTATCGCCCTGCTGGCGCGTGCCGACAAAATTGGTCCAGGCCATGCGTGTATAGAGGCCCTCCGGCGTGAAATTCCAGCCTGCCGGCGGCGCGGCCCGGCGCACCTCTTCCGGGTCGGGGTCCCCGCCACCAGCCAGCAGCTTGTCGGCCAGCAGATCGGCATCCGCCAGGCAGATGTCTTTCAGCGCCAGGCCGAGATAGGAGGGCTTGATATCGTCGAAACAGGCTTCCGGCCGCTTGGTCAAAACCAATGCCCGGTCGCCGTTTACAAACGTGATGACGCCATCGCGCCTGGTTTGATCTTCATAAACCGTCCAACCGTCGAACGCCGCCAGTTTCGCATAGTTCGTCACCGGCGCATCGCCCGCCGATATGAATTTCGGCCCGGCCGGCGCCGATCCGGCGAAGGCGGGCGCGGCCACAGCGGCGACTGTGGATCCCATGAGAAAGGCACGGCGGTCAAAACGAACGGACATTGGAAGGCTCCTTGGCGTCAAAAAAATGGCGCCGCCGGCCTTCACCGACGACGCCCTGGGGTACGCTTACACAGTCACATGCCTAGAAGGCGGACGAGATGCCGATGAAGAACATCCGGCCCAGCGGATCGTAGGTGCTGGGGAAGGTGTTACCGTTGCCGTTCTCGAAGAGCAGGCCGCCCATGATGGCAGGCGGGTCCTTGTCGAACAGGTTGTTGATACCGGCGCGAAGAACGAGACCATGCGGCAGGTCCTTTGTCGCCGCCAGGTCGAAGTAGTTGTAGGCTTCGATCTTGGCGTTGAGCGTTGACTTGGTGCCGGTCAGGTACTGATCGTCGCTGTTGGTCGCCAGGTCGGTTTCACCGAAGTAACGCCAGTTGAGCGAGATCGAGGACGGCGCCCAGGCCGAGGCCCAGCCGGGGGTCCAGGTGGTGCGCAGGTTGTGGCGCCACTTGGGCGAAGGCTGGCCGCAGGTGCCGCCAAAATAACCGGTGCAGTCATAGGAGCCGAGACCCGGCAGGACTTCCGTTTCCAGCGAATTCAGCAGGGTGCCGACGAAGGAGAAGTTCAGGTTGCCGAACTGGGTATCGAGCGCGTACGAACCGGTGAAGTCGACGCCGGTCGTTTCGAGGTAGCCGGTGTTGACATTGGTGGAAACGATATAACCGCCGCTCGTATCGCTGCCATAAAGAGCGCCATTGCGTTCATTACGGTGGATAAGACCGCAGTAGAACGAGTCACCCGTGGCGATACACTGGGAAAGCGCCGTCTGGGCCTGCACCGAGCCGATATAACCGTCGATATGGATTTTGAAATAGTCGACGCTGAGGGCGAGACTGCGGACAGCGCGCGGCGTGAAGACCAGACCGAAGGTGGTGGTCTTGGCCGTTTCCGGGTCAAGATCCGGATTTCCACCGCCCAGGGCGGTGCCGACATCCGCCGGCGTATCCGGGATGCCGGTAGCCAGTTGCGATGCCGTAGCGCCGGTCAGGGCGCACTTCTCGGCACCGGAAGCGCCAAGTTTGGAAATCTGGCTCCTGGAACACGGATCGATCAGGGCCACGTTGCCAACAGCCTGGGACGAAAACAGTTCGTTGATATCGGCGGCACGCATGGCCTTGTTGTAGCTGGCGCGGAACAGGATGTCCGGCGTCGGCGCATAGCGGATTTCGATCTTGGAGGTTTCCGTCTTCTTCGAGTTCCCCTCAGCCTTGGACGAAGACACATCATAATTGGATGTCCGGTAACCCAGAGACGTATTCAGGGAGTAGATCCACGGCTTGTCCGAAACAATCGGAACTTCGATTTCGGTGAAGAGTTCGTCGACCGAAACCTTGCCATCCGCATTGGAAGCATAGGACAGTTGCGATTCATCCAGCTTCACGTCCAGCGTTTCCTGACGGTGTTCGCCACCGAGGACGATAGCGACGCCATCGTCGGCCCACGGAGACTTGATGCCGTACTTACCGAGATCGCCGCTAACAAAAGCATTGAACACATCGATGGTTTGTTCATTGCGCGTGAAGGTCGGTGCATAAATAAAGGCATAGGCTTCCGCCGAAGGCCCATTGGCGCTGAAGACATCGATCGGCTTACAGCCGTTGGAGTCATCCTTACAGACAATCTGACCGTTCACTTCAACAGCCTGAAGCGCCTGCGCCGCCTTGTCCTGATTGATGTCGTTCTGATAGTTGAACTGACCGATCGTCGTGGCGTGCATGAAATTGGCGTCATAGCTCCAGGCGTCATTGATCGCGCCACGGAAGCCACCGGTGAAACGGTAATTGGTATGACGCATATCGTTACGGCGCGGTGTGCCGGTAACGGCGCGCAAGGCGACCCAGGTGATGGCATCGTCGGTGGATGTCGTAGAACCGCACAGAAGCATCTTCTGCTCGTCGCTCATCAACGGATTATCGCAGTTGACGGTGAAATCTCGGCCCGACCAGATGGCCGAAGGTGCGACCTGACTAATCGAATGGTCGTCCATGAACATGAAGCTGCCATAGGCTTCGACATGTTCATTGACCTTGTAATTGGCGAAAAGACCGGCCTGATAGCGCTCGGAATTGCGCAGGGTGTAATTGTCCGGCGCATAGTTGTAGGCGAATGACGAATCGTTATCGACCCATGTCTTCGAGCCGTCCTTATTATTGGCATAGGCATGCTGGGCGTTTGGTCCGGTCTGGGGCAGGAACCAGCCATAACCGTGCGTGCCCGAACCGCCGCAGCGGAAGGTCGAACCGGCGTCATCGTTGAACTCAAGGGCACAGTTGGAATAGTCACGGGCATCCTGGCGGACGGCTTCCATCTTGCGATAGCCGAAATAGGCCATCACATTGCCCTTGCCATCATCGATATCACCGCCGGCGGCGACGTTGAAGTCGTACTTCTGGCCATCCCAGACGTTTTTCTTGGCGAGCGCTATGCCCTTGGCGGACTGGATGCCGCGCAGGTAATCGTCATCATTGGTATGCTGGTAGATGCTGTACTGGGCATCGACGCGGACGCCCTTCAGCTTCTTGCGCATGATAAAGTTGACGACGCCGGACATGGCGTCCGAACCGTAAACCGACGAGGCGCCGCCGGTCAGAACATCGGTGCGCTCGACGAGGGTCGAGGGGATAAAGTTGAGGTCGACGCCGAGCGTCGGCAGGAAGCGCTGGCCGTCGATCAGGACCAGCGAGCGGTTGCCACCCAGGCTGCGCAGATTAACGCCCGCCGTACCGTCGGAATTGTTCGACTGGTTTTCATTGTTGCCGGCCTCGATCTGCGGCAAGGTCTTCAGGAAGGAATCCACGGCGACAGCGCCCTGGAGCTTGACTTCCTTGGCGTCCACCGTGGTGATCGGCGATGCGCTCTTCAGATTGGGACGGCGGATACGCGTACCGGTAACAACGACCGTGGTAGCCTGCGCTTCATCCGCCTGGCTCGTTTCCTGGGCCGTATCCTGCGCAAAGGCTGGCGTAATGACGCAGGCGGAACCCAGAGCCGCCATGGCGACCCCGGTCATGATCAGCGCTCTCTTGTTTATTTTCATTGTTAAATCCCTTTTTGCAAGCGCCAAACAAATTACCCGTTTGAAGGGCTGCATTCCGCAGAACCGCCGCAATTTGACGCAGGGAAAAAACAATCACCACTTTTACAATACGTCAATTATAAATTATACGATTGTGTCACATAAAGTATACGATATTGTCTGATTTTTGATATGTGAGGCTTTTATGTCATGGTTAAGCGGCGATTTTCACTTTGTGGAATAAAGGAAACCGCTATCATTGCCCCATCAGTCCCCCTTCCCGCCAATGGCGTAACAGCTCCTTTCCTCTTCCCCATTCAGGCGCATCATGATCGCTGTAACCGCTTTTGAGTCCGTCACCCAGGAAGACTTTACCACTCGTATCCGCCCGGCCAACCAACCGGCCCTGCTCAGGGGAATCGTCGGCGAATGGCCGGCGGTCGGTTTGGGGCGCATCTCAGACGAAGCCCTGACCGATTACCTGAAAGCACATGACACCAACGAGCCGGTGGGCGTCTATCTTGGCGCGCCGGAGATCTGCGGCAATTTCTTCTATGGCGCCGATACCCGCAGTGAAAATTTCCGCCATGGCCCGACACCGCTTCCCATGGCGCTTGACCGTATTCTTCAGGAACGCGCCAATGCGAATCCCTGGTCGGTTTATGTGCAATCCGCGCCGCTCCGTAAGCATATGCCGGGCTTCGCCGAAGAAAATCGCCTGGGTCTTCTGCCCGGCATCGAGCCGCGCATCTGGATCGGCAATGAGGCCGTCACCCGCGCCCATTACGATCTCAATTACAATATCGCCTGCGTGGTGGCTGGCCGCCGGCGTTTCTGTCTTTTTCCACCGGAGCAACTGGTCAATCTCTATCCCGGCCCGTTCGACCGCACCATCGGCGGCGTGCCGGTCAGCATGGTGGACGTCGAAAATCCCGATCTGGAACTCTACCCCCGGTTCGCCGAAGCGCAAAAGGCCATGCTGACCGCCGAACTGGAAGCCGGCGACGCCCTCTATATCCCTTACGGCTGGTGGCATCAGGTCCATTCGCTGTCACGTTTCAATGTCCTGGTCAATTACTGGTGGAATGAAACCACTTTGCCCGCCGGCCCCTATGACGCCCTGTTCCACGCCATACTGGCCATCCGCGACATGCCCGAAGACCAGCAGGCTTTGTGGAAGACCCTGTTCGATCATTATGTCTTTACCGGAGGCGGCGATCCGCTGGCTCACCTGAAAGACGGCGACAAGGGGTCGCTCGGCCCATTGACGCCCGAACGGGTCCGGCAGATCAAGGCGTTCCTGCGCAAATCGCTGGAACCGTAAGCGCCGGGGTTTCCCTTCGGTCAAAAATGCGCTAGGCGGCATGTAACCGAGGGAACATCATAAAATGACCAACCACCAAGCCCCGCTCAATTCGCCTTTCAAGGTGCTGATCGCCAGCCTGGCCGGCACGACCATCGAATTCTTCGACTTTTATGTCTACGCCACGGCGGCGGTACTGGTCTTCCCGACCCTGTTCTTCCCGTCCAGCGACCCGACTTCGGCGATGCTGCAATCCTTCGCCACCTTCTCCATCGCCTTCTTCGCCCGGCCTGTCGGCGCCATAGTCTTCGGCCATTTCGGCGATCGCATCGGCCGCAAGGCGACGCTGGTGGCCGCTCTCCTGACCATGGGCATCTCGACCGTGGTGATCGGTCTTTTGCCCGGCTTCAATCAGATCGGCGTCGTTGCACCGCTACTGCTGTCCATCTGCCGTTTCGGACAGGGGTTCGGCCTGGGCGGTGAATGGGGTGGCGCGGTCCTGCTGGCCACCGAAAACGCCCCGGAAGGCAAGCGTTCATGGTACGGCATGTTCCCGCAATTGGGCGCTCCCATCGGCCTGTTTCTCTCCTCCGGCATTTTCTGGGTGCTGCTGCATTTCATCTCTCAAGACGCGCTTCTGAACTGGGGCTGGCGCATCCCCTTTATCTCCTCGATCGTCCTGGTCATGGTCGGGTTGTGGATGCGGCTGTCGATCACCGAAACTCCCGAATTCCAGAAGGCCATAGACAGCGAGGCACGCGTCAAGGTGCCACTGAGCGAAATCTTCCGCCGTCACAAGCGCAGCCTGTTCCTCGGCACCTTCGTCGCCCTGGTCACCTTTGTGCTGTTCTATATCTCTACCGCCTACCTGATGTCGTATAATGTCAAGGTCCGGCACATTCCCTTCCTCGACGCCCTGGCGATCCAGATCTTCAGCTCCATTTCGTTCGGCATCTTCATTCCGCTGTCAGCCTGGCTGGCGGAACGCTTCGGCCGCCGCGAAGTGCTGATCGGCACGACCGTTCTGATCGGCGCCTTTTCCTTCCTGCTGCCGGTCCTGATGGGCGGCAGCGAAGCCGGCATCTTCGTGTTCGCCATCGTCGCCATGGCGCTGATGGGCATGACCTACGCCCCCATCGGCACGGCGCTCGCCGCCCCCTTCCCCACCAGCGTGCGCTATACCGGCGCATCGATGACCTTCAATCTGGCGGGGATTGTCGGCGCATCGCTGGCGCCCTACGCCGCGACCTGGCTGCAGGCGCATTACGGCCTGGCCTATGTCGGTTATTACCTGCTGGCGGCAGCGGTGATCACCCTGCTCTGCATCCTGGCCTCGCGCAAGAACGAGGTCTGAAAAAGCCCCGCGGCGTTTCCGATGCGGGGCCTTTCCTTTAAGCGGTTGTGCCGGCAGCCGCGGCGGTGAACAGCTTGACACCGAACACCGGTCCGGCGGTCTTGCCTTCCTTCGGGTCGAACTTGATCGTCACCTTGGCCTTGCCCTTGGTCAGCTCCAGCGGGATCGGATAATCGACATCGATCCAGGCGCCGGGCTGGCGGCCGGTCAGACGTTCGTGGGCGATCGCCACGCCATCGACCAGAATATCGAAGACGCGGTTGTTTTCCGAACCCCAGTAGGTCGCTTGCAGGATCAGCGGCCCCATTTCCCTGCCGTCGCGCTGGGTCTTCATCTCGAAGGAGAAGAAACCAAGCGTGCGGGCGTCACGGCCCTGACGGCCACGATAAACAACGGGGTATGAGATTTCCGATTGCAGATTGTGGTCGCGTTCGGGCTGCATTTCGCCGAGGTGCATGACATCGACCGAGCGCGCCGCCTCGTCCTTGAGCCGCGCCTGTTCGGCCCGGTAGGCCACCTGCGCCTCCGCCCATTCGGCGTCATTGTACTTGCTGAAATAAACAGCGTTGCGGCGGGTATATTGCGCGTAGAAAGGCTTGAAGGTCATATCGCCCGGACGACCGATGCCGTTTGTCCGATAGACCGCCTGCTCGACCGACACCGGCGTGAAACCGGCAAGCAAATCAGCCCCCACCAGCGCCGGCGCATCGCCTTCCCAATTCTCCTCGGCGCTCCCCAGGTCGGCGGCCATGACCATCGGGCCACGCATGAGGGCCACCACCTTCTCGTCACCGGCGGCGTGCTCGAAACGCAGATCCAGCGGCAGGTCGAGCGTCACCACATCGCCGGCGCGCCACTTGCGGCGGACCAGAGCATAGCCTTTCGATGTGGTCGCCATCGCCGGCTTGCCGTTGACGAGAACTTTCGAGCTTGCGGCCCACCCCGGAATACGCAGGGCGACAGTGAAGGTTCTCGCGCCGGAAAGCTGGCTGACCTTGAAAGCGATATTCCCCTCATAGGGATATTTGGTATTCAGCTCAAAAGCCGCCTTTTGCGCCGTCCAGTTCAATTTCGACGGAATATAGAGATTGACGAACAGGGTATCGTCCTTTTCCCAGTATATCGAATCCCCATGCTTGGAATGGCTTTCGATACCGGAGAGCACACAACACCAGAAATCGCTATCCGGTGAGGAAAATTCGCGCGCCGTACCCGACATCAACGGCATCATGTAGGTGAACATGCCGGTTTCCGGATTCTGATGCGACAAAATGTGATTCAGATGGGCGCGTTCATAATAGTCGAAATAAGACCCTTCCGGCGACCAGCTATAAAGATGCCGCGTCAGTTTCAGCATATTGTAGGTGTTACAGCTTTCGCAGGTCTGCTCGGTAATATGCTGGGCGATGGTGTCCGGCTCGAAGAAATATTCGCGGTCGGCATTGCCGCCGATGGCGAAACTGTGATGCTGGGTCACACGCTGCCAGAAGAAGGCCGCGGCCTTGCCGTCATCGGCCCTGCCGGTCAGTTCATGCAGGCGCGCCAGGCCCACGACCTTCGGTACCTGGGTATTGGCGTGATTATTGGCCAGCTTGTCCTCGCCCGCCTTCATCGGATCGAGCATGCGGCGATCATAGATTTTTTCGGAAAGCGCCAGCCAGCGCGGGTCCTTTGTGCGGCTGTAAAGCTCGGCGAAGCTCTCATTCAGGCCGCCATATTCGCAGTTCAACAGCTTTTGAGTCTGCGCGTCATCAAGTGCGGCGAAGACCTTTTCGATATAACCGCCAAAACCGACGGCCACCGTGATGGCTTTTGTGTTGCCGCAGTATTTATCGGCGTCGAGCAAACCGGCGAACAGCTTGTGCAGGCTATAGAGCGGCGACCAGGCGCCATTGAGGTCGAAACCAGCCGAGCGGATATCGCCCGCCATCACTTCCGGAAAGATTTCCTTGCCATTGACGAGCGAACCGTCCTTTCGCTTGCGCATGATGGCGCCCGTATAGCCGTCACCCTGTGCGGCCTGGACCTTCACCAGTTCGTCGACGATATAGTTGACGCGGTTCAGGCATTCGACATTGCCGGTCTGGGCGTACATCAGGGAGAGCGCGCTGAGATAATGGCCCAGCCCCTCGCCGGCGATCGTATCGGATTCCCAGCCGCCATAGATCTCGCCCTTGACCGGCAGACCGGCAAATTTATGATAGTTATGCAGGAAGCGGTCCGGCGACAGGAACATCAGGTATTTGCTATTGACCTCGACCGCATTCAGGAAAGGCGACGGCAGTAGACGCACATCGCTCATCGGCACCGCCTGCGCCACTGACGGCAGGGTCACGCCCTTGTCCCCCGCACAGGCGGCACCGCCGATTGTCGTCAGAAGCGCACCGCCAGCCACGCCGCGCAGCAGGAAACGGCGGTCCAGGGCGGTCAAATCTGGCAGTATCGGGCGGGTCATTTCATAGCCTCGTTATGTGAATCCGGGAGTTGCGCCATAATGATTATACTGTATACAATTGTCTGGCAATACATATAAATGTGAGGTTACGTTGATGAAACCCCTGCTGCACGCCACCGCCCTTGCCGTCGTCCTGACCTCGCTTAGCGCCCTGCCCGCCCTGGCCGACAGCGCGACGGATCAAAAGTTCGAGTCCATATACAAGGCCGAATGGGACTGGCGCAGCCAGCAGGAGGCGGCCAATGAAGACAGCCCTTCCGGCGAGGTGGCGGCGCATCTGCCGGACGTTTCCGAAAAAGCGCAACAGGCCAAACTGACCCGCTGGCAGGACGTGCTGAAGCAACTCGACGGCATCGACGTGAAGGCGCTCTCGCCTAAGGACGCCGAGGACTATCAGGTCTACCGCTTCCAAATCGAAACCCTGATCGCCGATCAGGAATTCAAGGTCTACCAGCGCCCTCTGAGCGGCGACACGTCCTTCTGGGGCGACCTGGCCGGCATGGCGCGCGGCAGCTTCCACAGCGAAACCGATTACCGCAACTATATCGCGCAGCTCAACGACATGCCGCGCTACTTCAAGGACAATACCGACAATATGCGCGCCGGCCTGAAGCGCGGCTTCACCCTGCCGCAGATCTCGCTGCAGGGCCGTGACGCCACCATCACCAGCGTGACCGACGCCAAGTCGATAGAAGACAATATCTATTACACGCCGTTCAAGTCGCTGCCCGCCACCATTCCCGCCGACAAGCAGGCCGAACTGCGCAAGGCCGCCGCTGACGCCATCACCAGAGCGGTTCTGCCGGCGCACAAGACCCTGTTGAAATTCATGCGCGAGGCATATATCCCCGGCGCCGCCAAGTCGATCGCCGCCTATGACCTGCCCGACGGCAAGGCCTTCTACCAGTCGCAGGTGCGCGAATACGCCACGACCGACATGACGCCGGAGCAGATTCACCAGATCGGCCTCGATGAAGTGGCCAAGATCAAGGCGGAAATGCTGGCCATCAAGGAACAGGTCGGTTTCAAGGGTAATTTGCCCGCCTTCAACGACTTCCTGCGTACCGATCCACAGTTCTATGTCACCACCCCTCAGGCCCTGCTCGACCGCGCCGCCTGGACCGCCAAGGAATTCGACGGCAAGGCCGCGCAATATTTCGGCCGTCTGCCCCGTTCGCGCTTCGGCATCATCCCCGTGCCCGACGATATCGCCCCCTTCTACACCGGTGGCCGCGGCGGCCCCGGCGTCTATCTGGTCAATACCTGGAACCTGCCCGCGCGTCCGCTTTATTCCTTGCCGGCCCTGACCCTGCATGAATCGGCGCCCGGCCACGCTTTCCAGATGCCACTGGCCGCCGAAAATAAAGACCTGCCGCCTTTCCGTCAGTTCACCTACATCTCAGCCTACGGCGAGGGCTGGGCGCTCTATTCCGAACGCCTGGGCGTCGAGATGGGCATGTATCACACACCTTACGAAACTTATGGCATGTTGAGCTACCAGATGTGGCGCGCCTGCCGGTTGGTGGTCGATACAGGCATCCACGCCAAGGGCTGGACGCGCGAACAGGCGCAAAACTACCTGCTGGAAAACACCGCGCTCTCCAGGCATGAAGTGACCACGGAAGTGGATCGCTATATCGCCTGGCCAGGTCAGGCGTTAAGTTATTATCTCGGTGAAATGGCCATCTGGAAGGCTCGTCACAAAGCTGAGGCCGCGCTCGGTGAAAAGTTCGATCTGCGCCAGTTCCATGACGCCGTGCTGCAACTGGGTTCGGTGCCGCTGCCGGTTCTGGAGGCGCGTGTGGACCGCTTTATCGCCGAAGGTGGCAAAGGCCCTTACGCCGACGAGGAATAAACATGAAACACGGACTGCTGGCCATCACCCTGGCCCTGTGTCTGTCGTCCAGCCCCGTGCTGGCGACGGACGCCGACCGCGCCGTCATGGCCAGGGCGGAAATCCCGTCCTTCGATGCCCGCACGATCATGACGCCGCCGGCCTGGCTGAACCTCGATCCGTTTTACCGGAAATATGCCGATGCCGGCGGCATCCCCATCATCGGCTCACAGAATGTACCCGATACCGGCATCCTCGTGGCGCGCGACATCGTGCTCTACATGCTGTCCGAGCGCCCGGATATCCGCGACCAGTTGATCCGCAACGGCGCCCGCATCGGCATCATGGCCATTGACGAAACCACCACGGATATCCCTGAACAGCGCGACTGGAAGAAGCCGGCCATCGATGATCCGCGCTTGTCGAAATGCGATGTGCGTGACTACGCCAAAACCATCGGCCTGCAAAGCGACCGCGATTACTGGGCGCAACGGGCGCGCGGCATGGGCGGCACCTACACCACCGGCGCGGCGGAAAATATCATGGGCGTCCCCGGCACGCGCTATTATGGCGAAAACATCCTCGTCCACGAATTTTCGCATAGTATTTTCGAGGCTATCCGCACCGCTGACCCGGCGCTTGAGGCACGCGTCGAAGCGGCCTACGTCCATTCCAAGGAAAAGCGTCTGTGGCAGGGCGCCTATATGGCTAATACGCTCGATGAATATTGGGCCGAGGGCACGCAATTTTGGTTCAATTCAAACAAGGCCTATATCACCGACACCCTGACTGTGCTGAATGCCGACGATTTCAAGGCGCACGATCCGGAATTCTACGCCATCCTGTCGGAAGTCTACCGCTGGGACCACCGCATCCCGGCCGACGTCTACTACATGCACCCCGCCCGCATGAACAGCGCCCATATCCACCTCGACGATACCGGCAAGGCCAAGGACGACTGTTTCTCCTGAAGCGATCAGAATCCGATCCGGGCCATAGTCTCCGGCTTAACGCGGCTTTCGTCGCGCAGGCGCTCAAGAATGGTTTCCGCATCCGATACTGGCGCATGACGCAACTGACGCGCCACTACGGCGAAATCACCGGGCGTCAGGTTGCGCAATCCCGACAATCCCGCCGGCGCCGGCATGGCGAAAAAGCGCTCAAAGGCGCGCCGCAGACGCTCCGGGCCAAGCGGCTTCAGGTCGAGCTTGAAGACAAAACGGCGCAGGGTGGCCGGATCGAGTTGGTCCGGATGATTGGTCGCGGCCACCACCGGCAACGGATGCCGGTCCAGCCAGGTCAGCATTTCGTTCACCTGACCGACTTCCCATGAAGCCCGCGCCCGCGTGCGGTCGAACAACAGGGACTCCGCCTCGTCAAACAACAGAACGCCTTCCTGCCGCCGCGCCTCTTCAAAAGCCCGGGCGATATTCTGTTCGGTTTCTCCGACCCATTTCGATAACAGATCGGACGCCCGGCGCACCAGTAGCGGCCGGTCGAGCAGTCGCGCCAGGTGATGCGCCAGGGCCGTCTTGCCGGTGCCCGGTGGTCCGGTCAGCAACAGGGAGACATCCAGCGCGCCCGGATCGCGGCCAGACGCCTGAAGGCTGTCAAACAGGGTCTCCAGCGAGCGATCGGCTTCATAAAGGTCCATATCCAGATCGCCAGGCCCTGCCGGCGGCAATTCTCCATCACGCAGGGCGCGCACCAGCGATGTAGCCGCCCGCGCGCCGCAATCCGTTTCGCCCGCCAAACGCGCCGCCCTCACCGCAACGCGCAGAACGCTGGCCGTTTCCGGCGCCTGATCAATCAACCGGCCCATCGCCTCATTCGGCTGACCGCCCTCATCCTTTGCGATCCGTCCGAGAATACGGTGCGCCGCCTGGCGCGGCGGCAGGTCGAGCTTGAGTATAAAACTCATCCGCCGCAGGATGGCGTCATCGATATTGCCGACGGCATTGGTGACCCAGATCACCGGCGCCGCGTTGCTTTCCAGAATCCGGTTGACGAATACCTTGCTGCCTTCCCGCTGCGAAAACCAGTCTCCGCGTGACCGCTGCGCGCCGCCGATCAGATCTTCCATTTCATCGAACAGGAGAACGGCGCCGCTGCGATCGCCCAGCACGCGCTGCGCCAGGAGGAGCGCCAGCACACGGTCGCTCCGCGTTGGTTCTTCTCCGTCTTCGTCGGCTTCGCCGATACCGTGCAACGGGCACCCCGCGGCTGCGGCCAGAACACGCGCCAGTTCCGTCTTGCCGCTGCCCGGCGGGCCGTGGATCAGGATGTTGACGCCATGCGCCCGCTCGCGCGCCGCGCCTTCGAGTAACCGCACCAGAAAACCGGCATCGCGGACATGGGCAAAATCGGACAGGTCAAGGTTCGACACCTGACACCTGCCGGCCAGGGCCTCCGCCAGCGCATCAGCGGCTGGTTGACGATCGAGAACCCGCGCCAATGGCCAGCGGATTTCCACAGGATTGTCATGCCGCGCCCGCACCCCGAACGCAATCAGGCCCAGTTTCAGGACATCGCTGCACCGGACCCGGCGGGCCGCTTCTCCGGCCTCCACCCCCGCCAGTTCACCCAGCACAGCCGGAAAATCACGCATATCGTCCCCAACCACGCCCAGCAGACCGGCCAGACGCGGCAGGCGATCGCAAGCGATCATCAGGGTCAGCAGCCGGGCATCGAACGGCGCAAAATGCAGCAGGCGCCCCAACTCGTCGGCGAAATCAAGCACCTGCGGGCGCGGTTCCTGCGGCTCTGGCGCGCTTTCCAGGCACGTCAGGAAATGCGCCCAGTTCGTTTCCGTCCTGGTCGCCGTTTTCTTCGCGGCCTTCCCTTTGAAGGCCCCCGCCTCTCCCAGCAGCCACGCGTCATTGGTTTCGGCCCACGTCATCAGCCGCTGCGCAGGGTCTGAAGCCGGCGCGATATCGCACGCGATCCGGAGCATCAGGCTCCGGACGATAGAATGTTCAGTCATTGTCTTGTCTTCGTCTGTTTTTCGGCGAGCGCGCGCCCGTGCGCGCATCCCGCGATGTTCCGTTTCAGTTATTCAGAACCAGATGTGGCCCGGGCGTTCCCGCCCCGCCACGGCGCCGGAGCGGCGCTTAGACGAAGGGCAGGATCGCGGCGGGCTTGAGGCCCCGACTGTTATTCGATCCCAGCAATTCATATTCTCCATGTGGCCGCGCATATCGCGGCATGGCCGAAGCTATAGTTAATTCCGCAACAATACACAAGTCACATCAACCCATATGCCACACATTGTTGCCATAAAACAACATCACGATAATGGACCCTCCTATGCGTATCGGGGAAACGCTGACGGTTTGACAAAGCGATTTGGCGCATAGTAAGGGTAATTGTCTGACATTTTGCAGAGACAAAAAATGCCCCTTTTCAATCGCCGTCGTTTCCTAACCACATCCGCAGGTGCCGGTCTGATGCTCCCTACTCTCGCGCAGGCGGCTGACACCGCATCGAAAATTGTCAATCCGCTGGTGCTTCAGCGCGCTGATCCGCAGATTTTCAGGCACGATGACGGCTATTACTACATGATGGCCTCGGTGCCGGAATATGACCGGTTGGCCATCCGCCGCGCCCGCACCCTGGCCGGACTATCAACAGCGGAAGAGGCCGTGGTCTGGCGACGCCCCGAAAGTGGAAAGATGGCCGGCTATATCTGGGCGCCGGAACTGCATCATTTCGATGATCAGTGGCATATCTATTTTGCTGCCGGCAATGGCGATGACAAGTTCCACATCCGCACCTATGTGCTTTCATGCGCGGACGCCAATCCTTTGACCGGTCAGTGGAGCCTGACCGGCCAACTCGAAACGCCATGGGATACCTTTACCCTGGATTCAACGACCTTCGTTCATCGTGGCGTGCGCTATCTGTGTTGGGCGCAACACGAGCCGGGAATCGACACCAACAGCAATCTCTACCTGGCCCCCCTGGCCACGCCGACCACGCTCGCCGCCAAACCCGCCCGCCTGACCGTGCCGACCTATGACTGGGAAACGATCGGCTTCAAGGTCAATGAAGGCCCGGCCATGCTGGCGCGCAACGGCCGGCTGTTCCTGACCTATTCGGCCGCCGCTACCGATTATCATTACTGCATGGGCCTGCTGACCGCGCGTGACGACGCCGACATCATGGACCCGGCGTCGTGGACGAAATCGCCAGAACCGGTATTCAGGAGTTCGCCGGCACACAACGTTTGGGGGCCAGGCCACAACAGCTTCACGGTCGATGAAAATGGCCGCGACATGCTGGTTTATCACGCCCGCGACTATAAGGATATCCAGGGCGATCCCTTATTCGATCCGAACCGCCATACCCGCATTCAGCCCATTAGCTACACGGCGGACGGCGTGCCCGATTTCGGCGAACCTGTGGCGAACGGCCCTCTGGCCTAACGATTCTGAGCACTGTGCAGGAAACGAACGATCTGCACAGTGTCTGTGAATACACGATAGACAGCAATAAATGGCGTATGCCGGATCACCAGTTCGCGCGTTCCCCTGACCTTTCCCAGGCGGCCCATATTAGGCTGCTCTCTCAGGCGGCGGACCTGTCGCTGAATTTCCTCAAGCTGCCTCAAGGCGGCGTGGACATTATCATTGGCGATATAAGCCAATGCCTCATCGCGCCTTTTTTCAGCCGCCGCGGTCCAGCTGACGCGATTCATTCACCGGCCTTGATACGGGCCAGAAAAGATTGCCGCTGGCGTTCCATATTCGCCTCGACCTCTTCCTGAGTGAGCCATAAGGTGTTGGGATCATCCGCTTCGCGCAGCCCCTCCTCGACCTCGGCTATGAACCACGCATCGTATTCGCGCTGCTTCTTCTGCTTGTCGATAAAGTCACGCATGGCCTCGCGCACGATCTGCGAGGCCGGGCGATGGCTCGCCGCCGCTGCGGCCATGAAGGCGTCGCGCAATTCCGGTTCGATCTTCATCGTAAAAACGGCGTCTTTGGACATAGTGGTGGCTCCGCGAAAAGTACTGACAAAATATATACCTTGTCAGCACCTCGCACAAGTCACACCCGGTCGATCGCCTCCTGCGGTTCAGTAAACCATTTCGCGCCGTTTTCTGTCACATACATATGGTCTTCCAGCCGGACGCCAAAGGTATCCGGCACCACGATCATCGGTTCGTTGGAGAAACACATGCCCGGCGCCAGCGGCGTTGTGTCGCCGCGCACCAGGAAGGCCGGCTCGTGGATGCTCAGGCCGATGCCGTGGCCCGTGCGATGCGGCGTGCCCGGCAGATTGTAGTCAGGCCCCAGGCCATGCTTTTCCAGCACGGCGCGCGCGGCATAGTCCACCGCTTCGCAGGGCAGGCCAACCTCGATTCGCGCGAAGGCGGCAGCCTGCGCTTCTTTTTCGATATCCCAGATGCGTTGATATTCCGGTTTGGGCTGGCCGAAAATATAGGTGCGGGTGATGTCTGAGGTATAACCCTGAACATAACAGCCGGTATCGACCAGCACCAGATCGCCCTCCTTCAGGCGCTGCTCACCGGGCAAACCGTGCGGAAAGGCCGTGCCGCGCCCGAACTGGGTGATGACGAAAGAATTGCCCGACGCGCCCAGCCTGCGGTGCGCCGCCTCGATAAAGGTGTTCACTTCCTTCGTGGTGATCCCTTCATAAAGCATCCGCGCCGTCGCCTTGTGGACAAGAATGGTCATGTCCTTGGCCTGCTGCATCAGGGCCAGTTCCGCCGCCGACTTGTACATGCGGCAGCCATTGATGACCGATGACGCTTCCCTGATCTCCAGACCGGTTTCGCGGCCCAGACGGCTGACCATCTCGAACGACATGGCCGGATCGACGGCGATCACCTTTGCACCCCAATCCTTCATCGCCTGGCCAATCAGGGCATGCGGACTTTCATGCTCCTGCCACAGGCGGAATTCAGCGGTGATCTTCATATCGGCTTCGAGCGATCCCAACTCGAAGAACGGGCAGATCATCAGCGGATCCCCGGTGACAGGCAGCAACATCCCGACCAGCCGTTCGGAGGCCCCCCAGGGCACGCCGGCGAAATAGTTGAGGCTGGCCCCGGCCCCAACCAGCAGGGCATCGGCGCCCATGTCGCGCGTCAGCCTGCGCGCCTTCTCGATCCGCGCCAGACGCTCGGCGACGGTAATGGCCGGCGCCTGATGGGCATAGACCGACAGTTTGGCCAGTTCGGCTTCGGGGGTGGATGAACCGATCATGGTGTATTCCTTACTTGAAACGAGACAGATCGAAGGCCGCGGGCGCCTCGCCGCCCTTGATCATGCCGGCGACGATTTCACCGGTGACCGCCGCGAGCGTCAAGCCCAGATGTTGGTGGCCGAAGGCATAATAAAGATTGCGGGCGCGCGCCGACCGGCCGATTGCGGGCAGATAATCCGGCAGAGTCGGCCGTGTGCCGATCCATTCTTTACCCCTACCTTTAAACGGCAGGCCAAGTTCATCGACATGCCGGCGCAGGCGCGCCCACTTGCGCGAATCCGGCGCGGCATCGGCCCGGTTGAACTCCACGAAACTGGCGGCGCGCAGCCCGCTTTCAAAGCCGGTCATGATCATCGAGCGATCCTCGAAGACCACCGGCGGAAAGCCTTCCGGCCAGCCATGATCCGGCGTCTGGATATGATAACCGCGCTCGGCGATCATCGGCACGGTTTCGCCCATGCTTTCCAGCAGAGCCTTGGAACCGATGCCCGCGGCCACCACGACCGCATCCGCCGTCAGAGGTTCGCCCCCCGAAAGCAGGATCACCACACGATCCTCATGCACAACCAGCCGTTCCACGCGTTCGCGCAAATAGCGTCCACCGCGTTCAATAAACCGTTCGCGCAGCGCTTCCAGCATCCGCCGGGTGTCGGCGATCTGCGCCGTGCCGGTAAAACGAATCGCGCCATGGATTTTCCGGCTGGTCAGCGCCGATAGCTGCGCCATTTCCTCATTTGTCGCCGGTCGCACGGTGGCGGTACCGGTATCGGCGGCGGACCAGGATTTAGCCCCCCTGGCGGCGCTTTCCGGTGTCTCCCACACGACGAAATGGCCGTCTTCGCACAAAAGGTCCGGCACACCGATATCGGATACGCGCCGCCGCCATGCCGCCATGGCTTCGTTCAGCAACCCTTTCAAAGCCATCTTGCCATGCGCGAACCGCTTTGGCTGCGCGGCAGCCAACAGACGCAATGAAAACGGCAGCCAGGCAAAAAACCCTTGCAGCGGCAGGGAAAGCGCTCCCCCACGCATGAACCACCGACGCCAGGCGGATGTCACGGTCGCCATGGAGGCCAGCGGCTCGACCTGCTCGGTGGCGATATGGCCGGCATTGCCATAGGAGGCCGATGTTTCACTGCCGATATCGCACACGGTCACCTGCCAGCCTTCCGCCTGAAGCTGAAGCGCGATATTCAGACCGACCACGCCGCCACCGATTACCAAACTATTCCGAGGCGCCGCCATCGTCCGTCATCATCCTTGTTGCCATAAATCATCGCATATAGTATACGGTATATATTCTGACGCAAGCTCCAGGAGCACTTATATGACCATCGATTGGCGGGGCGTATTTCCGGCCGTAACGACGCAATTCACCGAAGACCTTTCAATCGATTATGCCGAAACGCAACGCGTTGTCGATGACCTGATCAGGGACGGGGTGACCGGGATCA
>Ga0222427_100365_pt1 | contig 79258 bp, 63 predicted proteins | sample 2B20Ametagenome_FD_182890 | JGI IMG/M metagenome (GOLD analysis project Ga0222427, IMG submission 182890) | Enriched microbial communities from leaf-cutter ant dump, University of Wisconsin, Madison, United States - 2B20A (version 2) | ecosystem: Environmental > Terrestrial > Nest > Insects nest... | reverse complement strand
CGTTGCCGTCATCCGCGTCGGCGGCTCGACGGAAGTCGAAGTGAAGGAAAAGAAGGACCGCATCGACGACGCCCTCAACGCGACGCGCGCTGCCGTTCAGGAAGGCATCGTACCGGGCGGCGGCGTAGCCCTGCTCCGCTCCTCCACGAAGATCGCCGCCAAGGGCGAGAACGACGACCAGGAAGCCGGCATCAACATCATCCGCCGCGCCCTTCAGGCCCTCGTTCGCCAGATCGCGGACAATGCGGGTGACGAAGCATCCATCGTCGTCGGCAAGATCCTCGAGAAGAACGAAGACAACTACGGCTACAACGCCCAGACCGGCGAATATGGCGACCTGATCCAGCTCGGCATCGTCGACCCGGTCAAGGTTGTCCGCACGGCCCTGCAGAACGCCGCTTCGGTGGCCTCGCTGCTGATCACGACGGAAGCCATGATCGCCGAACTGCCGAAGAAGGACGCTCCGGCGATGCCGGGCGGCATGGGCGGCATGGGCGGCATGGACATGATGTAAGACCTTCGGGTCTGCATCTGAGCCAACCGGTTCAGTTCGGAAAGGGCGGCCTTCGGGTCGCCCTTTTTGCTTTCGGGTTGCTTGCAGAAGAAATTTTCCACCTGTGCAATAATTAACAAAAAATCCGTTGCTGACCGCAAAAAACCAACTATAACAACGCTCCAAGTGAACTTTAAAGATTCACCGGGGTTCAGGTGCCTTCGACGGACCGGTCGGCTGTACCGCGAGAATTCCCTCAGTCCCATGAAGCCGCTGCACGCTCCGGAAGGAGCCGCCGCGGTTTTCGCGCGTACGTCCGACCTGAAGATCGCAAGGTCCGGACGCAGTTCAGTACATGAGAAAGTGGTTCGGCGGGCATCGAGAAAAATGTCAGCCGGATTTTTCGTTTTTCAACATGTCGCGCCCGGAAGGCGGACGTGCGGGTAAAATTCGAGCAACTGCCGTGGGGTCGTAGGTGTTCAAGATAATCAAGACCGATCTCTCGTCGCCTTTCCTGCCCGGTTCGATGAACCTTGAGGAGGCGGACAACGAGTTGCTGACGCAATATTGCGTGACGGAACGCTGGACCGGCGACCTTTCCGACGGCCTCTTCATGCTCGGTGAAAAGGCCGCGCAGGCGCATGGCCTGCCGCAGCGCCCCTGCGGGCTGCTCAACCTCATCCGCTGCTACGAGCCGCTCGACCGCACGCGCGTCCTGGAACTTTTCGAGCAGGCTGCCGCCTCCTCGTCGTCCTTCTGCTTCTCCACCACGATCCATGTCGACGGCGCGCCACGCCAGCCGGTGTTCTGCGTCGGGGAATCGACGGGTCTGGAGGAGAAATACGCCGGCAGCATCATCGGCGTCTTCATCTTCCCCCGCTTCCAGATCGACCTTGCCGGCCGCCGTTTCCGGCGGCAGTAGACAAGGCCAATAAGGCGTACTGCATCAGGCGGCTTCGCTGGCCGTCGCGCCGCGGCGGATGCGCTCGACAGGAACCGGCCGGCCGAGGAAATAGCCCTGCGCCTCGTCGCAGCCTTCGCTGAGCAGGATATCGAGCTGGCTGCGCGTTTCCACGCCTTCCGCCAGCACCGGCACGCGCAGGGTCTGCCCGAGCGCGAGAATGGCGCGGATGATGGCCTTGGCCTCGTCGCTCGCCTCCACCTCGCTCATGAAGCTGCGATCGAGCTTGATCTTGTCGAAGGGGAAGGCGCGCAGCGTTTCGAGCGAGGAATAGCCCGTGCCGAAATCGTCGATGGCGATGGTGACGCCGAGAGCCTTGATGCGGCGCAGCGTGTTGAGGGCGCGCTCCTTGTCACCGATGATGGTCGATTCGGTGATCTCCAGCTCCAGCCGGTGCGGGCTGAGGCCGGTTTCGTGCAGGACACGCTGGACGAGATCCGCGACGTCGGCATTGCCGAGCTGGACAGGCGAAAGGTTGACCGCGATCTTGTGATCGCTGTTCCAGGCCGCGGCCTCGCGGCACGCCTCGCGCAGCACCCATTCGCCAATCGGCAGGATGGCGCCGCATTCCTCCGCGATCGGGATGAATTCGCCCGGCGGGATGGTGCCGCGCACGGGATGGTGCCAGCGCAGCAGCACTTCGTAGCCAACCGTCTCGCCGGAATTCACCGCCTTCTGCACCTGGTAGTGAAGCTGCAGCTCGTTGCGCTGGACGGCCTGCCAGAGGTCGTTGGCGATCAGGCGTCGACCGCGGGCGGCCTCGTCCATCGACACTTCGTAGAAGCAGACCGTCTCCATCAACGCGTCCTTGGCGCGATACATGGCAAGGTCGGCATTGTTGAGCAAGGCTTCGACATTGTCTGCATCCTGCGGATAGATGGCGACGCCGAGGCTCGCGCCGGGCTTGATGTCGTAGCCGTCGATGCGGATGTCCTCGGTGAGGCAGGCTTCGAGGCGCTTGATGAAATCGGTAAGGTCCGACATGTCCTCGAACCGCTTGGCGGCGGCGAATTCGTCGCCGCCGAAGCGGGCCACCGTCTCATCCGCCGCAAGGCAGGCCCGGATGCGGCGCGCGAGTGTCACCAGAACCTCGTCGCCCGCCGCATGGCCGCGCGTGTCGTTGATTTCCTTGAACTTGTCGAGGTCGATGCCGATGGCGGCGACCTTGCCGCCGGACCGCCGTGCGGAATCGAGATCGGCCTCGAGCCGGTTGTTGAAGCTGGCGCGGTTCGGCAGGCCCGTCAGCCCGTCATGGCGTGCGAGGAAGGAAATCTGCTCCTCGGAGCGCAGGCGCTCGGAAATGTCCTCGTAGGTCGCCACCCAGGCGCCATCGGGCAGCGTGCGGTAGCGAAGCTGGACCGAGACGCCGCTCGGCAGCTTCTCGACGATCGCCCCGCCATCGTTGGCCTGGATCGCGGCGCGGCGGCGGGCATAGACGTCGCGCGCCCTGGCCTGCCAGGTATCGGGATCGCCATAGATTTCGGCAACGCCCTGCTCGACGATCTCGCGCAGGGTCATGCCCGGCCGGATGCGGCCGGCGGGGAAGCCGAAGATCTCGCTGTAACGCCGGTTGGCGAGAAGCAGGCGCTCGTCCTTGTCGAACAGGCAGAGGCCCTGCGACATGTTCTCGAGCGCGAGGTCGAGGTTCTTCGATACTTCGGCGAGGCGGTCCGCGGCGGCCTTTTCCCGGGTGACGTCCTTGCTGATCTTGGCATAGCCGACCAGCACGCCGCCTGCATCGTGGATCGGGTCGAGCACGACATTCGCCCAGTAGCGCGTGCCGTCCTTGCGGTAGCGCCAGCCTTCGCCCTCGTACTTGCCTTCCTCACGGGCGACGCGGAGCGCGCGCTCGGGCTCGCCCGCCGCGCGGTCCTCCTCGCTGTAGAACTGCGAGAAGTGCCGGCCGACGATCTCCTGCGCCTTGTAGCCCTTGTGGCGCTCGGCGCCCTCGTTCCAGTTGGCGACGCGGCCTTCCGGATCGAGCATGCAGATGGCGTAATCCTTGACGCCCTGCACGAGCATGGCGAACTGGCGGGTGCTCTCCGTCGCCGTCAGTTCGGCCTGGCGGGCGAAGACGGCGGCCGTAAGCCCGGTGAAGAGCAGCGAGAAGGCGACCACCGCGATCAGCGGCACCATCAGGCCCGTCGAGATCAGCGTGTCGTCGCTCACCGGCATCAGGCCCGGCTGGAAGGTCACGGCCGTCATGGCGGTGAAATGCAGGGCCACCACGCCGAGCGCCATCAGCACCGTCGCCAGCGCCCGGTCGCGCACCCGCTGCCCCGGACGCATGCAGACGAGAAGCGCCAGCGCGCCGAACAGGCCGGCGCAGAAAACCGAGGCCGCGACATAGACGGCGTCCCAGCCGAGCGTGCCCGGCAGTTCCACCGCCGCCATGCCGATATAATGCATGGAGGTGATGCCCGCACCGAGCAGCAGGCCGCCGGTGACGACCGCGGCGCGGCCCGCGACATAGGTGGCGAGCGCGAGGCCCGCCGTCGTGACGACGATGGCAACGCCGAGCGAAACCAGCGTCAGCTGCATGTCGTAGCCGATGACCATGCCGGGATCGTAGGCGAGCATCGCGATGAAATGGGTCGCCCATATGCCGAAGCCGCTCGACGTGCCGGCCGCGCCCAGCCAGAGATTGCGCGCTCTGCCTTCGGCCACCCACGCCCGCTGCGCCAGCGTCACCGCCACATAACAGGAGAGGAAGCAGATTAAAGCGGCCAGCACGACCAGACGGAGATCGTGCTCGACGACGATGCAGTTGAGAATGCGCAGCATGGAGACACCAGGCGGGAGGGCAAGATGGCACCACAGAGCCCGGCAACCCTAAAAACTTGGTGAATCGGCCCCCGCCGAAGCGGGCTCGCGCAGACCCGCATCCATTCGTGCTTAACAAATATCAAAGCCGCCAAACGTCTGGCTTGCCGCAGCAATTCCGCTCAACTCAAAGGTTTTCAGAGCGTCAGGGCCTTGAGGTCCGCGGCGGGGTCTTCGAGGGCCGCCCTGTCCGGCGTACGGCCCATCTCGATCAGCTTCTTGCCGACCACATAGGCCTTCGCGTCGTTGACGGCATCGACCGCGATCAGCCTGCCCTCGCGGAAATACCAGACGGAGACGCTGCCCTCGCGCTGGCCGGGCCGAACGAATGTATCGTCGAAGCCCATGCAGAAACCGGCGATCTGCAGCTTGACGTCATACTGATCGGACCAGAACCACGGCTTCGGCATATAGGGCGCATCGCCGCCGGCGATGACGGCCGCCGCCGCCTCCGCCTGGTCGACGGCGTTCTGCACGGATTCCAGCCGCACGCGATTGCCTTCGAAGGGAAGGACGGTGCAGTCGCCCATGGCGAAGATCGCGGGATCGGAGGTGCGGGCGTGGGCATCGACGACGATGCCGTTCGCCACGTCCAGCCCGGCATCGCGGGCGAGCTGGTCGTTGGCCGTCACGCCGATGCCGGCGATCACCACATCCACGGGGAGTACGAAGCCGTCGGAGAGTTCCGCGCCGGTGACGCGGCCGTTTTCGCCGAGAAGGCGGACGAGGCCGGTCTTCTCGCGCACATCGACGCCCCGGGCCGTGTGGATCGCCTTGAGGATCGTCGCCGTCGCGGGCGAGGCGACGCGGGCGAGGATGCGGTCGGCCATCTCGATGACGGTGACATGCAGCCCCCTGCCCCGCGCAACCGCCGCCGCCTCGAGGCCGATATAGCCGCCGCCGACGACGAGTGCCCGGCGGCCTTCCTGCATTTCGAGGCCGAGGCGGTCGGCATCGCGATAGTCGCGCACGGTGAAGACGCCGTCGAGGTCGCCGCCGATCTCGGCCGGCAGGCGGCGGGGCGTCGCGCCGGTGGCGAGCGCCAGGAATTCGTAGTCGAGCGTCGAGCCGTCGGTGAGCGTCACGCGCTTTGCCGCGCGGTCGATGGCGGTGACCTCCGTCGACAGGCGAAGGTCGACGCCGTTGTCGGGATACCAGCTTTCCGGGCGGAACATCAGGCGCGACAGATCGGCCTCGCCCAGCAGGTATTTCTTGGAAAGCGGGGGCCGCTGGTAGGGGTGGCTCGCCTCGGCGGCGACGATGGTGATCGGCCGCTCGTCCTTCAATGCGCGCAGTTTGGCAACCAGGGCAAATGCGGCCTGGCCGCCGCCCGCTACAACCAGTCTTCCCGTCACGATATTTCCGTCCGTCCTTGTTTTCACCGAGACGTAACCCGCCCGGCCCTACGGCGTCAACGTGCCGCTGCCGTGCCGGGGCGGGTCGCGCCGGCATCAGGGCCTTGCGGGAATTTCCAGACCCTTCTGCGCCGCCGGGCGGGCGAGGCAGCGCTCCAGCCAGGCCATGACGGCGGGGAAGCCCGCATAATCCAGCACCTCGCGCCCGCCATAGAAGACGTCGGCGCCGCGCACCCAAGGGAAAGTGGCGATGTCGGCGATGGTATATTCGTCGCCCATGATCCACTGCCGGTCCTTCAGGCGCTCCTCCAGCACGGAGAGCAGGCGCTTCGATTCGTCCCGGTAGCGCTCCATCGGATAGGGATTGTTGGCGACCTTGTCGGCGGCGAACTTGTAGAAATGGCCGAACTGGCCGAACATCGGCCCAATGCCGCCCATCTGGAACATCACCCAGCACAGGGTCTCGTAGCGCGCGGCGGGATCGGCCGGAACGAGCCTTCCGGTCTTCTCCGCGAGATAGATGAGGATCGCACCCGATTCGAAGAGGCCGATCGGCTTGCCGCCCGGCCCGTGCGGATCGATGATCGCGGGAATGCGGCCGTTCGGGTTGAGCGACACGAATTCCGGCGACTTCTGCTCGTTGCCGCCGAAATCGACGCGGTGGGGCTCATAGGCGAGGCCGAGTTCTTCCAGCGCGATCGACACCTTCACGCCATTCGGCGTCGGCAGCGAATAGAGCTGGATGATATCGGGATTCCTTGCGGGCCATTTCTTCGTGATGGGGAAGGACGACAGGTCGGACATGGGAACTCCTTGCGGGTGGGAGTTCATAGATAAGGCAGGCCGTGGGGCGATGTCAGGGTGGCGCAGCGGGAAATTTTCGAAGGATGAGCGCGCCGCCCCTACAGTGCCCCGCGCACCCGCTCGATGATCTCCGCCACGACCGCATCGCCCTCGTGCTCGGGCTTGCGGGCGCGTACGAGGCAGGCTTCCGATCTGAGGATCACGCCGTCGGAAAGGATCTTCAGATGGTTGGCGACAAGCGTCGAGCCGGTCGAGGTGATGTCGACGATGATGTCGGCCGAGCCGGAGGCCGGCGCGCCTTCCGTGGCGCCGAGGCTTTCGACGATGCGGTAGAGCTGGATGCCGTGATTGCCGGAGAAGAACTGCTGCGTCAGTCGCCAGTATTTCGTGGCGATGGTGAGGCGCCGGCCATGGCGGGCGCGGAAATCCGTGGCGACGTCGCCGAGATCGGCCATGGTGTCGACGTCAAGCCAGATTTCCGGCACGGCGACCACGACATCGGCATGGCCGAAGCCGAGACGGGCGCAGAATTCGACGCGGGCGTCGGCCTCCGCCAGCCCCTCGCGCACGAGGTCCTCGCCGGTCACGCCGAAATCGACGGTGCCGTTGGCGATCTCCCGCGAAATCTCGGAGGCGGAGAGGAAGGCGATCTCGATATCGTCGCGACCCTCGACGCGGCCGCGATAGGAGCGGTCGTTGCCGACGGCGGTGACGGTGAAGCCGGCGCGGGCGAGGACGGCGGAGCTGTCCTCCTTCATGCGGCCCTTGGAGGGAAGACCGATGGTGATGGTCATGCGGCGGCTCCCCCGGCGCTTGCGATGCGGTCGAGCCAGAGCGAGAAGCCGACGGCCGGGATGCGCTCCTTTGCGCCGAGCAGCGTCAGCAGACGGTCGAACCGGCCGCCGCCGACGAGCACAGACGTCTCACCGGCCGGCGTGATCTCGAAGACGAGGCCGGTATAGTAGTCGAGCGGACGGCCGAAGGCAGCGCGATAGATGATCGTCGCCGGATCGACGCCTGCTTCGCGCAGCGCCGTAACGCGGGCGTCGAAACGCTCCAGCGCCGCGCCAAGCGAAAGGCGGGCCTTTGCCGCAAAGGCGGCGAGCGCCTGCGGGGCCTCGGCAAGGCTCAGCTCCAGCGCCAGGAATTCCTTGAGCAGCGCCAGCGTGCGGCTGTCGAGCCGCGTGCTCGCCAGCTCGCGCTTCTCGCGCAGGCGCCTTGCGATGGCGGCGGGGCTGCGGCTGGCATTGGTGGAATAGCCGGTCGCCTCCATCGTCGCGTCGATATGGGCGATCAGCTTCGCCTCGTCGTCGAGGATGCCGAGGCGGGCAAGGCGCTCGACCTCCGGGCCGAAAACGCCGGAAGGGGCGGGATCGGAAAGGTCGGCGATCAGCTTCTGTAATTGCGCCGGATTGCCGAAGGCGTGGATGAGGCGCTTCTGCCAGCCGGCCGGCAGGCCGCAGGCGGCGACGACCGCCTCGAATATCGCCTGGTCGCCGAGCGTCACGGAGAGCGCCATGCCGGGAAGCCGGTTGCCGATGACATGGAGCGCGTCACGCACGATGCGCGCATCGGCGCGGGCGATATCCGGCTCGCCGAGGTCCTCGATGCCGGCCTGATAGAATTCGTTCGCGCCGTCGCGGCGCTGGCGGAAGACCTCGCCGAGATAGGAATAGCGCCGCGGCGTGCCCGTCGCCGTCTCGATATGGCGAAGACAAACGGGGATGGTGAATTCGGGCCGGAGGCACAGGCTCTTGCCGGTCTCGCTCTCCGTCATGAAGATGCGTCGGCGCAGGTCCTCGCCCGCCATGTCGAGGAAGGGTTCGGCCGGCTGGATGACCGGCGTATCTACGCGCTCCGTGCCGAGCCCTTCGAGGTCGGCGATAAGATCGGGCGCGAAGGCGGGCAGGTTCGTCAGGGGCATGGGGAACGCTCCGGGCGCGGGTCGGCGGAGGCCCCCCTCATCCGACCCTGCGGGCCACCTTCTTCTCGAGCAGAGAAGGGAAAACGAAGCGCAGCAGCACGTCCCTTCTCCCCTCGGGGAGAAGGTGCCGGCAGGCGGATGAGGGGGCCTTGCAGCACGATGCCCATCACCCCCGCCGCGCCCGGTCTTCGGCCTGCGCGTCGAGGATTTCGCGGACCTTCGCGACCAGCTCGGCCTCCGGCACGGAAATCTGGGCGACGCGCGCCTCGCGCCAGGCGATGTTGTCCTCGATCTCGCCGGAAAGGCGCTTGCCCTCGATCAGGTCCTTGATCTGCACGAGGCCTTCGGCACGCTCGTCGCCGCCCTGGATGATGGCGACCGGCGCGCCGCGGCGGTCGGCATATTTGAGCTGGTTGCCGAACTTCTTCCAGTTGCCCTGGTACATCTCGGCGCGGATGCCGGCGGCGCGCAGTTCCTGCGTGAAACGCTGGTAGCGGCCCATGCTCTCGATGTCGCCGTCCATGACGGTGACGAGGACGGGCGCGACCACCTCGTCCTGGCCGAGCTTGCCGAGGTTCTTCAACGCCGTCATCAGGCGCGAGACGCCGATGGAGAAGCCCGTCGCCGGCACCGGCTGGCCCATGAAGCGGGAGACGAGGCCGTCGTAGCGGCCGCCGCCGCCGACCGAGCCGAAGACGACCTTCTCGCCCTTCTCGTTGGTGACGGCAAACTGCAGCTCGGCCTCGAAGACCGGGCCGGTGTAATATTCGAGGCCGCGCACGACCGACGGGTCGATCCTGATGCGGTCCGGCCCGTAGCCGGCCGAGGTGACGAGATGGCCGATCTGGTTCAACTCGTCGACGCCTTCGGCACCCTTTGTGGTGCCTTCGACGAGCCTGGCGAGATCCGCCGCGCTTTCCGCATAGTCCTTGATGCCGACGAAGAAGAGCACCCTCTCGATCTGTCCGGCATCGAGGCCGGCGCCCTTGGTGAAGTCGCCGGATTCATCCTTGCGGCCGGCGCCGAGCAGGAGCCTGACGCCCTCCGGGCCGAACTTGTCGAGCTTGTCGATGGCGCGCAGCACGGCGAGGCGCTGGCCGGCCTTGTCGTCGCCGCCGAGGCCGATCGCCTCCAGCACGCCGTCGAGCACCTTGCGGTTGTTGACACGGATGACGTAGTCGCCGCGGGCGATGCCGAGCGCTTCCATCGTGTCCGACATCATCATGCACATCTCGGCATCGGCCTGCACGCCTGCCGCGCCGACCGTATCGGCATCGAACTGCATGAACTGGCGGAAGCGGCCCGGACCCGGCTTCTCGTTGCGGAAGACGTAGCCCGCGCGATAGGTGCGGTAGGGAAGCTGGATCTCGTTGAAGTTCTCCGCGACATGGCGGGCGAGCGGCGCCGTCAGGTCGTAGCGCAGGCTCATCCACTGGTCGTCGTCGTCCTGCAGCGAGAACACGCCCTCGTTCGGGCGGTCGCTGTCGGGCAGGAACTTGCCGAGCGCGTCGGTATATTCGAAGAGCGGCGTTTCGACCGGGTCGAAGCCGTAATGCTCGTAGACCTCGCGGATCTTCGCCGTCATCTCGTTCACGGCGCGGATGTCCGCGGCGTCACGGTCGACGAAGCCGCGCGGCAGGCGGGCTTTCAGCTTCTGGGGCTTTTTCTGCTTTTCGCTCATCGGGATACCCGAAATTCCGTATTTCCGTTGCGGTTTCCCTAGCGGATTGAAGGGGCAGCGGCAAGGGCGCAGGTGCTTGCAGCGGGCAGGCACGGCATCCTTGCGCGCACCCCTTTTCTTTTGCACGGCGTGCGCCTATCTCTCCTGCCATGAGACAGGTCCTCTTCGTCCTCGCCATTCTGGGCGCCGTCCTTTCCGGCTGGGTGCCGGCGGTCGCCGCGACGATGACGGCCGCGCAGCCGGCCGGCATGCACGCCATGCACCAGATGGCCGGCGAGGATGGCGGCGGCGAGCACGGCAAGGCGAAGCCCTCCGCGCACCCTCTCGCCTGTTCGGCCTGTTTCGCCATCGAAGCCGCCCGGCTGGAGCCGATCGGCCGCAGCCTCGACATTTCGAGCCGCGTTTCCGCCGCCACGCCGCAGCTGGACGGCCTTGCGCTTCCCCCGCTCGATCCCCCTCCCCGGTCTTGACGACGCCTGACTGATATCCGGGGCGCCTGCGCCCCGACCATCAACCGTATTCAGAACTGGAAATCATCATGAACGCAAAGAACATGCTTCTCGGCGCGGCCCTCGCGCTTGCCTTCACCCTGCCCGCAATCGCCCAGGATGCCGCCGATCATTCCGGCCATCAGGGCATGACGATGGGCGAGGCCACGGGCGACCAGAGCGCGTCTACCAAGGCCTTCGTCGACGCCAATGCGAAGATGCACAAGGGCATGGAGATCGAATTCACCGGCAATGCCGATGTCGATTTCGTGCGCGGGATGATCGCCCACCACCAGGGCGCCATCGACATGGCGAAGGTCGAGCTGGAACACGGCAAGGACCCGGCCATCCGCAAGCTCGCGGAAGACATCGTCAGCGCCCAGGAGGGTGAGATCAAGATGATGGAAGATTGGCTGGCCAGGAACGCCAAGTGAGCCAATAACGGGGAGGCCCGCCGCAAGGCGGGCCTTTTCCGCAAAGGCGGCCGTGGACCCTCGGGGCAGACCGGGATGGTACAGAAGGCGCGAACCGCCTTGCGGCACGGCATGCGGAGCCGCCCGAAGGCGCCCGTCCTTCTGCGCGCTCATCGTCGCGCCTCACCCGAAGGCCCACGCCGCATGGCGTGACCGCCATGCAAGCCTTTCAAAAGATCCGCCGCCGGCCTTGGCCGCTACTTGCCCGCGCGCTGCCGCTGGCCGGACGCCTCGACCAGCGAGGCCGCGATGACGCGGGCCATCATGAGGCTGGTTTCCCGGATATCCGTGCTGCTGCCGCTGCGTGCGGAGCGGATGAGGCGGAAGCCCTCGCGGAGCATGATCTCCTGCGCCTTGTCGCAGGCCCAGGGCTCAAGTCGAGAATCATCGAATGCCGGTGCTTTTGGCGACATGTTTCCCCTCATGCCAAATCAGGCAGCACACAACGGCGCACCGCGACTACGCAGGTGCGAACTGGCCCCAGAACTTCCGATGTATGGTTGTGCCGCTCAACCTTAAGCTACATGATTCGTTGCAAAATCAAATAGCGTTTTGCCAAGGCAATACCGGATTTATGGCCGTTCGAGCAGATTTCTCTTCTTTTCGACTTCCGCGCGGCAGAAGCAGCCTTCCACATGATCGTTCACGAGACCCATGGCCTGCATGAAGGCATAGACGGTGGTGGGGCCGACAAAGGTCCAGCCGCGCTTCTTGAGGTCCTTCGAAAGGCGTACCGAGGTCGGCGTTGTCGGATTGGCGGAGAGCGTTTCCCAGTCCATGCGGGCCGGGCGCTCCTCCGGCTTGGGCTCGAAGCCCCAGAAGTAGCGGGCGAGCGTGCCGAACTCATCGCGCAGCGCCTGCGCCCTTCGGGCATTGTTGATGGTCGAGACGATCTTGCCGCGATGGCGCACGATACCGGGATCGGCAAGGCAGCGCGCGATATCGTCATCGTCGAAGGTCGCGACCCTGTCGAAGTCGAAGCCTGCGAAGGCGGCGCGGAAGCCTTCCCGCTTGCGCAGGATGGTGAGCCACGAAAGGCCCGACTGGAAACCCTCAAGGCAGATCTTCTCGAACAGGCGGTGGTCGCTGGTGACCGGATGGCCCCATTCCTCGTCGTGATAGCGGCGGTAGTCCTCGAGGCCGCCATGCCATGCGCAGCGCGTCCGCCCGTCCTCGCCCACCACCAGCCCGCGTTCCGTCATCACCGTCTCCGTTTCCTGTTTGTTCCGGTTTACCACTTATCAACCACATTTGGAAAGCGGGCAATAACCCTACCCAAAGCTTTATCCGTCCCGCGCAATGCGAATGAAGGGGCGTTTACCATTCGCTTCATTCAAGGGTGCAAGCATTCCGGCGATCCGGCGCCATTCTTTTCTTCGGCGCATTCCGGCGACGATCAGTAGCGAGTACGTCCGATGTTGATACGAACCCTTCTTGCAGCCACCATCCTGGCCACCTCGACCAATGCCTATGCGGGCGACCGCTACATGAGCCGGCCGCCGGTCATCGTCAGCCCCGACCTTGCCGCCCCGTGGCTGATGCAGCTCACCGGCGAAGGCGTGCAGCCCGCCGTCAACAGCCGCCGCATCGTCCAGCGCCAGCGGGTAGAGCAGCGTCGCGTCATCCGGCGCGACGGCGCCCGTGTCGAGCAGGTCGCCGTGACGAGCCGCGCAGAGAACCCGGTCCGCTCGAGGATCGACCCGATGTACCTGCCGCAGCTCGTTTCCTACGACAGCAAGTACAAGGCCGGCACGATCGTCATCGATACCAACAACCGCTTCCTCTATCTCGTGCTCGGCGACGGCAAGGCGCGGCGCTATGGCGTCGGCGTCGGCAAGCCGGGCTTCGAATGGGCCGGCGCGCATACGATCACCCGCAAGGCCGAATGGCCGAGCTGGACCCCGCCCAAGGAGATGATCCAGCGCGAGGCCGCCAAGGGCCATTACCTGCCGGCCTTCATGGAAGGGGGGCCGGCGAACCCGCTCGGCTCGCGCGCCATGTATCTCGGCTCCACGCTCTACCGCATCCACGGCACCAATGCGCCCTGGACCATCGGCTACGGCGTCTCCTCCGGCTGCATCCGCATGCGCAACGAGGATGTCGTCGATCTCTACGAGCGCGTGAAGGTCGGCACCAAGGTCATCGTGATCTGACGGTTCGCCTTCCAGCAATCGCCACGCCTAAAGAACATCTCCGGCCGCAGCGCAGCCGGAGATGTTTGCTTTTCCGGCAACAGATGCCGAAGAAATCCGCCCTCGCAACCGTCTTACTGCCGGCAAGCCGGCTTGCATTCGGCCAAGACTCTCGGCTAGCCTCGCGATATTCAAGGAGTGAGAGGGACTATACCATGCGGAAATACGCATCGATCCTGCTGGCGGCGACCGTTGCTGCCACGGCGATGATGCCGGTCACGACGGCGGGCGCCTTCCCGGGCGCGCAACCGGGCGACCGGATCGAGACGGCCTCCACCGTGACGCTCGTCGCGCAGCCCGTGAGCAAGAAGCAGGTGGCGCAGAAATACAGGCGCACCAAGGTGCGGTTCGTCACCGACCAGGCGCCGGGCACCGTCATCGTCGATACGAACAACAAGTATCTCTACTACGTCGAGGGCAAGAACCGCGCGACGCGCTACGGCATCGGCGTGGGGCGCGACGGCTTCGGCTGGTCGGGCGTGGTGAAGGTCGGCCGCAAGGCCGAATGGCCCACCTGGACGCCGCCGGCCGAAATGCGCCGCCGCGAGGCCAAGAAGGGGCGCATCCTGCCCGTCGTCCAGCAGGGCGGCGAGGACAATCCGCTCGGCGCCCGCGCGCTCTATCTCTACCAGGGCGGCCGCGACACGATCTTCCGCATCCACGGCACGAACCAGCCCTGGACGATCGGCCAGAACATGTCCTCCGGCTGCATCCGCATGATGAACAAGGACGTGGAGCACCTCTACGCCCGCGCCGATATCGGCACCAAGGTCATCGTGGTCGGCCCCGGCAACAAGCAGGGCGCGATCCAGTACAACGACCGCGGCATCGACTTCCTCGGCACGCTGTTCGGCTTCGGCGGCTGACCGCCGCCGACCGTTCAAGACAGGCGATGATGCCGGCCGTCAGGCCGGCATTTTCATCTCCAGCGCCGTGAGCGCCGCCGGCTTTTCCCCGCCATAGGCCCAGTCGAGCAGTTCGACCGTATGCAGGATCGGGATCGACGTTCCCGTGGCGATCTGCGTGATGCAGCCGATATTGCCGGTGGCGATGAGATCGGGCTTCGTCGCCTCGATGTTCTTCACCTTGCGCGCCTTCAGCTTGCCGGAGATTTCCGGCTCCAGGATATTGTAGGTGCCGGCCGAGCCGCAGCACAGATGCCCTTCCGCCGGATCGCGCACGGCAAAGCCCGCCTTCTTCAAAAGCGTCTTCGGCAGCATGGTGATCTTCTGGCCGTGCTGCATGGAGCAGGCCGAGTGATAGGCGACCGTCAGCCCCCTCGCCTCCTGCTGCGGCAGGTCGAGGGTGGCGAGATATTCCGTGACATCCTTGGCGAGCGCCGAGACGCGCGCGGCCTTTTCCGCATAGGCGGGATCGAGGCGCAGCATGAAGCCGTAGTCCTTGATCGTCGTGCCGCAGCCGGAGGCCGTGACGATGATGGCGTCGAGCCCGCCCTTCTCCACCTCGCCGAGCCAGACGTCGACATTGCGCCGCGCCGCTTCCAGCGCCTGCTCTTCACGCCCCATATGATGGACGAGCGAGCCGCAGCAGACTTCGCCGGCCGGCGCCACGACCTCGACGCCGAGGCGGGTGAGCAGGCGGATCGTCGCTTCGTTGATCTCCGGCTTCAGCACCGGCTGGGCGCAGCCCGAGAGGATCGCGACCCGGCCGCGGCGCGGGCCGGCGGCGGGATGCGTGCCGGGCCTTGCACTGTCGGAGGCTTTCGGCAGGCTGCGGGGCGCAAGGTCTAGCATCGCGCCGAAGGGTTCGAGCGGCTTGAAGCGCTTGAGGAGGCCGGCGAAGGGGCGGCCGAGACTTGCCGCCTTCAGCGCCAGACGGAAGCGACCGGGGTGGGGCAGCACCGCTGCCAGCAGGTTGCGCGTCAGGCGGTTCCAGAAGGGTCGCCGGTACGTCTCCTCGATATGCATGCGGGCATGATCGACGAGATGCATGTAGTCGACGCCGGAGGGACAGGTGGTCGTGCAGGCAAGGCAGGACAGGCACCGGTCGATATGGGTGACGACCTCGGCATCGGCCGGTCGGCCGTTCTCCAGCATGTCCTTGATGAGGTAGATGCGGCCGCGCGGGCTGTCGAGCTCGTTGCCGAGCGTCACATAGGTCGGACAGGTGGCGGTGCAGAAGCCGCAATGCACGCATTTGCGCAGGATCTTTTCGGATGTCGCGACATGGGGATCGGCGAGCTGCTCGGCGGTGAAGTTGGTCTGCATCAGCGGGCGCCCTCCGAGGCCGTGGCATACCCCCCTCTGCCCTGCCGGGCATCTCCCCCACAAGGGGGGAGATTGAATCGTGGCACCGCCTTGCCCCCAGCCGATCTCCCCCCCTGTGGGGGAGATGCCCGGCAGGGCAGAGGGGGGTGAACAGCGTGCATCGTCATCATTTCCTCACCCCGCCATCCGCGACCGGAACAGTCCGTCCGGATCGAAACTCGCCTTCACCCGCGCCTGAAGCATCGCGACCGCCTCGGCCTGCGGCTGGAACGTCTCGGTCGCCGCCAGCGCCTCCGGCCGCGCGCGCAGCAGCGTCGCGTGCCCGCCGCCGACGGCCTTGACGTAGCGGCGCAGGAGTTCCGCCTCGGGATCGGCCTCCATGCGCAGCCAGACGAGGCCGCCCTGCCAGTCGTAGAAGGCATCGACACCGGCTTCGAGGCGGAGCGCGGCGATGAGTTGCTGGCCGGCGAGCGGCGCGACGGAGACGCGCCAGAGCGGGCGCGGCGTGCCGTCGGCATAGGGCGCGCCGTCGCGGATCTCGCGCCAGAGGCGGCGCGAGGCCTCCCCATCCAGCCGCGTGACGGCGCCGAAGCCGGCCAGGTTGGCCGCAAGCTTTTCCGCGCGGACGGCGACCGAGGCGGCAAGCCCCTCGAGGCGCAGCACGGTGGCGGCGCCATCCGGCAGCGCGCCACCGGCAAAGCGGCCGCGCACGCTTTCAGGAAGGTGGGCGGCGCCCGAGACTTCGACCGACATCGACATGGCGGTCGCCATGGCGGCGGCGGCTTCGGCGTCGTTGAGGTTCGATACGACGATGGTGACGGACGTTTCGGGAACGGGCAGCAGCCGGAAGGTCACTTCCGTCATGAGCGCGAGCGAACCATGCGAGCCGGCGAGCAACTTCACGAGGTCGAGGCCGGTGACGTTCTTCATCACCCGCCCGCCCGCTTTGACGATCTCGCCTTTGCCGTTGACGAAGCGCACGCCGAGCAGGCTGTCGCGCGCCGCGCCGGCCGTAAAGCGCCGCGGGCCGGAGGCATTGGTGGCGAAGACGCCGCCGATGGTCGGCAGGCCCGACGTGCCGAGCACGCCGCGCAGGTCGTTCGGCTCGAAGGCGAGCATCTGGCGCTTTTCGGCAAGGGCGGCTTCCACCACCTCCAGCGGCGTGCCGGCGCGGGCCGTCATGGTCATTTCGGCCGGATTGTAGGCAACGATGCCGGAAAGGCCGCGCGTCGAGAGCACGTCCGCGCCTTCGGGCGCCGGATGCAGGCTGCGCGTGCCGCCGCCGCGAATGACGAGGGGCGTCTTCGAGAGGGCGGCGATCTGGACGAGGCGCGCGGCGGCCTCTTCGGAAAGCGGTTCGTGGATCGGCGTCATGCGGCGGGGCGCCCTTCGAGCGGGAAGACCTTGGAGGGGTTGAGCAGCCATTGCGGATCGAAGGCGGCGCGCACCGCCATCTGCTGGGCAAGGTCGGCTTCGGCATATTGATGGCGCATCAGGTCGCGCTTCTCGATGCCGACGCCGTGCTCGCCGGTCAGGCAGCCACCGGCATCGACGCAGAGCTTCAGGATATCGTTGCCCGCCGCCTCGGCGCGCGCGGCGTCTTCCGGATCGTTGGCGTTGAAGAGGATGAGGGGATGCATGTTGCCGTCGCCGGCATGGAAGACATTGGCGACGCGCAGGCCGTATCTGGCGACGATCTCGGCCGTGCCGCGCAGCACATGGGGAAGCTGGCCGAGCGGCACGGTGCCGTCCATGCAGATATAGTCGGCGATGCGGCCGGTGGCGCCGAAGGCGGATTTGCGGCCCTTCCAGATCAAGGCCGCCTCGGTGGCGGACTGGCTTTCCTTGACGACCTTGACGCCGTGCCGGCCGGCGATCTCGATGATACTGGCGAGCATCGCGTCCATCTCCGCCTCGGAGCCCTCGACCTCGACGATCAAGAGCGCCTCGACATCCATAGGATAGCCGGCATGGGCGAAGGCCTCGCAGATCTCGATGGCGGGCTTGTCCATGAACTCGATGGCGACGGGGATGATGCCGGCGCCGATGACGTCGGCGACGCAGGCCCCCGCCTCCTCCGATGTGTCGAAGCCGAAGAGCACCGGGCGCGCGCCCTCGGGCCTGGCGATGAGACGCACCGTCGCCTCCGTGACGATGCCGAGCTGGCCCTCGCCACCGCAGACGACGCCGAGCAGGTCGAGCCCGCCGGCATCGAGCGCCTTGCCGCCGAGCTCGACGATAGTGCCGTCGATCAGCACCAGCTTGACGCCGAGCAGGTTGTTGGTCGTCACGCCGTATTTCAGGCAATGCGCGCCGCCGGAATTCATGCCGATATTGCCGCCGATGGTGCAGGCGAGCTGCGAACTCGGATCCGGCGCGTAGAAATAGCCGTCGGCGGAGACGGCATCGGAAATCGAGAGGTTCGTGACACCGGCCTGCACTGTCGCGGTGCGGTTGGCGTAATCGACCTCCAAAATCTGTGCCATCTTGGAAAGGCCGACGACCACCGCGTCCTCCTGCGGGATCGCCCCGCCCGAAAGCGAGGTGCCCGCGCCGCGCGGCACGACCGGCACGCCGTAGCGATGGCAATATTTGAGGATCGCCGCCACCTGCTGGGTCGTCTCCGGCAGCGCGACGGCGAGCGGCAGGCGGCGATAGGAGACGAAGGCGTCAGTTTCAAAGGGAACCAGCTCGCGCGGCTCGTGCACGAGACAGCCTTCCGGCAGGAGATCGAGAAGGTCGGCGACGATCTCGCGGCGACGCGACAGCACCGCCGGCCGCGGCTCCAGAAAGCCAATTTGATCCATGCCTTTCGCCTCCCATGCCCCGCGCCCAAGCACTCCGGAAGCAGGAGCATTACGCCTTCCGCCGGGAGATGCAAAGTGGTCTTTTTTGTTTACCACTTCCTATCACACGGCGCAAATGCTAAGCATTTTGTCCACTTGGGCAACAATGTGGGCGCGACTGAATGACCAATCTTGGCGATCTTGAAATCTTCTCCCGCGTCATCGCCATGGGCAGCATGTCGGCGGCGGGGCGGGCGCTCGGCCTTTCTCCCGCCGTCGTCTCCAAGCGCGTGAAACGGCTGGAGGAGCGGCTCGGCACGCGCCTCTTCCAGCGCACGACGCGGCAGATCTCGCTGACCGAAGCCGGACAGGGCTTCTACGAGCGCATCGTCGGCATCCTCTCCGGCATCGAGGAGGCGGAAGCCTTCGTTTCCGGCCGCTCCGGCGCGGTGCGCGGCTCGCTGCGCATCTCCGCGCCCACCTCCTTCGGCCGCATGCATATCGCGCCCCACCTCAAGGGCTTCATGGACAGCTATCCCGAGCTGGTGGTCAACCTCGTCCTCACCGACGATTTCTCCGACATCGTCGGCGGCGGCTTCGACCTTGCGATCCGCATCGGGGAACTGTCGGATTCCTCGCTCGTCGCCCGCCGGCTCGCGCCGGTGCGCCGCGTGCTCTGCGCCTCGCCCGACTATCTTGCCCGCCACGGCATGCCGGCCTCGATCGAGGACCTCGCGCACCATGTCTGCCTGCCGCCGCACACGCAGGACGCCTGGCGGCTGGAGGGGCCGGAAGGCAGCATCACCTACCGCCCGCATGGCCCGCTCTACACCAATTCCAGCGAGGTCGTGACGGAGGCCGTGCTCTCCGGCATGGGCATCGCGCTGCGCTCGACCTGGGATGTCGGCCCGGCGCTGCGGAGCGGCGGACTGCGGCAGGTGCTGCCGGACTACGAGGGATCGCGCAACGTGGTGCTGTCGGCGGTCTATCCGAGCCGGCAGTTCCTGCCGGTCAAGGTGCGGCTCTTCATCGACTATCTCGCCGAGCTCTACGGCCACCAGCCCTATTGGGAGCATTGAGGCGTTCGCCTCTCCTCAATGCCGGTCCTCTTCCGCATGGCGGTTGCGGATGGCGCGCACGAGCAGCCACATGCCGAGGATGACGAAAGGCACCGCGATGCCCGTCAGCGTCTCCGGCTTGATCGGCATGCCGAGGCCGTGTGCGGCCTTCGCCACATAGCCGAAGAGCCCCACGACATAATAGGAGATCGCCGCCACCGACAGGCCTTCGACGGTCTGCTGCAGGCGGAGCTGCAGTTTCGCGCGCCGGTCCATGGAGTTGAGCAGCGTCGTGTTGAGCTGTTCCAGCTCGACGTCGATCCAGCTTCTGAGGAGGGCCGTGGCGCGGGCGAGCTTGCGCGAGAGGTTCGCCTGTCGCTCCTCGACGGACTGGCAGGTGCGCATGGCCGGCGCCAGCCGGCGCTCCAGGAAGAAGCCGAGGGTCTCGTAGCCCGGCACCGCCGTCTCGGCCAGCGTGCGGATGCGCTCCTGCACGATGCCGTAATAGGCGCGGCTCGCGCCGAAGCGGTAGAGGCTGAGCGCGGCGTTCGCCTCCAGCTCGGCGGCAAGGCGGGTGATCTCGGTGAGCAGCTCGTCGGCCTTGTCGCGGGCATGCTGCTTCATGGCGTTCGTGATGCCGGTCAGCCCGTCCTCGATGCGGCGGATATCGGGCGAGAGCGACTGGGCGAGCGGCAGGCCCATCATGGCGAGCGTGCGGTAGGTTTCGATGTCGAGCAGGCGCTGGACGAGCGCGCCGCGCCCGGCCTCCGTCATGCCGCGGTCGATGACGAGGATCTGCGTCAGCCCGTCGCCGTTCTGGCGGAAGTCGGTGAGGACGACGCCCTGGCCGTTCTTGATCTCGCTGTAGCAGAGGCTCGTCGGGTCGAAGGCGGAGATCGCCTCGCGGGTTTCGGGGCAATCCGGCCGGATTTCGAGGCGGATGCCGGAAATCAGCGTGCCGGGCGGCGAGAAGCTGTCGCCGAAGGGATGGACGGGCACCTCGCCGCCGAACTTCTCCGGCACCGGCGCATCCCAGAAATAGGTCGAGAACTCGGTGTGGCGCTCCCAGCGCAATGTGCCCTGCCCCCAACTCAACGCGTGATGGCTGGAATCGCGGCCGGGCGGCGAGATGCCGCGCGAGCGCGACAGCTCCGCCATGACGGCATGGTCGACCGCCGAGCCGCCCTCCGTCAGGAACGCGAGCTGGAAGATGACGCGCGGCGACGGCACCAGCGCATACGGTCTTGCGTGAATTTCCCCGAGCGCCTGCGCACGCGCGGTCGCCTGCGGAAAGGCGAAACTGCCCTTAGCCATGCCTGCACCTTCCCCTCATGTGCAACAGCATAGTCTTAACAAATGTCAGGGATGCTGAGATAGGGCGCATTGACGCAGGTCCACAGGCATGAAGTGGACAAGATTGTTGACCAGTTTCCGCCCGCATTGGTAGTGTCGCGGCGTGACCGACACCGCCTTCGACCTTTTCGCCCGCATCAGCCATAGCCGGACCTCGGACGAGGTCGTGCGGCAGATCGAGCTGCTGCTGCTCGAAGGGGTGCTGCGCGACGGCGACCGGCTGCCCGGCGAGCGGGAGCTTTCCAAGCGCCTCGACGTCTCCCGCCCGATCCTGCGCGAGGCGCTGAAGGAGCTGGAGAACCGCGGCCTGCTCGTCAGCCAGCACGGCGGCGGCACCTATGTCGCCGACATCATCGGCCAGGTCTTCTCGCGCCCCGTCGTCGATCTCATCGCCCGCCACCAGCGGGCGACGGAGGACTATATCGAATACCGCCGCGAGCTGGAGGGCATCACGGCGGAGCTCGCCGCGCGCCGCGCGACCGAATACGACCGGCAGATGCTGACGCGCATCATGGAGGCGATGCGCGCGGCCCATGCGGGTGGCTCCTTCGACGCCGAGCTCGAAACCGACGTGGAGCTGCACAACGCCATCGGCGAGGCGGCGCACAATATCGTGCTGCTGCACACGCTGCGCGCCTGCTACCGGCTCCTGGCGCAGGGGATCTTTTTCCACCGCCACCTCGTTTTCCCCTCGGAGGAAGCGCGCGGGCATCTCCTCGCCCAGCACGAGGCGATCTATTCCGCCATCATGGCGGGCGACGGTCAGGGGGCGCGGCAGGCCGCCCAGGCGCATATGGACTATATCGCCGCCGCGATCCGGAAAGCCGAGCGCAGCGGGGAATGGCAAAGGATTTCCCAACTGCGCATGCAAAAGCGCGGCATGCCCCCGCAAACCTGACTTGCGCCGCAAATCTCGCGCAAGCAAGATGGCCCATAACGACTCAGAGCGCGCTTCCCCGCGAGAGGCGGGCAAGAGGAATGAAGAAGACCTTGAACATTCTCAACCGCATCGTCAGCGACGTCCATCTCATGTTCCGCCGGCCCGTGCGCGAACAGTATGGCGCGCTGTGCTATCGGGTGAAGAAGAAGAGCCCGGCGGTCGAAGTCCTCCTCATCACCAGCCGGGACACCGGCCGCTGGGTCATTCCGAAGGGCTGGCCGATGGACGGCAAGACGGCCGCCGCCGCCGCCGCGCGCGAGGCCTGGGAAGAGGCCGGCGTTAAGGGCATCATCGGCGACGAGCCGGTCGGCAGCTATCACTACCTCAAGGGACTTGCCAGCGGCATGAAGGTCGATTGCCGCGTGCGGGTCTTTCCGCTCGTGGTCGACGATATCTGCAAGAGTTTTCCGGAAAAGGGCCAGCGCCGCGCCGAATGGGTCGACTGCGCGGAAGCGGCGAACCGCGTCCAGGAGCCGGGCCTCAAGACATTGCTCCTCGCCTTCGAGCGGAAAATCCTCTCCGAGATCGCGGCCACCCCCAAAAACGGCACGCCGGACGCCTGAAAAGCCCCAGCCGGGCCGTTGTCATATTGCCGACGAAGCCCCGAGGGGATACTGCGAGGGGCTTTGAAACGGAGCAGCATGAATGGCGAATTCACAGGTCCAGCTGCGCAAGCCGACGCTGGACAAGGATCTTGAAAAGCTCACCCATACCGAACAGGCCACGCAGTTCGTGCTGCGCTCCTGGGCGGGCGTGGGGATTTCGCTCGTCTTCCTGCTGATCGCCATGGCCGTCGCCAGCACCTTCGCCACCGGCACGACGGGCGTCCTCCTCATAGCCGTCACCGCCGCGCTGGCCGCCTACATGGCCATGAACATCGGCGCCAACGACGTGACGAACAATGTCGGCGCGGCCGTCGGCGCGCGCGCCATGAGCATGGGCGTCGCCCTCGTCATCGCCGCCATCTTCGAGATCGCCGGGGCGCTTCTGGCCGGCCAGGGCGTGGCGCAGACGGTCGCCTCCGGCATCGTCGACCGCTCGATCTTCCCGAACCCCGAGACCTTCGCCTGGGCCATGATGGCCGCCCTCGTCTCGGCGGCGATCTGGATCAATATCGCGACGCTCGCCAATGCGCCGATCTCCACCACCCACGCCATCATCGGCGGCGTGATCGGCGCGGGCGCGGCGGCAAGCGGCTTCAACAGCGTCCAGTGGGAATCCATCGCCCTCATCGTCATAAGCTGGACCGTCTCGCCGATCCTCGGCGGTGTGATCGCCGCGGCCTTCCTCTATTTCATCAAGGAAACCATCATCTACCGCGAGGACAAGATCGCGGCGGCGAAGACCTGGGTGCCGGTGCTCGTCGCGCTGATGGCCGGCGCCTTCGCGGCATTCCTCGCCAATGGCGGCACGACCGGCTCCTTCGGCCTTTCCTTCCGCGACGCGATGCTGATCGGCCTCGGCTGCGGCCTCCTCACCTATGTCGTGACCCGGCCCATCGTCCGCCGCCATGCGGAGGGTCTCGACAATCGCAACCAGTCGCTGCGCACGCTCTTCCGCATTCCGCTGATCTGTTCGGCCGCGCTCCTCTCCTTCGCGCATGGGGCAAACGACGTCTCCAATGCCGTCGGGCCGCTCTACGGCGTGGTCTCGGCGCTGCGCTCCGGCGTTTCCGGCGAAGGATCCGGCATTCCGCTCTGGGTGATGGTCATCGGCGCCGCCGGCATCTCGCTCGGCCTCCTGCTCTTCGGCCCGCGCCTCATCCGCATCGTCGGCAGCGAGATCACCAAGCTCAACCCGATGCGCGCCTTCTGCGTGGCGCTCTCCTCGGCCGTCGCGGTGCTGACCGCCTCCGCCTTCGCCATCCCCGTCTCCTCGACGCATATCGCCGTCGGCGCGGTCTTCGGCGTCGGCCTCTTCCGCGAATGGTACACGCGCAATTCCCGCCGCCGCATCGACTATATCCGAAGCCGCGGCAACCAGATCGCGCCGGAGGAACCGCCGGTCAACCCGGACGAGACGCGCCGGCGCTATCTCGTGCGCCGCTCGCATTTCATGACGATCGTCTCGGCCTGGATCGTGACGCTGCCCGTCTCGGCGGTCCTCTCCGCCATCGTCTTCCTCGCCCTCCACACGCTTTTCAGCTGAGACCCGTCATGCGCGCCAATTACCGGATGCAGCGCCTCTTCATCGCTGACGCCCTTGCGGCGGGCGCGGCCGTGGAGGCTTCCAAGGACCATTTCCACTACCTGACGAACGTGCTGCGCATGGCCGAGGGCGATGCCGTGCTGCTCTTCAACGGGCGCGACGGCGAGTGGCACGCGACGCTCTCCTTCCCGACGCGCAAGCGCCTCCTCTTCACGCCGGTCGAGCAGACCCGGCCGCAGCCCGAACCATCGGACCTTCACTATCTTTTCGCACCGCTGAAAGTTGGACGGCTCGACTATCTCGTGCAGAAGGCGGTGGAGATGGGGGCCGGCGTGCTCCAGCCCGTCATGACCCAGCATGTGCAGGGCAAGATCACCAGCCTGGAACGGCTGGAGGCCAATGCCGTCGAGGCGGCCGAGCAATGCGGCATCCTCTCGATCCCGCAGGTCGCCGCGCCGCGCAAGCTGGAGGAGCTGCTTGCCGGCTGGCCGCGCGAGCGGCGGATCATCTTTTGCGACGAGGGCCATGGCAGCCAGAACCCACTGCCGGTGCTGCAGAAGATCGAGGAGCGCAAACTCGCCCTCCTGGTCGGGCCGGAGGGCGGCTTTTCGGATGGCGAGCGCACGCTCCTGCGCAGCCTCGATTTCGTGACGCCCATCCCGCTCGGCCCGCGCATCCTGCGCGCCGACACGGCGGCGGTGGCGGCGATGGCGGTCATCCAGGCGGCGATCGGCGACTGGCGATAGCCGGACCTGCTCAAAGCCAGGAAAATCCACGCTCCGGAAAAAGTCGATTGGGTTTTTTTGAATCTGCCTTGAAAGGAATTCGCTTGCACCGCATCTAATTCCGGTTCAAGCACCCTCCCAGGCCCAGCGTTTCTGCCGGGCGCCATCCGTTCAGAAGAAGACGCCCATGGCCCGTGACACCACCGACCAGACGCCCATCCGCTCCGTCGCGGACATGGCCGAGTATCTCGCCGACGGCTGCAAGCCGAGGGAAAAGTTCCGCATCGGCACCGAGCACGAGAAATTCGTCTTCTTTACGGCGGACAACAGCCCCGTCCCCTATTTCGGCGAGGCGAGCATTTCGGCGCTTCTCAACGGCATGCAGGCCAAGACCGGCTGGGAGCCGATCATGGACTCCGGCAACATCATCGGCCTTGCCGAACCCTCCGGCATGGGCGCCATCTCGCTGGAGCCCGGCGGCCAGTTCGAGCTTTCCGGCGCGCCGCTGGAAAACCTGCACCAGACCTGCAAGGAATCCAACCAGCACCTCGCGACGCTGCGCGAGATAGCCGAACCGCTCGGCATCCGCTTCCTCGGCATGGGCGGCAGCCCCAAATGGACCTTCGCGGAAACCCCGCGCATGCCCAAGAGCCGCTATGACATCATGACCCGCTACATGCCGAAGGTCGGCACCAAGGGTCTCGACATGATGTACCGCACCTGCACGATCCAGGTGAACCTCGACTTCTCCAGCGAAGCCGACATGCGCCGCAAGATGCAGGTGTCGCTGAAGCTGCAATCCATGGCGACCGCGCTCTTCGCCTCCTCACCCTTCACCGACGGAAAGCCCAATGGCCTGCTTTCCTGGCGCGGCGACATCTGGCGCGACACGGACAACAACCGCGCCGGCCTCATCCCCTTCGCCTTCGCGCCGGATTTCGGCTTTGCGGACTATGTCGAATGGGCACTCGACGTGCCGATGTATTTCGTCGTTCGCGACGGCAAGTATCACGACTGCACGCACATCACCTTCCGCCAGTTCATGGCGGGCGCCCTCAAGGGCGAGATCGCCGACTACGAGCCGAATCTCGGCGACTGGACGAACCACCTCTCCACCCTCTTCCCCGATGTGCGCCTCAAGCGCTTCCTCGAAATGCGCGGCGCCGACGGCGGCCCGTGGCGGCGCATCTGTGCGCTGCCCGCCTTCTGGGTGGGCCTGCTCTATGACGACGGCGCGCTCGACGCCGCCGAGGCACTGACGCGCGACTGGACGGTCGAGGAAGTCACGGCGCTGCGCAATGCCGTGCCGGCCGAAGGCCTCGCGGCCGATTTCCGCGGCAAGCCGCTACTCGACGTCGCCCGCGAGGTCGTGGCGATCTCCCGCCGGGGCCTTGCCGCCCGCGCCCGCACAAATGGCGACGGCGTGGACGAGACGATCTTCCTCGCCCCGCTCGACGAGGTGCTGGCCAAGAAGGCGACGCTCGCGGAAGACATGCTGGCGCTCTACAACGGCCGCTGGAACGGCTCCGTCGAGCCCGTCTTTTCCGAATACCAGTACTGAGCCCGCCCCAAGAAAGCTGTTTGCGCGGCCGAAATTCCCGTTATAGTGCAGGCACATGCTTGGCAATCGGCCTGCCGGTGGGCCTGCCAGCGGGAAAGGGTCTGCCATGCTTTCGCTCTACGACATGATGATGCAGGCACAGAACGGCAAGGCCGTCGACCTGATGGCGCGGCAGTTCGGGCTGGCGCAGGAGCAGGCCGTCAAGGCCGTCGCCGCGCTGATGCCGGCCTTTTCCGAGGGCTTCAAGCGCAACGCCGCCAACCCCTACGACCTCGCCGCCTTCATGAAGGCGCTGACGACGGGCGAGCACGCCAAGTATTTCGAGGACATGAGCAAGGCCTTCACGCCGCAGGGCCTTGCCGAGGGCAACGGCATTCTCGGCCATCTCTTCGGCAGCAAGGACGTTTCCCGCGCCATCGCCGCGCAGGCGGCGCAGATGACCGGCATCGGCCAGGAAATCTACAAGCAGATGCTGCCCGTCATGGCGAGCACGCTGATGGGCGGGATCTTCAAACAGTCGCTCGCACCCTTCTTCCCCGGAGCGGATGCCGGCAAGGCGTCCGCCAATCCCTTTGCCGACATGATGCAGCAATGGGCCGAAGCGACGGGCCTTGCGAAGAAGCCGGAACCGTCGAACCCCTTCGCCGACAATCCCTTCGTGCAGGCCGCCCAGGACTTCTTCGGCGGCAGGAAGGAAGCACCGTCCAATCCCTTCACCGACAACCCCTTCGCGAAAGCCTTCCAGGACATGATGGCGGGCATGGCCGGCCAGCCGGCGGCCGAAAAGCCGAGCGCGCCGGAAACCTCGCCCGCCGATTCGCTGAAGAACCTCGTCAATACGATGTTCGACACGGGGCTGGAGATGCAGAAGGACTACCAGCGCAACATCGAGACGATCTTCGAGACCATGCGCAACGGCGTGGAGCCGGACGGCGGCAAGAAGGCCTGACGATCAGGCCGCCGCCGCGCGCTCCTCTCCGCCTCGGCCGGCACGTTGAAGCGATCGACGCCGGCACTGAGTGCCATCGCATCCTTTGGGACGCGGCGAGCCCGCTGTTCTTGCAGAAGCCATCGATAAGGTTCGTGGCAAAGCGGATTTCCGGGAAATAGCCCTTTGAAAAAGCCCGACGCGGACCTTGGGAGTCGCACGTCGGGCAAGCGGCAGGGTTATTGGCTCTCACCCTGCGGGGAAGTCAGGACCGTCCGGGAGGGCAGGACGGCACCGGAGGAAATCAGTCCGAGCGGCCCTGGCGCACATGACGGCGGGCACGCTCGCGCGCCACGATCGTCAGATGCAGGCCGGCATCGGAGAAGAAGGAGGCCGAACGGACGGCCTGGACGTCGCTGCGGCACAGGCCCATGTCGAAGAGCTGGTGGTCGTCGAGCTCGCTCAGCCGGTTGATCGCGCGGCGGTTCTGCCATGCACGGGCAAATCTGGCGGCGGCGTTGCGGACATGGACAAGAAGGTCGGAGACCGGGCGACGTTTCGCCGGTGCCTCGATTTCCATTCTGCGGTCGATCATGCGCATGGCATTTCTCCTTTCCGGCTCCGCGCACCATCGTCCTTCGATGGGGCTCACGCGGCACCTGTGATCGTTCGCCGCCCGCAGGGTACGGGTGACGGTGAGGGGGAACTGGACTGCAAGAAGAGCCGCCGGCCGGGAGGTCTGGGCGAAGCGGCAGATCCTGTCGGCAATGGCTGGCGGACAAGCCATCGTTCGACAATCGCTTTTTCGCAGAAAGACATTGATCAGTCCAACGAATGTTTCTAATACTATCAATCAAACAATCTTATGAGTACCGTTATGTCCGCTCCGTTAGACATCGACCAGCTCCAGACCTTCGTTGCGATCGCGGATACCGGAAGTTTCACGCGGGCGGCGGATCGGGTCTTCAAGACCCAGTCGGCCGTGTCCATGCAGATGCGGCGGCTCGAAGAGCGTATCGGCAAGCAGCTTTTCATGAAGGACGGGCGCGGCAACAGGCTGACGGCCGAGGGCGAGCGCCTGCTCAACTTCGCCCGCCGGATGCTGCGCCTCAACAACGAGGCCATCGCCGCCTTCGACGACAACCGTCTCGAAGGCATGCTGCGCATCGGCACGCCGGACGACTATGCCGACCGCTACATGCCCGAGATCATCATGCGCTTTGCCAAGACGCATCCGAATGTCGAGCTCTATATCGTGTGCGAGCCCTCCGTCGACCTTGCCGAGAAGATGGCCAAGGGCGAGCTCGATATCGCGCTCGTCACGCACAATCCGCGCCAGCGCCAGTCCGACGTGGTGCGGACGGAGCCGCTCTGCTGGGTCATGTCGGCCAACCATCCGCTGCCGGAGAACGCGCCGGTGCCGCTCGCCGTCGGCCGGCGGGACTGCCAGTGGCGGCAGATCGCCTGCGCCGCGCTCGATTCGGTCGGGCGCGACTACCAGGTACTGTTCACGAGCTGGTCCTCCACCGTCGTCGCCGCCGCCGTCATGGCGGGCATGGCCGTTTCGGTTCTGCCGGAATCGGCACTGCGCCCCGGCATGAAGGTGCTGACGCAGGCGGACGGCTTCCCGCCGCTCGCGCCCGTGCAGATCGGCATCATGCGGCGGCCGGGCCTTTCGCCCTCGCTCTCCAACGCCATCACCAGCCACATCACCGCCTGCCTCGACAACATCACGCCGCTGACGGCGGCCGATGACCTGCCGGAAGCGGAAGTGAAGGTCTTCCCGCGCCTCGCGCGGCTGAGGCCGGGACAGATCCTGCCGGGATGGTGACGCTCATTCCTCTGGACGGCATTCCCGCAGGCAAGGCCGGGCCGTCCAGGGTGACGGTACGGCCCGCCCGCGAAGACGAGATCGAGACGCTGCGCCGGATCGAGCGGTCGGCCGCGCAGGCCTTCCGCCTCATCGAAGCCTTCTCCTGGCTGGCGGTCGGCGACGTGCAGAGCGCCGAGCGGCACCACGACCTCATCGGCAAGGGCACGAACTGGGTCGCGGCCGCCGACGGCGACCAGCCCGTCGGCTTCCTCAGCGCCGAGGTCGTCGGGCCCGAACTGCACATCTGGGAGATTTCCGTCGATCACCTGCATCAGGGCTTCGGCATCGGCCGCCGGCTGATCCGCCATGCCGTCGAGCAGGCGGCGGAACGCGGCCTTTCGGCTGTGACACTGACGACCTTCCGCACCATTCCGTGGAACTGCCCGTTCTACGAGCGGCTGGGCTTCGAGACGCTGGACGAGGCGGCCCTTCCGGCGCGCCTCGACGCGGTGCTCGACGAGGAATCCGAACACGGCCTGCCGCGCGACACGCGCTGCGCCATGCGGCTGACAGTCAAGGACTAGCCGACATACTTCTTCAGGAACGCCACCGTGCGCTGCCAGGCAAGGTCGGCGGCGGCCTTGTCGTAGCGGGCGGCGGAGGTGTCGTTGTTGAAGGCGTGGTTGACGCCGTCATAGACGTGGATCTCGAAGGTCTTGCCGTTCGCCTCCAGCGCCTTGCGATAGGCGTCGATGCCGGCATTGATGCGTTCGTCGAGGCCGGCATAGTGCAGCAGCAGGGCCGCCTTGATGTTCGGCACCGCCTCCGCCGGCGGCTGCGCACCGTAATAGGCGACGGCCGCCTTCAGCTCCGGCGATATCGTCGCCAAGCGGTTGACGAGGCCGCCGCCCCAGCAGAAGCCGATGGCGCCGACCTTGCCGTTAGCCCCGTCGAGCTTTGCCAGGAATTGCAGGCTCGCCTCCGCATTGGCGGCCGTGGCCGCCGGATCGAGCTTGCCGATCATGTCGCGCGCCTGGTCCTCGTCCTCCGGCGTGCCGCCCGAAGGCGAGAGGAAATCAGGGGCGAGCACGATGAAGCCTTCCAGCGCCATGCGCCGCGCGACGTCGCGGATATGCGGATTGAGGCCGCGGTTCTCGTGGATGACGATGACGGCGCCGAGCGGCCCGGTCGCCGCCTTCGGGCGCACGAGATAGCCCTTCATCTCGCCCGAGCTGCCGCCATAGACGACATCCTTCGCCGAAAGGCGCTCGTCGTCGGAGGCGATCATCCCGGCGCTCGCGGAATTGGCGGCAAGCAGCGGCGCGATGGCAGCGGCCGCGGCGCCGGAGCCCGCAAGCGCCGTCAGCCGCTCCATGAAGCGGCGGCGGTCGAGCGTCAGGTGGGTATATTCGTCATAGGCGTCGATCATCGCCTGCGTGATCTGCGTCCTGTCCATGGGGGATCCTCCGGGTTTTCGGCCAGAAGGACAAGATAGGCCGCGCAGGGCGGCGCGCCCAACACAACTGCGTTACCGGTGGATCAGGTCAGCGCCAGCCAGACGGCGAGCCAGAGCCAGAGCATCATCGCGACCAGCAGGCTGGCGATGAACAGCGGGCGGCGGTAGCGCAGGCGGTTCGAGGTGACATGCACATAGGCATGCGCATAGCGCAGCGCCACGAACAGCCAGCCGCCGGCGACCGTCACCGGATTGTCGGCATCGACGAGATAGAGAAGGATGCTCACCGCATAGAACAGCACCGGCAGCTCAAACTGGTTGGCGATGGCGTTCTTGACGACGAGGCTTTCGGCCGGCTCGTCGCGGTTCTCGCGGAACTGCTCGGCCTTGGCACGGCCGTCCCTGACAGCGCCGACGCGGCGGGTCGAGAGCAGCATATAGAGGCCGAAGACAAGCGCGGCATGGGCGATCATCGGCCAGATGGTGGCTTCCGTGGGAGACATGGGGAACCTTCGGCTTGCGTTTCAGCCACCTGAATAAGTGTTTCCGGCCAAAGCCTCAACCGGAAAGGCCGCCGTGCCGAAAGCCGAAGGAAAAGCGCCCTCCTATTGCGGTGTCAGCGTTTCACTGCCCGAGCCGTCCTTGCCGCTGATCGTCCAGGCCCCTTCCAGCGACCCGTCGCCCTTGACCTCGTAGACGATGAGGCCGACGGCATCGCCCAGCACATAGGCGGCTGCGAAGGCATTGTCGTAGAGCATGCAGATGCCGTTCGACGTGGTCGAGCCGGTGTGCCATGTGATCGAGCAGGTCGTCTCGCTGGTCAGCTCGATGGTCGCCGTGCCGCCATAGGCCGAGCCGTCGAGATTGGTGCCCTCGACGGTGTAGGTGCCGGCATTGACGGTCTGCGCCTGCGCAGGCACGACGAGACCCAGGCCCAGCAGGGCGCCTGCCAAAACCGTCTTCATGAAGTTCCCCCGGGATAGCCGGCGAGATTGCCGGCATTTCATCCTATGCAGATGAACGGAAAAACGAAACGGGAGTGGCGCCCCGCCAAACGAAAATGCCCGGCAAAGCCGGGCATTCTGCAAGCGTCGTGTCAGGTTCGGCCGGTCAGACGGCGCCCGGATAGTTCGGGCTTTCGCGGGTGATCGTCACGTCATGGGCGTGGCTTTCGCGCAGGCCCGCGCCGGAGATGCGCACGAAGGTGGCGCGCTCCTGGTATTCCTTGATGTCCTTGCCGCCGACATAGCCCATGGAGGCCTTGAGGCCGCCGGCGAGCTGGTGCAGCACGCCCGAGACCGGGCCCTTGTAGGGCACCTGGCCCTCGATGCCTTCCGGCACGAGCTTCAGCGTGTCGCGCACTTCCGCCTGGAAGTAGCGGTCGGCCGAGCCGCGCGCCATCGCCCCGACGGAGCCCATGCCGCGATAGGCCTTGAAGGAGCGGCCCTGGTAGAGGAACACCTCGCCCGGGCTCTCGTCCGTGCCGGCGAGCAGCGAGCCGACCATGACGGCGGAAGCGCCGGCGGCGATCGCCTTGGCGAGGTCGCCCGAGAACTTGATGCCGCCATCGGCGATGACCGGAATATCCGCGGCCTGCGCCGCCTCGACGGAGGACATGATGGCGGCGAGCTGCGGCACGCCGACTCCGGCGACGATGCGGGTGGTGCAGATCGAGCCCGGGCCGATGCCGACCTTGACGGCATCGGCGCCCGCGTCGATGAGCGCCCGGGTGCCGTCGGCCGTCGCGACGTTGCCGGCCATGACGCGGACCGAATTCGACAGCTTCTTCACGCGGGTCACCGCATCGAGCACGCGCTGCGAATGGCCGTGCGCCGTATCGACGACGATGAGGTCGACGCCGGCATCGATGAGGCGCTCGGCGCGCTCGAAGCCGTCATCGCCGACGGAGATGGCGGCGGCGGCGCGAAGACGGCCCTGCGCATCCTTGGAGGCGTTGGGGTTGAGCTGCGACTTCTCGATGTCCTTCACCGTGATGAGGCCGACGCAGCGGCCGTCGCCGTCGATCACCAGCAGCTTCTCGATGCGGTGGCGGTGCAGCAGGCGCTTGGCCTCCTGCTGGTCGACATTCTCCTTGACCGTGATGAGGTTCTCACGGGTCATCAGCTCGTAGATCTTCTGGGTCGGGTCGGAGGCGAAGCGCACGTCGCGGTTCGTCAGGATGCCGACGAGGCGGCCGGCCTTGCCGTTGCCGCCGTTCTCGACGACCGGGATGCCGGAAATGCCGTGCGCCTTCATCAGCGACAGCGCGTCGGCGAGCGTGGCGTCGGGGCCGATCGTCACCGGGTTGACGACCATGCCGCTTTCGAACTTCTTGACCTGGCGGACTTCCTCGGCCTGCTCGGCGGGCGTCAGGTTGCGGTGGATGACGCCGAGGCCGCCGGCCTGGGCCATCGCGATGGCAAGGCGGCCTTCCGTGACCGTGTCCATCGCGGAGGAGAGGATCGGCAGGTTCAGCTCGAAATCGTGGGCGATGCGGGTCGCGATGTTCGTCTGGCCCGGCATGACCTCGGAGTGACCGGGCTGCAGGAGAACGTCGTCGAAGGTCAGGGCTTCGAGACCGGTTGCCGTTTCAATGATGCGCGCCATAGGCCAAGTTCCTTCAGTGTAATAGCAGGCTGCCCAAGGGGAACATTGGGAGTTGTCCACCTCGGTCGCTTGCAAGAAATTCTTGGAAGTTGGCGAGGGCTGGTAACACGTTCATGACGGATTGGGAATAGCAAAAAGCCGGCAATCGGTTTCGGGACCAGCTTCTGAACAGGCGCCGCAGGGCCGCCGCCCCTCATCCGCCTGCCGGCGCCTCTCCCCGCAAGCGGGGAGAAGGTCGCGGCAGCGGGATGAGGGCTTTTGTCTCAACCGCTCAAGCCGGAGACATCCGTGGCCTGCCGCCGCGGTCGCCATCTCAAACGTCGAACTGATAGCTCACCGGCACGAAGCGATAGCCCTCGCCCGCCTTTTCCACGAAGCCGGCGGCCGGGAAGGGCATGTGGTAGCCGATGAAGGGGAGCCTGTCGGTCGCTATCATGTCGAAGACACGCTTGCGCGTCGCCGCCGCTGCGGCCTTGTCCATGTCGAAGCGCACCTCCCAGTCCGGCCGCTGCAGCGAGAGCACGAAATGGTTCGCCGTGTCGGCCGTCAGCATCAGCGCCCTCCCCTCCGATTCGACACGGAAGATCATGTGGCCGGGCGAATGGCCAAAGGCATCGAGCCCGGTGACGCCAGGTACCACCTCGCCCTCGTTCTCGATGAAAGTGAGCTTTTCGGCGAGCGGCTGGACCTTGGCGAGCACGCCCTGGTGGCCCTGCTCGGCGGGCGTTCCCATGCGCTCGGGATTGACCCAGAAATCGTATTCCGTGCGGCCGGTGACGTAGCGGGCATTGGGAAAGGCCGGCTTGCCGCCCTCCATGAGCCCGCCGATATGATCGCCGTGCATATGGGTGAGGACGACGACGGAGATCTGGTCCGGCGTATAACCGGCATATTTCAGCCCTTCCAGCAGCCGGCCCATGCCGGCGCTGCGCCCGCCCTCGCCCATGCCGGTGTCGAACAGCACGACCTCCGAGCCCGTATCGACGAGCGTCGGCGAGAAGCTGTTCACGAAGGTATCGGCGGGCAGGAAATTCTCTGTGAGCAGGGCGGCGATGGCCTCGGTGGGCTGGCCGATGCCATAGGTCTCGCTCGGCGCGCCCGAGGGGCGGATGCCGTCCCGCACGGTGAGGATGCGAAAGCTGCCGAGCTTCATGCTGCGCGTTTCGATGGGGCTCGCTCTCATGTCGGTCGTGTCCGTCTCGGTCTGGGCAAGGGCGGCGCGGTTCAGCACAAGGGGTGCTGCCAATGTGCCGACGCCGGCGGCGAGAAACAAGGATCGGCGCGAGATCGTCGAATGGTCTCCCATGGTATCGTCTCCGGTCAGGTGTTGTCTGGGCGCGAGTTGCCCCCGCGGCAGGATACCATCGCCCGATCTAGGGCGCGGTCACGATGCAGTCCCGCCCCATCACGGGGTTTTGATGGGCGCAGGCGGCCGCGGCGATTTGACAGAGGGCGGCAAGGGGCGCAGAAGACGGTGCCTGCGCAACGCCATTCGCTTCCTGCCATTTCGCAAAAAGCGCCTATCTTATTTTCTCACGATTGCGGACGCACAACCGCTTCACATTTCTGCTGGAATTGCTCCAGAACCAGTATCGCGACCTGCCGATGAACCGTATCGTTCCCCTCATTCTCGCCGTTGCGCTCTTCATGGAGCAGATGGACTCCACCGTCATCGCCACCTCGCTGCCGGCCATCGCCGCCGATCTCGGCGTCGGGCCGATCACGCTGAAGCTGGCGCTGACCTCCTACATGGTGTCGCTCGCGACCTTCATTCCGCTGAGCGGCTGGATGGCGGACCGCTTCGGGGCAAAGCGCATCTTTCGCTTCGCCATCCTCGTTTTCGTCGCCGGCTCCATTCTCTGTGCGGTGGCGAACAGCCTCGTCGCCTTCGTCGTCGCCCGCTTCCTGCAGGGCATGGGCGGGGCGATGATGACGCCCGTCGCGCGCCTCGTGCTGGTGCGCAGCACCTCGCGCTCCGAACTCGTCTCGGCGATGGCGCTGCTGACGATCCCCGCGCTCGTCGGCCCGCTCGCCGGCCCGCCGCTCGGCGGCTTCATCACCACCTATTTCTCCTGGCACTGGATCTTTCTCATCAACGTGCCGGTCGGCATCGTCGGCTATGTTCTCTCGGGCATCTACCTGCCGGAGATCCGCGCCGCCGCCCCGCCGCCACTCGACTGGACGGGTTTCTTCCTCAGCGCCGTCGCCGCCTCCGGCACGATGTTCGGCCTCTCCGTCGTCAGCCTGCCGGCCCTACCGCCGGTCATCGGCATCCTCGCCACCGCCGTCGGCCTTCTGTGCGGCGTGCTCTACGTTCGCCATGCGCGGCGGCACCCGACGCCGCTGCTCGACCTGAAGCTCTTCCGTGACAGCGCCTTCCGCGCCGCCTCCATCGGCGGCACGCTGTTCCGCATCTCCGTCGGCGCGGTGCCCTTCCTGATGCCGCTGATGCTGCAGGTCGGCTTCGGGCTTTCGCCCTTCCAGTCCGGCCTCGTCACCTTCACGGGCGCCGTCGGGGCGATCACCACCAAGTTCGTCGCAAGGCGCGTGCTCACGCTTGCCGGCTTCCGCACGACGCTGATCGCCGCCAGCATCTGCGGTGCGGCGCTGACCTTCGTCAACGGCCTCTTCACCCCCGCGACGCCCTTCTGGTTCATGGCCGGCGTGCTGCTCGTCGCCGGCTTTGCCCGATCCTTCTTCTTCACCAGCGTGAACGCGCTCTCCTTCGCCGACATTCCCGACGTCGACGCCAGCAAGGCGACCTCGATGAGCGCGGTGCTCCAGCAGATCAGCCTGGCGCTTGGCGTCGGCGTCGCCGGCGCGATCCTCGAGATCGAAACGTCGCTCACCGGCTCGCCCTTGGAACCGCGCGACTTCCAGATCGCCTTCATGGTGATTTCGGTGCTGACGCTTGCCGCCGTCATCCCCTTCGTCGCCATGGCGAAGAATGCGGGCTCCACCGTCTCTGGCCACCGCATGGCGGACCGGGAGGAGGAGGCGGTGACGGTGAAATGACGCGGCTTGGAGGATAAAGCCTCATCTGCCTGCCGGCATCCTCTCCCCGCAAGCGGGGCGAGGAGCGCTGGGGCACTGCTTTCCTGCATTCCGAAGCTTGGGCAAAACGGCACGGCACCTCCTTCTCCCCGCCTGCGTGGAGAAGGTCCCGGCAGGGGGATGAGGGGCCACCCACGCCTCAGAAAATCAAAATCATTCCGGCTTTTCGCAGACAGCCGCCAGCTTGTTGCCGTCATGGTCGCGGACGAAAGCCGCGTAGAAGCTGGCATGGAACGGCCGCAGGCCCGGTGCGCCCTCGTCCGTGCCGCCCGCCGCAAGCGCCGCGGCATGGAAGGCATCGACGGCGGCCCTGCTCGGGGCGACGAGCGCGATCGTCACGCCGTTGCCGAAAGTGGCCGGCTCGCGATTGAACGGCTCGACCACCCAGAAGCGGCAGCGCACGTCGCCGTCCGCCGCATAGCCGATCTCACCTGCCGCTTCCTTCTGCCTCGCATAGCCGAGCGGCGACAGGATCGCATCGTAGAAGCGGCCGGCGCGGGCAAGGTCGTTGGTGCCGACCGTGGTGTAGAGAAGCATCAGGCCTCCTCGCCGACCTCGGCCGCCTCGTCCTTCGCCTTGCGGCCCTTGAAGCCCTTGGCGAGCAGGAACATTTCCACCGATTCGGCGCGCGAGGCGCCCGGCTTCACATGGATGACCTGCCTGAAATTCTGCTTGAGCATGTTGAGAAGGTCGCGTTCCGTGCCGCCCTGGAAGGTTTTGGCGAGGAAATGCCCGCCCTCGGCCAGAACCTCGACGGCGAAATGCGCGGCGACCTCGCACAGATGCATGGTGCGCAGGTGGTCCGTCTGGCGGTGGCCGGTGGTGGGCGCCGCCATGTCGGAGATGACGAGGTTCGGCGTGCCGCCGACGGCCTCGATGAGCTTTTGCGGCGCATCGGGATCGAGGAAGTCCATCTGGAGGATGGTGACGCCCGGCAGCGGATCCATTTCCAGGAAGTCGATGGCCGCAACGCGCGGGTCCGTATCCGTCGAGCCCGTCACCTTGGCGGCGATCTGCGACCAGCTTCCGGGCGCCGCGCCAAGGTCGATGATGCGCCGGGCACCGCCGAGGATATTGTGCTTCTCGTCGATCTCCAAAAGCTTGAAGGCCGCGCGGGCGCGATAGCCCTCCAGCTTGGCGCGCTGCACATAGGGGTCGTTGATATGGCGCTCCAGCCAGCGGCGGGAAGAGGCCTTCAACTTGCCCTTCTTGACCTTCTGGCCGAGCTTGCGGCCGATGGGGGTCTTGGTCATGACGCCTGTCCTTCGGGCTTTGCCGGATTGCGATAGCCTCCGCGCTGGTTGCGGCGGTGGCGGCCGCGGCGCCAGACGCCGTCATCGGCCATCATGTCGGTGAGCAAGCCCTCGCGCAAGCCGCGGTCGGCGACGCGCATGCGGCGCGACGGCCAGCGCTTGCGGATCGCCTCCAGGATGGCGCAGCCGGCGAGCACAAGGTCCGCCCGGTCCGGCCCGATACAGGGATTGGCCGCGCGGGCGGAAAAGTCCCAGGAAAGCAGCCGTGCCTGCATGGCCGTGACCTCGTCGTCCGAAAGCCACACGCCGTCGACGCGGCGGCGGTCATAGCGCGGCAGGTCGAGATGAACGCCCGCCAGCGTCGTCACCGTGCCGGACGTGCCGATGAGGTGGAAATCCTCCGGCGCATGGACGCCCTCGCCCGGGCAATCGAAATTCGCCAGCATGCCCTCGACTTCCGAGACCATGCCCGCGAAGCTTTCCGGCGTCACGTCGCGACCGCCATGGCGCTCGGAGAGCGTGACGACGCCCACCGGCAGCGAAGTCCAGTGGGTGATGTGGTTGGCAAGCCGGCTGGAACGGTTGTCGCCGATGCGGATGACCGCGATTTCCGAGGAGCCGCCGCCGATGTCGAAAAGCACGACGGATTTCGCCTCGCGTCCGACGAGCGAGGAGCAGCCGGAGACCGCAAGCCGCGCTTCCGTCTCGCGGTTGATGATCTCGAGCTCGAGCCCCGTCTCCTCGCGCACGCGCTCCAGGAAGACCTCGCCGTTATCGGCAGCGCGGCAAGCCTCGGTGGCGATGAGGCGGCTGCGGCGGATATTGCGGTTCTTCAGCTTCGCCGCGCAGATCTTCAGCGCCTCGACGGAGCGGTCCATCGCCTCGTCGGACAGACGGCCGCTCGCGGCAAGCCCCTCGCCGAGGCGCACGATCCGCGAAAAGGCATCCACCACGCGGAACTGGCCGGGCCGCGTCGGCTGGGCGACGAGCAGGCGGCAATTGTTGGTGCCGAGATCGAGCGCGGCGTAGAGCGGCGCATCGTGATGATCGCGCTCGGCCGAACGATGCGGCGGCGCGGCCTCGCGCCGGGGTTCGGCAACGTGCTGCGGCGGGCGCGGCACGGCGCCGGCCTCGATCGGCGGCAGGAGCACGCCGGCTTCGGCGGTCGCCGGAGCCGGACGCGCCGCGGATTTCCGCCCACGATGCTTCCGGCGCGGCTTGCGGTTATCCGCCTGATCCTGCTGGGGGTCTTCGCGCTGGCCGACGGGCGCGAGCGGACGCACATTCTCGCCGCCCGGATTCCTGCCGTGCCTGCGACGCTTGTTCCGGCGCGCATTATTGCCGCTCGTCGCGGCCTGGGGGCGCTCGGCGGGCGCGGACGAACCGGCCGCCTGGCCTGCGGACGGGGAAACGGCAGAGGGACTCATGGCGCCCTTCTGCTTTCCCTTGCGACGGCGCGACCGCTTCGGCCGCCCCGCATTGCCCGCATCTCGCGCCCCGGAAACGGACGGCTTTTCGCCGCTGTCGGGGTCGTTCACTGTACTGCCTATGGCGCCGCGCAAAGCCTTAAGCTGCAAGCAGGCGCTCTCTCGATCTTCGTTGGCGCGACATTACCAGCGCCCGGCCCGTTCGCCAAATTCTTTTTATGACGCGCCGGTAACAGTGCATACCGGGCGGGCGGCCACGATTTTTTTCCAAAAAACCATTTGCAACGCGCCGCCTTTTGTTTATAAGCCCGCCTCACAGGCACCGGCCACGCCGGACCCAGCCATGCTGGGGAATAGTTCAACGGTAGAACGGCGGACTCTGACTCCGTTAATCTTGGTTCGAATCCAGGTTCCCCAGCCAATTCTCCCTAAAAGCCCTTAATTCCTTGATTTTCCAGTCGTGCCGGATAGTGTTTTGGCATCATTGGCGACCTGATGCCCAAAACTGGTGTCCAGAGGTGATGCCCACGCCGTTCAAGCGCGAGGGACAAAGCTCCGGGAAAAGACAGGGCATTCGTCATGGCCGTGCGCCACGAAGTCGAGAATCTGATCCGCCGCGGAAACATCTTCTATTGGCGGCCACGCGTCCCGGCAGCTCTCATCAACTGCGGTCCCGGTAGCCGCCTTTCACTCAGCCTTCATTGTTCCGACCATAGAAAGGCTCAGATCATTGGCCGGAAGCTCAACACGCAACTGGCCGAATTGAAGTTGAACTCGAAGGAAATGATGTCCAAGCAACAGCTTCAGAAACTGTTCGAGCATGAGCGCGACAAGGAACTCGAGCGACTGGACGAGATCAATACGCTTGCCCGGCGCAACGGCCGTGGCGGGAATGTCGAGGAGATGGAACTCGATCTCGAGGCCGGTTGGGCCTGTCAGCTCGTCGCGAAGTTCGGGAGCCGGACGGAGCTGACGCTGGAGAGCGGTTGCGCGGGCCTAACCTATCTCCTCAACAATCGTGTCCCGATCTCGCACATCGACGCCATCAGGGCGAACTACCGGGGCGAACTGGCCATCGCACGCAGCCCGGGGTTTGAAGACGGCATCCGGCGACTGATCTACAATTTCGAAATCGACGACACTGTCGCTAATCGTCAGCGCGCCATGTCGAAGATCTTTGAGGGTCGCGCTGCTGCCCTCCTCGACATCGATGAGCGGCACGAGCTTGTCGATAGAAGCCAGAGCGAGTTCACGGGCGGCGAAAGAGCCATCACGCCGATTGCCGAGGTTGTCGTTCCTGAAACTGCAGCGCCTGAGCCGCCGACGCGGCACGATGAACAATCGTCCTTATCGGCTTTACAGATCATTTCAGGAGAGCCGGGCGTCGCTTATCTGGATCTCACACCGCGCCCGGAGAAAATCACGGCACAGCCGAAAGCTCCCAGTGCCGAGCAGAGGGTCGTTCCTATTGCCGACTTCGAGCAGGAGTGTGAGAAGCTCATCGACAACATGGGCGAGGATTGGACAACTGAAACCGGGCGGGATGCCATGGCGCTGGTTCGGATGTTCAAGTCGGTGCTCATCGAGCATGGGGTAGAGCATTCCGGGCAGATCGAACAATATCACATTGGACAGTTGCGCCAGCACTTCAACCATATCCCGACAGACTGGGGCAGAAGCAGCAGGATGCGCGTCATGTCGGCACCGGAACTTCGTGCGGAAGGCGACAAGCTGCGCAAGGCTGCGGAGATTTCAGGAACCAAGGCGAAGGTTGGTCTGGCTCCGGGAACGATCCGCAAGCACTTCGGAAATCTACAGCACTTCCTAAAGCATCTGAAAGGCCACGGGTTCGAAATCGAAAACTGGACCTTTGAAGGCCTGCGTCCACGAAAGCCCAAAGCAGGAGACATCCGTCACCAGCAATACAAACCGAAGCCGGAAGACATCGCTCCGATTTTCTCGAGCCCCGTCTACACTGGCTCTCTGGATCATCTGCGAGGAAAACGAAGAAAACCGGGCAGCCAAGTTTTCCATGATTCGCTTTATTATCTGCCGATCCTGTTCACCTACCTGGGGCCGCGACGCAAAGAGTTCGCAGGACTTTCCGTCGACGACATTGCGAAGGACGAGGACGGATATGTCATCCTCCTTCGCACCAATGGCATCAGGCGATTGAAGACCGCGCAATCAAAACGACTGCTGCCCATGCCCGACGAATTGATCCGATTGGGCTTCCTCGATTACTATCAGGCGATCAAGGGGCTAGGCTACGAAGCTCTCTTCCCAGACCTGTTCTCGGATAAGACGGATAACGATCCAGGAGACCGTTTCTACGACACTTTCATCCCCATCATGCGGGGCGCGCTCGGTGAAAACATGTGGGAGCGAGCCATTCATGCCCTTCGCCACGGGATGGCGGACACCCTGAAGCAGGCCGGAGTCTCATCTGAAGTGATCGATGACATCTCGGGGCGATTGAGCGAAGGCAGTGAAACGAATACCCGATACACGAATCCGGCTGGCCTTCCGTTGATGCGCAGCGCCCTCAAGCACTACCCAATCATTACGTCGGCCGTCGAATCGAAGCCGCTGCAACTTCTGCCATGGATCGAGAACAAGCAGCCGCCGCCATGGGCGCGAGAAGGCAAGAAGTGAAGCCGGATCGGAAATGATTTCCGGTCGGACTGTGTTCGGCTGGTAGTGCGACACCGGGCTGAGCCCGGTTTCGAACTCTGGAAATCCGATTCAGAATCAAACGGCGTTTTACGAAGTAATGGGAGGAGAAGTCGTCATTCCATCAAACGCCGTTAGGCGTTGGGTCGGCCTCGTCGAGCAAGCGGCTCCGATACCGAAAAACCAAGTAGAGAGCGGACGCTCAGACCTCATCGTCGGCGCCATCGGGATAGATCAGCTGAATTTTTCTACGAAACGGTGAGCCGCCTGTCCGATACTTGGCGACAAGATCGTCGAACACCGCATCGCATTCGCGCTCATCGAACCCCTGATCCGCCAGCATCGAGACGATCTTATTCTGGAACTTCTCGAGTTCCATCTGCTGATTCTTGTCGATCGCCCGCCGGATCAGCCAGAACAGCGCAACTCTCGCGACGTCATCTCTGTCAGGCCGCTTCGCCCTTCTGTTGGCATCACGAAGTGCCTTCTGTCGCTGCCTTGCTACCTTCTGGTTCATGGCGCTCCTCCCCATCCTCGACCTTCTCTATGGTCAGGGGACCGGCCTGCCGGCGCAAGCCTTGTTCGTCTGAATCGGAAAATTCGAACTTTGAATCGACAGCGCGGAACAATGAATCAAATGACCGCAATTTGTTTCGAGTTGCGGGCACGTTATCTCACGTCAAAACGGCCTGTTCGGCCGCGAACGGCGTTCATGAATCAACGTATTCCAGTTCCGAATCAAAAATCCTGTGTTCGGAATCAAATGAGCGCAAGTTGTTTCAGGTTGCCGGAGACTTGCGTTGACTTGCCGACAACGTGCCACACGACATCTCAAATCATGTCGCATCATCGCGATGGTGTCCGAGGATCCAGCCTTCCCATTTGCGAACGGCATCAAGTTCTGGGATGCTTTCACCGCGCCGCTCATCGACGACATCGAGCATCCCCAGCAGTCCGACCACGGCATCGAAGCGATCCTCGCCTGCCTTGTCCGAGCCGAATCCATCGTCGATGAACGACTGAAGCAGACCGGTATCGAGGTTCGGCCGCGCTGCAAGCCAAGGCAATATACTCTGTCCCATCCGTGCCCGGTCTGCCTGACGCCTCTTGCTCCAGCCACTCCGTGGCATGCCGATCTGACGGTACACGTCACCAGGATAGGTCTCGGCAACGATGACTGGCTTGCTGTTGGCGAGCTCGGCCAGGCTTCCATCGAACGGCCACAAGCCGATCTGGTCCAATCTCGGAACGATGATTTCCCGCCACCCCGAAATCGCGCCCTTGCCCACCTGATTGCCGCCAAGCGTCCAGAACAACATGCAGGCAGCCTGTCGATCGGCGGTCGCCCGTTCGCAGACACGAAGGAGCGATGACGACGTAGCAATCCCAAGCGCATCGAAGAGATGGGCACGCGCCGTGCCACCCGGGCGGACAGGATAGAACGGGCGATGCAGCGAGATGTGATCGCGGTGATCGGCGACACTGTACCAATCCGACCAGATCCCTGAACCAAATGACGGCAGTGCCTCCCGGAAAGAACCGATGCCTGCTGCCCGTGCATAGGCCTCCGGCAGGCCGATCGGGAAGTCGAAGCCAATCAGGAGCGCACCGGGATCGACCGCACGACGCTGCAGCCGCTCAAACAGGTTCGACGTCTCGCCGACGAGTTCCGGAGGTTGAACATGCCACTGTCCGCCGTGTTTGATAGCGACAGCCATCCATCGCTTTTTATGGTCCATGCTCCAATCGCAATGGGCGACAACCGCGACGCTCATCCTGCTCTCCCTTCTGCTCATCGGTCGCATGCCTATCAGCTTTGGAGCGGCGGATCACCGCCCGTCAGAATGTGCAGCACGGCCTTTTCATCCAATGCCTGAGCCTCGAACAACGCCTTTGCGAGGGCATGGAAGGTCGGTCTGCGCCTCCTGAGGATCGCCGCCGCCCGGTCGAGGGCGGCTTCCAGCCTGGCGTGAACCCGATCCGCCAGCTCTGGTTCACGGTCGAACACCGCGCCCGGATCGCGATGCGGACGATAGAGCAGCGGATGCTTAGGTCCGAAGCCAAGCGTCCGCTCCATGTCAAAGGCGAGCCGCGTGGCCCGTGCCAGATCGCTATCGTCGCTTCCTCCGGAGCCGCTCGAGACACGTTTGAGCACCAGTTGCTCGGCAGCCCGCCCGGCCATCAGCATGGTCAGCATGTTTTCGCACCAGTCACGGGTATCGGTTGCCCAGGCGTGGAAGCCGACGAGATTGTAGCCGCCCTCGCCGGAATCGATATTGAGACCGCGAACAGGTCCGAGATCAAGCGCATGATGCACGACAGCATGCCCTGCCTCGTGGAAGGCGTAGCGCCAACGGAGATTATGAGGCACGGGCGGACGGTGGCCGCGGATGCCGTCTTCGATGTCCTCATAGCGGATCGCCCGCTTGCTGCGGCGCGCTTTCAATCGCGCCTCCCGGACGATGCGCTCGATATCAGCACCCGTCAGCCCCATTGCACGTGTGGCAAGCCGCCTGAGGATCGCATCGGCGGAATTAGCGTGTTGCACGGCTGCCGACAATTCCGACGTGTTGGTGTTCTGTGGCTCAGTCATCGGCTGGCTCCCTTGCATTCACTTTCTGCGTCTTCCTCCAGATAGTCGGCGACGATCCTCTTCAGCGAGAATCCGTCCCCGGCTTCCGACCAGCTTTCTGGTAATGGCTCCCGGATCAGCGATGTCACATCGTCACCGAGATGATGAGCCAGGATTTCGGCCAGCGTCGGGATATCGGGCCTGGGGATTTCGATATGGGTCTCCAGCCGCCCCGAACGCTTGAGGGCCTCGTCGATATGATCGGGCCGGTTGGTCGCGCCGACGACAATCAGCCCTTCGTTTTTGACGGCGCCGTCGAGCAGTTCCAGCGCCTTGTTGACGACGGTATTCCAGTAGTCGGCATATTCCCGCTCCGCCGGCTGCCTCTTGCCGATACCATCGATCTCGTCGATGAACAGGATCGCCGGCGCCATTGCCCGCGCCTCGACAAAGGACTTGCTCATCCTGTCGATGACGTCGTTCAGATGCCCGCCCTGCAGCCAGGTCGAGACGGATGTGACGACCAACGGGATTTGCAGGCTGTTGCACAGCGCCCGGGCAAAGGTGGTCTTGCCGGTCCCGGGCGGGCCGGACAGCAAAAGCTTGGTGCTCATCTCCGACCAAGACAGGATGCTTGCTCGATAATCATCCAGATCTGCCTTGAGATCGAGCGCCCAGTCTTTCGCTCGGCCGTATCCGGAGAGGGTCTCGACGGTCATTGGCGGCTTGTGGCCGATCTCGCCTGCCGTCGGCATTGGCTCCGGCTGGATCACTTCGGCGCCCGACGGCTTGTCCTTCTTCCAGCGACCGTTGCTATCGGTGTCGGTCGATTTCGGCTTTTCGTACGAGCCTTGGGGCTTCTCGGCGGATGTGCTCGACGATGCCGATCCGGATGTCTTGTCATTGCTTCCGCTGCCACCGTCCTCCTCTTCCTCGAAGTCACCGCGATTGCGCTCAATGAGTACTGCAAGGACATGCAGCACGTCGCAAACATGCCGCCCTGGGCGGAAGGCAAGAACCAGATCCTCCAGCGACAGCCAGCGCGCATCGGAATCCGACGGCAGGCCCAGCGTCTCGATCACCTCGTCCGGGTAAAGCACTTCGATCAGATTAGTGACGAACCGCCGGTCGAGCTTTCCCGTCTCCAGAGACAGGTCGGCGGAGATCTGCAAGAGCGACGGAATGTCCGACCGTTTTTCTGCGATGGCAAGGATCGACAAGTCACGGGACAGCGCGCTGAGCACCCGCCGGCGCAGGGCATTGCCCGTGACACGATGCACGCCGGCGCCCGAGAAGGTCATCAGACGCCTGCGTGTCTCGCCTTCGACGACGTCAAAGTAATCATCGTTGAACATGTGGTCCGCATCGACGATCGCAAACGGGCCGCCCGGCACGAGCCGGGTTTTCTCAAGGAGCCGCAGCACCTCACGCTCGAAGCCTGCAAGCGGCGCATGGAGGGTAACGACCGGTGTCACTTGGGTCAGCGTATAAACGATCTCCCGAAGCGACCGTCCGCTGCCGCGCACCGCACGCGCCAGAACCAGGGTCGCAACGATTTGACTGACCATTGGCTGAGCAGCGGCTCGATCCACAAGACCGATCGCGTAGGCGCACCGATCGATACCGTTGCCCAGCACAGCGTTCTCTGCGATTGCGCCATGACGCGCCCGGGCGATATTTACGAGTTGCGCGGCGAACGACGGATGCTTGACCTCCGCGGTCATGGCACCATCGCCCACAGAGCCGGGTGCGGGATTGTCGCTCTCCTTCGGGACAAGCCAGTCGCTAAAGTTCTTCCGGAACCAGGTGTCGTCACGGATAGGATCGCCGGTCAGTCGTGTCGTGTCGAAGGCAGGGGAATAGCGGAGGAGAAGATGACCGCCGACATCGACGATCTTGCTTTCCAGCAGACCGTTGCGCAGCGCCATTCGGCGTGCCTCTCGCCGGGCAAGATGACGAAGGCGGCGGATAAACAGACGAGCGAGCTTATCCATCTGAGCGCTCTCCCATCTGCGCGGCAATAATTGCCGCTTGGTCGTCCTGCACCGGATCCCGCGGACGTGTCCGACCACGCCTCCACCCACTAATGGCACCGGGCTGCGGCAACTGCGTCAACACACGCTCGCGCGGCGAACAGCGTGGCGGAGAAGAGCCGCCCGGAGGAGTGACCGAAGCCGAACCAGTCGCAGCAGACAGCCTCAGTTGCTCGTTCCCGAACGGAGCAAGGTGTCGATTGCGATTCTGCAGCCAGTCGAGCAGCAGGCGGCATACCGCGTTGCCGCCGTCGGCAACTGCGCGCAACCGCAGCATCAGAGGTTCCGGCACAACGCGATCCAGCAAAGAACCTTGCCGGACGAAAGCGAGCGCCAGGCCGATCAGAACGGCAGGATCTTCGCGATCGCTCGAACCGTGGTCCACGTCATCGTATTGGACAGGAGGGATATTCGCGAGCCTGCCGCGAAGGCAGGGCAACGCGATGGTATCGGTCGTGACAGCTTCGCAACGGAAGCCGGCCACAGACGGGCTATGGGTATCGACGGACATGACTGTCTCCTCGCCGGAGCGCACCGCATCCGACGTTGGTGGAATGGAAAGGGCTGCAGAAGCCAGCCACGCACTTGAGGCGCGGCCGCGATCAGTGCCGTTGGGCTAGCGGCTCGTCAGTGCCGGCGCGGACGGCGGGCAAAGCCGACCCGGATGCGGGCGGGCTCCGGTTCGTCGTCCTGATCGTCGAAGCGGCCGAGATCATAGTGACCGTCGTCCTCGTCCCGCGCGGCCATCGTCCGCTCTTCTTCGTAAGTGCGGGCCGGACCGTTCAGCGCGATCAGCGGCTTGCCAAATACGGTCGAGGTAGCGGCCGCGTCCACCACGACACCGAGAGCCTTACGGGCTTCCGCTTCAAGAAGCTGCTGCACGCGGCGACCGAAACGGAGACGAAGTTCGGCCATGCAGGCAGCAACACCGTCGATTTCCAGAAGGTCGTCAATCTCCGACAAGGCCCAGATGCCGTTGGCATGATCGCTCGGACGGCTGGCGCCATCGACGATGGCTACCTCGACCGTATCGACCATCAGGCGCTTCTGGTTTTTATAGAGCCAGTCCGGCAAAACCATCGCCGAGGCCATCATTTTCAGCTTCAAGTCTTCGAGACGGCTGGTGTCGCCATACGATGCCAGCGACCGCTTCAGGTCGAGGATGTAGGCGGTGTGACGCGCACGATTCACGAGGATCAGGTCTGGCGTATAGCTGCCTTTTGCTGGCGATTCGCAATCGAGCTTGATGCCGTCGAGGCTCGACCAGTCGTTTCCGGACACGGCTTCGAGCGCCGCTTTGACCAGCGGCAGCTTCAGCGACTGCGTCAAGACAACAATGTTGGGATTGGCCTTCGCCAGACGCTCGACCGCCTGCTCGAGCAGCTTGCCTTCACGGAACGACACTGCGCGAACGAGCGAGGCGATGTGAACATAGTGTCCGAGGATGTCGTCTTCGACGGGCTCGCCGTCGGCAATCGCCGCAATCGCGCGATCGATCAGCAAATCCAGATCGGCCTCGACTTCGGCGAAGCGAACGATATGCGGATGGCGGCGCAGGACCGCTGGCTCGCCGATGCTGTAGGCACCGATGCCGAATGAGCCATTCGAGAACATCGATGCCGCGGCGACAGTCGAACGAAGAACTTCCCCGACAGGGGTAGATTGAGTATGCGTGGTCATAGCCCGATTCCTTTTCACGAAGGCTGAGGGTCAGGCCCTTGTCGATGTTGGTAGCATCGGCTTGGGCCGTTTTGTGTCCGGTCTTCCGAACGACCCCAACCTGGCAGGACCGGGAGCCGGGCTCAAGGACCCGGGAGAGCAAAAAAGAACAAAGCCGGTACATAGTTAACGGTGGGCTCACGAGGTCCGGACCAACGAACGCGTCCGGTGATCGCAGCGGTCGGCCTCAACGTTTCACTCGCCATCATCAGGCAAAAGGAAAAGGGCCGATATACGGCCCTTTCGAGTTTGGCGGGAAGGCCGGTCGCACGGCCTCTAAACCCTCGCTAGCGCTACGCGGCGGTTGCAGTTACATCGTCGGCTTTGTTGGCGTCCGGCTTGGCGCGGTCAAGGAAGGCTGGCCGTTTGAAGGCCTTCGGAGGCTCGGCCAAAGCTTCGGCCAGAGACGGAATCGAGTCTTCCGGAAGAATCTGCTTGGATGCCGCCGAAGGCTCCATCGTGACTTTGGCCCCGAATGGCGCAAGCATGGCCTCGAGCCGCTTTACAGCTTCCGCTTCGACAGTGTCCCCTTCGGAGCCGGCAACGACCGGGACCCCGTCATTTTGGGGCCGCTGCTGATTGGAAGCCAGCAAGCTTGTGTCGACGAACGATTTGGCTGATGGCGAGATCGACGCCTTGTCGGCCTTCGGCCAGACAGGATCCTTGGTTTTCGCCGAAGCCCACTCCAACAGTGGCACGACTTCCGTTTCCAACCAGGTCCGAAGCTCGCCTTTGTCCGGCCACGTCGTTTCGCTGCCCATCTTGTAGAGCATCGCGCTGACCGCGCCCCAGCCAGTCTTGACCGGGATGGAGGTGGGCGAGATCACGTATGCTGCATTTGGATGGGGTCTGACGAACTGCGCCAGACTTTTCAGTTCTTCGTTGGCAAGGCGCGCCACCAGATGCGTCTTTCCGGAGAGCGTTTTCTTGACGATGTTCTTCTGCGGCAACGCTTCATTAACATGCGCGCGGATCTCCTCCAGGTGCCCAATGAAGGATTTGATGCCATCCCGGATCTTCATCGTGATGATCGCCTTGAGCCCGTCAAGGCCGCCGACATCGTATGGATCGATCTGAGGCCCTGACTCTGCATCGGCTTTCGATCCCGACATGATCGCCGCAACATCCTGTACCCTGAGCTTTCCGTTTTGAGTGGCGAAGCCGATAGCCTGCTCGATATGCTCTGGCTCAGCAGCGCTAAGCTTTCCGAGAACCGTCGGGCCGACGGCCAGCTCCACCAGGATCTCCCTGTAGCGATCGAGATTACGAAACACTGCGCGCTGTGTCCGGACGTGGCGCGCTGTATAGCCGCAGCGCTCGACGGCCCACTTTTCCAACGTTCCTTCCGGGAGCAGTTCGGCGGCGCGTTCAAGATGCTCGCCGAGCTTGAAGGTCTCCTCCGTCGAACGGCGAGAAACGCCGATGAGGAACATGGCCGTCTCTTCGAGCTGGCTCTTGATGTCTTCTGCGACAGCGTTGGTTTCGTAGAAGGTGTAGGCGGCGGATGAGAGAGCGGAAGCCTTGGAAGTCTTGTTCATGGTCATCTCCATGTAAGAGGGATATTCGTAGAAGCAGAACCGCCTCTACCCCTCTATTATCTCCGATCGACGAAAAACTTGAAAGCAATTCAAAGTTTTGCAATAAATTGTTTCCTAGTAAATATCCGATTTATACGCCCAAAAATACCTATTAATACATAAACTTACTTATTAAAGACATCAAAATAAAAATTTTTCACTTCTGGAAACGCAAGTATTAATTACACTTAATACGCGTGCAGCGCCCTGCGGCAGGACTAGAACGGTTGGGAGCATTCGGGCCTTTTCAAATCGGCCTGCCACCTGGTACCAAAGCTGGGCCGACAAGTTAGCCAATTGAGAGCACGTCCAACCCATGGCGAAGGCCGTACTCACCACGAAGATTGATCCGACCTACGACAATCTTCCGGAACAGCGGTACCATTTCCCGCGCACCTACCTGCGTCAGGTCGAGGCCGCGCGGGGAGACTGGATCGTCTACTATGAGCCCCGGCGGCCAAGGGCGACCTGATGAAGACGGGTGGCAAGCAGGCATATGTCGCGATAGCTCGGACCAACGACATCATCGAGGATCCGTCAAAGCGGAAATAATTTCCTGCCTTATGAAGTAGTCGCCACAGGATAGCGGCTTGATCAATCTTGCAATTTTGCGATGAGTGATGAATGTATCCCTGCGACAGGGGGATGCATATGAGTAAATCGTGGATGGTTCGTGCCGAGCGCAATGGTCGCTTATTTGATGTGTTTAAAGAAAAGTCTGTCGTTGCCATCGGCTGGCCCGCATTGGGCGATCTTTCGCAGGCAAAAACGCGCAAAGTCATCAGCGAGGCACTTGCGAAATCTTATGCCGGCGCCAAGCCGCAGAGCCAGGCCATGGCTGCCGGCCAGCTTCATCGCTTCGTCAATGAGATGACCATCGGCGACATGATCGTCACCTACGATCCGTCGCGCCGTGTCTATCTGGTGGGCGAGATCGCCAGCGCCTATCGCCACGATACCTCGATAGATCCGGAAGACACACAGGTTCGCTCCGTGCGATGGGATGGCGAAGTCAGCCGCGATTTGCTCTCTGTCGAAAGCCGCAATAGCCTCGGCGCCATATCAACCCTTTTTCGGCTTTCCACCGAAGTCGCGGCGGATTTGAAAAAGGCTTTGTCCGGCAATAGCTCGGCACCCTCCGACTTCTTGGCCCCGGTGGGCGAGGCTGCCGAAGAAGACCTTTTCGAATCCATGGCCAGCCGCGCCCACGAGTTCATCAAGGATAAAGTGAACGCCTTGAGCTGGTCGCAAATGCAGGACCTCGTTGCGGGTCTGCTGCGTTCGCTCGGCTACAAGACGCGGGTGTCTGGCGCTGGTCGCGATCAGGGCAAGGACATTGTCGCCTCGCCAGATGGCTTCGGCTTTGAGGCACCCCGCATCGTTGTGGAGGTCAAGCATCGCAAAGGCTCAATGGGCGCGCCGGATCTGCGCAACTTCATCTCCGGACGGCATGATCTCGACAAGGGTCTTTACGTCAGCACCAGCGGCTTTACGCGTGAGGCTCGCTATGAAGCCGAACGCGCCCGTATCCCGACTGCCCTCATGGATCTCGACGATCTGGTGAAGAGCCTGCTTGAGCAGTACGATAAGCTCGATCTCGAAACCCAGCAACTCATTCCCCTGAAGCGCATTTTCATTCCGGCCTGGGCCTGACGGCACCGTCTGCAACGATAAAAAGAAGCCTGACCTTTCATGATGAACCCCACCGAAATTGCCGACGCCCTCGAAGCCATCGCCAAGGCCAAGTTTGATCCCACCGAGTTTGGCTATGCCTTTGCGCAGGCAACCGATAATGCACAGGCAACCGTTGCAAAGCTGAGGGCGGGCGCCACCAACAAATCGGATATTGCGGGCGGCGTTCTGCTGAACGGCAAGTTTCATTACGCGCCTGCCCTTCCCGGCATGGCGGCAGACATGCTGGAGGCGCTGCGCGCCTCAAAGCGCACGGTAAAAGCCAAGCCCGCAATCCTGATTGCCACGGATGGCGAGATGATTGCCGCCGAGCACCCTAAGTCCGGCGAAACCCTGCACTGCCCCTTTGCAGAGCTTGGCATGCATTTTTCCTTCTTCCTGCCTGCGGCTGGCAAGGAGCGATACCGGGCGGCAGAGGAAAACCCGGTTGATATCAAGGCCACCGGCAAGCTGGCAAAGCTTTACGATGCGCTTTTGAAGGCCAACGCGGATTGGGCGGTGCCGGAGCGCCGCCATGCCATGAACCTGTTCATGACGCGGCTGATCTTCTGCCTGTTTTCCGAGGATGTCGGCGTCTTCAAGGAAGATCAGTTCTCCTTTGCCGTCTTCTCTTATGGCGGCAATAAGGGCGAACATGCGCGCGATGTACTGGTGCAGGCGTTTACCGCCATGAACCTGCCCAAAGGCCAGCGGGAGGGGCTGCCCGCCTGGACTGACACGTTCGAATACGTCAACGGCGGGCTGTTTGCCGATGCCATCGAGGCCCCGGAATTCGATCCCATTTCCTTCCGCTATCTGCGCGATGCCGCAGAGCTGGATTGGAAGCTGATCAACCCGGATATTTTCGGCTCGATGATCCAGTCGATTGCCGATCCCAAGGCCCGCGCCGAACTGGGCATGCATTACACCTCGGTACCCAATATCATGAAGGTGCTGGGGCCGCTGTTTCTGGATGATCTGGATGAGGCCTTGGACAAGGCCTGGGATAAGCCAGCAGCGCTGAAGGTCCAGCTTCACCGCCTGTCGAAAATCCGCGTCTTCGATCCCGCCTGCGGCTCCGGCAACTTTCTTGTCGTCGCCTATCGGCAAATGCGCGAGCGCGAGATCCGCATTCTGAAACGGCTGGGAGAACTGGAGGATAATCCACAGAACGTCATGTTCTCCTCCGTCAGTCTCAACCAGTTCTATGGCATCGAGTTGACGGACTTTGCGGCAGAAACGGCGAAGCTCGCGCTGTTTATTGCCGAGTATCAGGCCAATGCCCGCTTTGCCGATGTGTTCGGGCGGATGCCTCCGCTGCTGCCGTTGCGGGATGGTGGACAGATTAGATGTGCCAATGCTCTGCGGGTGAGTTGGGATGAGGTTTGCCCGCCTCCCACTGGGGAGGAAGAGGTTTACATTTCGGGCAATCCGCCGTTTTTGGGCTCGACCTATCAATCTACAGAACAAAAGGCTGACTTAGCTCAGGTCTTTGGGGGCGTGACGCCAAGTTATGCAGCATTCGATTTCGTGTCTGCATGGTTTTTCAAGGCAGCAAGATATGTCGACGGGCGTTCGGCGCGTTCCGCATTGGTATCAACGAATTCAATTTGCCAAGGCTATTCGGTGGCAGCACTATGGCCACATATTCTCTCTGCCGAACTCGAAATTGCCTTTGCACATAAAGATTTCAAGTGGCGTAATAACGCTTCAGCAAACGCCGCCGTCATCTGTTCGATTATTGGTCTGCGCAACAAATCTTCGCTGAAAAAGCGTCTGTTTCACGACGATCTGGAAGCTGTCGCCGATAACATTAATCCCTACCTAGTCGCTGGCCCAACCATATATGTAGAAGGCACCAGAACTGGGAAGTTTGGCCTTCCGGCTATGGATTATGGCAACAAGCCGGTGGAGGGTGGGAACCTGATATTGGAAGAGGGAGAGAAAGAGCAGCTCGAACTCGATTTTCCCGCCGCGAAAGAATTTATTCGACCGTTCATGGGATCAGCGGAGGTCGTCAGGGGAACAAAACGATACTGTCTCTGGATTCCTGATAATAGGTTGGACGACGCGCTACAGATCGTTGATATCGCTGGTCGTATTGAGCGGGTGAAAGAGTTTCGTGCGAAGAGCACTGATGCGTATGTCAGAGAAAAACTTTTGCCTCGGTCACACGCATTCAAGCAAATCTTTGAAGCGAAGTCCCACTCGATCCTCATTCCCAGCGTCACCTCAGAACGCCGCCCCTACCTCCCAGTTGACCGTGTGGGAGCCGATGTGATTTCCTCGAACCTGAATCAGGTTCTGTACGACGCCCCCGACTGGTGCATCGCCCTGATCGCCTCGCGTCTGCACCTCGTCTGGATCGCGACCGTGTGTGGCAAGCTGAAATCCGACTTCCGCTATTCCAACACGCTGGGCTGGAACACCTTTCCGGTGCCGAAATTCACCGCTGATCAATTGGAACAGCTTTCGGCCTCCGCACGTCGCATTCTGAAAACGCGCTATCAGCATTACCCGAAAACCATTGCCGATCTCTACGACCCGGAGAAGATGCCGGACGATCTGCGCGCGGTGCACCGTGAAAATGATGAACTGCTGGAGAGCATGTATATTGGCCGCCCCTTCCGCAACGACACGGAGCGGCTGGAAAAGCTGTTCAAGCTGTATGCGGCGCGGGTGAAGCAGGGGGCGAAGTAAATGGTTGAAATGGTCAATGTGCGCTACAATGGCACCGGGCAATCCAAGGCCACCAATGCGTTGGGCCAACGGCCCATGCAGGCACGCGCCTATGCCGCGCGCAGCGCGCAGTTCATTTTGCTGAAAGCGCCGCCTGCGGCGGGCAAGAGCCGCGCTTTGATGTTCGTGGCGCTGGACAAGCTGAACCACCAGGGGCTGACGAAAACCATTGTCTGCGTGCCGGAAACCTCGATTGGCGGCTCCTTCCGCTCAACCGATCTGAAGAGCTATGGCTTCGACGCCGACTGGCAGGTGGAGGACCGTTGGAACCTCTGCCTTTCCGGTACCGAAGATGGCTCGACCGCGCAGAAGGTGAAGGCGTTTTCCGATTTCATGCAGTCTGACGCGCGCGTGCTGGTGTGTACCCATGCCACCTTCCGCTTCGGTTTCGAGGCGGTGGAGCGATTGCATGGCATCGAGGCCTTCGACAACGTGTTCCTCGCCATAGATGAGTTTCACCATGTTTCGGCGGCGGACAACAACCGTCTTGGCGAAATCCTGCGGCAGATTGTGGCGCGCGGTGAGTGCCATGTGATGGCCATGACCGGCTCCTACTTCAGAGGCGATGCGGTGCCGGTGCTGCGGCCGGAAGATGAGGCGCGCTTCAAGCCGATCACCTATTCCTATTACGAGCAGCTTGAAGGCTACGAGTATCTGAAGGCGCTCGGCGTCAATTACAGCTTCTATCGCGGCCAGTATATCAATGGCCTGCCCGATGTGCTGGACACAACGCTCAAGACCATCATCCACATTCCCCATCGCGGTTCGGCGGAAGCCTTTGGTGAGAAGAACGATGAGGTGGGCCGCATTCTCGATCTCATCGGCGAGCATATCGGCGTGGAAGAGGCGACCGGCTTCGATCTGATCCGCACGGCAGATGGCCGGGTGCTGAAAGTGGCCGACCTGGTGAATGATGGCCCGGAGCGTGAAGGCGTCAAAGCAGCCCTTTCCCGCGAGATCAAGGGACCGAATGGCAAGCGGGACGATGAGGCTGACCGCGCCAAGGTGGACATTATCATTGCCCTTGGCATGGCCAAGGAGGGGTTTGACTGGGTGTGGTGCGAACACGCGCTGACCATCGGCTATCGGGCATCTCTCACCGAAATTGTGCAGATCATTGGCCGCGCCACGCGCGACGCGCCGGGCAAGCCGAAAGCCATCTTCACCAATCTGGTCGCGGAACCGGGCGTGGAAACGGCGGCGGTGAAGGATGCCGTCAACGACATGCTGAAGGCCATTTCCGGCTCGCTGCTGATGGAACAGGTGCTGGCGCCCAATTTCAAATTCTATCGCCGGGAAGATGGCGATATTCGCGAACCGATCACCGATGACGGCCAAGGCACGATCACCATAGGCATAAAGGGGCTGATGGAGCCGCCGACCGACCGGGCGCGGGACATTTGCGAAAACGACATGGCGGATCTGATGGCAACCGCCTGTCAGGCTGTCGATGCCCGCATTGTGTCGTCGGACACCGCACCGGAGGTGGCAACGCAGATGCTGCTGACGGATATTATCGAGCATCGCTATGAAAACCTCAACGACGACGAAACGGAAGCCATTCGCCAGAACCTTGCCGCGCGCATGAACCTGCTGACGCTGGCACGCCAGGAAGCCGAACGTGGATTTCAGGAGGCGGGTGCGCCGTTCATCGGTGCCGATCAGGCAGGCGGAGAAGCGCCCCGAATGAGCGGCGACGCCGGGCAGGCTGACGGCAACGACGCAGACGACGATATGCGGGCGGCACCCAACACGCTGCTGGCCATGGTGCGCCGTTTCATCAATGTTCGCGAGCTGGACATTGACCTCATCGACAGCGTCAACGCCTTTCAGGAATGCTTTGAGGTGGCCTCGCGCAGCTTCGATGCCCCGCTTTTGTCTCAGGTACAATCGGCCATGGTGGCCATGCGTGTGCAGATGACGGAAGAGGAAGCGCGTACGCTGTGGCCCCGGATCAAGCGGTTCCGGGCGCAGGAGGGGCGCGAGCCGAATGTTCATGCGGAAGATGCGCTGGAAAAGCGCATGGCAGAAGCGCTGGCCTGGCTCAAGAACCGCAAGGCCCAGATGATGCGAGAGACGGTAAGCTGATGCCCCGCCCAACGCTGGAAGAGATCTTTGCAGAGCCAGACGAATTCGGCCTTCTTGCTGTGAAGCTGAAGCCAAGGGCGTCATCTTCAGGCAACAATGGTGTTGCGATCTTGAATGATGTGACGCGCTTTTTCGAGGAGCACGGACATTTGCCGGATGCCAACGCATCCAACCACGAAGAGATGCGGCTTGGCACGATCTGGGAAAACCTTGCCAAGTCTCCGAGCGAAGAGCTTCGGCAAGCGGACAGGCTTGGACTTCTGGCACGAAAGGAGGACGTCGCCAAGGTTTCCTGGCGCGATGAGGTTGAAGACGACGACATCCCGGACTCGCTCGATGACATCTTTGCCGAGGATGGTCTGGAAGTTCAGCCGGACCTTGTTCAGCTTAAACACGTGACGCCTGCTGCAGAACGTCAGGTGCCAGACCACCGGGCGGACTTCATACCCTGCAAGGATTTCGATCAGTTTGCCGGCCTGTTCGAGACCATGCAACAGGCTCTCGATAGCGGCGCACGGGAAGCCACGCTCATTGAGAAATGGGCCATTATCGAGCCTGTCGAAGGCGACTTTTTCATTCGCAATGGTCTTCTCGCATATATCGCGGAAAAGAGTGAAAGCACGCAGCGCGGTGGCTCGCGCGACCATCGCCTGCGGGTGATCTTTTCGAACGGCACCGAGAGCGACCCGCTGATGTCGTCGTTCCGCAAGTCCCTTAACGACGACAAAACCGCGCGGGTCATTCAGCGCCTCGGCCTCGGTCCGCTCGACCCGGACTGGGAGACCGATAAGGTTTCGCTTTCCGGTACGATCTACGTGGCGCGCAGCCTCTCCGAAGACCCGGCAATCAAACCGCAACGCGACATCCTCTACAAGATCGGCGTAACCTCACAGGACGTCCGGCGTCGCGTAGCTGACGCTCGGAATGATCCGACCTTCCTTCTGGCACCCGTCGAGATTATCGCCACTTACGAGCTGCAGAACCTGTCGCGTTCCAAGGTCGAGAACTTGCTCCATCGGTTCTTTGACGCCGCCAGACCGGGTGAGCTTTTCATCATTGACCGTTTCGGCAAGAGAATTCGACCGCGCGAATGGTTCTATGTGCTGCCGGAGCACGTCGCTCACGCTGCCCAGCTCATCAAGGACGGGCAGCTACATCAGTACCGATATGACCGTGCCACGCAGAAGATCGTTCGGAGATCGTAGGCTTGGGCCGCGGAAATTATTTCCGTGGAGAGCTATTACTGAACGGGTATAGCGATTGATAAGAGCTATTGGCGATGGCGGTTGTTTAGCCTTCACTCTCAGGAAGGTCCGCCCCACCGAATATATCCAAGAGAAGATCCGGATTGGTGCCTTGGCCATGCAGTTCGTCGAGCGTCTGCTCCAAGACGCGCCCGTATTTGGTAAACGCTCTGCCTCGTGATGAATGAAGAAGGTCAGACAGGGTTTTCTCAACGCTTTGCGCCAGCCTGTCCGCAATGGGGTCTTGTCCAACAGTAAGTGCGAAAGCTTCAACCAGCCGCCACCGCAAGAGCCCCACCAACAGAAACGGCGCATACTGGAAACGGGTATAGGTAGATCCTAGATTTTCGTCGAACTCACGGAGCACGCGCTTCGCGACCCGCTCCACATCTTTGCGCGTAAGCAAATACGGGGCCGTTTCCGACCGCGACAACATAAAGGCCATCGCCGCCGTCTCGCGCTGCCAACTCCACTTGTCAATCGTCTTGCCGAGGATTTTGTGGATGGCCTGCTGCTCTGAACTTCTGTCTCCGGCAATGCGGCCCAATCCCTGATAGCAAAGCTTCCAGTGAGCCCCCATGGTGAAGAGAGGATATCCTCTCACTTCCCGATCCAAAGCATCCAGGAGCCAGCCGGTCACCTCCGAAGGGCAGCGGCGGAACTGCCATGTCAGAAATCGCAGGCTGTCATTGTTCGCGACTATTCGGCCTGCAAGCCGGCCTTTCACATGATCAATGGCTCTCTCCGTCATCCGTATCAAATTTGCCCGTCCAACCTCCGAAATTGAATCCGGAAGTTCCCCATCGCTGGAGATGGCGTATTGTCCATCCGGACGAGCGGAAAGTTTGGCCGCGAGTGCCGCCCAATCCACATCGGCGCGATGAACGTTTTTTTCCAGCAGTGTGAAGAGACCGTCGCCCCGGTTGTTGTCGTTCCAGGCACCAAGCCCGCATGGCAAAACCAATCGCGCAGGGATCGTGGGCTTGCCGCGCTGAAGACTGGCAAGCACATCCTCCCAGCTTTCTTCAAGCTCTTCAGCACCATCCCAGTCAACCTGGAACTGGTGACCGGATATTTCCGAGTGGAGCAGGATTTTTGCCCGGCCCGCGGCAGGGCTCTGTTCGATCCAGAGGTCTACGGGAAGAGGCTCCTTCAACTTGACGCCGATGCTCACCTGCGCTTTTCGCGGGTGCTTGGCGGTTTCCTTTCTGAGGAAGATCGAGAAGGTTTCCTGTCCGGCCTGAATGGCAAAGTGTGCAGGCTTGGGACTTCGGTAGACTTCGCCTGCCGGCAGCGTAGCCTCGGGATCAATCAGGTCGTAATTTTTCGCGCCATCGCGACGCTGCACAATCGTGGAGATTTGCGGCAGAAAGTCGAAATAAATCGGCTCGCGCCTGCTGAGACGGCGTGCGGCCTGCAAGGCGCCATCGGCAACCGAATTTGGAGGGAGCAGCATGACCGGGGCCAATACGAGGTCGCGGATCTGCCTGTCCAGTTCCGCACGGACATTTCCTTCCGCTAGGCTTTCGATAAGAACGAGATCACATCCCGACAACTCGGCAGCCAATTCCTTTGGAAGTTTCAGCCCTGTGAGATCCAGAAGCGTCGGCGGAGTGATGACCTCCCAGTCGCCGTTCCGCATCCGAAGTACTTCCGGGCCAGCAGGCAATCCAAGCATCAGCCGTCCAATCGAACGAGCCCACTCCAGGTGCTCAGTTCTGTCGGTGGATGCGCAGGCGAAAACAGCGCGCCGTGACATGCTGGCCAAGCCATCATACCCCCATTCAGATGGCAAGAGCTTCCCGATGGCTCTTCTTTCAGGAGCCAGTATGTCCTTGCCGTGGTCGCGTTCTGCACGGATTTTTAAGCGTTGCAGGGATAGTCCGGTAGCTGAATGGCAGATCACGCCCAGATTTTGACCGCTGGTGATCTCGCCGTTTTCGATTGCGTACAGGGCGGCGAGCACCGAGCGCCAAATCAGCAACGGCGTGGAGATCCTGGCTTTACGCAATGCCATCAGCATCCGTTCCTGGAGGACTTCGCTGGTGCTGGGAACATCATCGAGGCTGGCAACACCAAAACTCGCTGCGGAAGAAAACCCCGTCAAAGCGGCTGTGAGTTGCTCGACGGAAACTTCATCGTTGGAAAGAAAGTCGCGGATCCGTACTCTGCGTCCGGATCTTCCGATCGCGCCCCAGCCGTCGCCAAGTCCGTGGGGTGAAATCGTTCCCTGGGCTCCGCCGATCAGGGCAGAGTGAGATTCCTCTCCCGTTTTGACCACGACACCAAGCAGCCCACCTTCAATGAGCGATGAAAGGACTTCATCTTCTTCCCCATCGGATTGGAGCACCCAATTACGGGCGGCGAGATCGCGCCATCCATTCAAATCGTAGCCGCTGAGTTTCTTCATTGTGCTACCGATAAATCTCGCTGCGGGCGAAGGCACGGATGGCATCAAGGCCGTGGCGCAACCCCTCGCCAGAGGCCTCCATCGCAATGCCGTCCACGCGCGTCCGCTCGCTCTCCGCAAATTGCGTTTCCGGGATACCGTGCGAAGGTGTCAGTATCAGTCCGTTTCGAAGGACTTCCGACTGCGATACGCGTTGAAGTTCTACGAGCCGGGAGTTGGCTTTGTTGACGGCCTCGAATAGGTCGAGCCGCATCATGGAATGCGGCGTCCAGACTGCCACGCGACGCGGTGGCAGTCCGTTTCGCTGGATGTCGGTAATTCTGAGCGAAACATGAGCCCGTGCGAGTGGCAGCAGAGACCCGGGCGCTTCAGGCCTCGATTGCACTTCAACGATGCGTCCCATATTCTTGAGCCAGAAAACAGCGATCGGTCGATCCTGCTCGAACCACCGTCCCAAGGTGGCCTCGGAGCGCCATACGACAGGTGACTGGGCAATCAATTCCGCTTCCTCGACCTCATCAAGTGCGAGAACGATCGCCAGAACTGCGAAATCCGTCCAGGTCTCTGCCTGCCATGCCCACAGGTCATCGAGGACCTTTTCCTCCTCAAGAAGGCGCTTCCACGCTTCGTAGATGGCTCGATAGTTGGGATCCTGCATGAGCACGTAGTTGGGAGTAACGCCTGTCTCTGCGACGCTAACTTCCAGATGTTCCAGCATTCTAGCGAAAGCTTTGCAGAACCGGGAATATGTCTCCACCTGTCGATAACGGCTGCTCGTCTTGGCACGCGGGTGCTCACGCATCCATTCACGGGAGACGTCGAATGCCAGGCGTACGTATGCGTGAAGCACCCGGTTTTCAGGCGTGTCGAAGTTTTCCTGCCGCACGGTCGCCAGAATACGTTGGCTGACACCGGCTCGTTCCGCGATCGTCCTCCCCGGCTGGCGGACAAGCCACAGCATCGATGCGCGGTCCATCTCCTGCACACGGGAAAGCGGCGTGAGTTCGCGTGTTCGGCGCAGGACACGCCGAATACGCGGCTCCAGTGCCTTGAGCTTGAGCATTATGTCCTTGGACTGACGGACGATTTCCGCCATGCGTGGATCGTCCTCATGCTCGGCCCGCTCCCATGCCTGCCGCAGGCGCGACCACACGTGCAACGGATCTTCGAGGGATTCTCCCAGCTCCTGGACGCGGGCGAGAACCTCGTTCATCCGCCGCAAGAGTTCCCGACTGCTTTCTTCCTCCGGTGTCTCTGCTTCCTTCTGCCCGCGAGGTCTGATGGGGAAGTTCAAACGCGCAGGTCCGTAGGCCGTACCGCCTTTGGGATATGGATGAAGCACCAAGTCCACGTTTTCGCCGCGGACATTCGAGCGCATCAGGAGACTATACCCGCCGTGTTTTACGGGCGCTCCGTGAATTTCGCTGACGAGGCAATCACCCGGCCCAAAAGCCTGGCCGCTCAGGCCTCTGCTATCCCATGGCCGGGCAAGATGAAGCATCAGCGCGTCACCCCGTTCCAAACGAACTGACCAGCGCCTTCGCGAGCAGTCCGGACGGAGTCCTCGATTGCCTTGGAAAGCTGGTCGTCCTGCAGATTTTTCGCGACGAGTTCCTGCAATTCACCAAAGGTCGCCTCGTTGGTTTCAACCTCCAGCCCACGCAGCTTCGGCAGCAACCGCATTTCGATCTGGTCTGCCAGCGGCGCAAGCCTATCCCGGTCAGCGCCCGGATAGTTCGCGACGTAGGCCATGATCGCACGTCCCAGTCGATGCCCAACCGGCCGTTTGAACTCCTTCATTATCCTGACCATCCCCTCTACGCTTTCCTGCACCAGCCGATCGTTCTGGACATCGGAGACGGGCCGAACCCATCCTCGCCAGCGTTTTGCAGACAGCGCCTCCGGCTCTGGCAGGGCTTCGTTCTGCGGGTTAGTGCGAATATCCTTGGGCGCTGAAAAGCGAATGACATTCGCCCGATCCACGACCTTGTCAGAAAGGGACTGCGTGCTTTCGTCTTCGTTCATCGTCCCCGCGAACAGCAGGTTGTAGCCTGGGAAGATGCGGGGCACGTCCTTCCCCTTCGGCATTGGCAGTTCAAGTTCGATCTCGGCATCCTTGCGCAGCGTCTTGTCCCTGACCAAGCTGGCAGGTGGACGGCTCTCAAGCCTGCTAAGAAAATCTGAGAAGTAGTATTCGACGCGGGCGAGGTTCATTTCATCGAGCAGGATCATCATCATCCGGTCCGATAACTCGCTGTCCGGATTGTTGAGGCTGTCGAGTTGGAAGAGGGCTCGCGCCATATCCGTAGGGCGGAAGCGCTTCTCAATGTAGTTGTAGAAGCCCATCAGATCCTGGGGACTGTCCCATCTCGGTTGAACCGGGACTTGAAGGAATCCGATGCCCATCGCGGCTGCGTATTGCCGCGGGAGCTGACTCTTACCCGTGCCGGAAATCCCGGCCAGAACCGCCATCTGGCTGGTTTCGTTGACCTTCATGGCTGTGTGGAAGGCATGAACGACGCGCCGGTGGTACACAAGGCCGCTCCTCCCCAAACGATCCTCGACACGTTTCAGTGCCTCCGACTCGTTTTCCGCTGCGCGCTCTTTCCACTTCATCATCTGTTGGAGCACAGGCGGAGGTGTCCGCAATTCCTTGAGGCGCGCGTCGACCTCGCCTTCCACATCGGCCCCTTGACCGGCCATGCCGGAGGCCTCGCCAATCTCCCCTTCGAGCCGCGCGATCTGCGCCATCAGCGACGACCGCCGGCCTTCGAGGCGATCTACTTCCTGTTCCACCATGCGGGCACGTTCCTCGGCTGCCGCCGTTTTCGCGGCCGCCAGGGTGTGGCTCGATTGAGCTTCTGCTATCGAACTGCGTTCTGTTGACAGCCGCTCCTCAAGTTGCGCGAGCTCTGCCTGCGCCGCCAGCGCTCTCCCCTCCGTTTGGGAAAGCTCACGTTGCAAATCTTGAGCGCGCATGTCGAGACGCTCGACGCGCTCCTGCGCTTCTGCAAGCTTCAACGCCTCTGAACGGAGCTCCCCCAGTTTGACTTCAAGCGCTGCATGCTCACGCTTCATCTCATCATTCTGGGCGAATAGTCGCTCGGCGGCGGCCAAGCGCTCCTGCACGGCATCGTAGTCGGCCCTGGCGCTGGCGAGCTCCGAATCCAGTGTCTGTTTTTCGGCGATGGCGGCCTCCATCTCCTCCCGAAGTGTCCGCACCTCCCTGCGGCGCTCGTCCTGCTGGTTCCACTCCGCATTAAGGTCATCGAGCTGCCGCTTGGTCGCGTCGTAGTCCGCCTGGACATCAGCAATGTTGGCAAGCGCCTTGCGACGCTCAGCCAGATCGTTTTCAATATCAGAGAGCCTGCCGCGCCTCTCCGCTATCTGACCTTCCAATTCCTCGAGAGCAATTGCTGGCCCCTTGGCCGTCACAACTCGATCATGCATGATGGCGAAAAAGGCGTGGACGGCGATGAGAGCCAGGATCGCCATGCCCAAGCCGGTCACAAGCAGGATATTTACGGTGAGCATTCTACGGCTGTCCTTCCTGTGCGGAAATCGGTTGCGCCTGATTGACCTGTACGGCTGCCTTGGCAGCTTCAAGTGCAGCCAGCTCCTGCGCCAACGCGCCCTTTCGTCCGCCAAGCTCCGCTAGCTCGGATTTCAGGGAGTTCAGTGTCTCCTGCTGCGTGGTGATGTCAGTGGCGAGCTTGGTACGGCTCTCGTTGAGATTCCGGACTGCTTCGTCCAACGATGTTTTCTCGCCGTTCAACTTGGCGATGGCATCGGTAAGTGACGTTTCCTGCGCCTTGCCTGCCTGAAGACGAGCTGCTTCCTCACGTGCAGAATCGACCTGCGTCGTCAAAGTGGCCTTTTCCGCCTGAAGCTGAGATATCTGCGACTGGATGGGAACTACCTGGCTCTGCATCTGAGCCAATGCTTCCTGAGCTGCTTTCAGCCGCCCTTCGGCAAAGGATGCATCCTCGCCGGCGCGTTCGGCTGCACTTTGAAGAGTTGCAAGGTCGCCTGTCAGTTTGCTCTTCTGGCTCTCAAGCCCCTGGATTTCCTTCTCGAGAGCCGTCCTCGCCGCTTCCTTTTGGGTAACTTCCTGCGCGAGAGCTGTCGCCCGTGCCTGTGATTTCGACGACTGTGCGTCAAGCGCTGGGATCTGTGATGTGAGCGTGGCTATCGATGCCTGTTTGCTGGCAATGTTTTTCTCGATAGCCGTGACCTGGCTCTCGAGACTCTTTTTTTGCAAATCGAATTCCGCAACCTGTTGCTTCTTTTTGTTCAAATCCTCAACCTGGTTCTGCAACTGGTCAACAAGGGTCTGCAAGGTGGCGCGTTCCTTGTCCAAAGTCGCCAGCGCACTTCTGGTGGCCGCCTGCTTGCCCTCGGTCTCGTCGACCTGGGCGTTCAACGCAGAAAGCCTGGTCTCGGCCTCTGCCAACGATTTCTCGATTTCCTTCCTGCGTGCTCTCGAGTCGTTGAGCCTTGCCTCTGCACGGTCGGCCTCAATGATTGTTTCGTCTGCGGCCTTGGCTCGCGTTGCGATATCCGCAAGTCGCCTTTCTTCACGGGACAGAAGGTCCTGGTGCTGGGCGATCTGGCTCGAAAGCTGATCCCGCTGGACCGTCAATGCTGAAATGGAATCCCTCAACCGCTGCTCATCGACAGTCCGCTGCGCGATCTCGGTGAGTACACCGTCCCGACGGGTCAAAGCATCGTCACGCTCACGGGTGAAACGGTCACGTTCGGTTCGAATGATCCCGTATTCGCGCTCCAGAGCATCGACCTGGACGAAAAGAACACCCAGCGCGACGATGGATGCCACGCCCAACGCTCCAGCAAGGTAGGCGTAACGCCGTGATTTAGGAAAGGTCTTTTCGGATGAGCTCAATGCATCCCTCCATATCTCTCGCCAGCTCGTCGACCCAGAATCGACGCACCCGCCAGCCAAGTCCTTTTAGTTGATGGTCTCGCCAAAGGTCGGACAGCTTGCGCTTTCCATCGATGTCCGCGTGCCAGCGGCGACCGTCGACTTCCAGATCGAGCTTGATATCGCCGGATCCGAAAAGTGCGAAATCAAGACGCCGTCCCGCGATCTCGTACTGTGCAATTGGATCAAGCCCCCGATCCTTCAGTTCAAAATAAATACGTCTCTCCCAGTCGCTGTCGAACGTGCCTTCCGCCACACGCGGACGTGGCTCGGTTGCGATCGACGCGAGTTTCTGCAGGCTCGAGACTTTACCGGATCGTGCGTAGCTCAGATCGCCAAAGACATGGGCAACAGCACGTGCACGACTGATCGCTACATTTAACCTGCGCCAATCCTTCTGGACAAATGTGACAGCGGTAGTGGCGCTGGAATGACCAAGGCAGGGCGAGAACAGGATCAAATCTCTTTCCTGCCCTTGAAAACTATCCACCGTGCCCGCCCGGAAATCCACCCGCTCGAGTAGATCCGCAGACAGCGTTCCCATGATCGCATTGTTCAGTGCATGAACCTGCGGCCGGAATGGTGCGATAACACCGACGCTACCTTCGTACTTCTGGACTTCAAGCAGAAGACGCAGTTGTGCCACGATCGCCGTCACCTCCGCGGAGTTGATGTTGCCCTGCATAGGCAACCTGGGTGCGGGGACATCAGTCCATGCAATTCCCGGCTTTGTTCCGCCTGGCGCTTTCAACTGATCCTGGTCGGCAGCGACACGCAAACGCCCACCATAGAATTGCTCGTTAATGTATCCCACAATGTCGGCGGCCGATCGATACTGGTCACGAAGCGTGACCTTCGCGGCCCCTGGTGTCAGATTTGCCAGATCGAAAAGCGATCTCCGGCTTTGCGCGAGCCGTCCCATCATGCCGACTGACAGACCCTGGGCCTGCATTAGGTTGCGGTCATGGGCGATCCCAAGCTGGCTGATGAAAGGAAGCTGGCGGTCATCGCCGACAACGACAGCGCGCTTCGCGCGTGCGAACAACGGAAGCGCCGAGGCGATATCGCACTGGCTGGCTTCATCGAAAATCACAAGGTCGAAAAGGCCCTCGGCCAACGGCACTCGACGGGGAGCACCCAGCACCGATGCCAGCCAGAGTGGACGATGCGTCACGACCTCGACCGCAAGCGCCATCGGCAGGAGGCCCGTCGCCTGAGTCAATTCAAGGTTGGCATGCTCCTCGCCGAGACGCGATCGGTCAGCCTCCGACAGCGCAACGCGGGAGGCGAGTACGCGGGGCAGAATCTGACCCACTGTCGTGGCAATTTCAGCGGTCAGCGCGACAGGATCTCCGGTCGTATGGAGGGCCTCCAGCTGCGCACGAAGGCGCTCCAGCTCGGCTTTGAGGACAACGAGACTTGCCCCTTCTTCGAGGGGGTCGGGTAGAGACACAGAATTCTGCCCTCTGGACAGCAAGCTTCGGAGCAATTTGACGATCCGAGCCCAAAGGCCGGGAGCCAGCGGAGCCGACACACTGACACCAAGATTTTCGTCGTAATATTTGCGAGCCTCGATCCTCTCCAGAAGATCCGCGATCGTGAAATTCAGACGTCCTTGTTCATCGATCTGGTCAAGCACCCTGGCGCGCTGGTGCGCTAATGTTGCCAATCGGGAGCGCATGACGCGATCGGGCTCGATCGCAGTTTTCGAAGGTTCCCTGATAAGCGAGGCGAGGATATCAGAGAAGGACTGATCGATCTCGCGCGCGGGATCCAGCGTTCGGACCAGGAATTCTGAATCGGGTGCTATTTTCGCCAGACGGTCTTCGACTGCATCCAGTGCCTGGTGATTCTTGGACGCCACTAGGACGGACCCGCCATGGGCAAGTACCGATGCCACCATGGAAACAATCGTCTGGCTTTTGCCTGTGCCAGGCGGGCCGGTGATAACGGTCAGTGGCTCGGTCATTGCCGCCTGGACGGCTGTGATCTGTTCCTTGTTGAGGCTGCCGATATTGATCGCGGGAGGTATTGCGGCCTGGGCTTGCGGTTCGAGCCCCAGAATTGACGCAAGCGAAGTGCGGGCAAGTTTCTCGGTTATCCATGTGCCGATCTGGTCGAGATCGCGAACAGCCCCTGCGGTGAAAGTGCTGTCAGTCGGAAGAAAGAGTGCTGCTAGGTCATAGATTCCCGATGTTTCCGGATCGACCTCCGAAACCATCGAGCTTCCGGAAATTTTACCGCGGAAGGCTCCGGCTACAGCTTCCTTGAGTCTGGCGAGGAAGTCTGCGCGATCAAGCCCGAGTCCTTCGGACTGACTGAAAACATCCCGTAGCGTCGCCTCGGTCCATCCGGCTCCGCGAGCGGCTCCCTTGAGCCAGTCCGGGTTAACAAGGATGTCATCGGCATCCACCGTGATCTCCAGATGCGTTTCGCTCCGCGACCATTCCGCGCTAATCAGACCGATGGGCCACACAACGGGAGCACCCTGCTTGCGCCCGACAGCAATGGGCCAGCCGACGGCCAGGGTCTGTTCGTTCGCTTCCCGCTTGACCAGCGCCTTGCGGAATTCATCCGAGAGGTCGTTGAGTGCAATGGCGATATGGAGGTTCTGCCCGTTCTCCGGTGTCAATGGCCCTTGCCCGGTAACGAGATGCCATTGGATGCCATGGCGATCATCAAGCTGGGAAATCGCGCCACGAGGATCGGCTCGAAGGGTCGAACGATAATATCGAAGCAGTGCGGCGGGATCGAAATTGTTGGTATCTGCGTCCTCGTTGAGTAAAGTTTCTTGCTGTGCGCTGGTTCTGAATGAAGCGGGCGCAGCCCGAAGGGTTTTGCTTTCTCCAGCAAGCTGTGGACCTGACGCTGACAATGCGTCTGCTTGCCGGACCAGATATCGAGATAACGGTCGCCATTTCCCGTCCCGGCCCTTGGCAATTTTTCCGGCATCAGTCAGCAGGCTGAGCTCGGCGTAAAGCTCTGATCGCTTGCGAGGATCGAAATCGACATCCAGCAACGCGAACAACTCACTTGTCGTTCGCCCAGATGGAAACGCAGAAATTGTCCGCAAAAGAACAGACATAAAACCTTTCCGGAACCGCCTCAATCCCCGTGTCGAGAGGCGAGATGAAGAGAATTACGACTCAACCCCAAGTGAGCCTTTACCCAGAAATCAATGCGATAATTGAAATTACGTCAAGCGGTTACGTCTAACATCAGCTACCAAGAAGCCGAGATTAACAACGGAAATTTTTGATTAGGATACCGAGAGCGAGTTTAACGGATCTGGCGATCGATAACGCGCGGAGCCGCCGCAGAAAACAACTTACCTCTCGTAGAAGAACTCCAGGGAATGAAGTGTTCACTTGCTCAAACGTATCGAACACCGCAGTCAGCTTGGTACATTTCGGGCACTGTGAGACCAGGATAAAAATGAGCGGTTTTGGGCAAACCAACGCAGCCATACCCTTGGTGGCCGCCGGACGCGAAGCTGCCTCTCTCCTTGCAGCAATTCTATTCAACCAGCCCCCCATCGCTGTGCCGACGTCGGATTGGAAACATATCTTCGCCATGGTGATGTAGACGCGTATGATGTAGCCGGCATAGCCAACGCACTTTTAGAGGCTCGTCATACTGATCGTGGTGAGCATCGACCACATCGGTCCCACAGACTTCGCACGTCTGCTTTTCAAGATCACCCGCCTTCACCGCCCGCTGCACAGCAAGATGAGCATTATATTTGGCCGGATTGGCCCGGCGCCAGTTCGCCTCGCGGGTATTCGTTCTCAGCATCGAAGAATCCACAATTCAGCTAAGTCGCAACAAGCTCAGCCAGCTTGTCCGCCACGACTGCCATCGTATCCGCTTCTGTGCTCAAGCCACTTCGCGAAGCCAAAAGAGGGCTAACATTGCGGAGAGCTTCATACGTCGTGTTATGTACGATAGGTACGAGTTGTTCGGTCGCTAGGAGTGCCGAAAGCTCCTTGTCAGCAACGCCTGCTGCAGGAAGACGGCGCAACAATGCGGGCGTCACCAGCACGATCCCGACACGCGACTTCACTAGCCCCTTGTCGATCTCGCGAAGCAAAGACGTGCCGAGCGCAACATCCTTTTCGCTGAACCAGACTGATACGCCACGTGATTCGAGCAGATCATGCAGAATCTTAGCATCCCCCTGCCGGTCGTCCCACGCATGACATAGGAAGACATCGCGGAGATCCGGGAGTTTCGCTCGGCTTTCTACAGTCTGACGGATCGGCGTAAGCGCACGAACTTCTGTAGGAGAGTACAAGACAGGCGAACCGACTTTCGACCATTTCGCCTGCACGCGACCAGATCCCCCGCGGCCGCTTCCTGAGGAGGAGGAGCTATAGGAAAGTGAAGAGGAATACTCCGCATAATCCCTATTGTAACCGCTGTAGCTGCTATAGCCACCGTAGCGGCTGCGGCCCCGACATGCCGGGCAATTTGCAGCGGCATTTGCTGAGCGATGCCCCTCTCTCGGTGCTGTACATTGAGCCATTGGAAAATACCTCTTAATGCTGTGTTCAGCTATCCTTGATTGTTGTACGTGGGTTGGCCTTGCCATATTTTGTGGTCACGAACCGACCGGAGATAGCACTCCGATAGGTGCCGCCTGTGCTACCGCCATCCTTTGCTTCGCAGACCGTGGTCCGCGGAGTGGCCTTGCCATGTTTTGCTGTGACAAACCGACCACTTATTGCACTTCGGAAATTATTTCCGCGCCCTTTACCTTTCGCCATCTGCCTGCTCCTTATCGAACGCCCTAGGAATCGGGCCATTTCTCATAGTAGCTCGACAAAGGTGTCAGAAGCTGTCACCCTTCGAAGCATAGGAATATTACGGGTTATCGCTTCGGTGCCTTAGGTTCGAATAACTATGGCAAAGCGTCGAAATCATTTCTGCGGTAGTGTTCCACCAAACTGCGCAGGCCATCGGGGGCGATGACCTCTACTGCGTCGCCCCATTGATAGAGGTGCCAAGTCATCTCGAGCCATCCTGAAGCGTTAAATCGGACAATTAGACCGCCATCATCCTGTGCTTCGACAATCTGCTTCGGGTGAAAACAGAACTCGGACGCACGGGTAGCCGCCTCGGGAGTAAAACGCCAGATTACTTCGCCGAATTGGGCAGGATCTTGGTAGACGCCGAAGGACTGGGCCGCATACTCCTCAAGCGAGAATCCCGGTGAGAAGCTGAAGCTCTGGTCTAACGTCTCAGCGCTGTGGATGCGGTCCATACGGAAGTTCAACAGGTCTTTGCCGCGCGCGGGCTGGCGTGCGACGAGATAGCTGCGATGCCCCAATAATAGACCATGTGGCTCAATCACTCGCTCAGGTGCATATTCGTCGCCATAGCGCAACCGGAGCAGAAAGGGGCCGCGTAGCGACTCGATGACTGCTTCGAGAATTTCGGGCACCAGCTTGACCCTGGGGCCCGGCCGCGTAACCGAACCCATTGCCATCAGCACGGCTTCGACATCCGCCTCAGTGCGCAGCGCATCTCGTGGTGTGAGGCGCGCTAACAGCCCATCACGTAAATCACCCAAGGCCGTCGCGTGGCGCAGGCGGCCGTCACCCCGCGCCGCCCTGCCGGCGATCTCCAAGGCTTCGATTGCCGTTTCTTCACGGATCTGGAGTCGATCGAGCATCGTGTCGGCGACACGCCACCGCCTCCGCCGGTCCGGGCCATCCACCGCTTCGACATTGGTGAACACGGTCTCCAGCGCCTCGGTCATACGTTGTGCTGTTCGATGCGAGACCGCGAATTCTTCGCAAATTTCATCGAGGCCAATCCCGTTTCGGCGCGTTGCGGCCAGCCGCGCCAGCCTAATCAGATCTTGAGCCTTGGAGAACGACATGGTCCAGTTCTTGGCCCCAACTATGACACATATTGACACCCACACACGTTATGGCTGAATTTGCAGTCTGTCGAGATGCAATTCTTGTCGCGGATTGCGCTCGGTCAGGGGATGGCAATGCGAATTATTGAGGGGCATCGAATACTTTTGTCCGCATCGGATCTGATGCGGTTCATGGGCTGTAGCCACGCGACCGCGCTTGATCTCGCTTATATGCGTGGCAAAGGACCGGCTCCCCGCGAGGACAGCGACGACGCAGCTCTGCTCCAGAAGCAGGGTGATGCCCATGAAGCCGCCCATTTGGCGAAGCTCCAGGCGTCGGGTGTGTCGATTATTGAAATTGCGCGTTCCGATCTGGCCAGCAATGCACGGGAAACCCGCGCGGCGTTGGCCGAGGGCCCGCAGGTCGTTTTTCAGGGAGCGCTGCTCGGCAACAATTGGGGTGGTTGGTCGGATTTTCTCGAGCGCGTCGAGCGTCCGTCGAATCTCGGCGCCTTCAGCTATGAAGTCACCGACACCAAACTCAAGCGGCGGCCCCATCCCAAACATGTGCTGCAACTGGTGCTCTACTCGGATTTGCTGACTGAGATTCAGGGCGCCGCGCCTGAATTTGCCCATGTTGAACTCGGTGATGGAAGTCGGGCGCAGCTACGGCTGGCGGATTATCAGGCCTATGCGCGCATGGCGCGTCAGCGGCTCGAGGCTTTCCTGGAAAACCCGGCGCCGACCCGGCCGATCCCTTGTGCTGATTGTGGGCTTTGCCGCTGGGGCGACCACTGCGAAAACCAGTGGCAGGCCGAGGACAGCCTGTTCAACGTCGCCAATATTACCCGGATCCAGGTCAAGAAACTCGAGGCGGCTGGCATCACCACCATGGAGCGGCTGGCCGGGCTCGATCATCCCATCCGTGGCATGGCCGAGACCACCCGGGCACGGCTGGTGACACAAGCCCGCCTACAGCACGGCCGTAAGACCGGGGCGCCCGCCTTTGAGCTGCGTGAGGCCAAACCCGGCAAGGGCTTTGATCTTTTGCCCGAGCCGCAGCCGGGCGATCTTTTCTACGATATCGAGGGCGATCCGCATTATGAGGGCGGCCTCGAATATCTCCACGGCATCTGGTTCGATGGCCAGTTCAAGGCTTTTTGGGCGCATGACCACGGTGCCGAAGCGCGGGCTTTGGCAGACCTCCTAGAATTTTTCCGGCAAAGGCTCGCGACCTATCCCGAAGCGCGCATCTATCACTATGCGCCCTATGAGATCACTGCCTTGCGGCGGCTGACCGCAAAGTATGGAATCGGCGAGGCCTTTCTCGATCGCCTGCTGCGCGAGCGGCGCTTTGTTGATCTTTTCGCGGTGGTGCGCGGCGCGCTGATCGGCTCGGAAGCCAATTACTCGATCAAGTCGATGGAAGCCTTCTATGGCCGGGTACGCGACGGTGAGGTTAAAACCGCTGGCGGCTCGGTCGTTGCCTATGAGCGCTGGCGCGAAACCGGGGAACAAACGATCCTCGACGAGATCGAAGACTATAACCGCATCGACTGTATCTCGACCGAGGAGCTGCGCGACTGGTTGGTGAGTATCCGTCCCGCCGCGCCCTGGCCGGTGCTAACGGCCGATGCCGGCGACAAGGAAGTCGAGGAGGACGCCGATACTCAGGCGTTGCGGGCAAGGCTTGCCGCATCCGGTCTGTCGCAGGAGCGGCAAGACATGTTGTTCAACCTCGGCCTGTTCCACAAGCGTGAGGCCAAACCTGCGCAATGGGCGGTTTTCGACAGCGCCGGCAAGGACGAGGACGAGCTGATCGACGATCTCGATGCGTTGGCCGGTCTGGAAGCCATTGATTCGGCAGAAACCGTCAAACGCTCGGTGCTGCGCCGTTATCGCTTTCCGTTCCAGGAGACCAAGCTGCGGGCCGGCCACAAAGCGACCGTACCGGTCATTGACGGACCTCCGGCCACGGTCAGCATCGAAGAGCTCGACCGCAGTGAGCGGATCATCGCGGTCAAGGCGGGGGCGGCCAAGGCGAATCTCTTGACCGATCGCCTGACGCTCCACCCGGATTGGCCGCTTAATACGGACGTCATTGCAGCAGCCCTGCGCGATGTGATCGAAGACCAGTGCGGTGCGCGCCGCCTAACCGCGCTCGATGATTTGCTTGCGCGCACGGCCCCACGTCTGGTGACGGGACCGCGCGCCGATCTGCTTGATGGCGCCGATCCCCTGACCGGCACGATCGCGGCGATCGCCGCCATGGATGGCACCGTGCTGCCAATCCAGGGGCCGCCGGGAACCGGCAAGACCTATGTGACGGCACGAGCAATCCTTGCGCTGGTGCGCCAGGGGCACCGTGTTGGCGTGGCCTCGAACAGCCACGAGGCGATCCGCAATGTGCTGATGGGGTGTCTCGCCGCGCAAGATGATGGCGATCCTGTCCCGGGCCTGTGCATCGGGCACAAGGTCAGCAGCGGCGAAGACGGTTATCCGGACGACTGTACCGGCGTCATCCGCTCGACGGCCAATGACGATTCCCTCTGGAGCCACGCCCATGTGGTCGGCGGCACCGCCTTCTTTTTTGCCCGATCCGAGCACGAGCAGGCGCTCGATTGGCTCTTCGTCGATGAAGCCGGGCAAGTGGGGCTGGCCAATATGGTCGCCATGGGGCGCTGCGCGTGCAACATCGTTTTGGTCGGCGATCCGCGGCAATTGCCGCAGGTCATCCAGGGTGCCCATCCCGATCCCGCTAACCTTTCCTGTCTCGAGTGGATGCTGGGCGAGCACGCCACCATCCCGCCCGATCGCGGCATCTTCCTGCCGGTGTCGCGTCGAATGCATCCCGATGTCTGCGGGTTTATTTCGCGGCAGGTCTATGAAGGTCGTCTCAACAGTGCGCCCGACACAGCCACCCACGGCGTCCGCGGAACGGGCTTTCCTGAAGCTGGCGCTTTCTGGGTGCCGGTCGCCCATGAGGGCAATGCCCAGATCGCGGCTGAGGAAGTCGCTGCCATTCAGGCGGCGATCGACGATCTGATCTCGGGAAGCTGGACCGATAAGGATGGGACAACGCGCGCCCTTGAGCCCGCTGATATCATCGTCGTTGCGCCCTATAATGCGCAGGTCAATGCCCTGCATGACGCTTTGCCCGCTGGCATTCGTGTCGGCACGGTCGACAAATTCCAGGGGCAGGAAGCACCCGTCTGTCTGGTGTCCATGACCGCCTCCTCAGTCGAGGAAACACCGCGCGGCATGGATTTCCTGTTCTCGCTCAACCGCATCAATGTCGCTGTCTCGCGCGCCAAAGGCCTGGCGCTCGTCTTCGGGGCGCCGCGGTTGCGCGAAGCAAAATGCAACACCGTTGAACAGATGCGCCTCGTCAACACGCTATGCGCAATGCCTGAATTTGGAGACGTTTGAATGTGGGAGAATTTCGAGGCGCGCCTCGATGAAAATGAGCGCGAGGGTTCTATTCCACTGCGAAGAGCGTTTTTCGACGTATTACGCAACTCGGGGCTTCGTCCCGGCGCGGGTATCACCAAGAAGATGGTATCGCTTGAATTTGGCGCTGGCGAGCGGCTCCTGTGGGAAATCCAGAATCCATCCAACGTCTTTCTGCACACAAAATGGCGCGATTCTGTCGACGCGAATGGCTTTACCACCGAGCTACGTCCCTATCAGCTCGGCATGAAGGATGGCGGTCGGCATTCCGCCCTCAGCCGTGACTGGTCATTTGGCGACGCTGACTGCTTTGTCACCAGGATTGAAGACGCCGAAACCTTGCGCCGGCTGATCGCGGTGCTGTTGCAGTTCGGCGATGCGCTGATACTCAATCCGGCGGCGATCACGCGCTGGATCGAGCGGCTACGCCATTTCTTTCCCGGCTTCGACCGATTCGACCCGCCCGATCCGCATTTCGATGAGGCGGAGCGGACTTACAAGCTGGCGATTGCGGCCGAGCTCAAGACGGCAATCGAACAGGCCGCTTCCGACCAGGAACTGGCCGATGCCGTCAACGCCGCGCTGGCCAAAAGCAATCTGCTGCAATGGCGCGCCTATTGGCCGATGTCGCCCAAAGGAGATGCTGATCGTGAGCAGCTCTGGCCGGCCCTGCGCGCCCTTGTCGCCGCCGCGCTTGGCGAAGCGGGCGGTCACGCCTCGGCGCTGGAGGCCTTCGTCGACGCGTGGATCGCGGCCGTCCCAGACAGCAAGCCTGATCCGGCCCGCCAGATCGCCGAATTCCTGTTCCTCCATCTCGCCCCCAATGACGGTATCTATATCCGCCATTCGGTACGCCAGGATCTCTGGCTGGAAGCGGTTGGCAGCCGCTTTCACGATCATGCGTCGATGGCCGACACCTATCGCGACGAATGGCGTTTCATGCAGGCCGTGCGCGCCGCATTTGCGGACCGGGGTCTCGCGCCACGCGACATGATCGACGTGCAAAGCGCGCTCTGGATCGTCCACAATTACAAGGAAGGAGATGTGGCGAGCTTTTCGCGAGAAGCGATCGAGGCGGCAATGGACGCCTATGACAGCTACCGCCAGTCGGGCGAGCATGCCGCCATCTTCGAGGCCTTTGGCGAGCCGCGTGACTATTGGGTGCGCTCGACACGGGCGCGGCCGGGTCGCGTCTATCCGTCCAAGCCGATCGTTGGCTTCCTGCGCGGCAAGACGCAGCTCAATGGCGGGTGGGGACAGAAGGCCGATGCCGCCGCCCAGCTCCACAATGCGGGTTACATCATCGTCGATGCCGATGACGCACCGGTCACCCCGCCGGAGCGCTACGAGCATCTGATCCGCGACGCAGATCGCATCCGGCTCTGTGCGCGAAACTACTATGTCGAACCTGCCCGTGAGAACGGCGCGGTAGACATTGCAATCCGCGCCGGAGATCTTAGCCGCGACATGGGGCTACGCGACGCGTTCCCGGCGATCTGCAGCGCGCTCGGCGGGGAGAAATTTCAGAAGCTCGCCAATGTCCCAGCGCCCTCGCACACGCTGCCAAATCCTAGCAGTTCCACCGTTTTCACCTACCAGCTCGCCTCAGCGGAAGGGCACCAAACTATGATCTTTGAACCCATGACCGCGATGCCCGCGACCACTAATCTCATCCTTTACGGCCCGCCGGGGACCGGCAAGACCTATGCCACCGCCTGGGAGGCCGTGAGGCTTTGCCTGGGCGAAGCCGCAGCCGAACCACTGCGCGATGACCGCGATGCCCTGATGGCCGAGTATCGCCGTCTTGCCGGTGAGGGACGGATCGAATTCGTCACCTTTCACCAGTCATTCGCCTACGAGGATTTCGTCGAGGGGCTGCGACCGACGACAGGCGTCGAACAGGAAGGCGACGATGAGGCTGCCAGCACCTCGGGTGGATTCAGTCTCAAGCCCCATGCCGGCGTGTTCAAGATCATCAGCGAGAGAGCACGGCTCGACACCGGCGATGCGCCGGCCAAGCGGCTCGATCGCTCGCGTCCGATCTACAAAATCGCACTCGGTCAGCGCGGCAGCCAGGAAGACCGGATTCGCGAAGGGCTCGATGGCGGCTTGATCCATCTAGGCTGGGGCGGCGATATCGACTGGTCCGACGAGCGCTTCGATGATTTCGAAGAAATCCGGAAGACGTGGAACGAGGCGAAGGATCCCGACGCATCCGGCAAGGACCCCAATATCGAGATGCTCTACGCCTTTCGCTCCGGCGTGCAAGTCGGCGACTATGTCGTCATATCCGATGGCCGTGACAGCTACCGTGCCTTTGGCCGGGTGAGCGGCGAGTATTATTTCGATGCCGACGCCGATTTCCATCCACACCGGCGCAGTGTCGAATGGATCTGGCGCGATGATAATGGCACCGAGCGCGCGCCATTCTATGCCCGTAATTTCCGACGCCAATCAGCCTACCGGCTTGATCCGGACCGGATCGACTGGGATGCGCTCGAAGCGGTGGTGATCAATCCCAATGCCGAGCGGCCAGTGGCCGGCGCGCGGCCGCATGTCCTGATCATCGACGAGATCAACAGGGCCAATATCTCCAAGGTGTTCGGCGAGCTGATCACGCTGCTCGAAACGGACAAGCGGCTCGGCTGTGAAAACGAAGTCCGGGTGCGGCTTCCCTACTCGGGGACGAGTTTCGGAGTCCCGGCCAACCTGCACATTGTCGGCACGATGAACACCGCGGACCGGTCGATCGCGCTGCTCGACACCGCTCTGCGCCGCCGCTTCACCTTCCGCGAGCTGATGCCCGATGTTGAAGAACTGCGCCGGGCGCTGGCGGCCAGAGGGCTTGATGCCGCAAATCTCGAGGGTATCGATCTGTGCAAGCTGCTGCACACGGTCAACGAGCGGATCGAATATCTCTTCGATCGCGAGCATCAGATCGGCCACGCCTACTTCACCGGCTGTCGAGGTCGCGCCGATGTCGAAGAGGTCGTGCGCCATAAGGTCATCCCGCTCTTGACCGAGTATTTCTATGAAGATTGGTCGAAGGTGGCCGCGGTGCTCGGCGATGACGACGGCACCAATGACTGCAATTTCCTCGAAGCGCGGCGGCTGACGGCGCCGGCCGGTTATACCGATGATGAGCTGGGCGGCGACAAGCTGCGCTGGAGCGTCAAGGCGCGCTTTGACTTTTCGGAATTTGCCGCCTGATGCCCGCCTATACGGTTCGGGAATGGGACAAGCTTGTTGATTTTCACTGAGAAGTGACCCGGTATTTCCACCGAGATTTGACCCGCCTTTTAGATATGTTTCGGGTCTTGTGATCTGGTCAAGTCGCTGTTTTTCTCCTTTGTATTTTTCGGTTCGTGGGCGGAGCTGTTCTTGAAGCGGAAGCTGTCGTTTCCGGTTTCGAGTATGTGGCAATGATGGGTGAGCCGGTCGAGCAGCGCGGTGGTCATCTTGGCGTCGCCGAAGACGCTGGCCCATTCGCTGAAGCTGAGGTTTGTGGTTATAACGACACTGGTGCGCTCGTAGAGTTTGCTCAGAAGATGGAAAAGCAACGCGCCACCTGATGCACTGAACGGCAGGTAGCCAAGCTCATCGAGGATCACCAGATCGGAATGGACAAGTCGGTTGGCGATCTGCCCTGAGCGACCTTGCGTTTTCTCCTGTTCAAGCGCGTTGACAAGCTCGACGGTCGAGAAGAACCGGACACGTTTGTGGTGATGCTCGATTGCCTGGATGCCGAGAGCGGTCGCGATATGGGTTTTGCCTGTGCCTGGCCCGCCGACCAGCACGATGTTGTTGGCATCATCGAGAAAGTCGCAACGATGGAGCTGTCGCACGAGCGCTTCGTTGATCTCGCTGCTGGAGAAATCGAAGCCGTTCAGATCACGATAAGCTGGAAAGCGAGCAGTCTTGAGCTGATAAGCGGTTGAACGAACTTCACGTTCTGCTGTCTCGGCTTTGAGAAGTTGTGACAGGATTGGAATGGAAGCTTCAAAGGCAGGTGACCCCTGTTCGGTGAGCTCACCGATTGCCTGAGCCATGCCGTGCATCTTCAGTTGTCGCAGCATGATGACGATTGCGCCGCTGGCTGGGTTATGACGCATGGCGTACCTCCGTTGTCTTTCTCAGGGAATCGTAGCGTTCGACATTGGCCTTTGGCTCGTTGGCAAGTGTGAGAGCTTGGGGCGCATCTATCGTCGGTGGCGTAGAAGATTTACCGTCGACCAAACGATGCAGCAGGTTCAAAACATGGGTCTTGGTCGGAACCCCGGTTTTCAAGGCCATATCGACGGCCGAGAGCACAGCCTGCTCGTCGTGCTGGAGAACGAGCGCCAGAATGTCGACCATCTCGCGATCCCCGCCCGGCTTTTTGAGCAGGTGCTGCTGCAGTATTCTGAAGGCTTCCGGAAGCTCGATAAACGGTGCACCATTGCGAAGAGCGCCTGGTTTGCGTTGCACGACGGCGAGATAGTGCCGCCAATCGTAAATTGTTTGCCCAGGACCATCATGCGAACGGCTGATGATGCGACGGTGCTCGCATATGATCAGACCTTCTGCTGCAACAGCGATACGATCCGGGTAAACCCGAACGCTGACGGGCCGATTGGCGAAGGATGCCGGAACACTGTAGCGATTACGATCAAAGTGCACGAGGCACGTCGGGGAAACCCGCTTGGTATGTTCGATAAATCCATCGAAGACACGTGCTGTTGGCATGAGAGCCTGCGTTTCCTCGGCCCATATCTCAGCAATGGTCCCACGCATCTTTCCATGCGGGGTCTGTTGCCAAAACTCCTTGCATCGAAGCTCCAGCCAGTCGTTCAGGGCTTCCAGCGATGGAAAGCGTGGTGTTGGTTGGAAGAACCGATGGCGTGAATCCTGGACATTCTTCTCGACCTGGCCTTTCTCCCAGCCAGACGCTGGATTGCAGAATTCTGGCTCATAGAGGTAGTGGCTGGCCATTGCCATGAAGCGGACATTGACGTCGCGCTCTTTGCCGCGACCTATTTTGTCGATTGCCGTGCGCATGTTGTCATAAATGCCACGTCGAGGAACGCCGCCAAAGACACGGAATGCGTGGTTATGGGCATCAAACAGCATCTCGTGTGTTTGGAGAAGATATGCCCGAACGATGAACGCGCGGCTGTAGCTCAGCTTCGTATGGGCCACCTGCAGTTTGGTACGTTCATTGCCGATGATTGCCCAGTCTTCCGACCAGTCGAACTGAAAGGCTTCACCCGGATCGAAAGCCAGCGGAACGTATGTCCCACGTCCCGAGGTCTGCAGTTCTCGCTGAAGATCGGCCTTCCATTCCCGAGCAAATGCAGCAACACGACCATACGACCCATCGTAGCCGAGGCTCATCAGGTCGGCATGCAACTGCTTCATCGTCCGCTTCTGCTTGCGGTTCTTCTTCGCTTCCGTCCTCAGCCAGGCCGTTAATCGATCAGCAAAAGGGTCAAGCTTACTCGGTCGCTCTGGAACTTTGAACTTCGGTTCCACACTCCCCAGACGCAGGTATTTGCGGACGGTATTCCGAGACAGACCGGTCCTGCGACCAATCTCCCGGATCGATAAATGCTCTCGAAAATGCCAGCGTCGGATCACGCTCAATAACGCCATGTCGATCACTCCATAGCCCTCGCTGAAAACACGCAGGGCAAAGTTCAAACATGGGTCAATTCTCGATGGAAATATCCTGTGCTACCGGGTCACTTCTCAGTGGCAATCAACA
>Ga0222427_100364_pt1 | contig 79427 bp, 79 predicted proteins | sample 2B20Ametagenome_FD_182890 | JGI IMG/M metagenome (GOLD analysis project Ga0222427, IMG submission 182890) | Enriched microbial communities from leaf-cutter ant dump, University of Wisconsin, Madison, United States - 2B20A (version 2) | ecosystem: Environmental > Terrestrial > Nest > Insects nest... | reverse complement strand
GAAGTCCTTGATGGTGACCAGCGGCAGGCTCGGGAACTGGCTGGCGTATTTGGCCAGGATCGCCGGCGTGGTCGGACGATAATAGTTCTGGGCGATGATTTCCTGAGCCTCGTCGCTATAGAGGTAATTCAGGTATTCCTTGGCGGCGGCCAGGTTGCCCTTCTTGGCGGCGTTTTTATCGACCACCGCGACAGGCGGTTCGGCCAGGATCGAGATCGACGGGTAGACGATCTCGTACTTGCCCTTGCCGAGTTGATTCAGGGCCAGCCAGGCCTCGTTTTCCCAGGCGATCAGCACATCGCCGACGCCGCGTTCGACAAAGGTGACGGTCGAGCCGCGGGCGCCGGTATCGAGCACGGGCACACGGTTGAACAGGTTCTTGAGGAATTCCTTGGCCAGGGCGTCGGTGCCCCAGCGCTTCTTGGCATAGGCGTAGGCGGCCAGATAGTTCCAGCGGGCGCCGCCGGAGGTCTTCGGGTTCGGCGTAATGACCGAAACATCGAGACGGATCAGATCATCCCAGTCCTTGATCTTCTTCGGATTGCCCTTGCGGACCAGGAAGACGATGGTGGAGGCGTAGGGCGTCGAGTTTTTCGGGAAGCGGCTCTGCCAGTTGGCGGGCAGCAGGCCGGCTTTCTGCGAGATCGAGTCGATATCGGCGGCGAGCGCCAGGGTGACGACATCGGCGGGGCTGCCGTCGATGACCGAACGGGCCTGGCCGCCGGAACCGCCGTGGGACTGGCGGACGGTGATGTCTTCACCGGTGGTGGCCTTCCAGTGCTTGGTGAAGGCGACGTTGTAGGCGGCGTAAAGCTCACGGGTCGGGTCGTAGGAGACGTTGAGCAGTTCGCGTGTCTTGGCGGCGGCAGGGCCGGCCATGGCCAAAACGCCTGTTGTCGCTGCGCCGGAAGCCAGAAGGCTGGCGCCGCCGAGCAGGCCGGTCAGGAAGGTTCTGCGTTGCGGGTTCTTGAAAGACATATCGATGTTCCTTCTGTTTGGCGCTGGCCGAATTCCCATCCGGCCAGCCTGCCTCAATTTATGTAAAAAAGCGATCAGTGGGCTTGCAGCGATCAGTAACGGAACTGGACGCGGGCGGCGGTGAATTCTTCGGTCCTGCGGTCAGTCCCGCCGGCCGCGCCACCCTCGAATTCCGTCTGGTCGTAGTTGAGCAGCAGCTTGAGGTTCTCGCTCCAGTACCAGCCGACGCCGATGCCGGTGTCGGTGGCCTTGCGCGCCGAACTGTTGATCGAGGCGAAGCCGCCGGTGAAGGCCGCGTCATCGATCTCGTTATAACCGTAGCGTGCCGTCAGCTCCCATGCGCCCCAGCCGCCGTCCTTCAGGCTGAAATTATGCGCGGGCTTGACGCCGCCTTTGTAAGCCACGCTCTCGCCCGTCAATACCCACGAACCGGATACGTCCAGCGCGGTGTTGGTCAGACGCGCCGAAGCTGCGCCGAGGGTGACCTCCTGCCTGGCCTCGATATAGTCAACCAGCAGGCCGAGGTTGTTGAGATAGAAATAGGCCTGCGGGTTGGAGCGCGTTTCCTTGCCGCTGGCATAAGCGCCTGTGGCGTACTTGAAGAAGGTCTGCTGGCCGATCGACTTGTATGACGGCAATTGCGTATTGGTCGTGTTGCCCAGATGCTGGCCATCCGAACCGGCCCAGCCGATGCCGAAGCCCTGCAGCCAGACGATGCCGGACTGGCTGAACGGCGTGGCGAAGACGCGATAAGCCAGATCCTTGTGATTATCGAGGTCGTTATTGAGGTTCTGGCCATCGGTGGCGCCGTTGAGCAGGGCGACCTGATATTCCAGAACATTGGGGATCAGCGTGCCGGAAACCTGATAGCCGACGTCGCGGTTCGGCGTAAAGTTGGTGGACAGGCCGCGCTCGACCCAGATCACGTCGGGATCGGATTGAAGACGCTCAAGCCCGATCGGCGACTTGAACTTGCCGGCCTGAAACTGCACGGCGTCGGAGAACTTGTAGCCGACATAGCCGTCAACCAGTGAGGCGGCGGCCGAGGACGAGCCGCCCAGTTCGGCGGTGACCTTGAAGAAGGCCGCGCCGGCCTTGCCGCTCAGGGTTGGACGGATCAGGCGGTCGACCACTTCGTCCTGAAACGTTCCGCCGTCATTGCCGAAGCTGTGGAGGTCGACATTGCCGTTGACATTGATGCCGAAGCTGTACTTGCCGTCGGCCGAAGCAAAGTTCAGGCCTTTTTTATCGAGCGTGGTGACCGGGGTCTTGGCGGCCGCGGCGGTCGAAAGCTCCTGATCCAGTTCGCGCTGGCGCTTCAGAGTGTCGAGTTCCTGCTCAAGGCGGGCGATGCGCTCTTCGTAGGTCAGGGCCGGGGTATCGCCGGAAGCGGCAGGCGCGTCCTGGGCCTGGGCCAGGGCGGGAGTGAAGACGATGGCCGCGGCGAGGGCGCCGAGGCTGAGGGTGGCGTGAGAGATTCGCATTTGGATGACTCCGTGTTGGGGTGCATCACTTCCGGTATGTCCGGTCAGCGAAATTCGTTTTTTATTGAGATGTTAGGTCAGATAGTTAAGGTATCAGGAAAGGCTCTCGCTGAGGGCCTTTCCCTTGGCGTCGAAGCGCAGTTTTTCACTGCGTTCGATCTGCACGACCCGCGAGTCGTGAATGACGATTTCCAGCGAACCGAAACGGATCTGCTGAAGGCTGGTGAGAATCTGGCGCTCGATTTCAGTAAGTCTGGACTCGGTGAGTTCAGGGCGCGCGGGGGCGGCGGACGGTACACTCATGTGATCCTCGTCTGGAAAAAAGCTGAATTAAGGAATGGGGTGGTAATGTTTTACAGCGCAGGATTGTGAACAAGGTCCTGCAAACATCGTTTGTCGAGAACGCTGGACATGGCGTTGCGGACATCGAGCATCAGGTGGCGCAACCGGCAGGCCGCCTCGTCACGACAGTCCTCGCATTTCTGGTAAGCCGTCAGACTGGCGCAGCGTATCGGGGCGAGAGGCCCGTCAATGATGCGAATGATATCGCCGAGAAAAATATCCTGCGGATTTTTGGCGAGGAAGTAGCCGCCGAAAATGCCGCGTTTGGAATCGACAATGCCATTCTGACGCAGTTGCTGAAGGATATTGTCGAGGAATTTTTGCGGAATGTCTTCCGCCTCGGCAATCTGCTTGCTGGCGAACATTCGCGGCAGGGGGGCCGTATCGGTGCCTTCCGTGTCATGCCTGGCCATATGAATAAGCGCCTTCAACGCGTATTTGGCTTTCATGGATAGCAAGGTTGCCTCTCCGTAAAGCGCCGGTTTAAAACTACACTAAATGAATATGTTTTAAACAAAAGCGCGTCAATGGTGTTTAAAGCGTATTATTCTAATGTAGATTGATTAGCCGGGCTAAACTCAAAAAGCCAGATTTATTTGACGCCGGTCAGAAGCGCAGGAACAGGTTTTTCAGCCACAGCGGGCCGCTGCGCGCGACCTGCTGCCAGTCGGTATCGTCGCCGGTTTCATCCTCCGGCGTGTAGCCCCAGGGGTTGAACAACTTGACGCGAGAGGTTTTGAAGGCGGCCGCATTGCGCGTGACCAGCACAAGCCCGTGTGCCTGCGCCGTGGCGGCGACCAAGGTGTCGCGCTCGCTTTTCGATTCGGCATAACCCAGGGCGGCGCGTTTTTTCACCACGCCAGCATCGACCGGCAGGATGCGGCCGTCAAACGCCTTCATCACCTGTTCGTCCAGCCAGGTGCGCAGAGGGGCGGCCTGCACACGGTCCCTGCGTTCGGCTTTCGCCACGCTGTTTTCCAGTTCGAGCAGGCTGATCGCCGACATATAGAGGTTTTGCCGCGCCACACCGGCGGCCCAGCGCACGACGCCGGCGTCACAACGGCCGGTTTTGGCCTTACGCAGTTCGCTGATAACAGGGGTGTCGAGAAGGTACATGGATCAGTTCCCGTCTTCCAGATTTTCGGTGCGATCCCAGGTCAGGCCATTATCGGCGGGCGTCATTTCCAGTTCGCTATCGCCTGCTTCGGGCATCGCCAGCAAATCGATAATGCTCTCGGTCTGGCCGCTGATCTGGCGGAAGGCTTCAAAACTCATGAGGACGTGGGAGGGACGGCCGCGATCGGTGATGAAGACCGGTTCCTGCCGCGCCAGGCGCTTGGCCTTGCCGACATCCTGATTGAAATCCCGGCTGCTGATTGTGGTCATGCGTCTCCCCGTAACTGCGTTACCCTACATTAGGATAAGCCGTTATGTGCGGCAAGATGAATCCACATTGCTACGTGATGTTTTGTAAATTTGTAGTTATGTTTCTACAGTGTGGTGAATGTGCAACGGAAAATTTATCAATGAATTAAATAGCTTATAAATTTATTTTTACGTTTGACGGATTGCAGATATCTGCGCCCTCTTGGTGGGACGGCATAAGTATCGCCAGAAAAATTATTCCAGGGAACTTCTAATGATCCTCGATTTACTCGCCACGGACATATGGCAAAGCGCGGTCCATGAAATTTCAAATATTCTGTCGCCACATGGCGCATTAGGCTCCGATGGCGTCACAAAGGCCTACGTGCCCAGCGACTTTTCTGTTCACTTCTTCCTGCAATTAGCCGTCATCATCGTGACCTGCCGCGTGGTCGGCTGGTTTGGCCAGAAATTCCTTGGACAGCCCCAGGTGGTCGGGGAGATGATCGCCGGCGTGATTTTGGGGCCATCGCTTTTCGGCCTGTTCCTGCCGGAAATCCAGGGCGCCATCTTTCCCAAAGAGATGAAGAATGTGCTCTATACCGGCGCGCAATTCGGCGTAGGCCTCTATATGTTTATGGTCGGCACCACTTTCCGTGGCGATCATTTCAAGAGCAAGGGCAAGAGCGCCTTCGCCGTGTCGCTGGCGGGCATCACCGCGCCGTTCCTGCTGGCCATCCTGATGACGCCCTGGCTGATGACCGTTCCGGGCCTGTTCGCTGAGGGCATCTCGCGTTTTAACGCCACTCTGTTCCTGGGGGCCTGCATCGCCTTGACGGCCTTCCCCATGCTGGCGCGCATCATCAACGAACGCGGTCTCAGCAACTCGGCGCTCGGCACGCTGTCGCTGACGGCGGGGGCCTTCGATGACGCTGCGTCGTGGTGCATCCTGGCTATCGTGCTGGCGACTTTTGGCGCCGGTCCGGGTGTGGCGGTCGTGGCGATTGCCGGCGGGCTGGCTTTTGCGGCCTTCGTCATCTTTATCGGCCGCAGGCTGTTGGCGCCGCTTGGGCGGATGGTCGAAGCTCAGGGGGAGCTTAGCTATTCCACTCTGGCAATCATAATGATCTGCTTTTTCCTGGCGGCCTTTGTCATGGACGCCGTTGGCATACACGCCATCTTCGGCGGCTTTATCCTTGGTACGGCCATGCCGCGGGGCAAACTGTGCGAGGAACTGAAGAAGAAGGTCGAGCCGTTTGCGGTGATTGTGCTGTTGCCGATGTTCTTTACCTATTCGGGCCTCAACACCCGCATGGATATGGTCAGTTCGCTGCCTATGCTGCTGGTGGCCGGCGCGATCCTGCTGGCTTCGGTGGCCGCCAAGTTCGCGGCCTGCTGGGGCGCGGCGCGTCTGAGCGGCGAAGACAACCGCACGGCGCTCGGTATTGGCGCTTTGATGAATTCGCGCGGTCTGATGGAACTGATCATCATCAATATCGGCCTGCAAAAAGGTATTATCGGCCTGCCTTTGTTCGCCATGCTGGTCATGATGGCCATTATCACCACGATCATGGCTTCGCCGGTCTTTGAATGGGTCTATGGCAAAAAGGCGCGCGAGACGGGCGAACTTGGCGCGGTCGGCCTCGACAAGGCGACCAGCTAAAATCATCCCTAAATGCTTGCCTTAACCTCAAGCCAACTGAAATCCCTGCTTCCGGCCCGGAACAGGGATTTCTTTTTGGTTAACACCGTTCTTGCCACTCAACATCAGGCATGACTATAGTTCCGGCTGTTTTTGGGGGTGGTGATGCGGAAGGCGTTCACGACAGGGGTATTGACGGCGGCGATGTACCTTTTGGCAGGGGCGGCCTCAGGTGGCGTGACCTTGATGCCGGAAAAGCCGGCGGTGGTCGAATACGACCCGAAGACCGGTTTCCCCGATCACAACGGCGCTTTCTCCGCCATGGTGGTGGTTATCCCGCAACAGCAACTGGCCGAGTTCGACAAGGCGGATGGCGGCAGTCGCCAGATCAGCCGGGTCAGCCGGGCGGAGGCGGGCGCCCAATTGGCGATCAAACTGGTCTTTACCGGCCTGAACGCCGACAGCAACGGCAATGGCGAGGTGACCTATGATCTCAAGGTCCTGACGCCGGACGGACAGATCTATGCCGGCAGCGATTACAGGCATCTGGCGGCGGTGCGCGGGCCGGTCGGCGACGGGCGGCGCGTTTTCGACAACCACACCAAGGTGGTGCTGATGTCGTTCGAGCCTCAGGATAAGCCGGGTGTCTATACCATCAAGGCGGTGGCGCGGGACGAGGTGTCCGAGCGCGAGGTGCCGCTGGTAACGACCATCGAACTGTTGCCGCCGGCGACGATGCAGGCAGAGGCGCCGCCGGTTGTGGCGGCCCCGGTTTCCACACCGGTGAAGGCCAAAAAGACGCGCCGGAATAAGAAGGCGCGGCGATGATCCTGTTCGTCGCCCAGACCTTCCTGCCGGAAGCCGGAGGCGCACCGGCCCTGATGACAGGCCTGGTCCATGCCCTGACCCTGCGCGGCCATCCCGCCGAAGTCTATTGCCGTAAAAGCCGGCTCGCAGCGGTGAAAGCATTCGACGCCTCGCGCCGCTATGCCGTCCACCGCTTCGGCGGTCCCCGGTTCTGGCGGCATATGCGTATGTCGGGCGCCATTGGCCGCCGGATCGCTCAGGGCGGCGTCACAACCCTTGTCGTTGATAGCTGGAAAAGCCTTGAAAGGCTGCCGCCGAAAGCATTGAAAAATATGCGCGTGGTCTGTCTGGCGCATGGCGGCGAATATGCGCGGACTGGCCGGATTGGTTCCGCGCTCGACAGGGCCGATCTTGTCGTGGCCAATTCCAGCTTCACCGCCGGCCTGGTCCGTCCGTTTGCCGGGCAGACGCCGGTGGCGGTGGTTTTGCCGGGCGTAACGCCGCCGCAGGGGGCGCATACGGAGCTGAAGACGAGGCCGGTGCAAGGCGACCGGCTGCTCTGTATTGCCCGGCTGGAGCCGCGCAAGGGGATTGACCAGGTGATCGGCGCGCTGGCGGCGTTGAAACCACAATATCCCCGGTTGACGCTGGATGTCGTCGGCCACGGCGAGGATGGGCCGCGACTGGCCGAACTGGTGGCGGCGCTCGGTGTTTCCGGGCAGGTGAACTTTCACGGTTATGTCTCCGATATGGCCAGGGCGGAACTGATCCGGCAGGCGCGGGTGTTCGTGCTGCCGAACCGGGCGGATAATTCGGGTGTGGACGGCTTCATGCCTGTTTTTCTCGAAGCGGCTGCCTTTGGCGTTCCAGGTGTGGCGGGACAGGCAGGGGGCGCGCCTGATACTGTTGTGGCCGATGAAACCGGACTGATAGTCGATGGCGAGGATATTGACGACTTGACCAATGCTCTGCGGCTGCTGCTAGATGATGATGGCCTCTGCCGCCGGTTGGGCGAGGCCGCGCAGAAGCGGTTCTGGACGGAATTCGCATGGAGCGAGGCCGTTCGCCGGTATGAGGCCGCGCTTGGCCTGACAGGAGACAAAATATGAGCGGCATCCTTCCCGACAGCATCAGGTTGATCATTCCGGCGCGTGAAAAGGACTTGGGCGGTTTCAATGTGCGCCGTGTGCTGCCCTTCGCCAAACACCGCATGGTCGGGCCATGGATTTTCTTCGATCACATGGGGCCGGCCGATTTCGCGCCGGGGATCGGCATCAATGTGCGGCCGCATCCGCATATCAACCTGGCGACGGTCACCTATCTGTTCCAGGGCGCGATCCTGCACCGGGATTCACTGGGGACGCGCTCGGTCATCCTGCCGGGTGACATCAATTTGATGGTGGCGGGCAAGGGCATCACTCATTCCGAGCGTGAGGAAGAAGCGGCACAATCGAGGCCGCGTCATCTCGACGGGCTGCAATTGTGGCTGGCCTTGCCAGAAGCCGACGAGGAAACAGACCCCGCCTTCTTCCATTATCATGCTGATGACATCCCCGGCCTCAATGAAGATGGCCTGTCAGTCCGGGTCATGATGGGCGAGGCCTTCGGCCTGATATCGCCGGTGAAAACCTATGCCAGGACCCTTTATGCCGAGTTCAGGCTGGCGGCAGGTAAAAGGATTGATGCGCCTTTGACCGCCGAAAATCGCGCTATCTATGCCTGCGCCGGTGCGCTCGATATCGATGGTCTGCGGCTGGAGCCGTATCAAATGGCGGTTCTGGTCACGGATGCCGAGGCGAAGATCACGGCGCTGGAGGACGCACATTTTGTCATCATTGGTGGAGAAACCCTGACCGAGCGGCATATCTACTGGAATTTCGTGTCGTCACGGCCGGCGCGGATTGAACAGGCCAAGGCCGACTGGAGGGCGCAGGCTTTTCCGAAGGTACCGGGCGATGATCAGGAATTTATTCCGCTGCCGGAGTGATTAACAAATGAGAGGATTATGAAGCGGATTTTGCATACGGCGATTAACGGAATAACTCGGCCACTTCCCCGTTTGCCAATATCTTGTTGGGCGGTCCCTTCGACAAATCTAAAGAAACACGCTTTGGGGTATCGCTGGATCTAATCTTCACTAGCGATCCGCTTACGGAAATCGAGACATAAGGAGGAACAGATAAAGCATATTGTCCAACGTACGTCTCGCCATGAAAAATGACAATCCTTTGGCCTCCGTGCTCGACGCTCCCATACAAAGGGCGATATCGATAACGATAGTCATAAATTGAAAACTCGTTTCCTGACGTCCGCCCCGCTAGAACGAACGTGGCATCCTTTCCAGAACAGATGATCGGTCCGGAGAATTGGGCCTGTATCAGCGATTTTTTCCTGCCGGCCATACATTGATCCGAGGTTGTCGCTAATCCGGGTATCAATGATAAGGCAGCAATTAGAGGAATTGCAGTCAGGAATCTCACCGCCAGTCCTTTCCTCCGTATGACCTAAACAGACCCTAATATATGGGCTTTAGCCTGAGGGCATAGTTCAGTGTGACTTGCCACGAAACATATCAAATCGGTGGTGATCAATTTTGTCAATCCGACCTAATCTTTATGATGTGATAAATGGGGAAGAGCGATACCTGGCATGACATTACAGATCGTTAATGCGGTCGCCGTCTTTACAAATGTAACAAGTTGCGCTTGGTTTACGCCCTCCGGGGTGTTTCAGCAATAAGTGGCGTTCATGAAAAAATACGGTTTGAGTTTGGTCAGTGCGATGGTGCTGGCGTCCGTGGCACCGGCTCCGGCTGTGTTTTCCCAGGATATGGCGCCGCCCGCCGTGCCGGTCGCGTCGCCGCAGAACATTCCTTATCCCGGCACATTGAAGGTCATGGTGGACGCCACCGACCTCGATCACCGCATTTTTCAGGTCAATGAATCGATCCCGGTGACCGGTGCGGGCGATCTGGTGCTGATGTTGCCGAAATGGCTGCCGGGCCACCATTCGCCCGGCACGGAAATCAGCCGCATCGCCGATATCGAATTTACCGCCAATGGCGAGCGCCTGCATTGGCTGCGTGATTCGCTTGACATGAACGCCTTTCATCTGGTGGTGCCGGAGGGCGCGACGACGGTCGAGGCGGCATTCAAATATCTGGCGCCGGTCACTCCGGCGGCGGGGCGCATCACCATGACAGCCGACATGATCGACCTGCAATGGAACTTCGCCTCGTTCTATCCGGCGGGTTATTACGCCAACAAGATTCCGGTGCAGGCGACGCTGAAAAAGCCGGCGGGCTGGGGCTACGCCACCGGCCTTGAAACCGACAGCCAGACCGACGATACGGTCGTTTTCAAAACCACCGATTACGACACCCTGATCGACTCGCCGGTCTTTTCCGGCCGCTATTTCAGGACCTGGGACCTGACTCCCAAGGGCAGCGATGCACCGGTGCGGCTCAATATCATGGCGGACAATGCGGATAACCTCGAAGCGCCGGATGACGTGATCGCCATTCATAAGACCCTGATTGAACAAGCCTATAAGCTTTACGGTGGACACCATTATAATCATTACGATTTCCTGGTGGCGGCCTCCGATACGATCGGCGGCATTGGTCTGGAACACCACCGCTCATCCGAAAACAGCGTGGCGGAAAAGTATCTGACCGACTGGAAGACCGCCTATGTTGGCCGTGACCTGCTGGCGCACGAATATACCCATTCGTGGAACGGCAAGTTCCGTCGCGGGGCCGATCTGTGGACGCCGAATTTCCAGGTCCCGATGCGCGACAGCCTGATGTGGGTTTACGAAGGCCAGACGCAATATTGGGGCAATGTGCTGGCGGCGCGTTCCGGCCTTTACAGCAAGGATCAGGAACTGCAATCCCTGGCGATGACGGTGGCGAATTATGACAATATCCCTGGCCGCAAGTGGCGTCCGCTGATCGATACCACCAATGATCCGATTATCTCGTCGCGCCGGCCGCAGAACTGGACGTCGATGCAGCGCTCCGAGGATTATTATAATGAAGGCCTGCTGATCTGGCTCGACGCCGACACTTTGATCCGCGAAAAGACCGGCGGCAAGAAGTCGCTCGACGATTTCGCCAAGGCCTTTTTCGGTATCAAGAATGGTGACTGGGGTGAGACAACCTATACCTTCGACGATGTGGTCAAGACCCTGAATAGCGTCTATCCCTATGACTGGGAGGCTTTCCTGAAAGCGCGCGTCTATGATTTCGGCGCGGACGGAAAGGGCACGGCGCCGCTCGACGGCATCGCGCGCGGCGGCTACAGGCTGGTTTATGAAGAAAAGCCAACCGATTATTTCAAGTCACTGGAAACATTGCGTAAATATTCCAATCTCAACTACTCGATCGGCTTCGCGGTGGCGGGCAAGGACAACACCATCATGTCCGAATTGTGGGATGGTCCGGCCTTCAAGGCAGGCCTGACGCCGGGCATGACCCTGATCGCGGTCAACGGCAAGGCGTTCGATATCGATCTGCTGAAATCGGCGATCACCAAGGCCAAGACCAGCCAGGACCCGATCGAACTGATCGTCAAGAGCGACGACAATTTCAAGACGGTGAAAATCGATTATCACGGCGGCCTGCGTTATCCGGTCCTGCAACGGATCGAAGGTACGCCGGCGCTGCTGGATGATATTCTGGCGGTGAAGAAGTAAGCGCAAACTTGTGACAGGGGCGGATCGGCGCTAAACCATGCGCATGATCCGTCTCTATATCCCTGAACCAACACCTCCCTTTGCCACGGGGATAATGGTCCCGCTCAATATTGATCAGGGACGTTACCTGACCTCGGTCATGCGCAAGGCAGCGGGCGACGCCGTGTCGGTCTTTAATGGCCGTGACGGCGAATGGACGGCTGTTATCAATGAAGCCGGCAAGCGGCATGTGACGCTCAAACTGACCGAACAGACGAAAGCGCAGCCGAAAAGCACCGGACCGGTGCTGGCTGTGGCTCTGATCAAGCGGTCACCATTGGAATATATCATCGAGAAGGCGACTGAACTGGGCGCATCCCGGATTCAACTATTGACGACACGGCGGACGCAATCGGATCATGTGAAGCTGGAACGGCTGAAAATCATCGCCCAGGAGGCTGCCGAACAGACTGAGCGGCTGGATGTGCCGGCAATCCTGCCGCCTGTCAAACTTGACGCTTTTCTGGTGGAACCCGGTGTGGAGGTTGTTATTTTCGGTGACGAGGATAGCACGCACGAAGGTGAGAACCGGCGGACAAAACCCCTGCTGGATGTCTTGTCAACATTGACGGGAAAGCGCGCGGCTATCCTGATTGGTCCCGAAGGCGGGTTCGATGACCATGAGCGTCAGACCCTGCGCGGCATGGAAAATGTCTATCCGGTCAATCTGGGGCCGCGTATCCTGCGCGCGGATACCGCTGTCATTTCAGCCTTGACGCTCTATCAGGCAGCGCTTGGCGACTGGAAGTAAATCGCCATTCCCGGCGTAAAATCACAATTGTCACCTTGCCAGTGACGGAAGCGCGGCCCATATAAGCCCCGCTTGCAAATTTGAGAGGGCAGGGCGCGTGGCTGAGACTTCTAAGGCGGAACCTGTCCGCACAATGGCCGATCTGGTCAGCTATTTTGAAGCCGGCAACAAGCCGCGCGATCAATGGCGTATCGGTGCCGAGCATGAGAAGTTCGCCTTTCATCTCGATACCCTGCGTCGCCCGACCTATGAAGGACCGGACGGTATCGAGGCCATGCTGGTGGGGCTTGAGCGCTTTGGCTGGAAGCCCTATTATGAGAACGGCAAGATCATCGCCCTGCTGAAAAATGGCGCTTCGGTGACCCTGGAACCGGGCGGGCAGTTCGAGTTGTCCGGCGCGCCGCTGGAAACCATCCACGATATCTGCGACGAAACCGGTCGTCACCTGGAAGAGGTCAAGGCGGTGGCGTCCGAACTGGGCCTTGGTTTTATCGGCGTCGGCTTCTCGCCCCTGTGGACGCGCGAGGAAACGCCGGTCATGCCCAAGGGGCGCTACAGGATCATGCGGTCCTACATGCCGAAAAAGGGCAGGCTTGGCCTCGACATGATGCTGCGCACCTGCACGGTGCAGGCCAATCTCGATTATGCCGACGAAGCCGACATGGTGCTGAAATTCCGCACCTCTCTGGCCTTGCAGCCGATCGCCACGGCACTGTTCGCCAATTCGCCGTTTATCGAAGGCAAGCCGAGCGGCTTCCTGTCGGCGCGCGCCAATGTCTGGACAGACACCGATCCGGACCGCACGGGAATGCTCGATTTTGTCTTCGAGGACGGGTTCGGTTTCGAGCGCTATGCGACATATGCGCTGAATGTGCCGATGTATTTCGTTGGCGGTAAAAAATATGGCCGCGAGGACTATATCGATGTTTCCGGTCAGGATTTCAAAGCCTTCCTCAAGGGCGAACTGCCGGGCCTGCCGGGCAAGCTGCCGACCATGGACGACTGGGCCGATCACCTGACGACCCTGTTCCCGGAAGTGCGGCTCAAGAAATATCTTGAAATGCGCGGCGCGGATGCCGGACCTTGGGGACGCCTGTGCGCCTTGCCGGCGTTGTGGGCGGGTTTGCTCTACGATCAGCCGTCGCTGGAAGCTGCCTGGGAGTTGGTCAAGGGCTGGAGCAATGCCGATCACAACACCCTGCGTGGCATGGCCGCCAAGACCGGTTTGAAGGGCGAGATCGCCGGCCGTCCGGTCAGGGACTGGGCGATGGATGTACTCGAAATCGCCCGGAACGGGCTGAAAAACCGCAATCGCCTGTCTGGCGGGCTGGTTGATGAAACCGGTTATCTGGGTGAATTGTTCGAGATCGCTGATAGTGGCCTGACTCCGGCCGACCGCTTGCTGGAGAAATTCAATGGCGTCTGGCAGGGCGATATCCGTAAGCTTTATGAAGAAGAAGCCTATTAAAATCAGAGGCTGACGAGGCGGGAAAATCGTATACTTTTCGCACGTGCAGCGACTCTTATGCTTGCCAAGGATTTAATTTGCTGGTCTTGTCGTTAAAAAGGCAACGACTTCGCTTCGTGTTCCCGCATTCGAGGGAAGGATCGGCGCCAAATCCCTTTGCGAGTATTTCATGAGCTTTATCATTTTTGCCGGACTGATCATTTCAGTTCTGACCGCAATCCCCGTGCTTGTTCAGATGCGCAATCAGCCCAGGGGGCTGTTTGTCTGTTTCTTCGCCGAAATGTGGGAACGCTTCTCCTACTACGGCATGCGCGCGCTGCTGATCTATTACATGACGCAGCATTTCCTGTTCAACGACGGCAGAGCCAATAGCCAGTATGGTTCATATACCACGCTTGCCTATATGTTGCCGCTGATTGGCGGATTGGTCGCCGATCGCTGGATCGGTACGCGCAAGGCCATTATTTTCGGCGGCCTGCTTCTGGTTTGCGGACACTTCGGCATGGCCTTCGAGGGAACGCCCAATCAATCCATCCTGAATTATGGCGGGCATCAGTATGAGTTCGTCTCCACCGGCCGGGACGCCAATCGTGATGTACGTCTGAAACTGGATGACAGGTTATACGAATATGCCCCCACGAAGACGGGGGACCTGCAAATCATCGGGCTGCCGGATAATGCCGCCATTCCGGCTGTCTTGCCGAAAGGCACATATGAGTTCAGCGTCCGTAAAACGACACCATGGGCAGAGAATATCTTCTTTGCTTCGCTTTCCCTTATCATCATGGGGGTTGGCTTCCTGAAACCCAATATTTCGTCCCTGGTCGGGCAGCTTTACAAGGACCGTGACCCCAGGCGCGATTCAGGTTTCCAGCTTTATTATTTCGGTATCAATCTGGGGTCCTTCTGGGCTTCCATTCTGTGCGGTATTCTGGGCACCAAGTTTGGCTGGTGGGCCGGCTTCGGCTTGGCCGGTTTTGGTATGCTGGCTGGCCTTCTGTGCTTCGTCCTTGGGCGGAAATGGCTGGAAGGAAAAGGAGAGGCGCCGAATCCGGTTGCGATTCAGCAGAAGGTCGGCGGTTTTCTCTCAAAGGAGTGGCTGATTTATGCGCTTGGCATTCTGGCTGTGCCGCTGGTTTTCTTCCTGGTGCAGCGCAATAGCTGGGTCGGCTGGATTTTCCTGACTGCCTTCAGCCTGATCATGGTCTATATCGTATTCCAGATGATCACCCGCTTTAACCGGGTGGAGAATTATCGTCTCGGTCTGGCCATGGTTCTGACCCTGGCGTCGGTGGTGTTCTGGTCGCTGTTTGAACAGGCGGGATCGTCTCTCAGCCTGTTCGCGGAACGTAATACCAATCTCGATCTGCTGGCGGCGCCGATCCATTTTGCTTTCATGGGTAAGACGATCATTCTGGCCTCGGCCGATCAGCTTGCGGCCATGTCCTATGTGGCCAGGGACACGCTATGGGTGGAGATGGGCATCAGCGCCTCGAACACGCAAAGCTTTAATTCCGGCTTTATCCTCATTTTCGCCCCGGTTTTCGCGGCCATTTTCAGCTTCCTGGCCCGCCGTAATAAAGATCCCGATCCGGTCAAGAAGTTTGCTTTCGGTCTGGCCTGCGCCGGGCTTGGTTTCCTGGTTCTGGTCTGGGCGTCGCCGCTGGTGGATGGCGCCTTCAAGCTTCCGCTGATTTTCCTGCTGATCACCTATCTGATTCACACCCTGGGTGAACTGGCTGTTTCGCCGGTGGGGTTGTCGCAGCAGACCAAGCTATCGCCGCCGACACTGGTGGCCACCATGATGGCGGTATGGTTCCTGGGTACGTCCGGCGGCCAGTATCTGGCGGGCTGGATCGCCGGACTGGCCGGCACGGAAACGGTCGGCGGCAAGGTGCTGGACGCGGGCGCGGCCTTGCAGACCTCGCTCAAGACCTTCAACACTATCGGCTGGACGGGTATTGTCCTGGGGGCGGTCTTCTTCGGGCTGTCCTTCCTGATCAAGGGATGGGCGCATGGAGCCAGCGATACCGATGCGCCGGTCGAGGAGGCTCTGGCGGAGAAGTAAGGGAAAAACCCGGCTGTGATGGCCGGGTTTTTTATTAGAAATCCTTTTTCATGCGCAGTTCGAGAATGGGCGGCACTTTTGAGGTCGTGTGCTGGGTGTAGGCGATGGCCGACATGCCGCGCAGGCCTTCATAGACCGTGCGGTCCTGAGTAAAGCGCAGGTTCAGCGGGTTTTTCAGCATGGCCTTGAAGGTGATCTTGCCCGGTGTCTTGTACTGGAACCATACCTGTGTCCACGGATCGAAATGGGCGTCGGTCAGTTCATTGGCCAGATAGTTTCGGTCCTTGCCGGCGCTTTCCAAATCGATGCCCCAGCTTGTGCCGGATTTCGGAAACTCCTGGCTGAAACTGGCGGAATAGATATGCGGTTCCATGCCGGAGACGCGACGATCCTTGCCGGTGATGGGATCTTTCACGCGGGTTTGGCGATAGGTCCAGTCGAGGCTGAAGGTGCCGTGCGGCACATGGAAGCGATCAAGCGGCGTATCCACTTTCAGGTGTATGAAATCCCACTGGGATGCGCCGATATTGCCGCTGGCCGTATAGATGTCGCCATTATCGATCACGGCGATGAAGTCGGCGGTATCCTCATAGTCGTAGTGTTCCAGCGCAAGGCTGATCGCGCCCTTGTCCCAGAAAGATTGCTCAAGGATGATCGTATTCAGCCAGTCTTTTTGCGGCACCAGATCGCTGTTGCCGAGCGTCACATGGTTGGTCTGAAGTTGCACCGAAGACGCAAAGCCGTTGAAGCTGAGTTGATCGACCTGCCGGATCGTTTTCCAGCTCAGCTTGGTCTTGTCGGAGAACGCATAGACCGCCTGAAAACGCGGTTTGTAGTAGGTGAAGGAATCGGAGCGATCGGCCGCCGGCACGGAGATGGTCGAGGCCTCCACCTTCAGTTCGCCTTCAAAGCTCAGCTTCGACGTCGCCTTCCAGTTGGCCGAAACGAAGGATTCCGTACGGTCTTCCTGCACACGCACATGATCGGTCGGTACGTTGGGACTGGTGGCGTTCATAATGAAGGACGAGTCGCGGTCCAGGCTGTTGAACACGCTTTCCGTGCCGATGGCGAAGGTCAGGCCATCGCGCTTTTCCCAACTCAGACGACCATTGAGAATGCGCTCATTGGTCAGGCTGAGGGCGCGGTAATCGGCCGTGCCGGTCCGGTCGATATAGATGTCGATATCGTGGACGCGTTCATGGCGGGCCAGTGCATTGAGGTTCAGGTTAAGGCCATGACCGAGCGCGCGCTCGTACTGGCTGCCCAGTTCGCTGGGCATGTCCTTTTCCATGAAGCTCTCATAGCCCATGTCGCCATCTTCATTATAGGCGATCGTCTGGCGGTAGATGGATGGATTATAGGTGCCGTTGAAGGTGATCTTGCCGCCCCACAGCGGGCGGGAATGCGAGGCTTGTGATTCGATGCCTTCCCCGCCGGCATGCTGGAAAATATTGAGGATGTGATCGCTGTCGCTGGTTGCCGTCACGCGGCGGGCGTTTTGTGCGCCGTTGTCGAAGAAACTGAAAATATCCGCGGTGATATCCGTGCTTTTGCCGTTGCGGTTGTCATTATAGGTGAAGAGCAGGACGCCGGAATTGGTGTTGCCATCGATATTGCGATAGATGCCGAGCACCGAAAAATTCGGTCTGGCGTCGGTCTTGCGCACCACATTGACGATCTGCCGGTGGCCGTGCATGTCGATGCCGGGCGCGCCGCCGGTGATCAGTTCGAGGTGATCGACCTGGGCGGCGTTGATATTGGAAAGCGTATTGCCGAGATCGGCCTTGGTGGCCGGACGCTGGCCGTCGATCAGCACATTTCCCGCCGTACCGGAAAAGCCGCGCGCGCTTTCGCCGCCATCGAAGACGAAGCCCGGCACATGCAGCACCATGTCGAAAGCGGTCGAGACTTGATATTCAGTAAAATAGGCGGACTGATAGGTCTGGACGGGACCGGCGCCACTGTCCTGCGCCAGGGCGGCACTGCCGGCGGTAAGGGCCAGCGAGATGGCAACAAGGGCGGTGGCGGTACGCAGGCGCATGAACTTGATCTTCCCCGGCAGGCCGCCGAAATGACGCGGCATTTGTTGGGGCATGGCATACCCTCAGGCAGACCGGAGACAAGTTAAATGGCTGTAACAATTTCAACTGAAACGAGCTGGCGCCAGCAAGGTAAAGCCGTAAAAGTAAAACGAATTCAATTTATTAAAAGGTTGTCTGAGATATTCTTCGTATATGTTTTGCGGCGGCATTATGACGGAGATTTAATGTAAAACCCCCGCATCCGTTCCAAATATGTCTGCCGCGCCTTTGCGCACTTAATCAGGAAGTGCCGCCGACCGTCAGGCCGCGAATACGCAGGCTTGGCTGGCCGATGCCGACCGGCAGGCTCTGGCCGGCCTTGCCGCAGGTGCCGACGCCGGGATCGAACTTGAAATCATCGCCGATCATATCAACCTGTTGCATGGCCGCCGGACCGTCACCGATCAATGTGGCGCCTTTGACCGGCGCGCCGATCTTGCCGTCTTCGATCAGATAAGCTTCGGTACACTGGAAGACGAATTTGCCATTGGTGATATCGACCTGGCCGCCGCCGAAATTGACGGCGTAAAGTCCCTTTTTCGTATTGGCGATCATGTCGTCCAGCTTGTCATGGCCGGGGCGCATGAAGGTATTGGTCATGCGGGGCAGGGGCTGGTGGGCGTAGGACTGGCGGCGGCCGTTGCCGGTGGCCCTGGCGCCCATCTGGCGGGCGGAGAGGCGGTCGTGCATGTAGCCGACCAGGGTGCCGTCCTCGATCAGGGTGGTGCAGGCGGTCGCCGTGCCTTCGTCGTCAATATTGAGTGAGCCGCGTGCATCGGGCACCGTGCCGTCATCGACGATGGTTACCCCTTTGGCGGCGACCTGTTTGCCCATCCTGCCGGAAAAAGCCGATGTGCCCTTGCGGTTGAAATCGCCTTCGAGGCCATGGCCGACCGCTTCATGCAGCAGCACGCCCGGCCAGCCTGGCCCCAGCACGATATCCATTTCACCGGCCGGCGCGGCTATCGCGTCAATATTGACGAGCGCCTGGCGGATGGCCTCATCGACTTGGGCCTGCCACTTTTCCGGCGCGGTGATGTCGAACCAGGAAATGCGTCCGCCGCCGCCGGAAGACGCGGTTTCGCGACGGCCGTTGCGTTCGACCGAAACGCTGACGTTCAGGCGGACAAGGGGACGGTAATCATGATACAGTTCGCCGCCGCTGCGCAGGATGGTGATGGCGCGCTTGTCGCAGGCCAGTGACGCGGACACCTGCACGACACCGGTATGTTTCTGACGGGCATAGGCGTCCATGGCCTGGAGCAGGGCGATCTTGTCGGCAAAGGCCATCTCGCCGAGCGGATCGTGGGCTTTATAGTAAGATTGATTGGAACGAACGGGATTGGCGGTGGCCATGCTGATGTCAACAGCCTTGCCCTTTTTCGCCAGTACGGCAGCCTCGGCAGCGCGGTTTACGGCCTCCAGAGACAGTTCGGCACTGTTGGCGAAGCCGATTGTCTCGCCGGCGACGACCCGGAAACCGAAGCCCTGATCGGCGCCATAGGCCGAGGCTTTCAGGCGGCCGTCATCGAACATCAGAGATTCGGATTCGCGCTTCTCGATGAAGATTTCGCCATCATCCGCGCCCTTGAGCGCTTCTTCCAGTATGCTGTGAGCGCCGGAGAGGTCGAAGTCGCCCCAGTCCTGTCCGGAAAACCCGTCTGGCTCGCGGGAGGGAGAAGTATCGAGGGAATCGGCCATGGAAATCGTCTCTGAAGAACTTGCTGTCTCCTATTTAGGCAAGGTGCGGCGGCTTGGCCATGGCAAACTCGTCGTTTCCGCAATTAATTGCCGTGGCGACTCAGGGGATGATTGCTGTTGCATGGACGTTGCGCGCCTCAGGGTGCGGCGTGAAGATGCGACAAAAGACCGCACTGACCGCGCGGTTATGGCAGTTTCGGGCTGAAAAAAGGCAAATCCCTTTTTTGCCCTTTGCATTTCGCCGTGAAGGCATTATGGGAACCAGTTGGACGGGCCGGTTTACAGGTCTGAAATGCGCCGGATTTACCCGCGAAAGAGTCGCAAAGTGGATCGGTCGCATGAATAAGTTTCAGGGATAGGCCGCTACGAATGCGCCAGCATCGGCAGCCGTGAAAATGAGGGTTTTGCGAATGGGCAGTAAAGGGCTTTTCGGCAAAGGGCTTTCCGGACGGGGGCTATTCAGGGCCGCTTCCGGTGCGATCGCCACGCTGGCTTTATCGGCCGTAATGTCGGTCCCGGCCTTGGCCGGGGACACGATGGGATTGCCGACGGATAAGGCCATGGGCTGGCAGCCGGCCGGTTCGGCGCTCAAGCGTCAGACGGAAGTCTTCTATAACTACGGCCTGTTCCCCCTGATTGTGGCCATATGTGTTCTGGTCGGCGTCCTGCTGCTGTGGATCATGATCCGCTATAACAGGAAGGCCAATCCGATACCGGCCAAGTTCTCGCACAATACCTTCATCGAGATCGTCTGGACATTGATTCCGGTCGTCATCCTCGTTGTTGTTGCCGTTTTCTCCCTTGGCCTGCTGCGCGATTACAACGATATGCCCAAGCCCGATGTCGTGGTGAAGGCCACCGGCAACCAGTGGTTCTGGACCTATGACTATCCTGAACTGGGCGTCACCGATATCGAATCGCGCCTGCGCGAAGACGCCAAGGACATCAAGACGGCCAAGGCCGCCGGCGTCCCGTACCTGCTGGAGGTCGACAATGCGTTGGTCGTTCCGGTCAACAAGGTCGTCCACGTCCAGGTCACCGGCGCCGATGTCATCCACTCTTTCACCATTCCCGCTTTCGGTTTCAAGATCGACGCCGTTCCGGGCCGCCTGAACAACACCTGGTTCAAGGCCGAGAAGATCGGCACCTATTACGGCCAGTGCTCGGAACTCTGCGGCAAGGATCACGCCTATATGCCGATCGAGATCAAGGTGGTCAGCGACGCCGATTTCGACGCCTTCATCATCGCTCAGGGCGGCAAGACCCGCGCCATGCTGGCCTCAGAAGCCGCGGCTTCGGCCGCAGCCGCCGAGGAAGCTGCCGCCTCCGCGGCCGAAGCGGCCAGCGCTTCCGCCGCCGCTGACGTTTCCGCCGCCGCTTCCGACGCCAACACCACCGCTCCTGCAGCGCCGGCTTCCGGCGCGGCCGCCGCACACTAAGTTCAGTTCAGAGAGATATCCATCATGTCTTCAACTGCCATCACTCATGAACGCGATACACACGCGGACGCCCATGCCCATGACGCTCACGAGCACAAGCCGGGCTTTTTCGCCCGCTGGGTTTTCACGACCAACCACAAGGACATCGGCACCCTCTACCTGATCTTCGCCATTATGTTCGGTCTGATCGGCGGCGCCTTTTCGGGCCTGATCCGCTGGGAGCTGGCCGAACCGGGCCTTCAGGTTTTCATGAAAGGGTCGATGCTCGATTCGATGGGGCTGTTCAACCTGTCCAACCCCGATCATGCCAAGCACGCCTTCAATTCGGTCGTCACGGCTCACGCCGTCATCATGATCTTCTTCATGGTCATGCCGGCCACCATGGGCGGCTTCGCCAACTGGTTCGTGCCGATCATGATCGGTTCGCCCGACATGGCCTTCCCGCGTCTGAACAATATTTCGTTCTGGCTGCTGGTGGCCGCGGCGGTGCTGCTCGTTACCTCGATCTTCACGCCTTCCGGTCCGGGGGGGGAGCATGGTTTCGCCGGCGGCTGGACCATGTATCCACCGATGTCGACGCACACAGGCTCGCCCGGTCAGGCGATGGATCTGGTCATCCTGTCGCTTCACATCGCCGGCGCCTCGTCGATCCTGGGATCGATCAACTTCATCACCACCATCTTCAACATGCGCGCGCCGGGCATGACCCTGCACCGTATGCCGCTGTTCGCCTGGGCGATCCTGGTCACCGCCTTCATGCTGCTGTTGTCCCTGCCGGTTCTGGCCGGTGGCATCACCATGCTGCTGACCGATCGTAATTTCGGCACCTCGTTCTTCGATCCGAGTGGCGGTGGCGACCCGATCATGTTCCAGCACCTGTTCTGGTTCTTCGGACACCCGGAAGTCTACATTCTTATCCTGCCGGGCTTCGGCATCGTTTCGCATATCGTCTCGACCTTCTCGCGCAAACCGGTCTTCGGCTATCTCGCCATGGCCTACGCCATGCTGGCCATCGGTTTCGTCGGCTTCATCGTGTGGGCGCACCACATGTTCACGGTCGGCATGTCGTTCGATCTGCGCGCCTATTTCACCCTGGCCACCATGGTCATCGCCGTGCCTACCGGCGTTAAGGTGTTCTCGTGGATCGCTACCATGTGGGGCGGTTCGCTGTGGTTCACCGTGCCGATGCAGTGGGCGATCGGCTTTATCTTCCTGTTCACCGTCGGCGGCGTCACCGGCGTCGTGCTCTCGAACGCCGCCGTCGATTACAGCCTGCAGGACACCTATTACGTTGTCGCGCACTTCCACTATGTGCTGTCGCTCGGCGCCGTCTTCTCGATCTTCGCCGGTTTCTACTACTGGTTCGAGAAGATGTTCGGCGTGAAGTACAACAAATGGCTGGGGGCGGCGCACTTCTGGATCATGTTCATCGGCGTCAACCTGGTGTTCTTCCCGCAGCACTTCCTCGGCCTGCAAGGCATGCCGCGCCGCTATGTCGATTATCCCGAAGGTTTCGCCTACTGGAACATGGTTTCGTCGATCGGTTACGCCATCACGGCTGTCGGCGTCGTCGTCTTCCTGATCATGTGCCTGGAAGCCGCCATCGTCCGCCGCAAGGGGGAAGCCAATCCGTGGGGCGAAGGCGCCACTACCCTGGAATGGACCCTGTCGTCGCCGCCGCCTTATCACCAGTTCTCCGAACTGCCCGTGATAAAGGAAGACGATGAGCATCATTAAATCCGCTAAAGTGGATTGAATAAAATCGGGGGATGGGGTCCGAGAGGTCTTCATCCCCTTTGTTCTTAGAGGTCAGTTTGAGTTCCGAACCGAAAAACAAGGTGAAAAAGTCGCAAGGCCTGACGCGCGACGAGATGGAAGCGAACCTGCGCGCGGCCTATGCGTCGAAAGCCATGCGCGGCGCACCGCGTGATTATTTCGACCTGCTCAAGCCGCGCGTCATGTCGCTGGTCATCTTCACCGGCTTCACCGGCCTCATCATTGCCAATGGCCATATGAATCCGCTTCTGGCGGCGGTCGCGGTTTTCTGCATCGCCATTGGGGCCGGCGCCGCCGGTGCGCTTAACATGGCCATTGAAGGCGATACCGATGCCTTGATGCGGCGCACACGTCTGCGGCCGGTGGCGGCGGGCCGGATCACCAAGAATGACGCTTATGCGTTTGGCGGCGTACTGGCTTTCCTGTCTGTCGCCCTGATGTGGCTGGCTTTTCCGGACGGATTGGCGGCGGGGCTTCTGGCCCTGACCATCGTCTATTATGTCGTTTTCTACACCCTGATCCTCAAGCGCCGGACACCGCAGAATATCGTCATCGGCGGCGCGGCGGGAGCTTTCCCGCCGGTCATCGGCTGGGCGGCGGCCACCGGCCACGCGCCGGTCGAGGCGTGGATACTGTTCGCCATCATCTTCCTGTGGACGCCGCCGCATAGTTGGGCGCTGGCGCTCTATACTACCGAGGATTACGCCAATGCCGGCATCCCCATGATGCCGGTGGCGAAGGGCGCGAAATCGACCCGCCTGCAGATTCTGCTCTATTCGCTGGTCATGGCGCCGGTTGCCTGCCTGCCGATCGCCTTCCATATGGGCGGACTGGTCTATGCGGCCGTCTCCATCCTGGGCGGGGCCTTTTTCATCTATCTGGCTGTGCGCGTCTTTTTGTCGCGTGCCGGCGACCACCCCGAAGGTGGTGAGGAAAGCCTCTATGATGTTAAGAAGGAAGCCCTGTCGGCGCGTAACCTCTTTGCCTTTTCCATCCTTTATCTGACGGCGCTGTTCGCCACGCTTCTGCTCGAACACGTCATTACGGGACTGATGTCATGACCGATCATCCTGAAAAAACACTGGCCGAGGGCAAGGCGGCCTATGTAAAGGCGCAGAAAAAGCGCAATCTTTATATCGGACTGGGACTTGCGGCTTTCGTCGTGCTGGTCTTCTTCATTGCGATGGCGCGTATGTCCCAGGGCATCAAGGCCGATGCGGTGAGGGCGGCCGAGGCGCGCGCCTCCCAGTCGGGCGATATCGGTCCGGCGGGCCGCTAGACGTGAAACTCAACAAGAACAGCCGTGTGGTGCTGATGCTGGTGGGAGCGCTCGCCCTCATGGGGGGGCTGACGGCGCTCTCCGTGCCGCTTTACCGCGTCTTCTGCAACGCCACCGGTTTCAATGGCACGGCGCGCAAGGCGAAGGCCAGTCTGGCGGCTATCCAGACACCCGGCAAGACGATCATCCGTGTGCGTTTCGATACCAATACCCGTGGTGTGCCGTGGAGTTTCAAGCCGGAAAAGGCCTATCTGGATACCCGTGTCGGTAAATCGGCCATGGTGTGGTTCGATGTGAAGAACAATGCCGACCATCCGGTGACGGCGCGCGCCTCTTACAATGTCCTGCCCGATACCATGGGCGCCTATTTCATGAAGACGCAGTGCTTTTGCTTCAATGATGTCACACTCCAGCCCGGCGAGTCGCAGCGCTTCCCGGTGGTCTACTTCCTTGATCCGAAGCTGATGGAGAACAGCGACACCAATACCGTGCCGGATGTCACCCTATCCTATACCTTCTTCCAGTCGAAACTGGCGCAGTCGGAGACGAAAAACGCGTCCTGAGCGCGGTCTGTACATTGTATTTAAACAGGCATTGGCATAAACGGAATCCTAGGTTATGCCTGAATTATATAATCAGCCGCGCTTTGAGATGCGGTGCTAATAGGTGAGTTGAACGAAATGGCCCATCACGGCGTAAAACACGATTATCATATCATCAATCCGAGTCCGTGGCCCCTGATGGGATCGGCTTCGGCGGTTGTCTGGGCGCTCGGCATGGTTGTCGGGATGCGCGGTCTGTTTGGCATCCCCAAGGGCGAATGGTGGCTGATGCTGACCGGTCTGGCGCTGATCATGCTGACCATGGTCTTCTGGTGGCGCGATGTGATCCGGGAATCGAAGGCGGGCGATCACACGCCGGTCGTGCAGCTTGGCCTGCGCTATGGCATGATCATGTTCATCGCTTCCGAAGTCATGTTCTTCGTCGCCTGGTTCTGGGTGTTCTTCGAGATGGCCCTGTTCCACGGTCAGCGGGCCGGTGACATGTCGGCGATCGAGGAAGTCCGCACCGCCTGGTCGACATGGCCGCCGCAGGGCGTCGAAACGCTGGATCCCTGGCACCTGCCGCTGGTCAATACGCTGCTGCTGCTGACATCGGGCACCACGGTCACCTGGGCGCACCATGCGCTCCAGCAGAACGACCGCAAGGGCGCCGTGCAGGGCCTGTTGCTGACGGTCATCCTGGGGGCGCTGTTCACCTGCGTTCAAGGCTTTGAATATATGGAGGTCATGCACGAGCACAATTTCCACTTCTTCCTGTTCCCCGATGCCGCGGATGCGACCGGCGCCGCCAACCTCTATGGCTCGGCCTTCTTCATGGCCACGGGGTTCCACGGTTTTCACGTCCTGATCGGCACCATCTTCCTGATCGTCTGCCTGATCCGCGCCATCAAGGGTGACTTCACGCCGAAGAAGCATTTCGGCTTCGAGGCCGCCGCCTGGTACTGGCATTTCGTCGATGTGGTGTGGCTGTTCCTCTTCGCCTTCATCTACGTCATCTTTGGCGGTCCGCACTGATAAGCGGCAGGTTGAAATCTGATTTCCGGGGGCGTCGGCTATTCAAGCCGGCGCCTTCACTTTTTCCCAGTGGAACGCCATGACCCTGCGCGATTATCTGAAAGCCGTACCGCCCGGACTGGCCATTGCCGCCGCCATCGCGTTTGCGGTGCTCAACGGTTTGGGGATCTGGCAGCTTGAACGCCTGAAATGGAAAGAGGACCTGATCGCCGATATGGCGCGGGCCGAAGCCGCCGCGCCGCTGCCGGCTGAAACTCTGCTGGCGCAGACGAAACCGGACTGGCGTTCGGCCGCCTTGCCGCTTTGTCCAGTCGATTCGGCACGGCTGATCTATATGCACTCGGAAGTGGATGGCGTGCCGGGCTATCGCCTTCTGACGGCCTGTCCAATGGCCGATAAGGCGCTGCTGATCGATCTCGGATTTGCCAATGAAAAATTGACGTTCGAGCCGTTTACGCTCCGGCCTGTCGGGCGACTGAGGCCGTTTGAAAAATCCGGCCCGTTCACCCCGGTCAATCGTGTGGCTGATAATGACTGGTATTGGCGCTCGGCCGGCGAAATGGGACCGGTGCTGAATGCCAGACTGCGGCCCGATTATTTTCTGGTCCTTGACCTGAAGGCCAGTCACGCCGATATAGCGGGCCTGACGCAGGGACCGCTGACCGCGCCTCTGCCCAATCGTCATTTTGAATATGCCCTGACCTGGTTCGGGCTGGGCTGGGCTTTGCTCGGCGTTTTCGGCAGCGTCGTTTATCAGCGCGCCAGAAAGAATAAGATCGCTTGACCATACTCGCCAGTCAAAAGCTCTACACCTTCGATAACGGCCTGCGCCTGCTGGTCGATCCGATGCCGGGGCTGAAGACCTTTGCCTTGAGCGCCCTGATCTATGGCGGGGCGCGCTTCGAGACAGAAGCGCAGTCGGGCTGGGCGCACCTGCTGGAACACATGGTGTTCAAGGGCGCCGGCAGTCGCAATGCCCGCGACCTGGCCGAAGCCATCGAACGCAAGGGCGGCTCGATCAACGCCTCCACCGGCTATGAGCATACCCGCTTCGAGGTGCGTGGCCTGAACAGCCTTATGCCACTGGCGCTGGAAATCGTCACCGACCTGATGTTCCGGCCCGTGATCGACGCCGAGGAACTGGCCCGCGAAAAGAAGGTGGTCGAGCAGGAAATCCTCGAAGCCTACGACACGCCGGACGACCATGTGTTCGATCTGCTGCAATCGGCCATGTTCGCGGGGCAATCTCTGGGGCGGCCGATCCTCGGCACGAAGCAAAGCCTGAAACCGGTGACGCCTGAGGCCTTGCGCGCTTTTGCCGAAACCCTGTACGCGCCGCACCAGATCGTTATCTGCGTGTCGGGCGGAGTGATGCCGGAAGAGGTTCACGCGGCGCTTAAAGATCGTGTGGAAGCCGTGCCTGCCCATGCCGGCTTCGACAGGCCGGCGCAGATGCGTTTCACCACGGAACGCCATGTCCAAAAGCGCCGGATCGAACAGGCAAACCTGACGATGGGTTTTGAAGGCGTCGGTCGGTTGAGCGCGGATATCATTCCCTTGCGTTTGTTCAGTGAAATCCTGGGTGGCGGCATGGCCTCTCGCCTGTTCCAGGAAGCCCGCGAGGCGCGGGGACTGGCCTACAGCATCGACGCCTTCACCACGCCTTATCGTGACGGCGGGATTTTTGGAGTCTATGCCGGCTGCGCGGCGAAGGATGTCGAGCCGCTTATCGAACTTATTCAACGGGTTCTGAAAGACCTGTCAGCCAATCCGTTGGAAGCGGAACTGGAGCGCGCCAAGGCGCAGTTCATAACCTCGCTGTTCCTTAATCATGAGGGGGCGGCCTCGCGTTGCGGCGCTTTCGCCAGTCAGTTATCGACCTTCGGCAAGGTGTTCACGCTTGATGAGGTGGCTGCCGATATCGAAGCGGTCAGCCGTGACGACCTGGTTCGGGTCGGTTCGGCCATAGCGTCGCAAAAAACCTGCGCAGGCGCGCTTTTGGGGCCGAAATCGATGAGCGGCGCGGGGGGCTTTCTGACGGCGTAAGTTAATTGCTCATCTTATCGGAAATTAAACCTGTTAAGGTTAATTGAAGGGACTTTGGGGCAGGCGGCCGCCGGTGGATCAATGTCAGATATCAATCTTTTCAGGATGGAAACGAGCGTAATGGGGGAGGGCCGGCCCGCTCTGGATATCCCGCAGGCGCAATGGGATGCCCTGCGAAGCGCTGACAGCTTGCTTTGGGCCTATAACCTGTCATCCGGTCGTTTTGAATTCAGGGGCGATGCGCATGCGCTTGATCTGTCGCCGCTGCATGGTCATTTAAGTCTGGATGAGCTAACGCCCTTGTTCAGCGCCGGGGAGACCGACAGGCTGGATACGGTTTTACGGGCATTGGAAGTGCACACAGCCGCGGGTTTGCCGGGCGATGACCATGTGCAGTGTCTGATGCGCCTCAGGGACCGGCGGTTGCTGTATTTCAAGGGACGCAAGGCGGGGCGGACTCTCGTGCTCGGCACCGTGACCGAAATGAGCCGTGACCTGCGTCAGGCGCGTATGGCCGATGACGCCGGGTTGAACCTGCAGGACGTTCATATCGACGCCCTGACCGGGCTTTATAACCGTCAGGGATTTCTGAGCGCCAGCGGTGTCCTGTTGGCCCGCGAAGGGGATTACGATCTCGTGGTAGGGGACCTCAACCGCTTCCGCCGGCTTAATGAGGCGCTGGGCCATGAACGAGCCGATCTGGTGCTGGGTATTCTGGCACAACGCCTGAGGGAAGCCTTCGGTGAGGCTTCGGTTCTGGCGCGGCTCGGAGAAGACGAGTTCGCCGTCCTGACCCAGCGTGGCTTTCCGCGCGTATCCGAGCGGATGCGTAATGCGCTGGAACGCACCATCGTTGTGGCCGGTTTCGATATTCATCCGACCTTTTCGATGGGTGCGGTATCGGTCGAGGGCGGGGATGCGGCTCTGGAAAGCGCCGAACTGCTGCGCCGCGCCGAAATGGCGGTCGAGGCCGCCAAGGCCAAGGGCGCAGGTGGCGTGGCGGCCTATAAGCGCGACCTCGAAAGCGATGGCCTGACACGGCTGGCATTGGAAGCTGAACTGCGCAAAGCCTTTATCAGCGGAGAAATTCACGCCTGGTACCAGCCGATCGCCAATCTCGAAACCGGCATGATCGCCGGCTTCGAGGCGCTGGCCCGCTGGGTGCATCCGAAACGCGGCGTCATTCCGCCCGATCATTTCCTGACCGCGGCGCGCGACCTGGGCATGATGACAGACCTGGGCGCTATTATCCTGAATTCAACGGTTGGCCGTCTGTCGCAATGGCGCGCGGCCTATAACCTGCCCGCCGGCTTCTTTATCAGTGTTAATCTGTCGGCGCCGGAAATCGAACGCCTGCATCTGGTGGAGGATGTTTCGCGTCTGATCCGCGAGGCGGGTTTGCCGAACAAATGCCTCAAGCTGGAAGTGACGGAAAGTGATGTCATGCGCGATCCGGACGCCGCGGCACGGGTGCTGGAAGCCCTGCGTGACGCCGGCGCCGGTATTGCGCTCGATGACTTCGGCACCGGATTTTCGTCATTGTCCTACCTGGCCAAGCTGCCTTTCGACACCCTGAAGATCGACCGCTCGTTCATCAGTACGCTCAAGGCGGATGAATCATCGGAAAAGATCGTCCGCGCCATCCTGACCCTTGGCCGTGATTTCGGACTGGATGTGGTGGCCGAAGGCGTCGAGGATATGGCGCTGGCGGCGCGGCTCAACGGGCTGGGTTGCCATCTGGGGCAGGGTTACGGTTTCGCCAAGGCGTTGAAACCCGCAGAGGCGGAGGTATTTCTGGCGGCTTCACTGGGGTGTGAAGCCAAAACCGCGTAATTAAGCCGTACCCGCCATGCCGGACAGATGTCCCGGCTCAATTCCCATGCTGGCGAGGGCGCGGCTCCACAGATGTTCCGGGTCGCCGCCGAAAATCAGTTCCTGGCTGGCGGGGGCCACCAACCAGGCATTCTGACTCAGTTCGCTTTCCAGTTGGCCCGGCCCCCATCCGGCATAGCCAAGCGCGATCAGGCTGTGGGCCGGACCGCCGCCGCCCGACAGATCGACCAGGATATCGCGTGAGGCGGTCAGGCCCATGCCCTGTTCCTCGCCATCCGGGCGGCTGATGAACGGGCCGCCGAGATCGAGTGTAATGTCGTCGATCTGATAATCGAGGCTGTGCAGCACAAAGCCCCGGTCATTCTGCACCGGACCGCCGTGATAAATCTTCTGCGAAGCCAGTCCCTGGGAAAAGCGGGGACTGTCACCGGTGAGTCCCAGTTCCTTCATCATTTTGCTGAAAGTCAGCCCGTTGATGGGCTGGTTAAGGATCAGCCCCATGGCATGCTCTTCGTCATGCTGGCAGACATAAATGACCGTATGATTGAATGGTTGATCGTTCAGCGCTGGCATGGCGATCAATAACTGCCCCTGATAGGAGATATGGCCGGGCGGGGGGCCGTTTTCGGAGAGAGGGACAGAAGAACTGATCATGACGTCAAGGCCTTTGGTAAAGCGCGATCGGAAGCATCGATATTACCCTATATGGGGCGCACTGTCTTGATTGCAAAACGCCACGAATGCGGATAGCCATCCGTATCGCATTTTGATGGCGGATTCCCTACGACTTCGCCGCGACCATTCAGAAGGACATATCATGACCCTGCAAGCCGGCGACACCATTCCCGAACTGATCCTCACCGTGGTCGATGAAGCAGGGCCGAAGCCTGTCGCCTCAAAGGATTTCTTTGCCGGCAAGACAGTGGTTCTTTTCGCTGTGCCGGGCGCCTTTACCCCCACCTGTTCGGCGCGCCATCTGCCGGGGTTCAGGGACCATGCCGCGGATTTAAAGGTCAAGGGCGTCGATGTCGTCGCCTGTACATCGGTCAATGATTATTTCGTCATGAAAGCCTGGGCGAAGGATCAGGGCATCAACGACGAAGTGGTCCTGCTGGCCGATGGCAATGGCGATTTCGCCGGGGCCATGGGTTTGACGCTCGATGCGTCCGGCTTCGGCATGGGGCCGCGTTCGCAACGCTACGCCGCTATTATCCGGGATGGCCGGATCGACAAGCTGTTTGTCGAGGCGGGCGGTGAATTTAAGGTATCGAGCGCCGAATACGTGCTGGAAAACCTGTAAAATCCTAACCGCATTTGCGGCGTTCCAACGCGGCTCGCCACCGGGCATATCTCGGTGGCGCCGTTTCGCGCTGGCGCAGATCGGCATAGTCCTCCAGCCGGACGCCCGCCGGGGCGGAGCGGGGAATGAGATAAAGCACGTCATAGGGTGGATCGCAGGCTTGCTGGCTGAGGATAGCCTGTGGCCGCAGGATAGCGGTTTCCGCGATGGCGCTATTCTGCGCTGGTCGGTGGCACAGCAGTTCGTCCCGGCCGCGTGGCGCGCAGGTGAAATCTCCGGCTAATTCCTTTCGGCTCAGGGAATCGGTTCTGGCCTCGAAACGGATGACGGGTTCCTGATCGTCGCTGTTCTTGTAGAGAGAGACATATTCGGAAGCGGGTAATTCGTCCGAAACGACGCCGTGATAGTCCGTAATGATATGGGCGAATTCCGCCGGCGTATGGATGCACGCGGTGGAAAGTACGGCGCAGGATTGCCTGGTGGCTGTCTCCGGCGCACGCGCCCACAGCGTGAAAGCCATGACGCCGACTAGCAGGATCGCAACAATAATGGTTTTCATGCCGTCCCCATATCCCCCGAAGAAGATACGGTAACCCGGTTATGGTTAACGGGCAAGATGCCTATCTTATCGCGTGTATATGGCGGTCGCTTAAAACTGATCGTCGGCCAGCGCCATCAGGCCTTCCGAACCGGCTTTCATCTTTATCAGGTGCGCTTCGGCGTCCGGCAGAATGCGTTCGAGGAAAACACGTCCCACCTTGAGTTTGGTATCGAAGAACGGATCGGTGGAACCGGTATCGACCTGCGCCTGGGCTTCCTTCGCCATGCGTGCCCACATATAGGCCATGCAGGTCAGTCCGAAGAGGTGCAGGTAATCGAGCGAACCGGCCGCGGCGGCATCGGGATTGCCCATGCCGTTTTGCATCAGCCACATGGTGCCGTCGAACAGTTTCGCCTTGGTATCCTTCAGGGCCTGGATATAGGCGGGCACTTTCGTATCGGCTTCTTCGCTGGCGATATAGGAGTCGATTTCGCCGAGGAAGGTTTGCAGGGCGCGGCCGCCCTTGGAAGGCAATTTGCGGCCGACGAGATCGAGCGCCTGCACGCCATTGGTGCCTTCATAGATCAGGGTGATGCGGACATCGCGCATATATTGCGAGGCCGGGAAGTGCTCGGTGAAGCCCGACCCGCCGTGGACCTGCATGGCGTCCTGGGTCACTTTCAGACCTTTTTCGGTCAGGTAAGCCTTAATGACGGGGGTGAGCAGGCCCATATAGTCGCTTGCTTTTTCACGCTCTTTTTCATCTTCGGCGACATGCTGGAGATCAGCCTGGAGCGCGCCCCATGTCAGGAAGGCGCGGCCCCCCTCGATCAGGGCGCGGCTTTCCAGCAGCATGCGGCGGACATCGGGATGAACGAGGATGCTGTCGGCGGGCTGGTCCGGCGATTTCGGGCCGGTGAGGGCGCGGCCCTGCAGACGGTCTTTGGCGAACTGGTTGGCGGCGACCAGCGAAGCATGACCGATGGCCAGCCCCTGTAGGCCGACGCCGTAGCGGGCGCTGTTCATCATGTAGAACATGATTTTCAGGCCTTCATTTTCCTGTCCGAGCAGGAAACCCTTGGCCTCGTCATACATCATGACACAGGTCGAATTGCCGTGAATGCCCATCTTGTGTTCAAGGCCGGCGCATTGCAGCGAATTGCGCTCGCCGGGATTACCGTCGGCATCGGGCAGGAATTTCGGCACGAGGAAGAGCGAAATGCCCTTGACGCCGGCGGGAGCGCCTTCGAGACGCGCTAGGACAAGATGGCAGATATTGCTGGTGAAGTCGTGCTCACCGGCTGAAATCCAGATCTTCTGGCCGGTGATTTTATATGAGCCGTCTCCGGCGGGTACGGCCTTGGTGCGCAGCAGGGCCAGATCGGTGCCGCACTGCGGTTCGGTCAGGTTCATGGTGCCGGACCATTCGCCTGAGATCAGCTTCGGCAGGTAGAGGTCTTTCTGTGCCTGCGTGCCGCCGGCGGTAATGGCCGAGATGGCGCCTTCGGTCAGGCCGGGATACATGCCGAAGGCCGAAGAGGCGCCGGAGAGCATTTCGGAAAAGGCGGTGTTGACGAAATGCGGCAGGCCTTGTCCGCCGTATTGCGGATCGTTTGAAAGCGCCGTCCAGCCGGCTTCGGTCAGCGCCTTGTAGGCTTCCTTATAACCTTTGGGAGCGGTGACTTCATGCGTGACCGGATCGAGCGTGCAGCCTTCCTTGTCACCGGTAATATTGATCGGGTGAACGACCTCTTCAGCGAATTTGGCGGCTTCTTCAAGAATGGCCGTCACTGTCGCCGCATCGGCATCCGCGAACCCTTTCAGGTGGCTGTACTGATCGATCTTGAAGACGTTTTCAAAGAGAAATCGATAATCACGGATGGGAGCTACATAGGCCATTTCTTGTTATCCTTGTTTAGGACGGTAGAATTAGATATTGATTAATTTGATGTTTGCGTTTCCAGGTCGTGGATTTGCTGTTCGAGCCAGACGCAGCCCTCGGCCATGTCCTTGATCGCCGCTTCGATATCCTCACGCTGGCGCTTCAGGGTTTCGATCTGGCCGCGGTATTTGCTCAGGGTGGCGCGCATCTGGGCGACGCCGTGGTCCTTTGGCGTATAGAGATCGAGGATTTCGTGGATTTCGATCAGCGAAAAACCGAGGCGTTTGCCACGCAGGATCAGTTGCAGGCGGGCGCGGTCGCGTGGCGAATAGAGGCGCGTCTGCCCCTTGCGCTGCGGCGAGATCAGTCCCTTGTCTTCGTAGAAGCGCAGGGCGCGGGCCGTGACATCGAACTCCTTGGAGAGTTGACGAATCGAATAGGTGCGGTTGCTATCTTTGTGCTGCGTTTCCATGGGCGTTTTTCTTGTTTGGATGAACTGTGGCAGAATCTTACATTTACGTCAACGTAAAGTTATGTGCTTTCAGACGAGCGGTCAAGCAAAAATGTTTCCGTAAGGGGAGGTTGAGCGCGGGGCTTTACCAGATGCTTTTTATTGACGCATCCGGGCGCGCGGCTTAAAGCCAAGGCCTCTTTAATTTATGGAGTTTCCTGATCCTCATGTCGTCTCTTAGTCCTCTTGCTTACGCTGGCCGTGCATGGCCGTTTGAACAGGCCCGCAACCTGATTGCGCGTCTGGTCAAATCGCGCATTCAGGGACATGAGGCGCAGAAACGGGCGCTTGAACTGATCGCGGCGGGTAAAACGGACGAAGCGCTGAAAGCGTTCGAGGGGCTGGATCGCGCGGTTATTTTCGAGACGGGGTATGGTCCTTCCGGCCTGCCGCATATTGGCACTTTCGGCGAGGTGGCGCGCACTACCATGGTCCGCCAAGCTTTTGAGGCCATGACCGGCGGCGCCTGGCAAACGCGCCTGATCTGTTTTTCGGACGATATGGACGGCCTGCGCAAGGTGCCGGACGGCATACCCAATGCCGATATCTTGCGCGAAGACCTCTACAAGCCGTTGACCGTGGTACGCGATCCGTTCGGCGAATATCCGTCGTTCGGCCAACACAACAATGCGCGGCTGAAGGCGTTTCTCGACAGCTTCGGCTTTGCCTACGAGTTCCTGTCCTCGACCGAATGCTACAAGAGCGGCATGTTCGACCAGACGCTGCTGACGGCACTGGATCGTTTCGACGACATCCAGAAGGTCATGCTGCCGACGCTTGGGCCGGACCGTCGCGCCACCTATTCGCCTTTCCTGCCGATCTCACCTAAGACCGGCTTCGTGCTCCAGGTGCCGACTCTGGAACGCAATGTGGCGGCGGGCACGATTGTCTTTGAGGAAAACGGTGAGCGCTTTGAGGTGCCGGTGACTGGCGGCCATGTCAAGATGCAGTGGAAGCCAGACTGGGCCATGCGCTGGGCGGCTCTCGGCGTCGATTATGAGATGGCCGGCAAGGACTTGATTGATTCAGTTAAGGTATCATCTCAGGTTTGCAAGGTATTGGGCGGGACCCCGCCGGAGGGTTTCAATTATGAGCTTTTCCTCGATGAAGCCGGCCAGAAAATCTCCAAGTCGAAGGGCAACGGCCTGACCATGGAGGACTGGCTGCGTTACGGTGCGCCGGAGAGCCTGGCCTATTACATGTTCCAGTCGCCGAAATCGGCCAAAAAGCTCTATTTCGATGTTATTCCGCGCGCCACGGATGAGTTCTTCCAGCAGTTGGATGCTTTTCCGAAGCAGGAAGAGGCCAAGCAGATCGAGAATCCGGTGTGGTTTGTCCTGCGTGGTGAAACGGGGATCAAATCGCCGCCGGTCACCTTTGGCCTGATGCTCAATCTGGTATCGGTCGCCAATGCCCAGGACAAGGAAACGCTGTGGGGCTTCCTGCGCGCCTATATTCCGGGCGCCACGCCGGAATCGGAACCGGTGCTCGATCGCCTGGCCGGTTATGCGCTGAACTATTTCGAGGACTTCGTGAAGCCGTCGAAAACCTTCCGTCTGCCGGACGCGAAGGAGAAGGCGGCGATGTCCGATCTCGTGAAGAAATTCCGTGGACTGCCGGCCGATACGCGCGATGCCGAGGTGCTGCAAAACCTAGTCTTTGAGGTTGGAAAAGCACATGAATTCGAGCCATTGCGCGCCTGGTTTCAAGCTTTGTATGAAGTCCTGCTGGGGCAGTCTCAGGGGCCACGCTTCGGGTCCTTCGTGGCCATCTTCGGGTTGGAGCGCACCATTGCCTTGCTGGAACAGGGGATAAGCGGCGAACTGGCGGCGGAATAGGCTAGGTGGGCACTTCGGCCTTCGCGTGAACTGATAAAGCCAAGTTCCAGTAATTTCATGACTTTTAACGCGTCCTCTCCGGTCACCGGATTGGGCGCGTTTTCACGGATGGTCTTCGCCACGGCCTCATAATAGGCGAGATAATTGCCGGGTATGGCGGTGATGTCTTCAGGCTGGCCCGGCAGGTTATCGGTAACCGGTATGAAAAGACCGCTGACCGGATCGGCGCCCCAGCCGGCATCGCCCGGCGTGCGTCCGGCTTTTAGCATCTCTTCCTGCATATCCATGCCGGATTTGATAAAAGCGCCCAGAGCGCCTTGCGCCTCAAGGACCGGGCCGGAAATAGCGGTCATCATCGATGAATGCAGTATGACGCGCAGCGGGCCATAACCCAGGGTGACGTGGAAATAGTCATCGGTCTGCGCGCCGGGCCGCTGACCGGCGATATCGGCCGAAATCCATTCCGGCCAGCCGAAGAGACTTAAGGCCTGATCCGCCAGATGTGAACCGAGGTCGAACCAGATACCGCTTCCCGGCCCGGCGCGTTCCCGCCAGCGATCGCGCACCACCGGCCGCAGGCGGTCATAACGGAAAACGACCTGATAGAGATCGCCAAGACGCGGCCGCACGGCCTGGAAAGTTAGATAATGGCTATCCCAGCGCCGGCAATGGAAAACCGATACCGTCTTTCTCACGCGTTCGGCATGAGCCAGCACGGATTCGCCTTCAGCCACGCTCAGCGCAAAAGGCTTGTCGATGACCACATGCCTGCCGGCCTCCAACGCTTCATGTGCCTGTGAGGCATGGATATCGTTCGGCGTGGCGATGACGACCAGTTCTATGGACGGATCGGCCAACGCGGCCGCGAGGTCCGGCGCGACGGTGACGCCAGGCAGATCAGCCCTTACATCCGCCGGTCGGGACGAAACAACCGTGGCCAGCTCCAGTCCCTTCGCCGCGCGGATCAGTGGCGCGTGGATGGTCTTGCCGGCATAGCCATAGCCGACCAGCGCGGTTTTCACATCAGCCATAGTTGAAGCTCACCGAAATGCGCACATCATCGCTCATATTGATCGGCACCTCATGGCGCAGCCAGCTTTCCCACAAGAGCACCGTGCCGGCCTGGGGCGTGACATTGACGAAAGTCTGGTGCTCCGGCTTGCCACCGGCCTTGCGCAGAGGCGCATTCATCATGAAGCCGAGGCGCGGGTCCTCGAGACGCAGGGCGCTGGCGCCTTCGGGGATTGAAACATAGAAAGTGCCGGAAATAACGCTGTGTGGATGCAAGTGGCTGGAGTGATGGCCCATCGGTTCAAGGACATTGATCCACATGGAGTTTAGTTTCAGTTTCTGGCCGTGCAGGTCGAAATCGAGCTTGGCGGCGAAGGCCGCGACATGGGCGTCGAGCACTGTTTTCAGGTCGGCGAAAACGCTGGCGCGCGACGGCAGATCATTCAGCGACGCATAGGAGGTATAGCCGAGATAACCCTTTTGCCGTGACCAGGTTTGACCGGCTTCGTCCTCATCGGCGATGGCGCGGCAGGTGTCGTCCAGTTCGGCGAGGAACTCCTCGAAGTCCGGCTGTGCGCCAAGGTCAGCGCGGTAAAGCTCGGTCACGAACAGGGGCGAAATCGTAGCGGGGGCTGTCTTGCTCATGGCCGTTACCTAAGCCGATCGAGCGCGGAGGGCAAGTCAGGCGTTCATGCCGAAAAGCAGGGCGGCCAGGAAGATGCCGACATTGACCGGATTGAACACGCTGTCAATGGCGAGCCAGACAGGCAGGGCCGGCATGACTTTGGCGACGGCATAGGCGGGGGCGCGTTTTCCAAACATGCCGCTAGGTTAATAAAATCTTAATTTTGCGTCATCTCCTTTATCGCATCGATTGAATTTCATGCACAAAAAAAGCCTGCCGCGTTACTGAACGCGACAGGCTGAAGGCAGGGGGAGGAGGGGTTATTCCAGCTCAAACGTGGCAGAGACGTTGACGCTCAGTTGCAGTTCACCGGAAGACACCGGCGTCGAGGCGTCGGCCATCTTAGCGCGGGCGAACATCATTGGCTGCGGCTGATTATAGACCGGGCCGCCTTCGCTGATAGAAATGATGCGCTTGACCTTCATGCCGGTGGCGCCGGCATAAAGATTGGCGCGTTTGAGCAGGGTGGCGACAGCCGCCTGACGAGCCTGATCGGTAACGGCTTCATCGTTTTTCAGGCCGAAATTGATGGCGTTGACCTGATTGATGCCGGCCTTGATCACCGCGTCGATCACCGGCCCCGTCTGATGCAGATCATTGACGCGCACGGTGATCTGGTTCTGGGCCTGGTAGCCGGTCAGCCTGGGAGCCTGGCCGTCGGTGTAGTCATATTGCGGGTTGAGATTCAGGTTTGAGGTCTGGATATCTTTGGCGGCGATGCCGGCGTTTTTCAGCGAAGCCATGACCGCGTTCATGCGGGTATTATTGGCCTTCATGGCGTCGGACGCGGTATTGCCCTGTGTCACCACGGCGAAATTGATGGTGGCCATGTCGGGCGTGGCGCTGACCTCGCCATTGGCGCTGAGGGAAAGCGTGCTTGGCGCCGGCATCATCAGCACGGGCGTGGATTGCGTTTGGGCGTTTGCCATCATGGGCACAGCGAGGGCCGCGGTCAGGACACCGAGGGCAAATGACTTCAGCAAGGCGGATTTGATGGCGGGCATATGGATGGTCTTTCTTGTGTCTTGTTGGGTTCCGAAACCATTGAGACTGGCTTTACGGTAAGTCTATGATGATCGATTACGCATGAATGTGGCCTGAACGGGCCGGACAGCATAAAAATAGCCTTTAATTCTTCCGGCTTGCATGTTAGCACGGCCTCCCTTCGCGCGCCCTGAGCGTTTTTGGGGGCCTGTAGCTCAATGGTTAGAGCCGACCGCTCATAACGGTCTGGTTGGGGGTTCGAGTCCCTCCGGGCCTACCAAACTCTTTTGCGGCGGCTATTTGACTGCTTCATTCACTTTCTTCTCCGCATCGCCTAGATTGCGCTCGACGTTCTTGGCGGGCGGCTGGTCGCCCAGTTGATTGGCGGCCTTGTCCAGCCCTTGGGGCACGGCTTCGATGGCGTCGCCCACCCGTTCGCTGGATGAGCGGTTATCCTGCATCAGATAAACCGCCGCGACGGCCGCGACAGCGATGACCGCAACGGCGATGACAATAAGCAGGCCATTATTACGGGCGGACGGCTGGCTGGTAGCCATTTTTCTTGCTCCATGAATAAGCGTTGAGGAAACGTTCGATAGGCCAGCCTAGCAATTCGCCTGCAAGGGAGCCGTATGGCTTGGGAGGATTTATATAAGCGGACGATTAAAAACACAACTTTATGGCGTGTTAGGGTTTTGGCAAGAGTATTGTGGCAATTTAAAGTTGTATTTTGCTCTGTTGCCGTTTTACGGAGCAAGGCGAATGTGACTGAAAGCCGGGTGTAATGTCATGCTGCCCAGACCGTTTTTGAAGTCCGCCTTCCGCGCAGATACGTCTGGTGCTTCCGCTGTCGAGTTCGCCCTGATCAGCCCGTTATTCTTGCTGATGCTGGCGGGAATTGTGGACTACGGCAGCTATTTCTCAACGGCGCACGGCATCCAGCAGATGGTCAATGATGCTGCGCGCACCGCTATTGCCGGTCGCACCGCCGCGGAACGCCTTGAACTGGCGCAGGGTGTGATGAACAGCGAATCCGGTAAATACACCTTCCTCTCCAGCGGCGTGGCGGATCTTTCCATCGCCGAAGAAGCGCAAATCCTGACCGTCACGGTCACTTACCGGCCCGATAACGGCGCGTTCGAACTGTTTCCGCTGCCGCCGGGAATGCCCGACACCATTACCCGCTCAGCGTCCATTGTGCGCGGCGGCTATTAGACACTGGAGGGTGTCATGAGATCGCTTCTTATCCGTTTCCGGCGCGATACGCGCGGTTCGGCCCTGATCATGGGGGCGGGGCTGATGGTGATCACCATCGGGCTGGCGGCCTTCGCCGTTGATATGGGCTATATCTACGCCAAAAGCCGGGAACTGCAGGGCACGGCCGATCTGGCGGCGATGTCTGCGGCCGCGAACCTGAGCACGGCTACGGACGCGGCGCAGGCTGTAGTGTTGGCCAACAGTCATGACGGGCATATCACGGTCACGACGCAGACCGGTTCTTATGATGCCAGCGTGAGCAAGACGCCTGCCATGCGCTTCAAGGTCACGCCGGTTATGGACGCCAATGCGGCGCGGGTCACTGTCAGCCAGGACGCGGACCTGTTCTTTGGCCGGATGCTGGGACAGAATACGGCGCATATCACGCGCACGGCTACGGCCTCATCGGTGAAACTGGCGGCCTTCAGCATCGGCACGCGCCTGGCCTCGGTCAATGGCGGTGTGGCCAATGCGCTGTTAAGCGGCTTGACCGGCAGCAACGTCAATCTTTCCGTCATGGATTATAACGCGCTCGCGGGTGCGAAAATTGACCTGCTGAAATATGTCCAGGCATTGCATACGCGGGCCAACCTGACGGCGGCCACATTCGACCAGTCCCTGGCCAGCGACATCACGGTCGGTGATGCGCTGACTCTGCTGGCGGATGAAGCCGATACAGGTGCCAGGGCGCCGCTGAAGGTATTGGCCAACAGTTCCATCAAATCGACGAAGATCAAATTGAGCGATCTGGTCGATATCGGCGCCTATGGCGAGCAGGACCACGTAGCTGGCGGGGCCGATGCGGCGATCCGTGTCGACAGTCTCGCCATGGCCAAGGCCATTTTGTCTCTGGCGAACCAGAACCGGCAGGTGCAGCTTGATCTGGGGGCGCAGGCGTCCGGTCTGGCCGGCCTGAAAGTCTGGATGGCGATCGGCGAACGTCCGAACCATTCCGCCTGGCTGACAGTGACCCGAACGGGCGAGCCGATCATCCGCACGGCGCAGGCGCGGCTCTATATCGATGCGTCGCTTGTGCCGGGCCTTACCGGCGTCAGTCTGGTCCATGTGCCGCTCTATATCGAACTGGCCTCGGCGCAGGGCAAGTTGTCGAATATATCCTGCAACCACAATGCGGCACTTAACAGCGTGACGCTCGCCTTGAGTCCGGGCATCGGACAGGCCAGCATCGGTACGGTCAATACGGCCGATCTCGGCGATTTCAAAAAGACGCTGACGGTTTCGCCGGCGCAACTGGTGGCGATTCCGTTGGTTGGTGGTGTTTCGGCATATTCTCAGATCAGGATTGGCGGCACAGCCTGGCAAACCGCTACCTTCACCGCCTCTGATATCAGCAACCAGACGATCAGGACGGTGCGGACCAATGACGCCGTAACCAGCATCGGTAGTTCACTGATCGGTCAGACACACCTGACATCTAACGTGCTGGGCCTTGGTATCGGCCTCGATCTGGTGACGGTGACGCTCGGCAAGCTGATCGCCGGGTTGGGGCCGGTGCTCGATCCGGTGATCAATGCCTTGCTCGATCAACTGGGTATTGGTCTGGGTGAGGTCGATGCCCAGGTCAACGGTCTGCGCTGTTCCGGCGCGGCCCTGGTGATCTAGGCCGCGACAGCGGACTTCGGGCGGGTGATCAGCAGTACGAAAAACGCCGCGAACAGACACAGGCTGCCGGCGATCAGGAAGGCGGGAACATAGGTCGCGTAACTGGTGCGGATATAGCCGGCGGCATAGGCGATGGCGGCGGCCCCCAACTGGTGGCCGGCGAAGATCCAGCCGAAGACCACGCCGGCCTTTTCGCGGCCGAATTTTTCCGCCGTCAGTTTGAGAGTGGGCGGCACGGTGGCGATCCAGTCCAGGCCGTAAAAGACGGCGAACAGCGACAGGCCGCGGAAGGTGAAATCCGTATGCGGCAGGTAGAGCAGGGACAGGCCACGCAAGCCGTAATACCAGAACAGCAGCCAGCGTGAATCGAAACGGTCCGACAGCCAGCCGGAGCCGATTGTGCCGATGAAATCGAATATGCCCATCATGGCCAGCACACTGGCTGCGGTCACCGCCGCCATGCCGTAATCGCCGCATAATGAGACGAAATGCGTTTGGATCAGCCCGTTGGTTGAGGCCCCGCAAACGAAGAAACTGGCGAACAGGATCCAGAAGGTACGCGTCCGGGCAGCCTCTGTCAGCATGGCGATGGGAGACAACTGCATTGCCGGCGGTGCGGGCAGAGCCTCGGTTTCGCCATAGGGCAGGAGGCCAAGATCGGTCGGGCGGTCGCGCAACAGGCAAAGAACGGCCACCAGTGCCAGGCCGAGCAGACCGACAACCAGCATCAGGGCGATGCGCCAGCCATAGCTTTCCGACATTTTGGCGACGAGTGGCAGGAAAGCCAGTTGTCCGGTGGCTGAACTGGCGGTGAGCAGGCCGATGACCAGGCCGCGCCGGTGTGTGAACCAGCGCGTGGCGACGGTGGCGCCCAGCACGATAGCGGTCATGCCGGAGCCGATACCGACGAAAATCCCCCAGAACAGAACAAGCTGCCACATCTGCGTCATCAGCATCGAAAGGCCCAGCCCGCCGACAATCAGGGCGAGCGCCAGAGAGGCTACCTTTTTCAGCCCGAACCTGAGCATGAGCGCGGCTGCGAACGGGGCGATGGCGCCGAACAGGATCAGGCGCAGGGCCAGGGCACCGGAAATATCGGCGGTCGTCCAGCCGAATTCCTTTTCCAGCGGCGGCATCAGCACGCCCGGCGCACCCAGCGCGCAGGCAGTGGTGAGCATGACGAGGAAGGTTACGCCGGCCATGACCCAGCCATAATGGATATTGTGGCGCCTGAGCCGGGCAGCGAGCACAGTCGAAATCATGGCGGACTCATTTTACATGATGATTGTCATGATTGCATTTATGATAATGATCATGTATAGTCAAGGGATGAAAACATCCAGGGCAAATGTAACGGCCAACCGCGAGAAACTGTTGCAGGTTGCGTCCGAAGGCTTCCGAGAGCATGGCTTCGATGGTGTCAGGGTGGCCGACATCATGCGGGCGGCGGGATTGTCGCATGGTGGCTTTTATACCTATTTCGAGTCCAAGGACGACCTGGTGGCGCAGGCCTGCGCCGTTTCACTTGAGCGCCAGGCCGCGCGCTTGAAAACGGCGAAGGGCGATCGCAAGGCGGAACTGGAGGCCTATGTCACGCGCTACCTCTCGACGAAAAACCGTGATGCGCCTGGGCAGGCTTGCCTGTTTCCTTCATTGGCGGCCGATGTGGCGCGCCAGCCAGCGCCGGTGCGGCGGATTTTCGGCGAAGGGGTGGAGGATTATATCGATGCCCTGTCGGCTTTAAGCGATGACGGTGAGGGACGGGAAAAGGCGATCACGCTCCTGTCAAGCCTGGTGGGGGCCATGGTCCTGGCGCGAGCGGTCGGGGATGCGGCGCTGTCGGACGAGATACTGGCCACCGTAAGGCAGGCCTTGATCTAAAGCTTGCGGTGCCGGCGCATCCAGGCCGCCGCATAGCCGCAAATGGGCACGACGGCGTAACCCTTTTCCGCCGCGGCCGCCATGACGCCTTCCATCAGTTGTCCGGCGGCGCCTGTGCCGCGCAGGACAGGTGGAGCCTCGACATAATCGATATAAAGGGTGTCGCCGCTGACCCGATAATCGGCATGGGCCACCTGACCGCCGATATCCAGTTCAAACCGGCTTTCGGCGGCGTTATCTATGACGGTTCCGCTCATGGTTTTTCTCCTGACTGGTTATTGAGGTAGGGAGAGGGGCGCAAGGACGCAATACGGTATTGTTTCCGCCGACAGGAAGACGTGGACATTTTTGGCCACAGGGCTGTCAAAATCGATTGCTAGCCTGTATCTTTGCGCCCGATTCCCCACGACAGCCGTGTGGAATCGGACCTATCAATATATTTGCCGATGCGGATGCGCCGGACCTTTTGGGATTTTCCACCATGTCAGATCAGGATCGCGGAGATTTTGGGGATCGCGGCACTTATTCGCCCCCGACCGAGGACAATCTGAGCTACGAATCGTGCCGTGCGCCGGTATCGCGCGACAAGGCGCCGATCACGCTGATCATCAGCGGTATCTGCCTCGTGGTCCTGCTGCTCGTAGTCGTGATTCTCTATAATTCCGGCACGCTCAACAAGCATGGCAAGATTGCGCCGGAAGTTGGCGATTCCCTTGGGGATATCAAGGAAGGCCAGATCGAGGACGCCAGACCGCTGAGCGATCAGGATCTGAGCGATTCCGGCATCGTCACCTTCGCACCCGGTTCGGAAGTGCCCGGCGCGCGGCCGGCGGCCAGCGCCGCGACGGTCGATATCGCGCCGCCGCCGGCTGCGCCGATCGAAGGGCCGCTGCCTTCCCAGAATAGTGCCAGCAGCCTCGCCAGCAGCAGTCTGGCGCCCGCGCGAATCGATGCTGTGCCCACACCGCCGGCCAGTTCATCGGCATCGTCTTCGACGGTGGCCACGTCTGCCGCGCCTGTGGCCGCCAAGCCGGCATCGACGGGCGGCGCGTCTGTTCAGATCGGCGCTTATACGTCCACAGATATCGCCAACGCCGAATATGCCAAGGTGGCGTCGTCCTATGGTCTGTTCGTCGGTGGTGCCGGCAAGAAGATCGAAAAGGTCACCACGCCCAACGGCACCTTCTATCGCACGGCCTTCACCGGTTTAAGCGCGGACAAGGCGAAATCGTTCTGCTCGGCGCTCAAGGCATCGGGCCATGACTGCATCGTGAAGTAAGGCAGTGGGCAAGAAGGGCGTCGCCGCGTGTATCATGGGCCTGTCGGGCACCGAACTGACGCCTGAAGAGCGGCGGTTTTTCAGCGATACCCAGCCACTCGGTTTTATCCTGTTCCGCCGCAACATAGAAACGCCCGAACAGGTGAAAGCGCTGGTGGTTTCGTTGAAAAGCCTGGTGGCCCACGAAGCGCTGATTCTGATCGACCAGGAAGGTGGACGGGTCCGCCGCCTGCGGCCGCCGCACTGGCCGGATTATCCGCCGGCTTCCCGTTTTGCCGAAGTGACCAACGATCCTTCCGAAGAACGCGAAATGGTCCGGCTCGGTGCGCGCCTGATGGCGCATGACCTGGCCGAACTGGGTATCAATGTCGATTGCGCGCCGGTGCTGGATGTGCCGCAACCGGGCGCGCATGATATTATCGGCGATCGCGCCTATGGCCTGACGCCGCAGGCCGTCGCCGTCATGGGCCGCGCCTGCGCTGAGGGTTTGCTGGCTGGTGGCGTTCTGCCGGTGATCAAGCATATTCCCGGCCATGGACGGGCCGGCGCCGATTCGCATACCGACCTGCCGCGCGTCGATACGAAGTTCGATGAATTGTTGAAGGTTGATTTTTATCCCTTCCAGGTCAATGCCGATATGCCGATCGCCATGACGGCGCATGTGCTTTATCGTGCCATAGACAAGCGCAATCCGGCGACCACATCGAGAAAGTGTCTGAAGATCGTGCGCGATGTCATTGGTTTCGATGGCCTTTTGATCTGCGACGATCTTTCTATGAATGCGCTTTCTGGTACGCTGGAAAAGCGCGCCAGAGCTTCGCTGCGGGCGGGTTGCGATGTGCTGCTGCACTGTAACGGGCAGATGGACCAGATGAAACAGATCGCGCAGGTCACGCCGAAACTGAAAGGGGAGGCGCTGCGCCGGGCGAAGGCGGCCATGAGGCGTATTCTGAAAACGCCGGAACCGCTCGATGTCACCGACGCCCGCGCGCGTTTCGATGTCGTGATGGCGCGCGGCCAGGAAACCGATGTCAGGGTCGATCCGACCGAAGGCCATCCGGTGGCTGCGCCGTCATGAGCCGTGACACCACGCCCAAGGGATTCGAGCACGATGTCCTGCAAAGGCGCCTGGATTTTGAAGGCCCAGGGCCGGAGGTCGTCGAGGAAATCGCGGCCGATGACGCGTTGGTGCTCGAACTGGATGGATATGAAGGCCCCTTGCATGTTCTGCTGGCGCTCGCCCGTCAGCAAAAGGTCGATCTGCTCAAGATTTCGATTACCCGCCTGGCCGAGCAGTATCTCGCCTTTATCCAGGAGGCGCGCCGTTTGCGGTTTTCGCTGGCGGCCGATTATCTTGTTATGGCGTCGTGGCTGGCCTATCTGAAATCGCGTCTGTTGCTGCCCCAGGCCGAGCGCAAGGTCACCAACGAGCCGGCGCCGGAAGAATTGGCGCTCTCGCTGGCCTATCGTCTGCAAAAACTGGAAGCGATGCGCAAGGCGGTCGAGGCCCTGACTTCGCGCCCGCAGCTCAAACGCGATGTCTTCGCCCGCGGCGATCCGGAAGCGCGATTGATCATTCCGTCCTCACGCATCGAGGCCAATGTTTTTGATCTGATGAGCGCTTATGTTACTCAGCGCCGCCGCGAACTGGAGCGCCATTACGATCCGACGCGCCGTATCGAAGCCTATTCGCTGGAAGACGCCCGCGATAATCTGCGCGCACAATTGCCGAAGCTGACCAACTGGACGGCGCTCGATGACGTGGCGCCGCAGCCGGTGCGCAGCGATGGGCCGCGCCGGGTGTCCTATGTGGCGTCAACGCTGAGCGCTTCGCTGGAACTGGCCAAGGAAGGCCATTTGCAGCTTCAGCAACTGGCGACCTTCGAGACGCTCTATATGCGTAAAAGGCAGGCGCTGATGGGAGAAAAGTCATGACGCCCGAAACGGTCGAGCGCGCCATCGAGGCGCTTCTGTTCGCCGCCGATGGACCGCTGTCGGCGTCGGAAATCGCCTATCGCCTGCCGGAAGGGGCCGATGTCGGCAAGGCGCTGGCAGCGCTGAAAGCCCGCTATGCCGGGCGCGGTGTTTCGCTGGAAATCATCAATGACCGCTGGCAGTTCCGCACGGCGGCGGACCTCGGTTATCTAATGGTCGAGGAACGTGAGGAGCCGCGCCGGCTTTCCAAGGCCGCGCTGGAAACCCTGGCCATCATCGCCTACCACCAGCCGGTAACGCGCGCCGAGATCGAGGCCGTGCGCGGGGTCGGCCTGTCGCGCGGCACGCTCGATGTGCTGCACGAAATGAACCTGATCCGCTTGCGCGGACGCAGGCGAACGCCGGGACGGCCGGTGACCTATGGTACGACCGACGCCTTTCTGGAGCAGTTTTCGCTGCCGTCACTGGCCGATCTGCCGGGCGCGGCGGAAATGCGCGCCGCCGGTCTGCTTGACATCAATGTGCCGGCGGACTTTATGGTGCCCGATCCTTCCAGCGGACAGACCGCCGAGGACCCGTTGCTTCTGGAAGAGATGGAAGAAACGGAGTTTGCGCAAGACTTCTTCGAGAAAGAGTGATTTTGCGCAAAAACACTTCCAAGACAGGTAAAAACGCGCCTATAAGGCCAATAAGTAAGTGACAATTGGTCCTGATGGACTGACATTTAAAGGGGCGGCCCCCCATCTGATATGAGGGCGGGTTCGCAAAGGAGAATAGAGTATGGGTAGTTTCAGCATCTGGCACTGGCTGATCATCGGTCTGGTGGTCCTGGTCCTGTTCGGCGGCGGCAAGCTGTCGGGCCTGATGGGCGATGCCGCCAAGGGCATCAAGGCGTTCAAGAACGGCCTGAAGGACGATGAGGACGATGCGAAGACCAAGAAGGCTGACGAAGAGCCGAAGGCCTAAACGCATCTATCTGAACTTATAAGAGAAAGTCTTTCATATGGTGCCCGGTATCGGGGGCGGTGAACTCGTCCTTATCGCGGTCGTGGCCCTCGTTGTCGTTGGGCCGAAGGACCTGCCGAAGCTGCTGCGCCAGCTTGGCCGATTCGTCGGCAAGATGCGGCGCATGGCGGACGAGTTCCGCACCTCGTTCGAGGATATGGCGCGGCAAAGCGAACTTGATGAACTGCGCAAGGAGGTCGATGCGCTCAGGGCCGGCAAGCTGGGGCTGGAAGATGTCGGTCACCAGATGAAGGCGTTGGAGAGCGATATCAATTCCAGCCTGAATGCGCCCGTCGCCACACCGGAAGGCGCGGTGTCTGTTGAGGCGGAGCCAGCCGATACGCAACTGGCCAACCCACAATTGGAAGGCCTGCCGCCCGCCGAAAAGCCGGAAACCGTCGCCAAGCCCAAGCGTGTCCGCAAACCGAAGGCCGCCGCGCCTGAGCCGGCCGCTGCGCCTGTCAAACGCGTTCGCGCGAAAAAGAGCGCCACATGAGCGAAGATAACATGTTGCCCGCAGAGGTCGAAGACAAGTCCAAGCGCAATATCATCACGGCCGATCAGGACGAACTGGATATCGAGGCCTCCCGCGCGCCACTCATGGATCATCTGGTCGAGTTGCGTTCGCGCATCATCATTATGGTCGCGGCCTTTCTGGTCTGCGTGATCGCTTGCTATGCCTTCCATAACACCATCCTGTCACTGCTGACCCATCCGCTGGCGGTGGCGTCCGCGCTCTACGATGAACAGAAGGCACACGGCCATGGCGGTCCGTTCGATCTGATTTCGGTGCTGCTGGGCCTGAAAGCCATGGGCAATGTCAAGGAAATCCCGCTGATCGCCACGGCGCCGATGGAGGTCTTCTTCACCAATCTGCGTTTGGCCATGTTCGGCGGTGTCATCGTCAGCTTTCCGGTCCTGGCCTTTCAGGTCTATCGCTTTGTCGCGCCCGGCCTCTATCGCCGCGAACGTATGGCTTTCCTGCCGTTCCTGATCGCCGCGCCGGTGCTGTTCGTACTTGGCATGGCCATGGTCTACTTCCTCATGTTGCCGATGGTGCTGTGGTTCTCGCTGAACCAGCAGGTGGTGGGGCAGGGGGGCGTGGTGGTCCAGTTCATGCCGAAGGTGTCGGAATATCTGCAACTGATCGAAACCCTGATGATCGCTTTCGGCCTCTGTTTCCAGTTGCCGGTGGTACTGACCCTGTTGGGCCTGACCGGACTGGTGAACTCGAAAATGCTTGCCTCCCTGCGCCGCTATGCCATCCTGGGCATTGTGGTGGTCGCTGCCGTGGTGACGCCGCCCGATCCGATCTCGCAATGTATGCTGGCGATTCCCATCGTGCTGCTCTACGAAGTCTCGATCCTCTGCGTGAAGGTGATCGAACTCAGAAGAGGCAAACCAGTGGCATAATGCCCCTGGACCTATCACGACGGTGAATGTGAGGCCGTCTATGGGCTTGCCTGATACAATCCAGGTCGTATAAGACGCATTTTCTTCGCCCGCCCCGTTTACGGGGGAGGGGGATCACGAAGTGGTGGGAGGGGCTGCCTCCGCCAGCGAATACAAGGCTCTAAAAATGCACGATATCAAGGCGATCCGCGAAAATCCTCAGAGCTTTGTTGATGGCTGGTCACGGCGTGGCCGGGAAACGGCGCAATCGGATGTCGATGCCCTGCTGACGCTGGATGCCGATCTGCGCGCCGCCCAGACCGCCTTCCAGGTCGCGCAGAGCCGACGCAATGACGCTTCTAAACAAATTGGCATGGCTAAGGCTCAGAAGGATGAGGCCAAGGCACAAGCCCTGATGGCCGAGGTGGCGGAACTAAAGGCCACGATTGAGGGCACCCAGGAAGCTGAACGCGTCAAAGGCGAGGAATTGCGCAATCTGCTGGCTTCATTGCCGAATATCCCGTTCGAGGAGGTGCCGGAAGGCGCCGATGAGCAGGGCAATGTCGAGATGCGCAAACATGGCGCGCCGAATATCCTCAAATTCCCTGCCAAGGATCACGCCGATCTTGGCGAGGCCCTGAAAATGATGGATTTTGAAGCGGCGGCCAAGATGTCCGGCGCGCGCTTTGTTGTGCTGAAGGGGCAACTGGCTCGCCTGGAACGCGCTGTTGGCCAGTTCATGCTCGATGTGCAGACAAATGAACATGGCTATATGGAGATCAATCCGCCGGTTCTGGTGCGTAACGAAGCCTTGTTTGGCACGGGACAATTGCCGAAATTCGAGGAAGATCTCTTCAAGACGACAGATGATCGTTACCTCATCCCCACCGCCGAGGTAACACTTACCAACCTCGTTCGTGAAGCCATCACGGCAGAAGAAGAATTGCCTCTACGTCTGACGGCCCTGACCAACTGTTTCCGTGCTGAAGCCGGTTCGGCGGGCCGTGACACCAAGGGCATGATCCGCCAGCACCAGTTCCAGAAGGTTGAACTTGTCTCGATCACCACGCCGGAGCAATCCGCCGAGGAGCACGAGCGCATGACCACCTGCGCCGAGGCCATCCTGAAAAAGCTCGAACTGTCGTTCCGCACAATGTTGCTGTGTACCGGCGATATGGGTTTTGGCGCGAAAAAGACCTACGATCTCGAAGTCTGGCTGCCGTCGCAAAATACCTACCGTGAAATCTCCTCGTGCTCGAACTGCGGGGATTTCCAGGCCCGCCGCATGGATGCCCGCACGCGCAAGGCCGGCGAAAAGGGCACACGCTTTGTCCATACGTTGAACGGTTCCGGCCTGGCGGTCGGCCGCACGCTGGTCGCCATCATGGAAAACTATCAGGACGAGGGCGGCCGCATCGCCATTCCGGTCGTGCTCCAGCCTTATATGGGTGGTTTGACGCATATAGGGTAGGCGTATATCGAGGCGTAGGTGGCAGAGGAAGCCCCTCACCCCAATCCTCTCCCCGCAAGCAGGGAGAGAGGGCTTAGAACCCCTTCGCCCCGTTTACGGGGAGAAGGTGGCCGAAGGCCGGATGAGTGGCTTATCTTCCTTCAAAAAAAGCCGCCGCGCCGCTTGCCCCGGCCTCTGAAATCGCCGTACAAACGCCCTATGCGTATCCTGCTCACCAACGATGACGGTATCGACGCCTTCGGTCTGAAGGTGCTTTACGATATCGCCTCAGCGCTCAGCGATGATGTCTGGGTCTGCGCGCCAGTGCTGGAGCAATCCGGCAAGGGCAGGGGCGTTTCCCTGCATGATCCGGTCCGTGTCCGCCGTCTCGGTGAGCGCCGTTTCGCCGCCGGGGGTACGCCGACCGATTGTGTGCAGATCGCGGTCAGCGACCTGATGGATAGCCCGCCCGGTCTGGTGCTCTCCGGTGTCAATCGCGGCTTCAATCTCGCGCAGGATGTCACCCTTTCGGGCACGGTGGCCGGTGCTTTGCAAGGCATGTCGCTTGGCATTCCCTCCATCGCCCTGTCGCAATGTCTCGATTTCGACCTGGATATCGAAGCTCAGTGGCAGGCGGCGCAGGTCTATGGCGCGCCGGTGATCAGCAATCTGATCAATCAGGGCTGGCCGTCCGATGTCATCATGAATATCAATTTCCCGGACTGCGGCGCCGATGATGTCACCGGCGTCGAGGTTACGCGCCAGGGGATGCGCAACCTGCATGAAATGCACGCCGTCCGCCGGACCGATCCGCGCGGCCGCGACTATTACTGGATTGACTTTCACGCCTATGAGCAATCATTGATCGATGGCACCGACCTTAAGGCTATTGCTGAAAAGCGTATCTCGGTGACGCCTCTGCATCTCGACCTGACTCATAATGAAACCCTGTATCGCCTGAAGAAGAGTCTTGGGGGTGTGGCGCCTAAAAAGATAGAGGTGATGCAATGAGCGAAGAACCCACCCGCCTGCAACGCCTGCTGAATACCCTGAAAGACCAGGGTATTACAGATAAGAAAGTGCTTCAGGCCATGGAGCACACGCCGCGCGACCTGTTCGTGCCGGAACTGTTCCTTGACCGGTCGTGGGAAGATTCCGCCATTCCGATCAACTGTGGACAGACGATTTCACAGCCCTATATCGTGGCCCTGATGACCCAGGCGCTCAAGATCGAAGGCCGGCATCGCGTGCTCGAAATCGGCACAGGCAGCGGTTACCAGACCGCCGTGCTCAGCCGGCTTGCGCGTTATGTCTATACCATCGAGCGCTATCGCTCGCTGATGGTCGAGGCGGAAATCCGCCACAAGCGCCTGATGCTGGAAAATATCATCTACCGCTTCGGCGATGGTTGGGAAGGCTGGCCGGAACAGGCGCCGTTCGACCGTATCCTGGTCACCGCCGCCCTGCCGGAAGCGCCGATCCATCTGCTGGCGCAACTGAAGCCCAAGGGTATCATGGTCGGCCCACAGGGGCGTGGCTCGACCCAGCGCCTGCTGCGTTACATCAAGACGGCGGACGGCTATGAGACGGAAGATCTGGGCGAGGTGCGCTTCGTGCCGCTGATCGCCGGCGTAGCCAAGGAAAGTTAAAAGAAGGCTAGAAAAGGCGCCAGCCAAAGGCGCGGCGGGTCTGCTCAAGGCCATAGAGCGAAACCAGCACGGTCGCCGCCGCGATGACCTCCCGCCACAGCGATTGTCCGATGGTGGTGAGGGCCGGAGTGATATAGGGCATGATCAGGAACAGCAGCGCCGTGCCAGCCACGGTGACAGTGAAAAGCCAGCTCAGGTTCTCCATCAGGCGGCGGCGTTCGATCCGTTTCATGACGGCGATGACAAAGGTGAAGTCGCGCGCCGGCGGGGCAGGCGGCTCAGTGGCTGTCAATACGGCTTTCAAAAGATCAGTTGTCATCCGGTACACCCAGAAGGGCGTTCAGTCTGGCCCTTCCCTTGAGAATATGTGACTTAATCGTGCCGAGGGGAAGGCCCAAAATCTCGGCGGCCTCCGTATGGCTGTAATCGGCGGCGATGCAGAGCGATATGGCGGCCCGCTGGTCGAGCGGCAGACTGGCCAGTGCCGCCTGGACCGTAAGCTTTGAGTCAATCGTTGATGCGCGGAATTGCTCCTGTAAACCGAACCATTCCGTTTCGCGGCTGCCGGAGCGATTGAAGCGCCGGCGGTCATTGAGCGCCTTGCGGTAGGCGATGCCGCAGACAAAGGTGCGGAAACGGACGCCATCGCGCAATTTGTGCAGATTGGCCCAGGCGGTCACGAAAGCCTCCTGCGCCAGGTCGTCGGCATCGTCGGGCACGGTGGCCAGGCGGCGCACAAAGACGCGCACCGCCTGCTGATGGTCCGCCACCAGTCGGGAGAAGGCGCTGTCCGATCCCTCCCTGGCCTGGCGAATCCACTGCGCCTCATTTTCGATGGCCGTGCCTATCCCCATATTGGCCGTGTCAGGCTTTCGGCCCGCTGAAAGTGGCGATCAGCGCCCAGATCAGGGAGGCGGCGAAAGCCACCGCGAAGGCGATGCCCAGGGCACTGAAGATTTGATTGGCCTCTCCCAGTTGCGTGTAATGGCCGGCATAGGTGAAGCCGGCGGCCAGTGCACCCCAGACCACGACCTTGCGCCAGCAGCCGAAGCGTCCATAACGGCCGTAGCGGCCATACCGGTAATCCATGGCGCGGTCTTCATCGGTGCGCAGGGCATCGAGCAGGGCGGCGGGCGGTTCCTTGCCCTGGTCGGCGTAGGTCTTGATCAGCTTGAGCGTTTCGCTGCGATGGCGGAAATGGCCCAGCATGGCCACGAAGCCCATGCCCATGCCGAAGAGCGGAAAGATCAGCCACCAAAAGCTGGTGAAGAGTTGGGTTGCGGTCATGATATTCTCCTTCGGTTCAGCGCTTGAGCAGCGCCAGCAGTTCGGCGGGTGGCTCTTTGCCCTGGTCGGTATAACTGCGGATCAGCGACATGGCGCGGCGCTTTTCCTCATCCTTCAGGATCATGTGGATAAGGCCGAACAGAGCGAAGCCCAGGGGGAAAAGCAGCCACCAGTAATGATTGAAAAGCGTTACGAACATCTTGCGTCTCTCCGTCGGGCCTCTTGCCCTCTGAGACTTGATGTCCGCCGCCGGCGGGATTGGATGTAACGCATCAAAATAAATTGAATTTTTAAGCATCCCCTGTTTTTGCAGAGTGCGGAGAATATCGTAAACGAATCGTTAGCCATAAGTTTGCATAGAGTAGTCATGGCCAAGGCCTTTTTCTGCCAGCGACCCGTGGAGCCTGTTATGATCCCGCATTTTCTGAATTTCGACGGCCGCCTCCGTAATCCGGCGGCCAGATTGCCACTGGCGGGGTTGGCCTGCGTGGTGGCGATAGCGCTGCAAGGCTGCGCGGGAGGGATGCCGCAACCGAAATACCCCGTCTATATGCAGGACCGGCCCGCCGAACCGGCTGTGGCGTCTCAACCCGCGCCGGTTGAGGAAACACCGCCGGCCACAACCACGCCATCCCCTTCGGGCAGCGTGCAGGTGACCGAACTGGCGCCAATGACGCCGCCACCTCCGCCGCCCCCGCCACCGGCGGAAATGGTGAAGCCGGCAGTGCCGTCCGCCACCGGCGCGGCACCGGTCAATTCCGGCGCGGCCTATGTTTACATCATGCAGGCCAAGGATACGTTGTTTGGCGTTTCACGCCGTTTCGGCGTGCCGGTGAAGACCTTGTATGCGCTTAACGGCCTGACGGCGGAGGCTTCGCTGCGCATTGGCCAGAAGATTTTGCTGCCGGCTTCGGCCGTTGACAAGGGCGTGGAGGAACATGCCAACGGACCGGCCATGGTCAAGGTAAAGACCGTGCTGGCCGCTGCGCCGGCGGCTGTTGCGCCGCCCGTTACAACCCAGACGCCGGCCTCAACCTTAACACCAACACCGGCACCAGCGCCGGTCAAGCCGCCCGCCAAACCGACGGTCGCGGCGCCGGAAGTGGCGTCCGCTGCCCCTCCCAAGCCCGTGGTCACCAAACCGGCGCCGGTGGCCGGCTTCCCCGCCAATGCCCAGATCGCTCAGATGGGCAAGGGTAAATTTGTCTGGCCGGTAAAGGGCCATGTGCTTGTGCCCTTCGGCCAGTTGGCGCCCAATGTTCGCAATGACGGTATCAACATCGGAGCCAGCGCCGGCACCGAAGTGAAGGCCGCTTCCGACGGCACGGTGGTCTACGAAGGCGATCAGGTCAAGGAACTGGGCAACACCATCTATATCAAGCATGATGACGGCTGGTACACCGGTTATTCCCACCTGCAGAGCATGACGGTGAAGAACAACCAGCGTGTCAGCAAGGGGCAGGTGATCGGCACGGTCGGCCAGACCGGAACCATCGACAAGCCGCAACTGCATTTCGAGATTCGCTATACGCCTTCGACCGATATCGCCCGTCCGATCGATCCGGCGCTGGTGTTGCCCTAACCCCGGCTTCCAAAAGCGGGATTGCAAAGCTTTTCAACCCGAAAAAGGGACGTGGCAAATATGTCATTGACCTTTTTCGGGTTGTGCCTATGTATGGCGGACAAATTTTTACCGGCTTTTTGAATGGCGGGTAAAAAATCAATGATTTTAGGAGACGTTCGTGTTCGCAACACCCGCCTTTGCCCAAGCCGCCGGCGCCGCCGCCCCTGGTGGTGACCTGATCGCCATGCTGCCGATGATGCTGATCCTTTTCGGCGCCATGTATTTCTTCATGATCCGCCCGCAAAGCCAGCAGGCCAAGAAGCACAAGGCGATGATCGGCGCGCTCAAGCGCAATGATACGGTTGTCCTGTCGTCAGGCCTGATCGGTAAAGTCACCCGCGTCGAAGACGCCGAGATCATGGTTGAAGTGGCGACGGGCGTGAACGTGCGGGTGGTCAAGGCCATGATCGCCGAGGTCCGCGTCAAGGGTGAACCCGCGCCGGCCAACGACGCCAAGGCCAATAACGCCAAGAGCTAAATGCTCCCTTCCATTGCAGTTCAAGACCGAGCATCCCGATCATGATCAATTTATCACGCTGGAAGGTAGGGCTGGTCATTGCCGCTGTCCTTCTGGGCATCCTTTTCTCCTTGCCCAACTTCCTGCCGGCCAGTGCGCGGGACCAGGTGAAGGGCTTCATGCCGACCCAGATACTGAACCTGGGGCTTGACCTGCAGGGCGGTTCCTATCTTTTGATGGAAGTCGATACGGACGATCTGGTGAAGACCAAGATCAACAGCGTCACCGAAGAAATCCGGGCGCGCCTGAACGAAAAATCGATTGCCTTCTCGAACCTGGTGGCCTCGGGCACTACGGTCAGCGTCCGCATCACCGATCCGGCCGCCGTCAATGAGGCCTACAGTACCCTGATCCGTCTGGCGACGCCGCTGCCCAAGAATGCCGCGGTCAACGATATAAACGTTCAGCGCGGCAACGACCAGACCATCAGTCTGACCCTGACCCAGGAAGGCATCCGCTCGACCTCGGCCGGCGCGGTGGAAACCTCGATCGAAGTCATCCGTAAGCGGATCGACAGCCTTGGCACCAAGGAGCCGTCGATCAGCCGCCAGGGCATCAACCGTATTGTCATCGAAGCGCCGGGTGAAAGCGATCCGGAGCAGTTGAAGCGCATCATCGGCCGCACCGCCAAGCTGACTTTCCAGATGGTCGATGAGACCGTCAGCCCGGCCGATATCGCCGCCGGTCGTATTCCGCCCGGCTCCGAAGCCCTGACGGATGACAGCACCGGCCGTCCGCTGGTTGTGCGCAAGGCTATTCTGGTATCGGGCGGCAGCCTGACCCGCGCCAATGTCGGCGTCGATCAGTACCAGCGTCCCGCCATCGATTTTGCTTTCAACGGCGAGGGCGCCAAGGCTTTCGGTGATGCGACCTCGCGCAATATCGGCAAGCGCTTCGCCATTATTCTCGACGGTCATATCGTTTCGGCGCCCGTCATCCAGGGGGCAATTACCGGCGGCACCGGTCAGATCACCGGTTCCTTCACCCATGAGGAAGCCTCCGAAGTCGTCAATGTGCTGAAGAGCGGCGCGCTGCCGGCCAAGCTGAACTTTGAAAGCCAGCGCACGGTCGGCGCCGAACTGGGCGCGGATGCGGTTCATGCCGGCATGATCTCGACCATTATCGCCTTCATCACCATCGTCGCCTTCATGTTCCTGGCTTATGGCTTTGTCTTCGGCGGCGTCTCCATCGCGGCCTTGCTGGTGAACCTGCTGCTGATTATCGCTTCGATGACGGTCTTCCAGGCCACCCTGACGCTTCCGGGCGTTGCGGGCCTGATCCTGTCGCTCGCCGTGGCGGTCGACGCCAACGTGCTGATTTATGAACGTATCCGTGACGAGGAGCGTGGCGGTCACAAGCCGATCGCCGCTCTCGATGTCGGCTTCTCGCGTGCGCTGGTTTCGATCCTGGACGCCAACATCACCTCATTGATCTCGGCCCTGATCATGTTCGTCTTCGGCGCCGGTCCGGTCCGGGGCTTCGCCTGGACCCTGATGATCGGCGTGTTTACCTCCGTCTTCTCGGCCATCCTGGTCAGCCAGGTCCTGCTCGGCTGGTGGTATCGCGCCACCAAGCCCAAAAAACTTCCGATTTAAGGTTCCAAGCCCATGCACTGGCCACTGATTAAAAACCTGCCGACCGAGTTCCACTTCCGCTTCACGAAGTATGCGCCGGTCGCCGCCGTCATCTCCGGTCTTGCCATCATTGCGACCATTGTCGTGCTGTTCACGCATGGCCTGAACCTCGGCACCGATTTCGCCGGCGGCAATGTGCTGGAAGTCGAAACGCCCGCCGCCGCCGACCTGGGTACGCTGCGCGCGCGTATGACCGACTTCGGGGCGGAAGATGCCTCGGTGCAGGCGTTCGGCAGCCCCCGCGATGTCATCATCAAGTTCAAGCTGAGCGAGCAGGACCAGAACAATGAGGGCGTCGAGGCGGTGAAGAGCAAGCTGGCCGCCGCGGTGCCGGGTATCACTTTCAAGCGCACGGAAGTTGTCGGCCCCAAGGTTTCGGGTGAATTGCTGCGTTCGGGCTTTCTGGCGCTCGGCGCGGCGCTTTTGCTGATGCTCGTCTATATCTGGATCCGGTTCCCGTCGGGTCTGCAATTCGGCGCGGGCGCGGTTATCGCCGTGCTGCATGACGTGGCGCTGACCGTCGGCATGATGGCTTTCCTGCAAATTGAATTCACCATGACCTCCATCGCGGCGTTGCTGACCGTTATCGGCTATTCGATGAACGAAAAGGTCATTACCTTCGACCGGTTGCGTGAAAACCTGCGCAAGTTCAAGAAAACGCCACTGGCGGATATCATCAACCTATCCGAAAACGAGCGTCTGTCGCGGACGATCATCACCGGATCGACCGCTGTTCTGGCTTTGGCGGGCATGCTGTTTCTCGGTGGCCCGGCCCTGTTCCCGCTGGTCTTCGCCATGGTCTTCGGTATTCTGATCGGCACTTATTCGTCGATTTATGTCGCCCTGCCGATCATCCTGATCTGGGGTGTCAACCGCAATGATCCTGATGCTGAAATCGTGGATCTGGGTGGTTTCAAGAATGGCAAGAAGCCAAGGCAGATGCCATAAAAACTTTTATGAACGGCCTCCGCACCGGAGGCCGTTTTGCTTTAGACGCCGGGTTGGCATAAACTGCGGCTTTTCAGACAGGACTGGGGGTTAAGTCATGGCGGATTTCCTGGGTAATCTTCGCAATGTGATGATTGTCAGCCTGTTGCTGGCGGTCGTGGTCATGGCCGGGTTTGGCATACACGGGGCCGGCTTTAATGAGTTCTTCCTGATGGCGGTGCTGCGTTGGGCGCATGTGCTCTGCGGCATTCTGTGGGTGGGCCTGCTGTATTATTTTAACTTCGTGCAAATCCGCGTCATGCCGGATATCCCCGCCGAACTGAAACCGGCGGTCAGCAAACATATCGCACCGGAAGCCCTGTTCTGGTTCCGTTATTCGGCTCTGTTCACCGTTGTGCTGGGTCTGGTTCTGGCCTGGCTGCGCGGCTATATCGTCCAGGCCCTGAGTTTCGGTTTCGTTACGCCGGTAGCCTCAGGCTATGTCTTCGGATTCGACAAGGGCAACGCTCAATTCATCTTTATCGGCGTCGGCATGTGGCTGGGCCTGATCATGTTCATGAACGTCTGGCACGCCATCTGGCCGGCGCAGAAGATCGCGCTGGGCCTGCGCGAAGGCTTCACGCCGGAGCGAAAGGCCAAAGCAGCGAAAAAAGCGATGATCTTCAGTCGCATCAATACGCTGCTGTCCCTGCCTATGCTGGCGAGCATGGCTATGTACCAGACCATTTTTGGGTAAGCTTCAGTGACGGCTTCAGAATTACTGCCGAAGTCCGAGGATGTTCGCTTGGCCTGCGCCTTTATCCCTGACGTTGAGAAGCGTGCCGAGGTCATGGCTCTGTTCGCTTTTCTTGAAACCCTGCGTGATATTCCGGCGCGAACCACTGATCCTCTGATGGGCGAGATTCGTTTACGCTGGTGGTATGAAGCTATCGATGAAATTGCCGAAGGGCGGCCGGTGCGTTATCATCCGCTGACAGAGGCCATAAAGGCGATGGTTGGGCGCTACGATATATTGCCGGCGGTTTTTCATGACATGATCGAAGGGCAGATGCCTTTGCTCGATAAAGGCGTACTGACCGTCAAGGATGCGCTGGGCGTGGTCGACCGCGGCGAGGGGCATCTGTTTCGGTTGGCGGCACAGGTGCTGGGAGAGGGCGACAACTTGACCGATATCGCCCGTTTGTACGGTATGGTCCAGATCAAGGCTACACGCGGACTTGGCGATGCCGGCGATATGGAATTTTTGCACCTGAAACGCGAAGCGCGGAAAGCGGTGAAAGCCTTGCCGACATCGCTGATGCCGCTGGCTCTGCCGTTATCTCTGACCGCCATTCACTGGCAAGGCGGGACGCCGGGACCGCTGTCAAAACGCGTGCGGCTGTTCTGGTCATTCGTGACCGGCAGGATATAAAGCCATAAGAGGCCTGAAACAAAACCGTTAGTTCTGTTTTTTCTTACCCCAGGTCAGTTTCTTCATCACATCATCCAGCGGCTTTTCGGTTACCACGACCGGCGGCGGCACATTGATCGTCACCGGCTTTTCCGGGTAGGCGCGCCAGCCGGACTGGATCAACTCGTTGAATCCCTGGCATTTCGGCATGATGCGTACCGCGCCCGTGCTTGGCTTGGGGAAGGGAGGCTGTTGCTTTACGTCCTGATGCGCCGGATCGATGAACTGCCAGTCTCCGGCCAGTCCGTAACCGGCCTGACCGCCGATATGGACGGCATTATAGGCGATACGCGCCTGATATTCCGGTACGCCATACTTGATCATGGCACGATAGAAGATACCGTCGGCCACATCGCGCTTGCCCGGTTCGCCGATGGTGTAAAGCCAGTCATGGATAATGGCGGCGCGGGCCGTCGGGCCTTGCGGATCGATCACGCTCTGGCCGTACCAGGGCACCGAGGCAAAGTCGGTGACGTACCATTTGGGCACCACGATCACCATGCCGGTGCCGGGATCGCAGTAGGGAAATTCGGCATTCAGCGTGAAAAGCTTGCGCCCCTGCTTGGTCTGGTTGAACAGCATGATTGGCAGAGGCGTCAGCGAACTGGGAAAGACCGGCGCGGCCACCGGCACATAAACGGTTTCCGTCGTCTTTGTCGTGCCGCATCCGGCGAGGACGAGCGCGGCAAGCAGGGAGAGGGGTTTCAAAGGACGCAAAAGACCAACTCAATCAGATTTAACCACGAACCACACGAACAGACACGAACCTGTCAGACGAATAATGGCGTACCGCGTCATCGTTCGTGTCTGTTCGTGTGGTTCGTGGTGTCCCTTTACTTACGGCCATTAGCCGGAAATTCAGGCGATATTTAGCCAGTCCTGCAAATCCTGCAAGGCGCGCAGGGACATCAGGCGCTTTTTGGCGCGGCCGCGTTCTTTCAGCGGGATTTTCTTGCCCTCGTCATCAACCTTTGGCGCTTCCAGTTGCGGCAGCAGCCCATAATTGATGTTCATGGGCTGGAAGGATCCGCCTTCGAGATGTCCGATGGTGATATGGTTGAGCAGGGCGCCCAGGGCCGTGGTTTCCGGCGGCGGAGGGAGCGTCTTGCCCAAGGCTTGCGCGGCGGCAAAACGTCCGGCCAGCAGGCCGATGGCGGCGCTTTCGACATAACCTTCCACGCCGGTGATCTGGCCGGCGAAGCGAGCCGCCGGATGGGCCTTCAGGCGCAGTTCCCTATCCAGAATCTTCGGTGACTGGATAAAGGTATTGCGATGCAAACCGCCGAGACGCGCGAACTGGGCGTTTTCCAGGCCGGGAATCATCCGGAAGACATCGGCTTGTGCGCCATGCTTCAGCTTGGTCTGGAAGCCGACCATATTATATAAGGTCCCCAGGGCGTTATCCTGACGAAGCTGAATAATCGCGTGAGCCTTGACGGTCGGGTTGTGGGGATTGGTCAGACCGACTGGTTTCATCGGGCCGTAGCGCAGGGTTTCGCGGCCGCGCTCGGCCATGACCTCGATCGGCAGGCAGCCGTCGAAATAGGGCACATGCTCCCAGTCCTTGAACTCGGCCTTCGGACCGGCCAGCAGGGCGTCGATGAAGGCCTCGTACTGGTCCTTGTCCATCGGGCAGTTGATATAGGCCGCCGCGTCGCCACCGGGGCCTTCCTTGTCGTAGCGCGATTGTTTCCACGCCTTCGACATGTCGATGGAATCATAGTGGATAATCGGCGCGATGGCGTCGAAGAAGCTGAGCTGGCCTTCGCCGGAGACATCGAGCACGTATTGCGACAGGCTCTCCGAGGTGAGGGGGCCGGTGGCGACCACCACATTTTCCCAATCCCGGTCAGCAAGCGTGGTGATTTCCTCGCGCACGATCGTCACCAGCGGGTGGTTGCTGAGCGCTTCGGTCACGGCGGCGCTGAAATTGTCACGATCCATGGCCAGCGCCCCGCCGGCGGGCACCTGATGCTTGTCGGCGCTGGCCAGGATCAGCGAACCGGCGCGGCGCATTTCCTCATGCAGCAAACCCACGGCATTATATTGCCAGTCATCCGAGCGGAAGGAATTGGAGCACACCAGTTCGGCCAGACCGTCGGTCTGGTGGGCATTGGTGGTGATCGGCTGGCCGTTACGCATACCGCCGCGCATCTCGTGCAGGATGACCGGCACACCGGCGGAAACAAGCTGCCAGCAGGCTTCGGAACCGGCGAGGCCGCCGCCGATGACGTGAACAGGAGAGGGAATAGTTGTCATGGTGTGGCCCTATAGCAAGGGCGAATGGGAAATGCGATGGTGTTAACGAAATAAGCTTTTAAAGCGAATGGATTTGTTTCTAAATCATGATGGCCTGAAATAAGGCGGCGGGCCATGGCGGGGGTAATATGCGTGCGGATTTTTCAGTGAGCAAGGCCCTGAGGGCTGCCGTGACGTTCTTGCCGCGGGCGTGGGGCGGTGCGTGGCTGGCGCTGTTCCTGCTGTTCGCTGCCGTGGCCGGTGGACCTCTGTTGCTGGCCGGGCAACAGTTGCCGCTGATCTTCGCCCCCCTTGTTATGATTTTTTGCTGTCTGCTTCTCAAGCTTATCTCGCAGGGCGCGCTATACCGCATTGCGCTGTTCGGTAAGGCCGCCAGGGCGGAAGGCCTGGGCTTCGGCGGTTTGCAGATCGCGCGGCCCGAATTGCGCCTGCTTCTGGCTATGCTGATTGTGGGCCTGTTCATCATGGGGATCGTGGCGGCGCTGTTTCTTGTATTCGCCATTGCGCTGGATATGTCCGGACTGACTGCCGGTTATGACAGTTCCGTGGCGGCGGTCTGCGCCATATGGAGGCGTCACAGAGGGAGCGATTATGTTTTTATCGCCTATATCGCCGCCGCTACACTGTTCCTGATCTTCGTGGCGCTGAAATTCGCCCTGTTGCCGGCGGCCAATATCGGCGGCCGCAGGCTGGTGACGCTGAACGCCCTGGGCCTGAGCAGTGGCAATGTCGGTAAACTGTTTATCGGATTGATGACAATTATCCTGCCGTTTGTCCTTGCCTGCGGAATAGCCGGCTATCATTTTAGCCATGACAGCATCCTTCCAACTCTTCACAACGTGTTGCTGGCCCTCGGTATTTTCGGTCTTTTCCCCCTGATTGTCGGATTTTTGGCTTCCGCCTATAGGCAGATCGTGGCGATCAGGTCTAAATAGACTGTCCGCGAACGTGCGGACGGCTGAGATCCGTGCATGAACCTGACGTTCGATTTTGCTTTTGAAGGTTTCCGTATTATCCGCGAACGGCCGAAACTGATTGCTTTCTGGGGGGCGATCACTTTGTTCGGTTATGGCGTCATGAGCCTGATCATGGTCTATGTGGCCGGGCCAGCGCTGGCGCAGGCTCTGGCGATGATCCGGTCCGGCAAGATGGACCCGGCGACGCTTGGCGCGCTGAATCTGCAAATCACGCCGGCGATTCTGTTCTGCGCGCCTGTCTATATACTGATGTCATCGGTTCTTGCCTGCGCGGTGTGCCGGGCAGCGTTTGGTGAAACGGATGACCGGTTGGGATTCCTGGCTTTTGGCAGGCAGGAGATTCGCATCATAGCCGTGCGCGCGCTTTCGCTGGTCATTCTCTTCGGCACCCTGGCGGGTCTTTCGGCGCTGGCAAGTGTACTGGCCTTGCTGATTTCCGCAGGCAGCACGGCGGCGGCAGCGGGTATCCAGTCTCTCGGCTTTATCATATCCATTGGAGTGACTCTTTGGCTGGGCATAAGGCTGTCCTTAAACGGCGCCCAGAGCTTCGATCTGAAACGTTTTGATTTGTTTGGCAGTTTTAACCTGACGCGTGAGCGTTTCTGGTCGCTTTTCACCGGCTATGCCGTGGCTTTCGCCCTGGCGCAGGTGGTGGCCTTCCTGTGCGACAAGATCATTGAGGCCATACAGGTACTTGCGCTCGGACTGAATGTGACGGGCGAAATCCGGATGCCGGACATGACAAGCGTGGATAGTTTCCTGACGCCATCCGCCCTGATTGCGACGGTTCTCACCTTCGCCTTCGTCATGCCGCTTGGGATCAGTATTGAACTGGCCGCCCCCGCCGCCGCCTATCGGGGTTTGAGGGACAAGGCCACGCCGCGCAAGGTCGAGGAAAAGGCCGCCGGTTAACCGGTTCCGGTCAAACGGAAAAAGTCGCGGTTGTGCCGCGCCTGCAAGGGGCGGGCATTCGGTCCGATCAGACGCTGGAAGGCGTCGGCCTGTTCGGCGCTGATGGTCAGAGGGGAAGTATAGACCATCCAGGTCACTTCCTCAGAACAGGGCGGCGTGGTCAGCGAACCGGAATAGACATAGAAGTCCTGAGTGCCTGGCATCAGGTCCTGCGCGTTGATCAGCAGGTCGGATAACGGCGCCGGCTGACCCGGATCGGAAGGCAGATAAGTCCACAACGAACCCAGCATGGGATCGGCCACGCCAATGTCGTACAGGACGGCGAGAATAACCGTATGGCCCTTGTCATCGACATGAACGAACTGGCTTTCCAGAGTCGAGTGATGACCATTGATCGCGTGTTCGCTGGGACTGTGGAATTCGATCGATTTCAGCGCATACCTGGCGCCGTCCAGTTCGAGGTCGCCGCCATTTGCCGGCATGACCCGCACTGTCTTGCCGGTATTCTGGATGGTGGCGGTGACCGAATTGTAGTTCAGCAGGATGCGTGAAAACTGCATTTTCGGCTGGCCGACGATATCGACCGGCGATTGCCGCTGGCCGTTTCCGCAAATGGCCGAAGCCCCGCCGAGCTGCGCCCAGTGCTCCGGCCCGGTATCGCCGTCATAGGTCCATTTGGAAACCGGCGGGCCGCCATGCGCCTTTTCAGCCGCCGGCGTGTGGGTATCCTTCTTGCCCGAACAGGCGGCCAGGGAAATGACCATCAAACCGGCCGCAAAGACAGTGGGGAGGAGACTCAAGCTTTTCATGTCCGCACAGTGCCCCATAAATGGTTAACGGAGCTTAAGCGTGTTCTCTTGACAGGCGAACTATTCCGCTGGCTCGAGGTGGCGCTTTTTGTGTCTTGCCAGCATTTCCTTGAGATATTTGCCGGTCCAGCTCTTGTCATTTGCTGCCACCTGTTCCGGGGTGCCGAAAGCCACGATCTCGCCGCCGCCATCGCCACCTTCGGGGCCGAAATCGAGCAGCCAGTCAGCTGTCTTGATGACGTCGAGATTGTGCTCGATGACGATGACCGTATTGCCGTTGTCGGTCAGTTCATGCAGGACTTCCAGCAGCTTGCGCGTATCCTCGAAATGCAGGCCGGTGGTCGGTTCGTCGAGAATGTACAGGGTCTTGCCGGTGGCGCGCCTGGACAGTTCCTTGGAAAGCTTGACGCGCTGGGCTTCACCACCGGAAAGCGTCGTCGCTTGCTGGCCGATCTTGATATAGCCCAGACCGACCCGTTTCAGGGTTTCCAGCTTGTCGCGGATAGTCGGCACCGCCTTGAAGACCTCGGCGCCTTCCTCGACCGTCATATCCAGCACGTCGGCGATCGAATAGCCCTTGAAGGAGATATCAAGCGTTTCGCGGTTGTAGCGTTTGCCTTTGCAGACATCGCAAGTGACATAGACATCCGGAAGGAAGTGCATTTCGATCTTGATCAGGCCATCGCCCGAACAGGCTTCGCAACGTCCGCCCTTGACATTGAACGAGAAGCGGCCGGGGCCGTAGCCGCGCGCCTTCGATTCCGGCAGGCCACAGTACCAGTCGCGGATCGGGCCAAACGCACCGGTATAGGTGGCCGGATTGGAGCGCGGCGTGCGGCCGATCGGCGACTGGTCGATCTCAACGATCTTGTCGAAAAATTCCAAACCTTCGATCCGGTCGTGCGCCGCCGGATGGGCCGAGGCGTTATTCAGGCGGCGGGCCGCGGCCTTATACAGGGTTTCCAGCGTGAAGGTCGATTTGCCGCCGCCGGAGACGCCGGTAATGCAGGTCATGACGCCGACCGGGATCTCGCCGGTGACGTTTTTCAGGTTATTGCCGTGTGCGCCGATGACCTTGAGCATTTTTTTCTTATTGACCGGCCGGCGCTGGTCATTGTGACCGGAGCCATAGAAGAGCGGAATTTCCTTCTTGCCGGTCAGGTACTGGCCGGTCAGGGATTTCGGATTGGCCTTGATATCGGCTGGCTTGCCCTGCGCGATGATCTCGCCACCGTGGACGCCGGCGGCCGGTCCCATGTCGATAACATAATCGGCTTGCAGAATCGCATCCTCGTCGTGCTCGACCACCAAAACCGAATTGCCTAGGTCACGCAGGCCCTTGAGGCTGACCAGCAGGCGATCATTATCGCGCTGGTGCAGGCCGATGGAAGGTTCGTCCAGCACATAAAGCACGCCGGTCAGACCGGAACCGATCTGCGAAGCCAGGCGAATGCGTTGGCTTTCGCCACCGGAGAGGGTGCCGGAATTACGCGACAGGTTGAGATAGTCCAGACCCACATCATTAAGAAAACGCAGCCGATCCTTGATTTCCTTCAGGATTCGCCGGGCGATCTCCTGCGATTGCGGCGTCAGCTTGTCCTCGATATTCGAGAACCATTCGTGCGCCTTGCGGATCGACAGACCGGAAATCTGCGAGATGTTCTTGGCGTCAATCTTGACCGCCAGGGCTTCCGGCTTGAGGCGCGCGCCGCCGCAGGCCTCGCATGGTGTTTCCGACTGATAGCGGGCCAGATCCTCGCGCACCCACGAGGAATCGGTCTCGCGCCAGCGCCGGTCCATATTGGGAATGACGCCTTCAAATACCTTGGTGACGTCATAGCGCCGACTGCCATCCTCATAGACAAACTTGATTTTCTGGCCGCCCGAGCCATGCAGTATAACATTCTGCACCTCATCGCCCAGTTTCTGCCACGGCGTATCCATCTTGAAACCGTAGTGCAGGCTGAGCGCCTGCAGGGTCTGGGCATATAGCGGTGAGGGGCCTTTCGACCAGGGCGCGATGACGCCGCCGGCAAGCGATAGTTTCGGATCGGTGACGATCAGATCCTTGTCGAAGGCCAGCTTGACGCCCAGGCCGTCGCAGGTCGGGCATGCGCCGTAGGGATTGTTGAAGGAAAACAGGCGCGGCTCGATCTCGGTGATGGTGAAGCCGGACACCGGACAGGCGAACTTTTCCGAGAAGATGATGCGCTTCGGTTCGGTTTCGCCCTCCTCGATATCGGCATGTTCGGCGATGGCGAGGCCGTCCGCCAGCCGCAGGGCGGTTTCCAGCGAATCGGCGAGGCGCGCCATGATGCCCGATTTGACGACGACGCGATCGATCACCACGTCGATGTCATGCTTGAACTTCTTGTCAAGTTTCGGTGCATCTTCAATAGGATAATACTCACCGTTGATCTTAAGTCTCTGGAAGCCTTGGCGCTGAAGATCGGCGATTTCCTTCTTATATTCCCCTTTGCGGCCACGCACGAAGGGGGCCAGCAGCAGCAGGCGCGTGCCTTCGGGGAGAGCCATGATCTTGTCGACCATCTGCGAAATGGTCTGACTCTCGATCGGCAGGCCGGTGGCCGGCGAGTAGGGGATACCGACGCGCGCCCACAACAGGCGCATATAGTCATGGATTTCGGTGACGGTGCCCACGGTCGAACGCGGGTTTTTCGAGGTGGTTTTCTGTTCGATGGAGATGGCCGGCGACAGGCCCTCGATCAGATCGACATCGGGCTTCGACATCAGTTCGAGGAACTGACGGGCATAGGCGGACAGCGATTCGACATAGCGGCGCTGGCCCTCGGCATAGATGGTATCAAAGGCGAGCGAGGACTTCCCCGAACCTGAAAGCCCGGTCAGGACGACCAGTTCGCCACGCGGAATATCGACGTCCACGCCCTTGAGATTATGCTCCCTGGCGCCGCGAACCTTAATAAAATCCTGATCGAAGTGCTTCGCCATACGCGCAAATCCTCAATATTTGGAACAGGGGAGTATATAGAGGCTTTGCCGCGATTTGCCAGTGGTGCGCAAGAACATTTTGGCAACATAAATCATTTGGCGCGTCAATGCCTGTTGGATTCCGATACTGGACGGGCCGGCTGACTGATTTTGTCAGCAGGCTTTGACTCCTTCGGTCAAAGCGGACAAAGTACGGCCTGAATCTGTCGTCAGGGTGTGACGAAAGAGGGCCGAAATCATATGCAGGCAGCTATAGAGCGGATAAGCAACCGGATCGGCGACCGTATCGAACTATGGCTGGCGGAGGTGACCGCGCGCACAAGTCAGCGGTCCCGGCTGACGGGATCGATCGTCCTGGCTCTGGGCTTGCATGGCCTGCTGCTCTGGATGCTGGTCGCCACGCACCCGGATATATGGAATCTCGACAGCCAGATGATCGAGGAACCCTTTCTGCCGGCCGAGATATGGGAAGTACCACCGCCCAAGCCCGAAGTGATACCGGAATGGAAACCGGTCGTCGTGCCGCGTGAGGTACAGTCGCCGGAAACACCCCAGCCGGTCGATGAAGCGCCGCGCCAGGCAGAGCAGGCGCCGCCGGCCGTGCTTCCCCAGCCGGTCGTGCAGCCGCAGCCGGTCAAGCCGATCACGGTCACCATTCCAAAGGAAAAGCCGCTCGATATCACCGCGCCGGCCACGGTCGCCGATGCGCCGCCCAGTTCATCGATGAGCGCGAAGGCCAAGAAAAAGGCGCAGGAAGAACTCGATGCGAAAGCACAGGAGGCGATCGGCCAGGTCAGCGATCTGAACTTGCACGAAACACCGGATATAAACATTCCGGCCCTGCAAAAGGTGGCGCCTTCCGGTCTGGCGCCGGCAGAGGGCGGCGGAAGATTGGGCGCCATGTCGCCACCGGCGGGGTTGCCGAGCGGCACGGGCACGCTGAAAGGCGGGCGTGGTCAGGTGACGCAGGCTCTGCAGAATCATGACTGGTGTGTTGCCACCCAGCAGGCGGGCAAACCCTTGCCGGCGGATTGCCAGATGAGCGATCTGGCCAGCCAGAAAGCTATGGGGCCGAAGCCTGACGCCGGTTTGCAGGCCGCCGTGGCCAAGAAGGACAAAACCTTGCGCTACAAGGTTTCCCCCGGAAATGACGCCTACTGGAACCGTGTCACCCATGTGCCGACCGCCGCCGACCAGCGCGATCAGGCACCGCAGCCGGGAGCTTATTCCAGCGCGAAGGATCAACGCAATATGGGCAATGGCGGCGGCACGGCCGATCCCAAAAGCGGGAGCGAATGATTACTTTACCAGCCTGACGCCGGCCACGGCCTTGCTGCCATCCGAACCGCCCAGCGGATTGAGAGTCCAGGTGGTGTTGTTAAGGATCAGCCGCCAGGTCACCAGGGTCAGGGAATCGCTCGCCACGCCGGATTTGGCATTCCATGTCACGGTACGCGAGGGCAACCAGATCACGCCGGTCAGGTTGTTGGCGACGGAATCATTGAAGATGAAGTCGGATTTCGACAGGTTCGCCGCTTCATAAAACAACAGATCCTTATAGGTGCCGCTGGTCGGGGCGCTCAGGGTGGCGGCGATGCCGCTGTTGAACTGGATTTTCGATGTGTCGGCGAAATAGAAGGTGACGCCCGTGCCCGTCCATGTGCCGCCGTTGACGTTCCAGCCGCCGTTCTTGATGATATAGACGCCGGGTGCGAAATTAACTTTGGTCGAACTGTTGTTGAAGTTGAACCAGCCGCAATAGACGCCGGGTGTCAGATTGATCGTGGCATCGTTATAATTGCCGTTGGAAAAGGTGCAGGTATCAGAGGACGGCGTGGGCAACTGACCGGCGTAAGGATCATCCGAACTGCTGCAATTAAGCGCCAGATTGGCCACGGTAGTGGAGTTCTGCGTCACCTGTCCGCTTTGCACACATACGCGTTTGAAATCGAGCTTGCTGCCCGAATTGAACATGCCGGCGGGTTTTCCGGTGGATTTGACGGCGATCTCGCAATCGGGCGCGCTGATCTGCGCGCCGCTATTGACCAGCAAGGCCTGAGAGCCATTGGGATCCAGAACATAAATACAGGGCGTGGCGGTCCGGGCGGCGTCGCGCAGCGCCGTGGAGGTGACACTGATCTTGATGTCGTTCATGCCGATCAGCTTCAGCATATAGGTCGGATTATCGAAGGTGGCGGTGCCGGTCAGACTCTTGGCGCCGGCTGTTGCCGTTGTGCCGGTGACATAGGATTGGCGAATGCTGTCGGCGGTAGCGGTGTTGATATTATCGTTGAAGGCCGCGCCCGCGACGGTGGCCATTCGGGCGTCCTCGGCTCGAACGCCTGCCAGAACAGCCACATCCAGCGCATCCTGCATATCCTGCCGCACCCTGGCGGCGTTATTCATATCGAGCGCACCGCCGGCGGCGCTGATCACCACCAGGGCTGTCAGGGCGAACAGCATGGTTACGTTGCCACGACGGGCGGTCAGGAATGACTTTTCCCGTGAAAAAGGACGCTTACCTACAGTCCGTACTGGTCGCATTCGTGTGCTGCCTCCCATTGAGCTTTGCCCTGGCAACCTATGGGAAGACGGTAAAATGCGGTTTAAAAAACGGGGTTAATCGCTATTTTGATTTTATTTATTCGATAATTTCCTGCTATTTCAGGCTTTTTTCCCAAAATTCAGCGACTGCGGACCGGTATCGAGGGTACGGCCCCTGGCGCCATAGGGCGAGGTCTGCTTGCGGCGGCTGTTCAGATCGTCGGCCACGGCACTGATAATGCCCTCGGTGATCGTCTTGGCGGCGTTCACCGCCAGTTCGTATTGATGCAGCCGGTCCTGAAACAATTCCGTCGCTTTACGCAGGGCTGTTTTTTCCGGGTCGGCGAGGCCTTCCAGCAGGCTGGGATCGGCCTTGATGCGCATCGATTCATGGCGATAGAGGTTCGACAGATTGCGCGTTTCCTCTATGCCTTCCAGGATATCCTGCGGGCGCCGGGCGGTCAGGCTGGCGGTTTCAGCCTCAAGGCGTTCGCCAAGACGAAGGGTCAGGGCGGTCAGTTGCCGGGCGCGTTCGGTGGCGTTGGCGGCGGCGAGAGCCATCAGACGGTTCCTTTTTCCTGCAATTTCAATAACTGGCTCTGCATCATGTCGGAGATGCCTATGCCACCGCGCTTGGCCATCTGACCGGCCAGGGCACCGACATAGAAGGAGCGCATGGTTTCCTCGGCATGGCCGCCGCCGAACGGGCCATCGGTCGAAAGGCCCTCGAACATGGGAGAAAGCAGGCTGGTCAGGCACATAGTCTCGAAATCGAGGCCAAGCTTGGCGTTGCTTTTACCGGTATTGCTGGTCAGGGCGGCCGTCGTCTGGTTTTGCTGAGCGGCAGCCGCCTGGCTTTGCGCGGCTTGCAGGGTAAGAAGAGCGCTTGAGTCCATTACATCACCTCCCGCTTACATCACTTCGATGTCGGCCTGGAGCGCGCCGGCGGCCTTGATCGATTGCAGGATAGCGATCATGTCGCGCGGAGTCACGCCCAGGGCGTTCAGACCGGCCACCAGATCGGACAGGGATGAACCACCGCCCAGCTGGATCAATTGCTTGCCTTTCTCCTCATCGACGCTGACCGTGCTGGAAGGAATGACCGCGGTCTGACCCTGGGAGAAGGGCAGGGGCTGGCTGACGCCGGGCTGTTCATCGACCCGAATGGTCAGATTCCCCTGGGCGATGGCGACGCGCGAAATGCGGACATTCTCGCCCATGACGATGACGCCGTTGACCTCATCGATCACCACCTTGGCGGGGGTATCGACATCGACATTCATCGGCTCGACCAGGGTCATGAAGTCCATCATGGTCATGCCGGCGGGTGGTTTGATGGCAACGATCGAGGGGTTTTCCGCGATGGCCGTGCCCGGATACTGGCGGGTGATCGCATCGGCGATGCGGCGCGCCGTGGCGAAATCCGGATTGTGCAGGGTCAGGCGCAGGAAGGGCATGGAATTGAAGTTGAACGCGGTTTCGCGTTCGATCGTGCCGCCCGAAGCAATGCGGCCGGCGGTCGGGACGCCCCTGGTGACCGAGGAACCGGATGCGCCACCCGCCGAAACCGAACCGGTCTGGACGGTGCCCTGCGCCACGGCATAGGCTTCGCCATCGGCGCCAAGAAGAGGGGTGACGAGCAGGGTGCCGCCGAGCAGGCTCTTGGCGTCGCCCATAGCCGAAACCGTGACGTCGATGCGGGACCCCGATGCGCCGAAGGGCGTCAGCTCGCCGGTGACCATGACAGCGGCGGCGTTCTTGGTGTTGAGATTGGCATCGCGGATATTGACGCCCATGCGCTCCATCATCGATTCAAGGCTCTGCTTGAGCATGGGCGAGTTGCGGACCGTATCGCCGGTGCCGCTCAGCCCGACCACGATGCCGTAACCGACAAGCTGGTTCGTCCGTACCCCTTCGACATCGACAATATCCTTGATGCGCGAGGCGGCCATGGCGGGACTGTACAGCATCATCCCCGCGATGGCGGTGACGCCAAGAGTTGTAAGAAGCGCGGTTTTCAGTTTGGTGAGCAGCATGAATTTACCCGTTAACCATGATTGTCGATCCGGTTGCGAAATCCGTGCCACGAATCGGGGGTAATTTTTATTATTATTATCAACGTCTTGTTGGGGAAGATTTCAGCACCGTATGTCAACGGGAAATTTGTGCCGGGGCGTTAAGGCTTCGCTTACCCTAAGGCGGCAATAATAACCGTGTCGTTTGCCGGCAAAAGCCGGTTCTTGCCTCTGTGCTTTGAAAGCCGGCAAGTGGAGAAGAAACTACACGGCGTCTTAAGATATAGTGTGTGGGTTCGCAGACAGGTCAGGTTTATGACGTTCAGGATTAATTCGGTTACCGGTGCGCCGATCAGCGGGTCATCCGGCGGCGTTAAGAAAACCGGCGGTGGTTTCTCGCTGTCCGGCAAGGAAGGTGCGGGAAAATCCGCCGCCACGGCTCAGGCCTCGGCCGCTTTCGGCATGATGGGGATCGACGCCCTGATGGCCTTGCAGGGCGAGGAGGATGTGCTCACCGGTCGCCGTCGCCGCCAGATCAAGCGCTCCCACGATATTCTCGACGCTCTCGACGACCTCAAGGTCAGCGTTTTGTCCGGTGATATCGACGATGAGGCCCTGATCCGGCTGCAATCGATGATCGCGCTTCAACGGGAAGAGATCGAGGACGACCGCCTTCAGGGGGTGCTCAATGAGATCGAGACGCGCGCCTGTGTCGAACTGGCCAAGCGCCGGCTGATGTAATCTGTATGCGCGATACCCTGTTCGTCATGGCCCTGAAACAGGAAGCCATGGGATTGCTGGAGCCGCTCGGCGCCGATGTGCTTTATACCGGTATCGGCAAGGTCAATGCCACCTATGCCCTGACACGCGAACTCACCCGGCGCAAATATGAGGGGCGTATGCCCGCGCGGGTCGTCAATCTCGGCACCGCAGGCAGCCGTTGTTTCCGCACCGGCGATCTGATCGCCTGCCATCGGTTCGTGCAACGCGATATGGACGTGACGCCGCTTGGCTTCGCGCACGGTGAAACGCCTTATGAAACCATACTGCCCGTGCTGGAAACGCCGGTTCTGTTTGCGGACCTGGCCAGCGGCCTTTGCGGCAGCGGCGACAGTTTCGTCACTGGTGAATTGACCATGGCGTGCGAGGTGCTGGATATGGAAGCCTATGCCCTGGCCAAGGTTTGCCGGGCGGAAAACATGCCGTTCGCGGCTGTCAAATATATCACCGACGGCGCTGATGCTGACGCCGCCGAACACTGGCCGGAGCGCCTGCGCCACGCCGCCGAGGCTTTCGTCGAATTCGCCCTTACGCGCTTTTCGGCCGTATAATTCAGCGTTGCGGCGTAAAATCGCTTCACAGCTTAAGCGGACCTCTTTATAAGCCGCGCAATCGTGCTGCCATGACCGGCGGGGAAGGTGGCGCGACTGGAATCGTTTTTGCAATTTGGGGTTCGTGGTGTCCAGCCTTAAGACACCGGGACCATGCGTCGATCAACAGGGGTGTCAAAGCGAATGTCTGCCGTGCAAGTTTCGGAACAATATCGTCCGACAGAAGACGAAGAATACATGAATACCCGCCAACTGGCCTATTTCCGCGCCAAACTGAACAACTGGAAGGATGAAATCCTGAAGGGCGCCAAGGAAACGGTCAACATCATGCAGAAAGAGACGGAAAACCATCCGGATCTGGTGGATCGCGCCTCGTCGGAATCCGACCGCGCCCTCGAACTGCGGACGCGTGACCGTCAACGCAAGCTGATCAGCAAGATCGATGAAGCCATCTCGCGCATCGATGACGGCTCCTACGGGTTCTGCGAAGAGACTGGTGAACCGATCGGTCTGGGGCGTCTCGAAGCCCGCCCGACGGCGACGCTTTCCATCGAAGCGCAGGAACGCCACGAACGGTCCGAGCGCGTTCACCGGGATGACTGAGATTTCCAAAACCCCACGGCCCAGGTTGTGGGGTTTTCATTGTCTCGTTTCGTGATTCTGGCGGCACGATCCGGCTGACCTGCCCTCGACGCATAGCGCCTTGCTGTGTTAGGCTGAGGCATGAATTCCGATCTTCTGAAAAGTCTGGCGCGCAAATATGTCTGGTGGAAATCTCCGGAAGAGGCCGTGTTGTTTCCGCACCGTATCATAGCCCAGGTCATGAATCTCGGCGATTATGATGATGTACAGAAGCTGGCGAACATGGCGGGAGATGACTTGCTTCGTGAGGCTTTGTCGAATGCGGAAGCCGGTGAATTCAATCCGAGATCCTGGGCCTATTGGCACTATCGTCTCGGGCTTGCTCCGTCTGGACAGGTTCCGGCCATGCCTGAACGCAAGCTGGCATGACAGGTATGTTTGAGCCGCATCTGCATACGCTTCCTGAAGCACAGCAGGTACTTTGGCCCAGCCTGAAATCTGCACTTGGTTTGGGCTTTGTACTTTATGGCGGGACAGCCATTGCCCTCAGGCTCGGTCATCGTATTTCTGTCGATTTCGATTTCTTTCGTGAAGCACCGCTGGATCATGCGGAATTACGGACGGCATTACCTTGTTTGAGTGGCGCCACAACTATTCAGGAACAGCCTGACGTATTGAGTGTGCTCGTGCCAGTGGAAGACCAATATGTGAAGGTTTCATTCTTTGGTCCCATTCGTTTTGGTCGCGTAGGAATACCCCAATTGACTGCCGATGCTGTCATGCAGGTGGCATCGCTCCAGGACCTCATGGCGACCAAGCTCAAGGTCATTCTGCAACGTGTGGAAGCCAAGGATTACCGCGATATAGCCGCGCTGTTGGCGGCAGGTGAATCACTTGAAAAAGGACTGGCGGCGGCGCGAAGTCTGTTCCATCCGACCTTTCAGCCCGGTGAGAGTTTGAAAGCCATGGTTTATTTCGATGGCGGCGATCTGCAAACCCTGACGGAATATGAAAGGGGCTGTCTTATTCAAGCCGTGAGCCAGGTAAGGGAACTGCCTGTCGTTGGCGTCATATCCCACATTCTGCGCGCTTAAGTCCCATATCGGACGGGCGGAATGAGGTAGGCCGTGATTTCCGGCGCCGGACGGCCGATCAGGTAGCCTTGGGCCTCGCCGCAATTGAGTGCTTTCAAGGCCTCTATCTGCGCCTGAGTTTCGACGCCTTCCGCTGTGATCAGCACGCCGAGGGACAGGGCCATGTCGGTAATGGCCCTGACGATCGACAGGGCGTTCTTGTCATGCGGCAGGTCGCGGACAAACGACTGGTCGATCTTGATCTTGTCGAACGGGAAAGTGCGCAGATAGCTTAAGCTGGAATAACCCGTGCCGAAATCGTCCATGGCGATGCGGACGCCGAGCGCGCGGATGGTGTTCAGGATGGCGAGATTGTGCGTCTCGTCTTCGAGAATAACGCTTTCGGTGATTTCCAGTTCCAGTCGTGTTGCCGGCAGGCCGGAGTTTTTCAACGCCTTCTTCACCAGATTGACCAGGGATTTGTGACGGAACTGCAGCGGTGAAATATTGACCGCGACGCGCCAGTCCTGCGGCCATTGAACGGCGGTCATCGCGGCCTCGTTCAATACCCACTCGCCAAGCTGGCCGATCAGGCCGCAATCTTCCGCCAGTGGGATAAATTCGGAAGGCGGCACTATGCCGCGCAACGGATGATGCCAGCGCAGCAGCGCCTCGAACGAGACGACATGACCGGTGTCGAGATTAAGCAGGGGCTGGTAATAGAGCTGAAACTGATTGTTGGCGAGGGCGGCCTTCAGGTCCTGTTCCATCTCGATGCGGCCCTGTAGCTGGGCGTCCATTTCCGGACGGTAGGCGCACCAGCCGTTACGACCTTCGGCCTTGACGCGATACATGGCGAGATCGGCGCGCGATAGCAGGTTGTTGACGTCCATGCCGTCTGCTGGCGCCAAGGCGATGCCGATACTGACGCCGACTTCCAGCGCTATGTCGTTGACCATAATGGGTTGCTTCAGGGCCTCGACGATCCGGCCAGCGAGATGCTGGGCATCCTCAGCGCTTTCAATGTCCTGGATGATGGTGAATTCGTCACCGCCCATGCGGGCGATGATGTCGCTTTTACGCACGCAGCCGCGCAGGCGTTCGGCCACTTCAGTCAGCAACTGATCGCCGGCCATGTGGCCGTAGGAATCGTTGATCGCCTTGAAGCGATCGAGATCGAGGCACAGCAGCGCCACCTGGCGATCCTGGCGCTGGACGCGGTTGAGGGCGGCGTCCATTTCACGGGTGAATAAGGTACGGTTGGCAAGGCCGGTCAGCGGATCATAGTGCGCGAGATGGGCGATACGGGCCTCGGCCTGCTTTTGCTCGGTCAGGTCGATGCCAAGTGTCAGGATGCAGTCCGCTTCGCCGGAAGATGTGCGCAGGACGGTTTTCTTAAGTTGAATGACGCGCTGGCGGCCGTGTGCGTCGATAACATGTTCTTCCTTGAGCATGATGGCGCCCTCGCTTTGCAGAGCCATCTGGTCATAGGTATTGTAGAGCGCGGCGCGTTCGGCGTTCATAAAATCACCGCTGGACCTGCCGATAACCGTATCGTTCGAGATGTTCAGCATCTCTTCGCCGACGCTGTTGAGCAGAACGATCTTCTGGTCCGCGGCATTCTTGACCAGCACCATGGCGGGAATGTTCTGGATGACCATGTTGAGGAAGGTCTGGTGGCGCTGGGATTCGCCGCTGAGCCGGATCAGGTCGTTGGTCATTTCCTGCTGACGGGCCAGGGACTGGTGCAGATCGGCGCTGATTGCCTTCAGCACGGACAGCGAGGTGCCGACCCCGGTATAGCGGCCTTCATGGGTGGCGATAAAGCCACGCATCAGTTCCGATGGGCGTTCGCTAAGCGTTGTCCGGGTAAAATCGCGCAGAGGCGTGGCGATATCGACCAGCAGGGGCGTGCGGTCCATCAGGGTGGTGACGGGTTTGTTGCCGTACAGGGCACGGCCGTATTCGGCGGCCATGGTCAGGTTGAAGGCATGGCGCTCGATCAGGCCCAGCACCTGTCCAGCTGGGTCGGCCACGGCAACGACCATCAGGTCGGACTCATCGCGGAAGGCTTCATAAAGCGTGGAGTTATGGCATTGCGGAGAAACCGGATCGACGCGATCAGTAATATCCGAAATGCACAGGGCCTTCTGCATTGTAGTTACGCCTTACCTGAACGTGACACTTGACCGGCGCCCTTTTGCGCCTTGGCGGAGGGAGGTAGCGACAAGACCTTAACCAGCGCTTGATGTCATAAAAGATTGACGCGGCTGTCATGATCGCTAAGCGGCATTTACCCTGTTTCGCATCAAGCCTTTTCAAATCGGACGGGGAGGGGTATGGGAAGGCTCCGATTTTGAGATGAGACTGTTCCCATGACCGTCAAGGTTCGCTTTGCGCCTTCGCCCACCGGCCGTATTCATGCCGGCAATGTTCGTGCCGCCCTCGTCAACTGGCTGTTCGCACAAAAGCATCAGGGTGTCTTCGTGCTGCGGATCGACGATACCGATCTGGAGCGCTCGACAAAGGAAAACGAAGACCTGATCGAAACCGACCTGAAATGGCTCGGTCTGGAATGGGGCGAGCGCTACAATCAATCGCAGCGTTTCGACATCTATCGGAAGTGTGCCGATGCCCTGAAAGCAGATGGCCGGCTTTATCCCTGTTATGAAACCGCCGATGAGCTTGACCGCCGCCGCAAGGTGCAGTTGTCGCGTGGTCTGCCGCCGATCTATGACCGCGCCGCGCTCAAGCTGACGGCTGAAGAAATTGCCGTCTACGAGGCTGAAGGCCGGAAGCCACACTGGCGCTTTAAGCTGGAGGGAAAGCGTGTCGCCTGGGAGGACCTGGTGCGCGGCCATTGCGAAGTCGATACCACCTCGATGTCCGACCCGGTGCTGATCCGGGAAGACGGTGCTTTCCTTTATACCCTGCCGTCGGTGGTGGACGATATCGACATGAAGATCACCCACGTTATCCGCGGTGAGGATCACGTCGCCAATACCGGCACCCAGCTTGAAATTTTTGAGGCCCTGTCGGCCTTTTTCGGCGGCTCGCCGCTGCCGGTTTTTGCGCACATGCCGCTGCTGGTCGGCGCCGATGGGGAAGGGCTGTCCAAGCGACTCGGTTCGATGTCCATCTCGCAGATGCGCGATGATGGCCTGGAACCGCTGGCGATCACCTCGCACCTGGCCAGGATCGGCACCTCCGATGCCCTGGAGGCTGCGTCATCGCTGCTGGCCCTGGTCGAGGGGCAGGATTTCGCCAAAATGGGCCGTGCGCCGGCGCGTTATGATTTCGATGACCTGATGCGCCTGAATGCGCAGGTCCTGCAGGCCATGTCCTATGCTGAAGCCCGGCCGCGTCTGGCAGCGCTCAATGCCGATCTCGGAGACCTTTTCTGGGATACGGTGAAAATGAACCTGCATAAGTTCGCCGAGGTGACCGAATGGGCGCAGATCATCGGTGGGGATATCACGCCGAAGATCGAAGATCCGGCCTTTGCCGCCAAGGCGCTGGAACTGCTGCCGGCAGACTATGGCCGCGATAGCTGGTCGGCGTGGTCGGGCGCGATCAAGGAAGCCACCGGCGCCAAGGGCAAGGCTTTGTTCATGCCGCTGCGTCAGGCTTTAACCGGCATGGATCATGGCCCCGACATGGGAGCGCTGAGTTTCCTTATCGGCCGTGACAAGATCGCCCGGCGTCTGCAAGGTTAAATCACCTTACGGGTGTCGATATCCATGTCCTGTGTGCTGATACGGGCAATGGCCGGCAGGATGTCCTCGACCGTATCGACGCTGGTGAAGGTGCCGAGGAAGGCATCCGGCGTGAATTGCTCCGCCATGGTATGTTCTATCAGCCGGAAGAACGGCTCCCAGTAGTTGTTGATATTCAGGAAGATGACCGGCTTTTTATGCAGGTCGAGACGCCGCCATGACATCAGCTCGATCGCTTCTTCCAGTGTGCCGATCCCGCCCGGAACCACGACGAAGGCGTCCGATTCCTCGAACATCATCATCTTGCGCTCGTGCATGTTGTCGACAATGCGGGTGTCGATGTTATCGAGGACGATTTCGCGGTTTTGCAGGAATTTCGGCATGATACCCAGAACCTGGCCGCCGGCCTCATGAACGGCGCGGGCGGTTTCGCCCATCAGGCCGACCCCGCCGCCGCCATAGACCAGCCTCAGGCCGGCCCCGGCCAGAACCTGACCCAGATCACGCGCCGCCTGCCTGTAGGCGGTGTCCTTGCCGAAGGCCGAGCCGCAATAGACGCAGACGGAACGGATATTATGCTTGGCGAAGGGCATGGGCGGTTTCAATCTCTCAGGTAACAGGCGAGTCGCATTGTCATCCTTATAAATCTGAATGGCAATGTGTCTAAGCCTCTATTCGCAACCACTGAAAACGGATACAGATCAGGCCTTATGACGCCGACCGTGATCACTGTAAGGAATATATGCCTCGTGCTGGGCCTGTCCGCGCTCGCCGGCCTGGTGGCATGCGGTGAAAAGCCGAAGACGACGGAAACGACCGGCGCCATGGAGGCGGCCGGTTATTGGCGTGCGCCAGAAATTACCGGTGTGGATCAGGTAGGGTCCAACATATTTGTGGTGACGGGACAGACCATCCCTAATGCGCGGGTGCGTTTCAGCTATTCAGGGCAGCGTGCGGTCGGGGTTACCTCCGATTCCAAGGGCCGCTTCCGCGCCGAATTGCCATCCTCTCCCGAAGGCGGGCTTTTCGATCTGTCAACGGAGGACGGCGGCCGGTCCATGCACGCTGATGGCCGCCTGTTCATTCCAGCCGGCGCGCCTGGCAAGGCCGTTCTGATGCGGCCTGGTGCGCCCAGCGTGACATTATTCAATGATTTCGCGGTGGTCGCGGTGATCGATTACGACC